>Ga0307986_10000428_pt1 | contig 31391 bp, 38 predicted proteins | sample EllFjometageno82_FD_203170 | JGI IMG/M metagenome (GOLD analysis project Ga0307986, IMG submission 203170) | Marine microbial communities from Ellis Fjord, Antarctic Ocean - #82 | ecosystem: Environmental > Aquatic > Marine > Unclassified | place: Southern Ocean | collected 2014-10-09 | reverse complement strand
TGAAGGACCTATAATAGTATGGTTGAATTAAATTATTGTGATAAACGTTGGGTGATTGAGTGTTGCGTACTTCCAGAACATACTATTTGCAATCCTCTGCGTAACCATTCCGCCACGTGGCCAACTAGGTCTACAAGGCTCAAGACTTAGGTAACTACCGGACTTTATACCATCAGAGATTATTTTATCAATGATGAGTATGCTGAAAGAAACTAGTGCCAGTGACCCAGGAGTAACCCACGAGATTGGTATCGATGATAGAATTGGAGCATTAATTTTGCTAAGATAATTTAATTAAAAAACATTTTATAAACTTTAAATTTAAATGATAAAAAAAAAAAAAATACTTAACCAGTATTATAAACTTTTTCCACGAAAGTTTGGTAATTATTGGAACAAGATAAAGGACTCCTCAAATATAGATGAGGACTTAAATTTTATAACTAATAATTTTATTAAATCAAAATCATATAACTTAGTTTCTCGTTATTGGCATATCTTAGGCATAAGAAATTATGAAAGTTTAGCTGCCTACGGTTTAAAAAAATATGGATCAACTGTAGCAAGAAATTACTATGGTTTTTTCGAATTATTTGATGACTGGGTTAAGGGAGCAATGGATAATTTGAAGGAAGAAGATTCTAATTCAGTAAATTCAGATTTGTTTAAAAAACAAAATAATTTTTCTTACAAAGAAAGTATTTTTTATAATTATTTATGTACATTACTTTACTATAATTTAAAAAAAACAAAATATTTTGATAGTCTGTTTAAATTGCAGGACAAAACTTACCTGGGGTTTGATGATCCTTTTATAAAAATAGATAAAATTAATCTTACAGTTGATAAATTAGTTTCATTACTTGACTGTGAAAAGATAGATGCTGCTTTCAATAATAAAAAATTTAATAAATATCTAGAGATCGGTGCTGGCTCAGGTAGATCAAGTGAAGCAATCATGACCCTTAATAGTAATGTTAATTATGTTATATGCGATATTCCACCAGCACTTTACATATCTTACAAACGATTAAAATTAGCTTTTCCTGATAAAAAAATAAAGTTACTTATAGATATAGAAGATCAGGATAAACTAGAAAAAGAAATTAATTCTAGCGATATATCTTTTATATTTCCTCATCAACTAGAAAAAATTAGTAATAAGTTTTTTGATATTACAATAGCTATTGATTGCTTACATGAAATGGACAAAGCTACAATTAGTTATTATTGGAAAAATTTTAATAATATATCTAAAAACATATACTTCAGTATATGGAGTGTTGCTTTTGTTCCTTACTCAAAAACTTTTTTTAAAAAACAAAATAGACTCAATTATGAATTGGGAGATTATGCTATACCTAAAAACTGGAAATTAATTTTTAAAAAAAATTTAGTCTTTCCATCAAATTTTCTAGCATTAGGTTATGAGATATATTAATATTTTTACTGCCTAAAAAAACTATCAATTTTTATTGGATCTTTATTTAAAGTATATTTATAAACGTTAATATTTTCGATTACTCTCTGAACGTAATTTCTTGTTTCTTTGAATCTAATTAACTCAATCCAATCTATAAAGTTTATATCACCTCTATTTGGATCACCATATCTTTTTATCCAAGATTTAATTCTATTTGGACCAGCATTATAAGCTCCTATAGCAAAAGGAAATACTCCATCGTAATCTTCAAGCAGTGAATTAAAATAGTAGGTGCCTAATTTAATATTATAGTTTGGATCACTTTTTAATAAACTTTTGCTGTAAGTTGTTTTGAGATTTCTAGCCACTAATTTTGCTGTACCAGGCATAATTTGCATTAATCCTTGGGCCCCAACATGACTGTTTGCACGTGCATCAAATTCACTTTCTTGTCTAATTATTGCAAGTAACAATTCTTGATTAGGCATTTGCTTATTGTTAATTTCTTTTGGTATATCAATAACTGGATAATTGAACAAATTTATGAATCTCTTTTCATAAGAGGCTTTTTTAGAAATTTGTATAGCATAATCAAATCTCCCAATCTCTGTAGATAATTTAGCAGCTAAAATTTCACTACCTTTTTCAACGTCTAATAATGCTAAATGTTTCAGTATATCTTTGCTAAATTCAGTTCTATCCATTTCCTTTAGAAGTCTTACATGTTGAATTAATTTGTTTTTATTAAAATCTTTTTCATATCCATCGGAAAGTTTGTGTTCAGACGATAGCTTAAAGTCTTGACCTAATTTAATTTTATTAAAAGCAAGTTGACCATAATAAGTATTAGAAAATTTTGAGCCTTGTTCGTAATATTTTTTTGATTTATCCAAATTATTATTTTTTTCATGCGCAAGACCTAACCAAAAAGCTCCTCTCGCTAAACTAATAGGATAACCAACATTATTATAAAAATTTTCAAAGTGATTTATTGCTTCTACATTCTTATTTAGAAAACTTAGAGCCAACCAACCTGAAATCCACTCTGCATCTGCAAATTCAGGTCCTTTTTTTAAATGATGATTTTTAGAGACTTCATAAGCTAGTGAATATTTCTTTTCATAAATTAAATCTCTTGTTATATTTTCTCTTAGTTTCCACCAGAGCTCAGGATACACTAAAGTTTCTTCTCCATGAAAATTACGTAAAATTTCCAATGACCCTTCCAGTCTGTTTCTTTTAGTTCTCCATTTAAGTCTATTATACTGTAGACCTAAGTCGTTAATTAATTCTTTAGGGACATCTGAGATTGCTTTGTCAACACCGTATGAGTTAGTCATAAGTATAAATCTTGCGTTATATAAAAGCTGTTCTTTCTTTGGTAGATATGGAATCATTCTCTTCAAATCCCAATATTGGTTATCCCACGCTAAATAGTCCGCTCTTTTCAAGTGATCTGATGTAGTTAAAATTTTTCTAAATTTTTTTCTATAATATCTTACATCTCTTTTTGAAAGGTCCGCTTTGATCCAGCCAGATTTTATAAACTTTATAGCTAATTCATTTTCTTTAATTTTCAAGTAAGCTTCACCAAGTTTTAGTTTTCCCGTACCACTTAATGGCTCACTATCATCAAACCAATTAATAACTGAATTTGGAGAAGTATTTTCTAATATAATTTTATGTTCTGCCATGTACCGCAGACGACTAATTCTTGGGTAGTCAGAATTTTTATTTATAAAATTTTTATAATCATTAAACGAAGCTTGATTGCCAGTTTGTTTAAGATAAAGCCAAGTTACTAAGTTTTTAAACTCTTTATCCTTAACATTTTTAGTTTGCTCAACAGCACTATTCCATTTACCTTTCTTAATAAGTTTAAAAATATTTTTAGCTAAGAGATAATCTTTCTCTTTGAGAATTTTTGATTTAATCTTAGTTTTAGTTAGTATGCTTGAATATATTAAAGGTTTCTTTGAAGGATACAAAAAAATATTTTTAGGTTTTAAAATTTGCTTAGTTATTTTTGGGTTAGTTTTTTTTTTTATCTGATTAATTTTATTTTGCGTCACACTCTCTAAAAAAGGGGTCACTTTATTTTGAATTTTAGTACTATTTTGAGAGATAGGTTTTTTTTTTGGTAGATCGGTAACAGTAATCATTTTTTGTGAAGTTGGTTCAGAATTTTTTACACTTTTTTTTAATTTTTTTTGTAGAGTAGAATTTTCTCTTAATGGTTTTTTTTGAGGTAAGTCTATTATCTTAAAGTTTTTTTTTAATTTAATACTGCTTTGTTCTTTTTCATTAGATTTAATTGTGATAAATTTTTTTTGGGGAAAAATAAAGTTATTATTATCCGCTGACGTAATAGTTAAAAAAAACGAGGAAAATAATATTATTATTAAAATTACTAGACTATTTTTTAGATAAAGCATAAAGTTTAAATGTTAAAAATTAATTATATTATTTTAATATATGTTTAAAGGATCAATTGTTGCTTTAATTACACCTTTCAAAGATGACAGGCTAGATGAAAGCAATTATATAAAACTAATCAATTATCATTTAGAAAACGGTACACATGGGCTAGTTCCTGGCGGTACGACAGGTGAGTCGCCAACACTTTCTCATGAAGAGCATAAAAAAATAATAAATATATCAGTTAAAGAGTGCAAAAATAAAATACCTGTTATAGCTGGAACCGGCTCTAACTCCACATCTGAAGCAGTGGAACTTTCTAAATTTGCTGACAAAGCTGGAGCTGATGGTTTGTTAGTAGTAACACCTTATTACAACAAGCCAACCCAAGAAGGATTATATCAACATTATAAAAAAATAAATGACAACGTAGGAACCCCTATTATTATTTACAACATTCCCTCAAGATCGGTAATTGACATGTCTGTTGAAACGATGTCTCGACTATTTGAATTAAAAAATATTGTTGGAGTAAAAGATGCAACGGGCGATCTTAACAGAGCCGAACAACAACGAAGAGCAATGGGTAATAAATTTATTATGTTAACTGGTGAAGACGGTAATGCTTTGGAGTTTAATAAAAAAAGTGGAACTGGATGCATTAGTGTTACAGCAAATGTCGCTGCAAAACTATGTTCCGAAATGCAAGATGCTTCTCTGATAAAAAATAATGTAGATCTTCAAAAAAGAGCAGAAGAAATTAACAAGTTACTCGCACCGTTAAATAAAGCTCTTTTTATTGAAAGCAATCCATCTCCTATTAAATATGCTGCTTCTTTGTTAAAGCTTTCTCCCGATGATGTAAGACTTCCATTGGTTAAAATTACTGATCCTACTAAATCTGCAATTAAGAAAGCTTTAGAACACGCATCTTTAATTTAATGAAACCTAAAGAATTTCCCGGGCAAAAAATAATTTGTTTAAATCGTAAAGCAAGTTTTAATTATTTTTTTTTAGAATTACTCGAGGCAGGCTTAGCGCTAAAAGGCTCTGAAGTTAAATCTATTCGTGATGGAAAAGCAAGTATTGCAGATTCTTATGCAGTTGATAAAGAGGGGGAAATTTTTTTAATTAATTCGCACATTCCTTTGTATAAGCAATCCAGTTATAATAACCATGACCCTAAAGGAGACCGCAAACTGCTCTTAAAGAGAAAAGAGATTAACAAGCTTATAGGAATGATTCACCAAGAAGGACTAACGCTGGTCCCAACTAGATTATATTTACAGAAAGGAAAAGTTAAAATTCAAATTGCAGTAGGTAAAGGGAAAAAGCTTTACGACAAAAGACAGGTTAAGAAAAATAGAGATTGGAATAGAGAAAAAGCTAGAATATTTAGCAATTCTAAAAAATGATTGTTTTAAATATAGGATCAAATTTAGATTCAGCAAGAGGTAACAGATTCTTTAATTTAAAAAAAACTATAGAATTAATTAAATTAGAAAAAATTGAAATCATAAAGATATCTAGTATTTATGAAACACCCTCATATCCAGATAAAAAAAATCCAAAATTTCTAAATATGGGGTTAGAAGTTAGATGCAACCATTCCCCAGAAAAATTAATTAAAAAATTTAATAAGATTGAAAAAAACCTGCAAAGAATCAGAGGTGTCAAAAACCAACCTCGTACATGTGATATAGATCTAATTGATTATGACGGAAAGATATTAAACTCGAAAGAACTTACAATACCACACCCTAAAGCTCATTTAAGAAATTTTGTACTTTTTCCAATAAAAGAAATATCGCCAACATGGATTCACCCCATACTAAATAAAAGAATAGATTTTTTAATTGAAAAACTTAGTGTTAAATTAAGGAATGAGATTACAAAAATAAAAGAACATGCTACAATTAATGCATGATTAATAGCGAACAACTACTAACAAAAATTCAATCTTATAATAAATTTTCTTCCAATAAACCGTTAAATAAAGCTTTTAATTTTGCAATAGAAGCTCATAAAAATCAAAAAAGAATATCCGGAGTTCCTTATGTTGTTCATCCTGTTGCTGTAGCAGATATTTTAGCAGAATTAAAATTAGATAGTGCAACAATAATAACCGGGTTATTACATGACACAATAGAAGACACAAAAATAACTTATGATGTTGTTTTAAAAGAATTCGGTAAAGAAATTGCAGATTTAGTTGATGGTGTTACAAAAATATCTGCACTCGAAGAAAAAGCAGCAGATAACTCACAAGCAGAAAATTTTAGAAAATTAATTTTAGCAACATCCAAAGACATACGTGTTTTATTGGTAAAATTAGCAGATCGTCTTCATAATATGAGAACTATTGATGCATTCAAGTCTGAAGATAAAAAAAAAAGAATAGCAAAAGAAACAATGGAAATCTACGCACCTTTAGCTGAGAGAATGGGCATGAATTTAATACGAGATGAACTTGAAGATCTTTCTTTTTCAATTCTCAACAAAGACGCTAGAGATTTAATAACCGAAAGATTAAAATTTATTAAAAATAATAGAGTAGATAATCTTCAAGAAATCGCAGTTGATTTGGCAGAAGTTTTAAAAGAAAATGGTGTCATAGCGATATTTGAAGGAAGAGAAAAAACACCATTTTCAATATGGAGAAAAATACAAAATAAAAAAATTTCTCTTGAACATTTGAGTGACATCATTGGGTACAGAGTAATAGTAAAAAATATACCAGATTGCTATAAAACACTTGGAGTTTTTCATAGCAAATATTCAGCAATACCATTTAAGTTCAAAGATTATATCTCTACGCCTAAAATAAATAAATACCAGTCAATACATACAGCTATAGTAGGACCTAAAAAACAAAGAGTAGAAATACAAATTAGAACTTCTCAAATGCATGATTTTGCAGAAAGAGGAATTGCATCTCATTGGAAATACAAATCATCTGAAAAATTTTCTGATTTATCTTGGAAGGAATATGATTGGCTAAGAGATCTAGTCGAGATAATGGAAACAGGAAACAATCCTGAGCATTACTATGAATTTACAAAACTACAAATGTTTCAAGAAAATGTTTTTTGTTTTTCACCTAAAGGGGTGGTCATAAAACTACCCAAAGATGCGACTCCAATTGATTTTGCATATGCTGTGCACACTAATATAGGAAACACAGCGATTGGATGTAGAATCAATGGTCGAAGCTCAGCATTGCAATCTATTCTTTATAACGGAGACTCTATAGAAATAATTAACTCTAAAAATGTGTCACCATCTTTACACTGGATTTCTTCTTCGAAAACTGGAAAAGCTAGAGCTGCTATTAGAAGGTATTGGCAAGACAAGACAGGAGAAAATAAGATCAAGAAGATTAAACGTTACACAAGTACCCTAGTGATGGACTTACCAGACAAGCCAGGGGTATTGGGAGAAATTAGCACTTTAATAGGCTTAAATGGATGTAATATTTTGAACGTAGAGTTGTTAGGAAAAAAAGATAAATTCATTCACTTTTCGTTCGATATACAAATAAATGATTTAAAAAACTTTACAAACTTGATAAGTCAAATCAAACAAAAAGACTTAAATTTTAGAATTGTTAGACATAAAGAAAAAAAAAATGCTTTCATACGTAGAATCCTTAAAAATTTTAAAAGAAACTAACGCATTGTTAGATGGACACTTTATACTTTCGTCAGGCTTACATAGTGCTCAATATGTTCAATGTGCACAACTTTTAAGTAAACCATATAAATCAGCTGATTTTTGTAAATCACTTGCTGAAAAAATATCTAAAGAATTAAAAGAAATTGACTTAATTCTTTCTCCAGCTATGGGTGGTATTATTGTTGGTTACGAAATAGGAAGATTGCTTAAAAAAGAAACAATTTTTTCAGAACGTGTTGATGGACAATTTAAATTAAGAAGAGATTTCAATATATCAAAAAAATCTAAAGTTTTAATTGTAGAAGATGTAATCACTACAGGTAAGTCCAGCATTGAATGTTCTAAGCTTGTTGAGGCAGCAGGTTCAGAAATTGTAGCTTTTGCATGTTTGATTGATAGATCAAATGGAAAATCTTTAATAAATAAAAAAATAATATCGCAAATAGAAATTAATATACCGACATATAAAAAAGATAACCTACCAGAAAACCTAAATTCTTTACAAGCTATAAAACCAGGTAGTAGAGAGCTTAAATGATCAAAACAAGACTTGGTGTTAACATAGATCATGTTGCAACAGTAAGAAACGCGAGAGGAGAAATTTATCCCAGTCCTTTACGTGCCGCTATCTTGGCAGAGAAATGTGGAGCTGATTCAGTAACAATACATTTAAGAGAAGACAGAAGACATATTAATGACTCAGATTTAAAAGAAATTAAATCTAAATTAAGAATACCTCTTAATCTAGAAATAGCCGCTACAAATGAGATGTTAAAGATAGCGACAAGACACAAACCAAATTTTGTTTGCATTGTACCCGAAAAAAGAAAAGAAATCACAACAGAGGGCGGTTTAAACTTGAGTCATAAAAAATTTTTTTTAAAAAAAATAATTACAAAATTGAAAAAAAACAATATTAGAGTAAGTGTTTTTATAGAACCAAATATTGAAGATATAAAAAATTCAAAAAAACTTGATGTAGACGGTATTGAATTACATACAGGAAAAATTTGTAATTTAATAAATAAAAACAAACCTTTTGAATCTGAGCTATCTAAAATAAATAAAGCTGTCAATTATGCGACTGAACTCGGACTTGATGTTCATGCTGGTCATGGCTTAACATACAAGTCTGCAGAAATAATTTCTACGATTAAAAAAATTAAAGAATTTAATATTGGTCACTTCTTGGTTGGCGAAGCCATTTACACAGGTTTACCAACAGCAATTAAAAAATTTCAGAAAATTTTAAAATAATATGGGTAATATTTTTGGGATAGGAACAGATATAGTAGATATTTATCGTATAAAAAAACTTATCAATAGTAATAAAAAATTTGTAAGCAGAATCTTTTCAACAAAAGAAATTAAATATTGTGAATCACGACAAAATAAGAAAATTGCCTCCTATTCGAAAAGATTTGCTGCAAAAGAGGCGTTTGCTAAAGCACTAGGAGTAGGTATTAGTAAGGGAATCTCTTTTAATGAAATCCTGATAAACAACAATAAAGATGGAGCTCCATTTATTGAATTAACAGGAAAAACTAAATATATAGTTCAAAAATTAATAAAAAAAAAAAATAACATTTATCTTTCTTTGTCTGATGAAAAAAAATATGCAATAGCAATGGTAGTAATCGCTTCGTAATGAAAAAAAATTTACTTAATTTAATAATTGAAAATATAAAAACTATTTTTTATGCTCTAATTATTGCAGTGATTATTCGTTCTCTTTTTTTTCAACCTTTCTACATCCCATCTTCTTCTATGGAGCCAACACTTCTTATTGGAGATCGAATATTTGTTTCAAAATATGCATATGGTTATAGCAAACATTCTTTTCCTTTTAGTCCACAACTATTTGAAAAAAGATTATTTAAAAAAAAGCCAAAATATGGTGATCTAGTTGTTTTTAAAACCCCAGCAGACAATAGGACAGATTATATTAAAAGATTAATCGGTTTACCTGGTGATACCGTTCAGTTCATAGATGGAAAATTGTTTTTGAACAATAGTAAAATTCAAAGAAAAAAAACTAATAATGAATATAAAATAAGATGTGGTTCTTTGCTTTTGAACGTGGATTCTTATGAAGAAACTTTGCCTAATGGTAAAAAATATATTGTAGTTTTCAAAAAACAAGGATCTTATATGAACTCTGATAAATTTAAAGTTCCAGTTGACCACTATTTTTTTTTAGGCGATAACCGTGATTGTTCTAGAGATAGTAGATATTTATCTAGTGTTGGCTATGTATCAAATGAAAACCTAGTTGGAAATGCAAAAATAATTTTTTTTTCAAATGATACTATATCTGGAAGCATACTGAAATTCTGGAATTGGGATCAGTCCTTAAGAATTGAAAGGTTTTTTAATTTACTCAAATGACGGAACAAACAATAAAATTAGAACAAAGGATTAATATTAAATTTAAGGATCAAGAATTATTAAAAAAATCTCTAATCCATAAAAGTCATGATAACATTAATAATAATGAAAAATTAGAGTTTTTAGGTGATAGAGTATTAGGATTAGTGTTAGCCAAAACTTTACTTAAAATTTATCCTGAAGAAAAAGAAGGCGTTATAGATAAAAAATTTGCTAATTTAGTTAATAAGAAAACTTGTTTGTTAATAGCTAAAAAAATTGATTTAAAAAGATATATAACAACAGGTAATTCATACAAAGGCTTGAGCAGATCCGATGGTAAAATTGTTGGTGATGGTCTAGAAGCACTACTTGGTGCAATTTACCTTGACCAAGGTATTACAGTTGTTGAGAAATTTATTTTAAATTTATGGGATGATTTTCTCGACAAGTCTTCAATAACAAAAATTGATGCCAAAACTCAATTACAAGAGTACAGTTTAAAAAATTTCAAAATATTACCTATTTACAAAATTAACAAACAGTCAGGCCCACATCACAATCCAATCTTTAAAGTTGAAGTGCAAATAAAGAATTCTAAAAAATATTTTGCATCAGGCTCTTCAAAAAAAGATGCGCAACAAAATGCTGCACAAAAGTTACTAACAGATTTAAGAATCTAATAATGAACTGGCAAGATGAAGGTTTTTTACTTTCTAAAATAAAATTTAGAGAAAACGCTAATATAATCAATGTTTTTACAAATACCCACGGCAAAGTTAGCGGAATAGTTTACGGCGGAAACTCAAGAAAAATTAGAAATTTTTTACAAATATCAAATAAAATTTTTTTATTTTATAACTCTAAATCAGAAAATAGAATTGGTTATTTTAAAACAGAATTAGTAGAACCAATTGCGCCTAAATTTTTTAACAATAAGATGAAAACAACATCTTTATTATCCTTCTCCAGTATTTTAAATTTATTATTACCAGAGTCACAGCCATATAAAAAATTATACATGCATGTTGAAAGATTTTTAAAAGACCTAGATAAAGAACATTGGGCTGTAAATTATGTTTACTGGGAACTTAACCTACTAAAAGAACTTGGTTTTGATCCTTATTTGGATCAATTTTCTATCAATCTTGATGAAAGCTTAACTCATAAAATAATTGAAATAGACAATATAAGATATCAAGTACCAATTTTTTTACTAAAAAGAAAAAATGATGAAACTATAGATAATAAAAATCTCTCAATGGCCTTAAGTTTTACGAGGAATCTTTTAAGTAATAAATTTTTTTTACCTAATAATCTAAATTTTCCAAAAGCTAGAATAATTTTTGAAAACTATTTTAATTGATCAGCTACTTCTAAAGAGAAATAAGTAACTATTGCATTAGATCCCGCTCTTTTTAGTGAAATTAAACTCTCATATATTGCGTCTTGATTTATAATACCTTTATTAATTCCGTTTTTTATTAAAGAAAATTCACCGGATACTTGATAAGAAAATACAGGTATCTTAAAATTATCTTTTACAGTTTTTATAATATCTAAATAGGGCATGCCAGGTTTAACCATTATTACGTCAGCACCTTCTTTTATATCTAGTGCAACTTCTCGTAATGCTTCAGTTGAATTTTTAAAATCCATTTGGTAGGTTTTTTTGTCACCTTTTAAAATTGTTTTAGATCCAACCGCATCCCTGAATGGTCCGTAAAAATTAGATGCATATTTCACAGCATAAGACACAATGTGTGTATCGGCAAAACCTTTGCTGTCTAATGTTTTTCTAATTTTTCCAATTCTCCCATCCATCATGTCTGATGGAGCTACAATATCACAACCCATTTCTGCTTGTAACAATGATTGTTTAATTAAAATATCTATAGTTGAATCGTTGTCAATTTTTTTATTTTTTAAAATACCATCGTGACCGTGTATTGTATACGGATCAAGAGCAACATCACACATTATACCTATGTCATTTTTGAATTCTTTTTTTAGTGCTTTTACAGCTCTACAAATTAAATTATTTTCGTTTAATGCTTCAGTTCCTTTTTCATTTTTTTTTTTTATATTAGTGTAGGGAAAAAGTGCAATGAGTGGTATTTTTAATTTACAGGCTTTTTCCACTATTTTCGAAAGATCTTTAATTGAGTATCTGTAAATACCAGGCATTAATTTTATCGATTCTTTTTTTTTAATACCCTCTTTAACAAACAGAGGTAGAATTAGATCACTAACTGATAAATTATGCTCAGAAACAAGCCTACGTATCCAATCTGCTTTTCTATTTCTTCTCATTCTCAAGGCAGGATATGCACCAATTATTTTCATATTTTTTTATAAGTTTATTCTCTGCGACAAATATAATATTATAGGTATATATAAAAGTATTATAATGAACAAATATACAATTATTTAAAGTGAAAAAAATATTTACAAAAATTTGCATAGCTTCTGATCATGCTGGATTTGAACTAAAAGAAAAAATTAAAGATTATTTGATAAACAAAAGTATTTCTGTGATTGATCTAGGTCCATTTTCTGATGTTTCTGTAGATTATCCTGATTTTGCTAAAAAAGTGGCTAAGCGACTCCTTGCGAGAAAAAGTGATGCTGGCATATTAATCTGTGGTTCTGGAACTGGAATGTCAATTTCAGCAAATAAATTTAAAGGTATTAGAGCAGCACAATGCTACAGTAAAGCCAGTACAATTCTTTCAAGACAGCACAATAATTCTAATATAATTTGTTTAGGTTCAAGAATGTTAAAATATAAAGAAGTTTTTAAATATGTTATGTATTTTTTAAATACTAAATTTGAACAAGGAAGACACCAAAAAAGAGTTAATAAAATTTAATTAATGGACAAAATACATATAAATAATTTTTTTAATAAAGATTTAAAAAATAGCGATGCTGATATCTACCAATCTATTGCTCAAGAGTTTAATAGACAAACTCAGCATATAGAATTAATCGCATCTGAAAATATGGTTTCAAGAGCGGTACTTGAAGCACAAGGTTCTGTTTTGACCAACAAGTACGCAGAAGGTTACTCTGGTAAAAGGTATTATGGTGGATGTGAGTTTGTTGATATTTCTGAAAATCTTGCAATAGAGCGAGCTACTAAACTTTTTAACTGTAAGTTTGCAAATGTACAGCCACACTCTGGAGCTCAAGCTAATGGAGCAGTCTATTTAGCACTAATAAAACCAGGTGATACAATTTTAGGAATGAGTCTAAATTCTGGAGGCCATTTAACTCATGGTGCTAAACCTGCACAGTCAGGTAAATGGTTTAATGCTATTCATTACGATGTTAAGCCTGAAACAGGTTTGATTGACTACGAAAGCGTCGAGAAGCTTGCCTTAGAAAACAATCCTAAAATTATAATTGCTGGTGGAAGTGCCTATTCAAGAATTATTGATTTTAAAAAATTTAGAGAAATTGCAAACAAAGTAAATGCTTATTTGTTGGTTGATATGGCACATTTTTCAGGTCTAGTAGCAGGTGGAGCTTACCCGAATCCTTTAGATTATGCCGATGTAGTTACCTCAACAACACACAAAGTATTGAGAGGTCCAAGAGGTGGAATTATTTTAACTAACAGTGAAGAATTGATTAAGAAATTTAACTCAGCAATCTTTCCAGGTTTACAAGGAGGCCCGCTAATGCATGTTATTGCTGCGAAAGCTGTTTGTTTTAAGGAAGCTTTGGAGCCAAGTTTTAAGATTTACACGAAACAAGTAATTGAAAATGCAAAAACTTTATCTGAAACTTTAGTAAAAAATAATTTAAAAATATTTTCTGGTGGTACCGATACACACTTAATGCTTTTAGACTTAAGAAGTTTTAAACTAACGGGCAAGTTAGCTGAAGCCAGCCTGGGTAGAGCAAACATTACTTGTAATAAAAATTCGATACCATTTGACACGCAAAGTCCAATGATCACATCAGGCGTTAGGTTGGGCACGCCTGCATCAACAACGAGAGGGTTTGGTCAAAAAGAGTTTGTTTTAGTGGGTCAATTGATTTCTAAACTACTTAAAGAACTAGCAAAAACCCCTGAAAACAATTCTAAAGCGGAAAATGAAGTAAAAAAAGAGGTAATTGATCTTTGTGGTTCTTTTCCTATATATAGTACTCAATAATTAATAAATAACTATGCTTTGTCCATTTTGTAAAGAAAAAGACACCTCTGTTGTCGACTCTAGGCCCACCGAAGATGGCACTGCCATCAGAAGAAGAAGGCTTTGTGGTTGTGAAAGGAAAGAAAGATTTACAACGTTTGAGAGAGTGCAGTTTCAAGAACTTACAGTTATTAAAGGAAGTGGAAAAAGGGCACCCTTCGACAGGGATAAAATTTCAAAGTCTATTAGAATATCACTTAGAAAAAGACCTGTAGATAGCGATACTACAGAAAAATTTATTTCAAAAATTGTTAGAAATTTAGAAGGACTAGGAGAAAGTGAAATACCAACTGCCACTATTGGTAAATTTATCATGGAAGGTCTTTCAAATTTAGATCAAGTTGCCTACGTTCGATTTGCTTCAGTTTATAAAAATTTTAAAGAAGCAAAAGATTTTGAACAATTTGTTGGTAACCTAAATGTCTACAAGTCAGAATAAAGATTCTTTATTTTTAAAACTTGCGTTTCATCAGGCTGAAATTAATCTTGGATCAACTTCGATAAATCCTTCTGTTGGATGCGTTATTGTAAAAAATAATTCAGTTATATCGTCAGGGCGAACTTCTTTTAATGGCAGACCTCACGCAGAAGCCAACGCACTAAAAAAAAAAACAAATATTAAAGGTTCAAGTATATATATTACCCTAGAACCTTGTTCTCATTATGGAAAAACACCTCCCTGTGTAAAAGGTATTATTGATAAAAAATTAGATAAAGTGATATTTTCAATAAATGATTTTGACAAGAGATCAAAAAATTTAGCATATAAAAAATTAAAAAAAACAAAAATAAAAGTTAAAAGATTTATATGTAAAAAGTATGCAGAAAACTTTTACCAAAGTTATTCTTTACAATCCTCTAAACAAATTCCCTTTATCGATGCAAAACTTGCAGTTTCTAGCGATTATCTAACAATAAGCAAAAAACATAAATGGATTACTAATAGCAGCTCTAGAAAAGTTGGAAATTTTTTAAGATCAAAATATGACTGTATACTCTCTACGTCAAAGACTGTTAACAGTGACAACCCATCATTAGATTGCAGAATTGAGGGCTTAAGACATAAATCCCCAGCTGTCATTATTGTAGATCGTTTATTTAAAATTAAAAAAAAATTAAAGATATTTAAAAATAAGTCTAGGGAAGTTTTTATTTTTACCGAATCTAGCAATATCTCTAAAGAAAAATATTTTAAGAAAATTGGTATCAACATTATTAAATTAAAAAAGTCTAACAACTTAAAAAATGATATTTCTGAAGTATATTTTTTTTTAAAGCAACTTGGTTTTAATAGAATATTAATAGAAAGCGGTATAAAATACATTAATCAAATTTTGAAAAATAATTTAATAAGAAATTTTTATCTATTTAAATCATCTTTTAAACTTAAAAATAATGGAAAAAACAACTCAAAACCAAATTTAATAAAGAAATTTAAAACAACAATTAAAAACAAGCTTAAAGTAAACCTCAATAATGATAATTTATATAAAATACAATTATAATGTTTAATGGAATAATATACAAAACTGGGATAGTTTTAAAATTAATTAAAGGGAAGAATCACTCTGTGTTAGTTCTAAAAACTAATATAAAGTTTAAAAAATCAGAAATTGGTAGCTCTCTGTGTTGCAACGGAACTTGCCTGACAGTAACGAACATTCACAACAATCTTATTTCTTTTTATCTTTCTAAAGAAACTTTAAAAAGAACATGTTTTGGACAAGTAGGAGTTGGTGATTTTATAAATCTTGAAAAATCACTGAATTATGGAAGTAAAATATCTGGTCACTATGTTCAAGGCCATGTAGACACGACAGGCCTAGTTTCTAATATCTTAATTATACATAAAACTTGGATTATTACATTCGAAATTTCTAAAAATTATAAAAAATTTCTTATTGAAAAAGGGTCAATTTCTATCAACGGTGTTTCTTTAACAATTTCAACTATAAAAAAAAACACATTTCAAATAAGTATAATTCCCCACACACTTAAGTTAACAAATTTAATAAAATTAAAAAAAAATAATTTAGTAAATATAGAGTTTGATATTTTTGGAAAATATTTACTTAATCTAAAAAAATAAATATGAAGAAAATTTCTCTTTCAACAATAAAAACTATTATAAGAGAAGCAAAAAGAGGAAAAATTTTTATTTTAGTAGATAATAAAAACCGAGAAAACGAAGGTGATCTTGTTATACCGGCTTCTAAAGCAAATTCTAAAAGTATTAATTTTATGGCAAAAAATGGTAGAGGGTTAATTTGTCTAGCTTTAAATAAAAAGCAAGTTGAAAGATTATCACTCCCTTTAATGTCAGCTGTAAATAAAGCTAGAATGCAGACTGCATTTACTGTTTCTATAGAAGCAAGGAAGGGTATAACTACTGGTATTTCAGCTTTTGATAGAGCAAAGACAATTAAAGTTGCGATTAACAGTAAGGTTAAAAAAAAAGATATAGTTTCTCCAGGGCATGTTTTTCCACTGGTGGCACGTAATGGTGGCGTGCTTGAAAGAGCAGGTCACACAGAAGCATCTGTTGATATATCTAAACTAGCGAATATGAATCCTAGTTCTGTCATTTGTGAAGTCATGAACGAAGACGGTAGGATGGCAAGACTTGATGATCTATTGAAGTTTGCAAAAAAACACAAATTAAAAATTGCAAGCATTGAAGACTTGATTTCTTATAGACTAAAAAATGAAAAATTAGTTTCAAAAATAAAAAATAAAAAAATAAAAATTGAAAAATTAGGACTATTTGATTTAAGTATTTTTAAAAATAAATTAGATAACTTAAATCATTTAGCAATTACTAGAGGAAAGATTAGTTTAAATAAACCTTCTAGAGTGAGAGTAATTTCTATTAAAAAATTTAACAAGTTAGAAAATTTAAAAAATAAAGTATTTATAAAATCTATAAAATATCTTTCTCAGTTTAATAACTTCGTATTAATTGTAATTAAAAACGAAATGTCTGAAACAAACAAAGATGAGACCATAAAAAGTACTAATATTTTAAGATACTATGGTATTGGAGCACAAATAATTAAAGACTTAAAAATAAAAAATATGATATTAGTTTCTAGGGCTAAAAAAAAAATTATTGGTCTTGATGGGTATGGTATTAGAATTACAAAACAAGAAATAATTAAATGAAAAAAAAAATAAAAATTTGCGTTATTAGATCAGAATATAACGACACAAAAAAAATATTACAAAGTGCAATTACAGAACTTAAAAAAAGAAAAATTTTATTTGAAATAAAGAAGGTACCAGGAGCATTTGAAATACCGGTTGTTATTGTAAGAAATATAAAAAAATATGATGGGTTTATTGCTGTAGGTTCAATAATAAAGGGTCAAACTCCAAATTTTAATTTCATCTCTTCTTCTATTACAAATGGTCTTATTCAAATTTCAATTTTATATAAAAAACCTATAGGCAATGCTGTGCTTACTTGTTTAAATAAAAAACAAGCCAAAGAGAGATTTTCGAAGGGGTTTGAAGCAGCTGTAGGAGTTTGTGATGTGCTGAATGTCAAATAATAAAAAAAATATAACTCCAAGGATTAGAGTTATTCAAAAACTTTATGGCAATTCTTTAAATACCGACGCTGATATTGATTACCCAAAAAGTCAGTATAAAAAATTTATCAAAGATGTAGTTCAAGGAACTATTGAGCGAAACGATTTAATAGTGGAAACTATTGAAAAATATATACCAGATGATTTAGATTTAAAAAGAACTGATAAATTATTGAAAATAATCATATTTGCAGGTATTTTTGAGCTGATGTTCAAACACAATAATCCCACAAAAGTTATAATTAATGAGTATGTGAAAACATCTGAATTTTTCCTTGAAAAAGCACAGATTAAATTTTTAAATGCAATTTTAGATAAAATATCTAAAAGCATCAGGAAACCTGTTTAATTTATTCAGGTTTAAATCAATTATTAGAAAAGTATTCCTTGCCTTTAATCAATTTATTTGGCATTTATGCAAATCTTATGAATTCAGTTAACGAATTACTTTACGTAATTATTTTCACAGGCTTAATAGCAGTTTTCTATAGCTATTTACTGTCTAAACAAATTTTAAAAGCAAGCCCCGGTAATGCTAAAATGCAAGAAATTGCTGAAGCAATCCAAATTGGTGCAAAGGCATATTTAAAAAGACAATATATTACTATTGCTATTGTAGGTGTAGTTGTTTTAGGAATAGTAAGTTATTTTTTTAGCCCTTTAGTTGGGTTAGGTTATTTTATTGGAGCAACGCTGTCAGGGTTAGCTGGTTATCTAGGTATGTTAATTTCAGTTGAAGCAAATGTTAGAACCGCCGAAGCCTCAAGAAAAAGTTTGCAGTCAGGTTTAACTATGGCATTCAAATCTGGTGCTATAACTGGATTACTTGTTGCAGGTTTAGCTCTACTCTCAATTGCAATTTACTATCTGATTTTGATAGACCTTAACGTTGATGGCAGAGAAATTATTAACGCTTTGGTGGCTTTAGGATTCGGTGCTTCATTAATATCTATTTTTGCAAGATTAGGTGGTGGTATTTTTACAAAAGGAGCTGACGTAGGCGCGGACTTAGTTGGAAAAGTGGAAGCTGGTATTCCAGAGGACGACCCAAGAAACCCAGCGGTAATTGCAGACAATGTTGGAGATAACGTTGGTGATTGTGCAGGTATGGCAGCAGATTTATTTGAAACTTACGCAGTAACAATCGTTGCTACAATGGTTTTAGCATCAATTTTTTTTACAAGTAACGCGAACATGATGATCTACCCGTTAGCTATTGGTGGATCTTGCATTCTCACATCTATAGCTGGAACTTTTTTCGTTAGACTTGGTAAAACAAAAAATATTATGAATGCACTTTATAAAGGCTTTATAGTAACTGCAGTTTTGTCGCTCGTCATACTGTATCCTGTTACGGATTCTGTGTTAGGATTAGAAACAGTATTTAATGTTTCAAATAAAAGTTTTACTGGTTTAGATTTATATATTTGTGGAGTAGCAGGGTTAGTTATAACTGGTTTATTAATTTGGATTACTGAATATTATACAGGAACTAATTATAGACCTGTTAGATCAATTGCAAAATCATCTACAACTGGGCATGGAACAAATGTCATCCAAGGTTTAGCTGTTTCTATGGAAGCTACTGCAATACCTGCTTTAATTATAGTAATTGGAATTTTATACACAAATAGTGTTGCGGGTCTTTTTGGAATCGCTATTGCTGTAACATCTATGCTTGCATTAACAGGTATGGTTGTTGCATTAGATGCATACGGTCCTGTAACAGATAATGCTGGTGGAATCGCAGAAATGGCAAAGCTTCCAAAATCTGTAAGAAAAACTACTGATGCATTAGATGCTGTGGGAAATACCACGAAAGCTGTAACTAAGGGTTACGCCATAGGTTCTGCGGGATTAGGGGCGTTAGTTTTATTTGCTGCTTATACTGAGGACATTAAATTTTTTTCTGGTGTTAAAGGTTCAGCTCTTGAAGGTATAGAAGTAAGTTTTGATTTATCAAATCCGTTTGTAGTAGTTGGTTTACTTGTTGGAGGCATGTTGCCTTATCTTTTTGGGTCTATGGGTATGCAAGCAGTAGGTAGAGCAGGTGGTGCTGTAGTAGTTGAAGTAAGAAGACAATTTAAAAAAATTCCTGGAATAATGAAAGGCACTAGAAAACCTGATTATGGAAGACTAGTAGATCTTTTAACTAAAGCAGCAATTAAGGAAATGATTATACCTTCTCTGCTTCCAGTCTTGTCTCCAGTTGTTTTATATTTTATAATTTTACCAATTGGCGGAATGAGTGCTGCTCTTTCAACTCTAGGCGCAATGTTGCTTGGTGTGATTATAACAGGATTATTTTTAGCAATTTCTATGACGGCAGGAGGTGGCGCATGGGATAATGCAAAAAAATATATTGAAGATGGTAACTTTGGTGGGAAAGGTTCGGAGGCCCATAAAGCGGCAGTTACTGGAGACACAGTTGGTGACCCTTATAAAGACACCGCAGGTCCAGCCGTAAATCCAATGATAAAGATTACTAATATAGTAGCTTTATTATTGTTAGCTGTAATTGCACATTAAAACTGTCTTTTGCTCTTCATTTTTTGTCTTACACTAGATAAAAATTTTCCTACAAAACTTTTTTTCCTAATATCGTTTTGAGTTTCTTTTTTTGAATATTTAACTTTTTGCATTTTATTTTTATTGTAAATTTTCTTGCTTGATAAAACTCCATATTTATCGAATTTTAATTCCAAAACGTTATTATCTATTAAAACGTTTTGACCTAATTTAATAAGTTTACCTTTTGAAGTGGTCCTCTCAATATAAATCCAAGTTCCTTTTTCTTTAATTGAAACAGAATGAGGATTACCAACTAATCTAAGAACATCGTTTCTGTTGGTCGTACCAACTATCAACGTTTTTTCTCTATTTTCTAAAAAATTTATACCATGGGATTTTTTTGACTCTTTCAATTGACAGTTATTTAAAAAAATTGAAAAAAATATGATATATAATAACCCATAATGTTTTCTGCATACAAAACTCATAATAACTTTCTTTATAGCAAATTAGTTGAATTATCACGTAATATTTTTTTTTATAAAAAAATTCAATTAAATGACAACTTTGAAACAAGAATTAATCTAGTATTTGTTCACTTGTCATTAATTTTAATTATCTTTAAAGAAAAAAATAAAAAAGAATTTCCGCAAGATATTTTTGATAATATATTTCAAAATATAGAATATCACATTAGAGAGCTAGGTTACGGAGATGTGGCAGTTAACAAAAAAATGAAAATACTTTTACGTATCTTTTATGATATTCTTCTTAAGATTAAAGTACCTTTCGAAAAAAAAAACATAATAAACACAAAAATCCTTGCTAGCTATCTTGAACCTCAAAGTGATACAAAATCACAGCCATTAATTAATGATTTAGCTAATTATTTTGAAAAATATTATTATTTTTGTTTTGAACTTAAGAACGATAGTGTGCTACAAGGGCAAATAAATTTTAAATATTAAAAAAAATGGCTGTACCAAAACGTAAAACAACTCCATCTAAAAGAAACATGAGAAGATCTCATCATGGTGTCAAATCTATAAATATCGTAGAAGATAAAAAAAGTGGTGAATATAGACTTTCTCATCATGTAGATTTAAAAACCGGATATTACAACGGCAAAAAAATTCTAGACATTTAATCTTACTAAATCTAAATCATGAATAACAAAATAATAATTGCAATTGATGCAATGGGCGGTGAAAATGCTCCAGATAAAAATATAGAGGGTATTTCAATCTTCATTGAAAAGAATAAAAAAAAAGATGATTTTTTTTTTAATATTTATGGTGATGAGCAGTTAATTACTAATGAATTAAATAAATATAAAATTTCAAAAACTTCTTATAAAATCTATCACTCGACGACAGTCGTTTCTGATGAAGAGACACCACTAACAGCAATAAAAAATTCTAAAGATAGCAGTATGTGGAATTCAATAAATTCTCAAATAGAACTTAATTCTGACATAAGTCTTTCTGCGGGTAATACCGGAGTTCTATTTGTTGTTTCCAGAATGTTATTAAAAACTATTGAAACGGTAAGCAAGCCAGCTCTAGCAGGTTTATGGCCAAATAAAAAAAATATGAATGTAGTCCTTGATCTTGGAGCAAACGTTGTGTGTGATGATGTTAATTTAGTAGATTTTTCCGAAATGGGAGCAGCTCTTTATAAAGCTCTTTTTCCGGAAGATACAGCAAAAGTTGCTTTACTTAATATTGGATCTGAAGAAATTAAAGGGACAGAGCATTTAAAGAAAGCTTATTTTAAATTAAAAGAAATAAGCAAGCATGGTGATTTTCAGTTTGATGGATTTATAGAAGGCAACAAAATTACCAACGGAGATTCAAACGTAATTGTAACAGATGGATTTACAGGAAACATTGCACTTAAAACAGCCGAGGGTACAGCAAAGTTTGTAACCGATTCTTTAAAGGAGTCACTTAGTGAAACTTTATTAGCTAAATTTTCAATTTTATTTTCTTATTTTGCATTAAAAAAATTCAAATTAAAACTAGACCCCCGAAAGTTTAATGGCGCTATATTTTTAGGCTTAAAAGGTCCTGTAGTGAAAAGTCATGGTGCTACAGACGCAATAGGGTTTTACCACTCAATTGATTTGTGTTATCGTATTATTAAAGGTGATTTAATGAGTAAAATTAAAAATAATTTAAGTCATGGCAACACCAACAAATAGTTTAGTAAGGTTAAAAAAAAAAGATATTATCAAAAATGTTTTTTTAAATGTTGGCATATCTTCTTCTTATTCAGCAAAAATTATTAATGATTTAATTTATATTTTAATTACAAACTTATGTATCGACGGTAAGATAAAAATTAAAAATTTTGGTAGCTTTAAAGTTCAATCAAAAAATAAAAGACTTGGAAGAAATCCTAAAAATAAAAAAGAGTATGACATTTCTGCAAGAATTATTGCCACTTTTAAAGCTGCAGAAGGATTAAAATTAAAAATTAATCAAAATGAAAAAAAAAATAGATAAATTATTAACAATCTCAGAAGTCGCAACTAAATTTGGGCTTATTAACTCTGTAAGTAAAAAGCCTTTAACCCATATATTGAGATTTTGGGAAAAGAAATTTAAGCAACTTAGACCTACAATTTTACTTGGCGGAAGAAGATACTATTCGGCTAAGGATATTAAAGTGATTAAAATCATCCACTATCTTTTAAAAAACCAGCGTTTAACAATAATCGGTGCTAAAAAAGCAATGAATGAAAATTTAAAACACCTTGACGAGACAAAATCATTGAGTATAAAAGCTGAATATTATAAAAAATTAATTAAAACTAAATCTAAAATAATTTTAAATAGAATTAAAAAATTAAATGGCTAAAAAAACTCATATAAAAGTAAGATTAGTTCCAGAAGCAAATCCTAATAGTGCATTTTTTTATTACACAAGAAAACCGACAAAAGGAGAAAAGGTTAAGGATAAATTAAAAGTTAGCAAATATAATCCCGTTACAAGAAAACACGAAATATTCGTAGAAAAAAAACTACCTCCGCATAGTAAATAAAAAATTATTTTTTAAATTTTTTATACTCATACCTTATAAAAGATTTAATCATTTCTCTCCAAATAGACACTGTAATAGCGGGGTCAATTTTTAATTGAATAGACCTGTTTTTGATTTTTTTTAAAATAAAATTAATTCTTATTTTATCTATTATTTCTTTTTTACTTTTTTTTAATTTTATTACCTTATCAACTAAATTTGCACGTTTTTTTATAATTAATAAAAGGTCTGAATCAATTATATCTAGTTTTTTTCTTATTTGTTTAATTTTTGGATTAATCATAGCGACATTTATATTATGTTTAATTAATTAATAAAATATATATTAATTTTTTAATGTTAAAAAATAATAATTATTACCTCATATTCCACATTTGGTTAGTAAGTCTAATAACCTTAGTTAGTTCTATTATAATTGTAGGTGGACTTACTAGATTAACTGACTCAGGTCTTTCAATAACAGAATGGGAGTTAGTTAAAGGTGTGTTTCCACCCATGAATTCTGATGATTGGCTAAAGTATTTCGAATCTTATAAAAAAATTCCACAGTATTCATTATTAAATAATAATATGACATTAGATGAATTTAAGTATATTTTTTTTTGGGAATATGCTCATAGATTATTGGCACGTTTCATAGGTATCTTCTATTTAATTCCTTTTTTATTTTTTATTTTTATGAACGTATTAAAACAGAAATATATTATTGATTTAACAAAAATTCTTATTTTGATTTTAATTCAAGGAACAATTGGCTGGTATATGGTTAAAAGTGGGTTAGTAGAAAATATTTCTGTGAGCCATTATCGTCTTTCTATTCATTTGTTCATAGCATTCTCTATTCTATCATCATTATTTTGGATTCTATTAAACTCCCTCAATAGAAGTAATAAAATTTTTTTTCAATTCAATACAAATAACATTGTTTTAAAATCTTTATTAATTTTTTTATTTATTCAGATTATTCTTGGGGCCTTTGTGTCTGGCCTTGATGCAGGTAAAGTGTATCAAACATGGCCACTTATGAACGGAAGTTATTTTCCTGATGACACAACAATAAAAAATTTATTTAATTTAAATTTACCTAGTGCTGTACAATTTCTACACAGAAATATTGCCTATTTGATATTTTTTATATTTTTATACTTTGCCTTTAATGTTTTAAAAAAAAGAGAATCGCATCTATATGTTAATCTTTTAATTCTATTTTTAGTTATACTGATTCAGATACTACTTGGAATATCCGTTTTGCTATCTGGCGCCAATATATACCTTGCTTCTATGCATCAAATTTCAAGTATATTCTTAGTAGTCGTAGCTTTAAAACTTTACCATCTTTCAATAAACACTTAATACATGTTTATTCTAATTAAATATCATTGACATTATTAAAGTTTATTAGTACTTATCGCCATAATTTAGATGACACCCTTTATAAAAAAAAAAGAAATTAAAAACGATTGGTATCTTATCAACGCAGAAAATGCCGTTGTAGGTAGACTAGCCGCTTATATCTCAAAGGTTCTTCGTGGTAAGAATAAAGCAACATTCAACCCACATATGGATAATGGTGATTTTATAGTGGTAACAAATATTGATAAAATTAAATTTACTGGAAAGAAATTTACTAACAAAATTTATTATAGACACACTGGTCACCCAGGAGGTATTAAAGAAAATACACCCGCAAGATTAACTGAAAAAGATAAAACACAAGATATTTTAAGACTTGCAGTTAAAAGGATGTTGCCAGGCGGACCACTTGCAAAAAAACAATTAACAAAACTAAAAATTTACAGTGGTGATAAACACCCACATGAAGTTCAAAATCCAACGATAGTAAATTTTAAAAGTTTAAATAAAAAAAATACTGTAAGTAATTAATGGAAACTCAAATTTCACCAAAAAGTGCTGTCATAAAAAAAATTAAATTAGACTTTAAAGATAGCAAGTACGCTACGGGAAGAAGAAAAAGATCTATAGCTAAAGTCTGGGTTAAAAAAGGATCAGGTAATATTTATGTTAATGGAAAAAAAATGAACGACTATTTTAAAAGACCAGTTCATCAAATTATTGTTATGCGTCCATTGGAAATATCTGAGGTCGCCACATCTTACGATGTTAGAGCTTCTGTTAAAGGTGGAGGTCTTTCAGGACAGGCTGGAGCCATCATACATGGTTTATCAAGAGCACTAGTCCTTCATGATGAAAATTTAAAATCTACATTAAAAAAAGAGAAATTAACAACGCGAGATTCTAGAGTTGTAGAGAGAAAAAAATACGGCCATAAAAAAGCAAGAAGAAGCTTTCAATTTTCTAAGAGATAATCATTTAAATTTATTATTTATATTATCAGTGATATAAATATTTTATGTCACAAAAAATACTTAATATCGCTATAGCTGGTGCCACAGGTTATGTAGGATTAGATCTAGTTTTTTATCTGTCTAAACATCCTAATGTAAAAATTACATATTTATGTGCACAAAAAAATATTGGAAAAAGTATAAATTTATTTGATAAAAGATTTAAAAAAAGTTTTCCTAAAATATCTAATCTTAAAAACGTAAACTGGAATAAAGTTGATTTACTTTATTTATCTTTACCTAATGGCGAAGCTCAAAAAATTATAAAAAAACTTTTTAAATACGATCATTTAAATTTTATAGATTTGTCAGCAGATTTTAGAATAAATAAAATTAATGAATATAAAGAATGGTATTCTTTAGAACACAAAGCAAAAAAATTGATTAAAGAATCAATTTATTCAATTCCTGAATTTACTAAGAATAAAATTAAAAAATATAGAATTATAGCAAACCCAGGTTGTTACCCAACTTCAATACAATTAGCTCTTATTCCAATAATGAAAAAATCTTTGATAGAAACCAATAACATAATTATAGATTCTAAATCAGGCTTTTCTGGAGCAGGTAAAAACTACAAGTCTAAATTTACCCATAATAATTTAGAAAGTTCAATATTTGCCTACGGCATTGAAAAACATAGACACATGTCTGAATTAGATCAGCAGTTTAAAAGTTTTTTAAAAAGTAAACTTGAATATAGTTTTAATCCACATTTACTACCTACTTACAGAGGAATACTTTCAAGCATTTACGTTAGTACAAAAAAGAACGTAACTATAAATAAGATCTACAAAGAGCTTAAAAAATTTCATTCCAAAAATATTTTTATAAAATTGTTAAAAATAAATACTGCAATTGGAACTGGGAATGTTTTAAACACAAACAATTGTGAAATTTCTGTTTGTAGAACAAGATATAAAAATAAAATTGTAATATTTTCTGCAATAGACAATTTAGTAAAAGGCGCGTCAGGACAAGCCATACAAAACATGAATCTGCTTTATGGTTATAAAGAAAATTTAGGCTTAAAATGAAATATATATTTATCTTATTTTTTTTAATTTTTACTTCTTGTATCAATAGTAAACAAACATATATGTGTGGTGATTTACCCTGTGGCGATAAAAAAGAATTTAAAGAATATTTTGCTAAAAATTTAACTGTTGAAATCAAAGTGAAAAAATCAAAAAAAAATACTTCTTTTGATTTAGTCAAATCAAATACTCTTGGATCTACTGAAAATTTGAAAAGAGAAAATTCTTCTTATCAGGCAGAAAAGTTAAATAAAAAAGAAGAAAAGATTAAATTAAAAGCCCAAAAAACTAGATTAAAAAATGAAAGAAAAATAAAAAAAAATGAGTTAAAAAATCAAGCAAAAATAGAAAAAAAACTAGCAAAACTAAAAAAAAGTTTAAAAAAAGAAGAAGAAGATAATAACTACATACCTAAGATATTTAAAAAAGAAAAATCTGTTGCAAAAACTACCAATTCACTATCAGGTAGTACCAACAAGACTAAAGAAAAAAATAATCAAACTGAATCCTTTCAAGTTATTAGGTCGGACATACAATTAAGCGTATGCGAGAATATAAAAAATTGTGATATTGATAAAATTGCTGAATTATTAATAAAAAAAGGTAAAGAAAAAGATTTTCCCATTATTAATTCAAATTAATACTTTAAATGAATAAAAAAATGAACATAGTAATTGTAGGTTTAGGAAATATAGGATCTTATTTTTATAATTATTTGAGAAAAAATAGAAAAATTATATTTAATAAAACGAATACAATTCCTAATATTTTGTTTGTTTCAGCAAAATCTTTTAATAAAAAAAGAAATTTTTCTCCATCCAAAAAAATCTGGTTGAAAAATTATCTATCTGCAACTAAAATAAAAAATGTTGATATTATAGTTGAATTGATTGGTGGTTCCGAAGGTCCTGCTAAAAAATTAGTATTTGAAGCTTTAAGAAATAAGAAGCATGTTATTACTGCTAATAAAGCTTTAGTATCTAAGTATGGAGATGAACTTTCTAAAATTGCTGAAAAGAATAAAGTAAATTTTGAATTTGAAGCCGCTGTATGTGGTGGTATTCCAGTTATAAGATCTATCAAAGAAGGACTTATTGCGAATAATATTAATAAAATTTATGGAATTCTAAATGGTACGTCAAATTATATTTTATCATCTATGGATAAAGAAAAACTTGAATACAAGGATTCTTTATCTAAAGCTCAAAAACTTGGTTATGCTGAATCTAATCCTGATTCAGATGTTAATGGTGAAGATGTTGCTGCTAAACTTAAGATATTAACTGCTTTGGCATTTAATTCTTTTATTAATAACAAATCTATATTAGTTGAAGGTATTAAAAACATAGATAAGATTGATATAAATAATGCAAACCAACTTGGTTACAAAATAAAACTAGTCGGTATCGCAGAATATACAAAAAATAAAATTATTCAAAGAGTTCATCCGGCATTAATTAAAGAGAAATCTTATATTGCTAAGATAAATGGGGTTCTTAATGCTGTTATTATTGAGTCTAATCCAGTCGGCAAAACAGTTTTACAAGGTGAAGGTGCGGGTCCTGGTCCAACAACATCATCTTTGATTTCAGATTTGTGTTCAATATTACGAGGCAATGTTAAATTTCCTTTTGTTTTACCAGACAAAAAAAGGGAAATGGTAAATTTTGAAAGTATTAATAATAAAAAATTTTCAGTATATTTAAGAATTGACGTTGAAGACAAACACGGAATATTATCCAATGTGACCAAAATTATGGCACAAAATAAAGTCTCTATAAAAAGATTAATCCAAAATCCCACTATGAATAAAAAAAATGCTTCAATAGTTATAATTACCCATGAAGCAAAAAATTCTTCTTTTTTTAAAGTTCTCTCTATTTTAAAAAAGAAAAAATATGTCATAAATGTACCTAAAATAATTAGAATTGAAAAAATTTAATGACTATAGAAAAGGTTTTTCTAGATAAATTTATAAAAGCTACAGAATTTGGGGCATACGGTGCTTCACCTTTTATAGGTAAAGGAGATAAAATTTCAGCTGACCAAGGAGCTGTCGACATGATGAGAAAAGAATTAAATAATATTGAAATGAAAGCTACTATCGTAATTGGTGAGGGTGAAATGGATGAAGCTCCTATGCTACATATAGGTGAAAAAGTAGGAACTAATATTGGTCCTGAATTCGATATTGCAGTTGATCCATTAGAAGGTACTACATTTACATCCAAAGGTTTGCCTAATGCTTTTTCAGTTTTAGCTGTTGCTGAAAAAGGAGGTCTTTTATCTGCACCAGATACTTATATGGAAAAAATTATAATAGGATCAAACTTACCAAAAAATTTGTTGGACTTAGATAATAGTGTTGAAAAAAACATTAAACTACTCGCAGATGCAATGAGTAAAAGACCATCTGAGATGAGTGCTTGTGTAATGAAGAGGTCGAGACATGACCATATAGTAAAAACATTAGATCAGATGGGTGTTAAGGTAAATTTTATTACTGATGGAGATATTGCTGGAGGTTTAACGGTTGCAGGCGAAAATCCTCAAAACGATATCTACATAAGCACAGGTGGCGGGCCTGAAGGTGTAATCGTGGCTGCTGCACTATCGTGTTACGAGTGTCAAATGCAAGTGCGATTAGTTTTAGATAAAGACGAAACTATTAGAGCAGAAAAACTTGGTATCAAAGATTTTAGAAAAAAATATAATATTGATGAAATAGTTAAAGGTGACGTAATCTTTTGCGCTAGTGGTGTAACATCTGGTGACCTGGTTAAAGGAATTAAAAATTTTAATAACAGATTTGAAGTCACAACATTAGCCCTACATAAAAGCCAAAAAATTAATAAGACAATCACTAATACATACAAGAAATGAATTCACTTTCTGTAACTGGTAAAAATTGGATTCCAAAACAATTTAGCTTAGAAGATATTGATTTTTTTAAAACAAATTACTTTTTAGATGAAATTACAGCAAAACTTTTGTCGATAAAAAAAATTAAAAAAGAAGAAGTAAAGTTTTATTTAAAACCATTAATTAAAAATATTATGCCAAATCCATATATTCTAAAAGATATGGATATTGCTATAGATAGAACGATTAAAGCTATTAACAGTAAAGAAAAAATAGGAATATTTGGAGATTACGATGTTGACGGTGCTACATCTACTGCAATTTTAGGTAAGTTTTTTGAAGTATTAAACATTCCTTTTGAAATTTATATTCCTGATAGAAAAAATGAAGGATTTGGTCCTAATGAAATTGGTTTTTCAAAGTTTATGAATCTTGGGGTAAAATTAATCTATACTGTAGACTGTGGCACGCTTTCTTTTAAACCAATAGAATTTGCTAACACAAAAAATATTGACGTTATTGTTATTGACCATCATCAGTCCGAGATTAAATTGCCAGCCGCACATGCAATTGTTAATCCCAATAGATTTGACGATAGGTCAGAACTGAATTATTTGTGTGCCGCAGGTGTTTGTTTCATGTTTTTGGTTGCTTTAAATAAAAGGTTGCGTGATCAACAATGGTTTTCAAATAATTCTATTAAAGAACCAGAACTAATGAATATATTGGATTTAGTCTCTTTAGGTACTGTTTGTGATGTAGTTCCTTTAGTAGGTTTAAATAGAGCGATTGTTCATCAAGGACTTAAGGTTATAAAAAAAAAAAATAATTTAGGTTTAAAAACATTAATTGAAGTCTGTAATATTGAAAGCAATATAACAGCACATGATTTAGGTTATATTTTAGGCCCTAGAATTAATGCTGGTGGTAGAGTTGGCAAATCTACTCATGGAGCAAATTTATTATTAAATGGAAACGCTAAAAGTGCTTTTAAACTAGCAGTAGATTTAAACACCCATAATAAAGAAAGACAAATTTTAGAAACAGAACTATTGAACAAAATTTTGAATATTGATTATTCTAATAGCAAAGACCCAGTAATTATTCTTTATGGTAAAAATTGGCATGAGGGAATTATTGGTATTATAGCATCTAGAATAAAAGAAAAATTTAATAAACCAACTATTATTATTTCAGTTAATGGTAATATTGGCAAGGGATCAGGTAGATCTATTAATGGTTTTGATTTAGGTTCGACAGTTTTAGGTGCTGTACAAAGTCAATTGCTTACCAAAGGCGGGGGGCATAAAATGGCCGCTGGTTTTACTATTAACATGAATAAGATTGAAGAGTTTAAAGAATTTGTATTCAGAAAGTTTAAATCAATAAATATTAATCTAGAAGAAAAAAAGAACTACTATTTTGACGCAGAAATTGCTCCATCTGCTGTCAATATTGATTTTTTTAAAAAAATAAATCTATTAGCTCCATTCGGGTCTGGAAATTCTGAGCCTAGATTTACAATTAAAGATGTAAAACTTGTTAACTCTAAAATTGTTGGTGAAAAACACATTAAAACTGTCTTTGTTGGCTTAGACTCAACTACGTTTAAGGGTATTAGTTTTAATACAGCAAAAACAGAAATAGGGGCATACCTACTAAAAAAAAATATTAAACCATTCAACATTGTTGGTAAACTAAGTCTTAATGAATGGCGTGGACAGACAAATGTAGAGTTTATTATTGATGATATTTCTGTTATTAAATAATAAAAAAATTAGGTCCCATCGTCTATCGGTTAGGACAGCTGGTTTTCATCCTGCAAAGAGGGGTTCGATTCCCCTTGGGACCGCCAACCTAGTTTAAATATTATGTATAAAATTGGAATTAT
>Ga0307986_10000426_pt1 | contig 31409 bp, 24 predicted proteins | sample EllFjometageno82_FD_203170 | JGI IMG/M metagenome (GOLD analysis project Ga0307986, IMG submission 203170) | Marine microbial communities from Ellis Fjord, Antarctic Ocean - #82 | ecosystem: Environmental > Aquatic > Marine > Unclassified | place: Southern Ocean | collected 2014-10-09 | reverse complement strand
TCAATGAAAGAAAGGCCATTACAAATGTGGATTATATTAATAGAGCAACCAAGGGTGTTTATGAATTTGGCTCAGTTTTTAAAACTTTTACAGTTGCCGCTGGATTTAATGAGAACTTGATAAATCCTGATACTGAATATTTAAATTTAAAAAAACAAATTGAGTGCAATGGATTTAAGATAAGAGAATATAGCGATAAAACACCGACAGATCTTACAGTCGAAGAAATTTTAATTAGATCAGGAAATATAGGTTCTGTTCGAATAGGACAAAAAATAGGAGAAAAAAAATTTAAATCTTTCTTAAAAACAATTGGGGTACTAGGTACAATTGATTTTGATATTCAAGAAGTGGGAAAACCAATTTCAATTAACTGGGGAAAGTGTAAATTAGCAACGGCTTCATATGGTCATGGTATTACAACTACTCTTTTACAAATAGCCAAAGGCTATTCAATAGTTACAAATGGTGGATATAATGTTCAGCCAACTTTAATTCAAAAAAAATTAGTAGAAAAATATTCACAAAAAAGGATATTAAACAAAGGTGTTTCAGATAAAATTAACAAGATACTTAGAAAAGTTGTTACAAACAAAGAGGGAACTGCTGAACTAGCAAATATAGAGGGTTATGAGGTAGGTGGCAAAACAGGTACAGCTGAAATATCTAAAAATGGAAAATATACACGAGATAAAATAAATACATTTGCAGCAATTTTTCCATTCCAAAAGCCAAGGTATACTCTGGTGGTTATGCTGGATGAACCAAAGACTAATAGTGAGTACATTTATTATTATCGAGATGATAAACAGCCAACCAAAGGAACACCATTTAACACAGCAGGATGGACGTCAGTTGAATTAGCAGGAAAAATCATCGAAAGAATTGGGCCTATTTTAGCCACAAAATATATACAAAATTAGATAATTCATGATCATTGGAAACTTTCTTAAAGAAGTTGAATTAAAATATAAAAGTCATTATTTTTCAGGTCTTTGTTTTAACAGCCTAGAATGTAAAAAAGACAATATTTTTTTTGCAATAAGGGGAACTAAAATAGACGGTAATAGATTTATTAATCATGCTATTAAAAGAGGTGCAAAAATTATTATTTCAAAGAAAAAATTTGAAGGTTTAAAAAAGAATATATTATTTATAAAATCCTCCAACGTAAGAAAGTCTCTATCAGAATTTGCATATGCAATTTATAAAAACAAACCAAAAAATATAATTGCAGTGACTGGAACCAACGGCAAATCATCTATTGTTGATTTTTATTTTCAAATTTTAAAACTAAATAAAAAAAAAGTAGCCGCAATTGGAACATTGGGTATCAAGACACAGAATTATATAAAAAAAGTTTCAAACACAACTATAGACCCAATTGCATTAAGTACTTGTTTAAATAAATTAAAAAAAGAAAATATTAATGACGTTATATTAGAGGCATCCAGCCATGGGCTTAAACAAAATAGATTAGATGGTTTAAAATTTAAAACTGGTATATTTACTAATTTGTCTCACGATCATTTAGATTATCATAAAACTTTAGATAATTATTTTGAATCAAAATTATATTTATTTAAAAAATTACTTAAGAAAGATGCGAATATTATTACCGACATAGAGATTCCTCAATATAAAGAAATTAAAAATATAGCTTTAAAAAAAAATTTTAATATAGAAACAATTTCAAGTAGCAAAGGAAATTTAGAAATAGTTTCGCACAAATATCAAAATGAAAAACAAGTAGTTAAAATTAGATATAATAAAAATATTTATAAATTTGAAACAAAATTAATTGGAAAAATTCAGATTAAAAATATTTTAATGGCAATGATAGCAGCTACTAAAAGTGGTTTAAGCTTTAAAAAAATTGTCGATAAAATTGATAGTATAAAACCAGTAAGTGGAAGGTTGGAGCAAGTAGGGGTTATTAAAAATAATTCTAAAGTTATACTAGACTATGCTCACACGCCAGAAGCACTTAAAGCATCATTAAAAAGCTTAAAAAAGCAATTTGTGAATAGAAAAATTTCAATAGTTTTTGGCTGTGGTGGAAATAGAGATAAAATAAAAAGACCAATGATGGGAAAAATTGCTAATCACTATTGTGATAGAGTTTATTTAACAGATGATAATCCACGATACGAAAATCCAAAAACAATAAGAACATCTATAAGAAAAAATATTAATAAATTTAAAATCTATGAGATTTCAAACAGGGCAAATGCTATTAAGAAAGCGATAATTAGCCTAAAAACAGGTGAAATATTAATTGTTGCTGGTAAAGGACATGAAAAGACTCAAGAATACAGGAAAATAAAAAAGATATTTTCTGATGAAAAAGAAATAATAAAAAATATTACATTAAAAAATAAAACGCTTTCTAGTAATCTTAAATTAAATATTTTAAAAGAATTAACTAATTCAAGCAATATTTCCTCAAAATTAAAAATTAGTAAAGCATCAATAAATTCTAAAGAAATTAATAAAAATGATATTTTTTTTGCTATTAAGGGAAATAATAATGATGGAAATTTATTTATTAAAGAAGCACTTAAAAATGGAGCCTCATTAGTAATAACTGATAAATTAAAAAATAATAAGAACTGTTTACGTGTAAAAAATACTTTAAAATTTTTAACAGAGGCATCGTCGATTTTAAGAGAAAATGTACCTAGTAAGGTTATTGCAATCACTGGTAGTTGTGGAAAAACTTCACTCAAAGAGTTAATGGCTAGATCTTTAAAAAAATCCTACAATGTTACATATTCCCCAAAGTCTTTTAATAATAGGTTTGGAGTTCCAGTTAGTTTATTTAATCTAAAAAAGAATGATGATTTTGGTATTTTTGAAATTGGAATGGACAAAAAAAATGAAATCAACTCTCTATCAAAAATTATAAAACCAGATGTTGGTATTATTACAAATATTTCTTATGCACACATAAAAAATTTTAAAAATATTAAAGAAATAGCATTAGCTAAATCAGAAATTATTCAAAATATAAAAGAACATGGGTATCTTATTTTAAATGCGGATGACTCTTTTTACAATTTTCATAAAAAAATAGCTTCAAAGAGGAGAATAAGTGTTCTTTCTTTTAGTATAAAAAATAAAAGTGCAAATATTTATCTAAATTCAATTAAAAAAGAGAAGTTAAAATATAAAATTTCTATTACTATAGATAACACAAATAAATTTTTCTATCTCAACACATGTTTTGAAAGTGATATAAAAAATTTACTTGCTTCGATTGCAGCCATATCAATATATAAAAATATAGATAAGTTAAATTGTAATTTTTTTTATAGCAACAAAATACCAATAGGACGTGGTGATATTTCAAAAATTAGATTATTTAAAAAAAATTTTTATCTTATAGACCAAAGTTATAACTCAAACCCACTCTCATTGAATTCAGCATTAAATAATTTTAATATGATAAAACTGAATGATACAAAAAAACATTTAATTCTTGGAGATATGTTGGAATTAGGAAAACATTCACAAAAATTGCATAAAGGAGTTGCTAAAAATATTAACAAAACATCTATTAAAAATGTTAATGTTATTGGAAAACATATGAGTGAGGCATATAAAATTCTTCATAATAGCAAAAAAGGTATTGTTTTAAAAAATCACTCAGAAATAATTAATTTGATTAAAAATAGTATAAATAATAATGATTACTTAATGATTAAAGGTTCAAATTCTACAGGGCTTAATAAGCTAACAAACGATATAAAGTCAGGTAAAATCAATGCTTTATAACTTTATTTTAGGATTAGTGGAGCAATACAGCTTTCTTAACGTTTTCAAGTATCTTACAGTTAGAACTGGGCTCGCAATGTTTACATCTATGGTGGTAGTTTTGCTTGTAGGAACACCATTTATTAAATTTTTTTCAGCAAGAAAAATTTTAGATCCAATACGAGCAGATGGGCCATCAGATCATATTATAAAAAAAATAGGAACACCAACTATGGGTGGAGTATTAATACTTTTAGGATTATTCTCAGGAATTCTTTTATGGGGAAATTTATCTAGTCACTATGTTTGGTTCTTACTTTTTATAGTCACATCCTTTGGTCTATTGGGTGCCTATGATGATTATAAAAAAATAAAATTTAAAAACTCATCTGGTATTTCATTTAAATTTAAGTTGATTGCACAAATCTTAATAGCTCTAGTATCGATACTTATGTTATTTAATTTTTCACAACATGAAGATTTGACTAATTTATATTTTCCATTTTTTAAAAATTTAATCATAAATCTTGGATGGTTTTTTGTACCATTCTCTGTACTCATAATTGTTGGGTCTTCAAATGCGGTAAATTTAACAGATGGCCTTGATGGTTTAGCTACAGTACCAGTAATATTAGTAGCAGCATGTTTTGCTTTTATTAGTTATGTTACAGGAAATATTGTTTTTTCAGAATATTTAAAGATAACTTATATCGAAGGCATGGGTGAAGTATCCATTTTTTGTGGAGCAATCATTGGGTCATGTTTGGGGTTTTTATGGTTTAATGCACCTCCAGCAAAAATATTTATGGGTGACACAGGTTCTTTAGCTTTAGGTGGATCGCTCGGAGCCATTGGAATAATTACAAAACATGAAATTGTGTTAGCAATAACTGGTGGATTATTTGTATTAGAAGCGGTTTCAGTCATTGTACAAGTATTATCATTTAAGTTGACAGGAAAAAGAGTTTTTAGAATGGCTCCCATTCATCATCATTATGAAAAAAAAGGCTGGGCAGAATCAACAATAGTTATAAGGTTTTGGATAATTTCAATCATTCTTGCAATGATAGGATTAGCGACATTAAAACTTAGATAATGTTAAACAATCAAAATATTTTTAATCATAAAAAAATTTTAGTGTACGGATTAGGAAAAAGTGGCTTATCCACATTTAAGTTTTTAAAAAAAAAAAATGATATTTATCTATATGATGACAAAAAAGTTACTGATAATAATAAAACAATAAAAAAATGTTTAATTAGTTATCAAGCATTACTAAAAAAAAGTATTGACTATATAATAATTAGTCCAGGCATAGATATCAATAAGTGTAGCCTTAGAAACTATTTAAAAAAAAATTATAAAAAAATTAACACAGATTTAGATATTTTTTATAACACTTACTCAAAAAATAAAAATATTGCTATTACAGGCACAAATGGCAAATCAACCACTGCTAGGATTCTATATGAGGTTTTAAGAGATCAAAATTTTGATGCTCGAATAGTAGGAAATATAGGGAATCCGATACTGTCAGAAAAAAACATAACAAGTAAAACAGTATTTGTGATCGAGGCATCGTCTTACCAGCTGGAATATAGCAAATTATTTAAATCTAATATTTCGGTAATTTTAAATATTTCACCAGATCATTTAGAGAGACATAAAACTTTAAAAAATTACGTTAAAGCAAAATTCAAGATAGTTAAAAATCAAACAAAAAAAGATTATACAATACTAAATATGAATAACCTATATATAAAAAATGAAGTAAAGATTCAAAAATTTTTTCCAAAATTAATTAAAATTTATAGATATCCAGACATCAAATTTTTAAAAAATATTAATAATCCATATTTCTATAGTCAGAGCAATAGAGAGAACCTATCATTTATTTTTGAAATTACAAAAATTTTGAAGATCAAAAAAATTAATGTGTTCAAAACTTTAAGAAATTTTAAGGGTTTAAAATATAGACAACAAATAATTTTTAGGTCAAAAAAATTGACTATTATTAACGACTCTAAGTCTACTAGCTTTTCATCATCAGAAAGTATCTTAAAATTAATGTCTAACGTTTCTTGGATAGTTGGCGGATTAGCAAAAAAAGGTGACAAATTTTTATTACAAAAAAATGATTGTATAAATGTTAAAGCATATATCTATGGAAAAAATAGGAATACTTTCATAAGTGAACTAAAAAAAATAGTTAAGTACGAATCCTTTACAAATTTAAAACTTTTAATCAAAAAAGTTTTTTTAGATATAAAAAACAATGAAAGCTTAAAGCATAAAACTATTCTCTTTAGTCCAGCTGCCGCCTCTTTTGATAGTTTTAAAAATTTTGAAGAAAGGGGAAAATATTTTAATAATCTCATCAAAAAAAATAACAATGTTTAATGATGTTTCAATCTATAAATTGTATTATGGCTGGTGGAAAAATATTGATAAAGTAATTTTTGTATTAATAGTTATTTTATTTAGTTTGGGATTGTTTTTCTCTCTTGCGTCTACTTCATTAATTGCATCTGATAAATTAGAGACAAATAGTTATTTTTTCTTTTTTAAACACTTGATATATGTTTTTATTGGAATGATTGTTTTAATATTTTTTTCATCTTTGAGTAAAAAAAATCTTTTTAGATTTTCTATTTTTCTATTTTTTATTTCACTATTTTTTTTATTTTTAGTGCCCTTAATAGGCACTGAAATTAAAGGGGCAAAACGATGGCTTGATTTAATCTTTATACCAAGATTTCAACCTGTAGAACTTATTAAGCCCTTTACAATAATTTTTCTGGCTACCATTTTGACTAGTGAAAAGAAAATACATATTTATTATAAATATTGTGCCAGCTTTATTGCGATAGTTCCTATATCTTTCTTGTTGATGATGCAGCCCGATATAGGACAAACATTACTTATCTTTTTTTCTTGGGTAACATTAGTTTTTATTTCAGGCATAAGTCTTATTGTATTCCTAGTCTTTTTTGGTACTTCCTTGACATCTCTAATTTATATGGTTTTTTATATTCCTAAGTTTGATTACATAAGAAAAAGAATTTTTTCTTTCTTTAACCCAGATACAGGAACTCATGGTGCACAAGCTGCAAAATCTGTTGATGGAATATCTAGTGGGGGTTTTTTTGGAAAAGGTATTGGAGAGGGAACATTAAAATATAAAGGGTCAGAAACACACACAGATTTTATAATTTCTGTAATTTCTGAAGAATTTGGAGTTTTTATAGTTATCTTAATTTTAACAATCTTTTTATTTTTTATCTACAGCGTATTCAAAAAAGTTTATTTAGAAGAAAATGAAAAAATAAAATTAGTTCTTGTAGGATCAATTACCATAATCGTAGTTCAAGCTTTAATTCATGTGGGTGTTAATATAAGATTATTTCCAACAACTGGTATGACATTGCCATTTCTAAGCTATGGTGGATCTTCAATCATAGGTGTGGCTATTCTTTCTGGTATAATCTTAAATTTAACAAAGAGAAAAATTAATTAATATGAAGAATATTTTAATTAGTACAGGAGGTTCTGGTGGGCATGTGGTGCCGGCACAAATAATTTATGAACATTTAGAGAGAGAGTTTAATCTTTTTATTTCATCTGATGATAGGGGGATTAAATTTTTAAATAAAGAGAAGTATAATATAAAGATTATTAATGTACCCATAATATCTAAAAACATTTTTATGCTATCAGTTCAAATTTTTTCATTGATAGGTACGATTTTAAAATCACTATTTTTTTTAAAAAGTAAAAAGATAGAGATATTAATCTCAACAGGTGGGTATATGTCATTTCCAATATGTTTGGCATCTAAAATTCTTAATATAAAACTTTTTCTTTTTGAACCCAATTTAGTTTTAGGTAGGGCCAATAAATTTTTTGTTGGTAATTGTCATAAAATATTTTGTTATTCAGACAAAATTAAAAATTTTCCCAATAATTTAAAATATAAAATTTCTATAATTCCACCTTTATTAAGAAAAGAATTCTACAACATTAAAAAAACTAGCAGCGCTGATAAAAATATTAATTTATTGATAATAGGAGGAAGTCAAGGTGCAAAATTATTTGATAAAATAGTTCAGGGCTCAATAATTGATTTATCAAAAAAATATAAATTTAAAGTTTACCAACAAACAAATCAAAAAAATTTCCAAAATTTAAAATCATTTTATCAAGCCAATGAAATTAAGCATGAATTATTTGATTTTAATGTGGACATTTCAGTCTTGATGAACAAAACCACTATATGCCTAACTAGAGCTGGTGCTTCAACATTAGCAGAATTAGTGTTTTTAAACATACCTCATCTAGCAATACCATTGCCAACCGCAAAAGATAATCATCAATTTGAAAATGCATTTTTTTACAATCAACACGGATGTAATTGGATTTTAAATCAAAATGAAATTCATAATAATAATAATCTAACAAATAAATTATTTAATATTATTGATAATAAAGAAGTGTATTTAAGTAATAAAAGAAACATGAAAAATTTTAGCTATCAAAATACATGGAATAATGTAAATCAGAAAATATTATCTACTATTAATGAAAATTGAATTAGCAAAAACTGAAATAATACATTTTGTTGGGATAGGTGGAATTGGCATGAGTGGCTTATCTTTAATAATGAAAGGTATGGGATTTAAGGTTCAGGGTAGTGACGTTTCTAATAATAAAAATATTGAACGATTAAAAAGAAATAAAATTAAAATTTCTATTAAACATATAAAAAAAAACATAAAAAATGCTACAATTTTAGTTGTATCATCTGCCATCAAAAGAAATAATCCAGAGCTAATTCAAGCAAGAAAAAATGGACTACCAATTTATAAAAGAGGAGAAATGTTGGCTCATATAGTGTCATTAACAAAGAATATTGTTGTTACTGGTTCTCACGGCAAAACCACTACAACCTCACTATTAGCTGCAATATTTTCTAAAACAAAATTAGACCCTACAATTATAAATGGCGGTGTACTTAATTCTTTAAATAATTCTGCAAAACTTGGCAAAAGTGATTGGTGTATACTAGAAGCAGATGAGTCGGATGGTAGTTTTATACATGTTCCACCTACTTATTCAATTATTACCAATATCGACAGAGAGCATATGGATTATTATAAATCAATGAACGATCTAAAGAATTTATTTATAAGCTTTATTAATAAAGTTCCATCTTTTGGCAAGTCATTTATTTGTATAGATGATAAAAATAATCTTGAATTATTAAAAAAAATTAAGATAAAAAATTACTATACATATGGAACTAATTCAAAGTCTCAATTTCATATTAAAAAAATAAAATTAACTAAAGAATATTCAGAATATGATTTAGTAATAAAATTACCAGGAAAAAAAAATATAACCATTAACAAGATTAAAATACCACTACTCGGGATTCATAATATTAGAAATGCAACAGCAGCGGCTAGTGTAGCCTCAACTATTGGTATACCTAAAGAAACTATTAAAAAGGGTTTAAAAGATTTTAAAGGGGTTCAAAGAAGGTTTAATAAGATATTTACATATAGAGAGACAAGCTTTTATGATGATTATGCACATCATCCAACAGAAATTAAAGAAATATTAAATGGTATAAGATCTGCATATAAAAAAGAAGAAATAATCTGTATATTTCAACCACACAGAATTTCTAGATTAAAAGATCTAAAAAAAGAATTTACTCACTCATTTAAAAAAGCAGATACTGTAATTTTATGCCCAGTTTATGCTGCTGGAGAAAAAATAAAATTAGGATTTAGTTATAATAATTTTGCAAGAGAAATAATTAAAAACTCAAAAGTTAAATTATTTTTAATCAAAGATAAATACCAATTAGCTAAACTTATAAAACAAACTATTTACGGAAAAAAAATAGTTGTTGGAATGGGTGCGGGTACTATTTCTAGCTGGATGAAAGAATTACCAAAACTAATATAATGAAAATTGATGAAATAATAAAATTTTCAAATGAAATTAACAGTAAAATTTATTTTGATTATAATTTAAAAAAAAGTAATTGGTTTAATATTGGAGGAAAAACTAAGGCTTATTTTATGCCGGAGTCCTTGTCTGATTTAGTTATATTTTTAAAAAGATTTGGAGATAAGGAGAAAATTTTTATTCTTGGAGCTGGTTCAAATACTTTAATAAGCGATAGGACTTTTGATGGAGTTGTTATTAAGTTGGGAAAAAATTTTTCAAATGTTTCGTTATTACCTAACGGCATTATTGTAGCTGGTAGTGGATGTACAGATAAAAAGTTATCTGATTTTGCTATGAAAAATGAAATAGGCGGTTTAGAATTTTTGGCATGTATACCAGGGACCATTGGTGGTGGATTAAAGATGAATGCTGGCTGTTTTAATAAAGAATTTAAAGATATACTTGTCTCTATTCAGGCAATCAATAGATCGGGAAAAGTTATAACAATTCCAGCAGATAATGTTGTTTTTGAATATAGAAATAATAACCTAGACAACGGTTTAATTTTTTTGAGTGCTTCATTTAAAGGAGAAAACAATAATAAAAGCCAGATTGTGAAAAAAATTTTTGAATTAAAAAAAAAAAAAGATGAAAACCAACCAACTAAAATTAAAACAAGCGGTAGTACTTTTAAAAACCCAGTTAATCAAACTAGTAAAAAAGTTTGGGAGTTAATCAAAGAATCAGTACCTTTAGAATCAGCTTTTGGAGACGCATGTATCTCAAGTAAACATTGTAACTTCTTTGTTAATAAAAAAAACGCCACTTTTAATGATATGAATAAATTGATAGAATTTGTTAAGAAAAAAGTAGAGGAAAAAACAGGTATTAAATTAGAAAAAGAAATTAAAATACTAGAATAATTATGAAAAAAAAAATTTTAATTATTTGTGGAGGCATCTCGAAAGAGCGTGTAATAAGCCTAGAAACAGGAAAACAAGTTGCCAATGAATTAAAAAAAAATAAATATACTGTTCTAACTTGTGAACCAGACAATACTTTATTACAAAATATTAAACTTTTTAGACCAAATGTAATATTTAATGCATTACATGGACAATTTGGAGAAGATGGTTATATTCAATCTATTTTAGAAGCACAAAAAATTCCTTACACACACTCTGGTGTAATAGCCTCATCTATAGCGATGGATAAAATAATATCTAAAAAAATTTTTATAAAAAATAATATTTTAACACCCAAATATATAAAGTTTAATCATAAAAAAAATAAAATTAATGTGATTAAAGTAATAGAGAAAAAGTTAAATTTTCCAGTCGTTATTAAACCTATAAATGAAGGCTCGAGTGTACATGTCCACATATGTAATAAAAAAAATATTGTAAAAAAATTAAATTTATTAAATACTTATAATGAAATTTTAATAGAGGAATTTATACCTGGTAGGGAAATTCAAGTTGCTATAATGGGAGGTAAAAAACTTGGTGTAATAGAGCTGAAACCTAAAAGAAAATTTTATGATTATGAGGCAAAATATAACTCAAATGCAAAAACAGAACATATAATACCAGTTAACCTAGATAAAAAAAACTTAAAAAAAATCATCAATATTACCTCTAAAGCTCATAGAGTTATTGGATGCAGAGGTGTTACGAGGTCTGATTTTAAATACTATAAAGAAAAATTTTATTTATTAGAAATTAATACACAGCCAGGCATGACTAAACTTTCACTGGTACCAGAGATTGCAAGTTATGCTGGTATAAGCTTTATAAAATTAATTGAATGGATTCTAAAAGATGCATCAATCAATAGGTAAAAAAAACAAAGTAATAATATACCTAGTATTTTTATTTATATTAAGCACTACTAGTGGAAAACTTTTAGAAAAACCAAAAAAATTTTCATTAAAAATTGATAACATTAAAGTTATTGGTTTAAATATTACTAAAAATTTAGAAATTCAAAATGAGTTGAGTAGTATTTTTTATCAAAATATACTATTTCTTGGAAAAGAAGAAATTCACAAAATTATCAATAAACATAATATTATTGACGAATATAATATTAAGAAAATTTACCCTTCCACAATAAATATAGAGATTAAACCGGCTAAATTTATTGCAAAAATATCTAATGATAATAATTTATTAGTTGGTTCAAATGGTAAAATTATATCTGGCGAGCAGAGTAATAAAATTTTGCCATTTATATTTGGTGAATTTAATTCAAAAAAATTTTTAGAATTTGAGAATATTATTGAACGATCAAAATTTAACTTTTCTGAATTTAAAACTGTATATTTTTTTCCCTCAAAAAGATGGGATATTTTAACAACTAATGATATTTTAATTAAATTACCAGAAAATAATGTTTCTGAATCTCTCAACAAAGCATATAAAATAATATTTAGTACTCAATTTAAAAATAAAAATATTATTGACCTTAGAGTAAAAGGCCACATAATTGTTAAATAATGAGTAATAACCATTATCAAATATATATTGATTGTGGCTTTTCAAAATTGAGAGCCAGAGCGTTTAATAAGACCAATCCAAGCGAAACATTGCATGTTGAAAGTGAATTTCTTTTTGAAAATACAGAAATTGATTTAGAGATTCAAAAGGTGATTACCTTTTTAGAAAAAAATACCAACGAATATATAGATAATGTTAATTTAATGCTAGATAGCCCCAAGATGTTATCTGTTGGTATTTCAATATCTAAAAAGATTGATGGGCTGAAATTAAAACAGGATGATATTCAATTCTTAGTTCAAGAAGCCAAACAACAAATATTAAAATATTATAAAAATCAAAATATTACTCATATTATAATTAATAATTATAGAATTAATAATATAGATTATGATTATTTGCCATTAAATTTAAAATGTAATTTTATAGCATTAGACATTCTCTTTATTTGCTTGCCCAAAAAAACTATAGAATATTTTAAAAACATTTTTTATAAATTTGATATTTCTGTTAATCAAATCATTTGCTCTAGTTATGCAAAAGCTAAAAATTATGAAGAAAATCTTTCTTCACATGAAAATATTTCATTTATTGACATTGGTTTTAATAAAACTTCAATAATAATTTATACTAATAATAAAATTATTTGTTTAAATGTTTTGCCAATTGGTGGAAATCATATTACGAAAGATATTTCTAAAGTGTTAAAAATCGACTTAGAACAAGCAGAAGATATAAAAATTAATTTTGATAAAAAAGAAATATTTTTACATGATAAAAATTTTTCACTAGAGTTATTACAAAAAATAATCTTTGCTAGAACTAAAGAAATTCTAAAGATGTGTATTCAATCTATTAAGTTAAATCCAATTATAGGAAGTCATTTTAAAGTAGTTCTAATGGGTGAAGGTTCAAAAATACTAAATAATCAATTCAAAGATAAAATTTTTAACACTCATGATCTAGATCTTTTAGATGAAAAAATTGAAGATGTATGTAGGGCTGGTTTTATATTGGGTATGGGCTTAAATAGACAAGAAGTGACTGTTGTGCCAAAAAAATCAATAAAACATGGTTTCTTTGAGAAATTTTTTCATTTTTTTGAATAGAATTGAATTCTTTTGTAACATTTCTTGTTTTTCTTAAATGAATTCATGAATTTATAAGAGTTGGGTGTCAGTATTAAATCAAAAAACTATTAGCAAAAATATCACTCTAAAAGGGGTTGGTTTGCATACTGGCCTAGATGCTAACTTAATCATTAAACCAGCAGAACCAAATACTGGAATAATTTTTAAAAGAATAGATATCAGAGAAAATAATATTATTGTACCTAACCTTTTTAATGTTAGTAGTGCAGTATTTTGCACAACTATATCAAATGAAAATGGCGTGAGTGTTTCAACAATAGAACATTTAATGGGAGCTTTGTACGGTATGGGTATTGACAACGCCTTAATTGAAATTGACAATCAAGAAGTTCCAATTCTAGATGGTTCAGCAAGAGCATATATTAAAGCAATAAATGAAGTGGGAATTAAAAATAGCAAAGTACCTATTAGAATAATAAAAATTGAAAAAAAAATTGAATTTAATGATGGAAAAAAAACAATCTCAATTGAACCAAGCAAGATTAGCCTAGATATAGATTTTGAACTTAAGTATAAAAATAAACTTATTGGGACACAAAGAAATATTATTAAAGTATATGAATCAGATTTAACTGATATTTATAATTCAAGAACTTTTTGTCTTTATGAGGATATTGAAAAAATAAAGAAAATGGGTTTAGCAAAAGGTGGAAGTCTTGAAAATGCTATAGTAATAAAAGACAATAAAATTATGAACAAAGAAGGTCTTAGGAATGAAAAAGAATTTGTAAATCACAAAATATTAGACTGTATGGGAGATCTTTATTTAGCTGGTTATAAGATTATTGGAAAAATAATTTGTTCTCAAGGTGGCCACAAACTTACAAACCAATTGCTAAGAAGAGTTTTCCAGGATAAAAATAATTTTTCTATAATTGAGATAAAAGAAAAAAACTTGCCACACGCCTTTATTAATAAAGGTAATCTAAGAGCTATTGCATAAAAGTTTAGAATTTTTCAAATAATCTGTTAATAGATGGTATGGTGAATTTTTTTAAGATTTTATTATTTTGCATGATTGCACTTCAAGTCTCTTGTAGTAAGGAAGAAAAAATTTCAACAATTGACAATACAGATATTAAACAGCAGATGATTGGGCTTTATGAAGAGGGTTATGCAGAGCTACTAAATGGAGATGTACTATTTGCAGCTAAAAAATTCAAAGAAGCAGAATTAATTTTTCCTCAATCAGAGTGGGCACCAATGGCTTCTTTAATGGCAGCCTATACTTATTATTCCCAAGATTATTATTTAGATACCATATACCAAATAGAAGATTATCTAAAAAGATATCCTAATCACATAAATAGAGATTATGGACAATTTCTTCTAGCAATGTGTTATTATGAAAATATTATAGATGAAAAAAGAGACTTAGAACCTTTATTAAAAGCAAAAAAACAATTTGAATTAATATTAAGAGAATACCCAAATACTGATTTTGCATTAGATGCTCAATTTAAATTGGAACTAATAGAAGATAGACTTGCAGGAAAAGAGATGTTTATAGCTAGACATTATCTAAAAAGCAAAAAGTGGATACCAGCAATAAATAGATTTAAAAAGGTTATTGAAGATTATGAACAAACAATTTACGTTGAAGAGGCATTGCACAGACTTGTTGAAATAAATTATAGGATCGGCTTAGTAGATGAGGCTAAAAAATATGCAAATGTATTAGGTTACAATTATGACTCAAGTGATTGGTACAAGGCTTCATATAAAGTATTCAACAAAGACTACAAATATAGTGAAAAAATGAATAAAAAAAAACAAAAACAAAGAGATAGAAAAAAAATAATTACAAAATTTAAGACTAAGTTTATGACACTTTTTAAATAAGAATGAATAAGGTCATAATAAAAAAAGATTATCTAAAGATAATAGAAAAACTAAAAAAATACAATCAGGCTTATTATGAAAAAGATAGACCAATAATATCCGACCAAGAATACGATATTCTAAAAAAAAAAATTATTGACTTAGAGAATGAACATAAATTTTTAAAAAACAAAGAATCTCCGACACAGTCTGTGGGATTTAAGCCTTCAAAAAATTTTCAAAAAGTTAAACATAAAGTTCCAATGTTATCATTAGGAAATGCCTTTAATGAAGAAGATTTAAAAAATTTTGAAAAAAAGATTGTTAATTTTTTAAGTTTGAAAGATGCAAGTACAATTGAATATAGTGCGGAACCTAAAATTGATGGAATTTCAGCTTCACTGATTTATATCAAGGGAAAATTTGAAAAAGGTCTCTCGAGAGGTGATGGATCAGAAGGAGAGAATATTACAGAAAATTTAAAAACAATTAAAGATATACCCACCCTAATAACTGACATAAATTTTCCAGAAGAAATTGACATAAGAGGAGAAGTTTTTATTGAAAACGATAGCTTTAAAAAATTAAATGATAAGTTTGCAAATCCTAGAAACGCAGCCTCTGGGTCTTTAAGACAAAAAAACTCAAAAGTTACAAGTAAAATTCCACTTAAGTTTATTGCATACACGCATGGTTATGTAAAAAATATGAAGATAGACAATCAAATTGATTTTTTAAAAAACCTTAAATTGTGGGGATTTAAAATAAACCCATTTAATAAAAAGATAACAAGTATAAAAAATTTGATTTCAAACCATCAAAATCTAGAAAAAAAAAGACAAGAAATACCATTTGATATAGATGGAGTTGTTTATAAAATTAATAGTTTTGATTTACAAAAAAGATTAGGTTTCGCCTCTAATGCACCAAGATGGGCTATAGCACACAAGTTTTCTGCAAATAGCTCAATCTCAGAAATATTAAATATTGAAATACAATTAGGTAGAACTGGTGCACTAACACCAGTAGCAAAAATAAAACCAGTAAATATTGGAGGAGTAATGGTTTCCAATGCAACGCTGCATAATGAAGATGAAATAGTTAGAAAAGATATAAGAATTGGAGACACCGTAACAGTTGAAAGAGCAGGCGATGTAATTCCACACGTAATTTCAGTAGACTTTAAAAAAAGAGCTAAAGACTCAAAAAAATTTACTTTTCCATTAAACTGTCCATCTTGTGGAAGTAAAACAGTAAAAGATTATAATGAATTAACTAAAAAGGAAGACGCTGTAAGAAGATGTGTTAGTGAAGGATATGCGTGTGAAAAAATAGCTATAGAAAAAATAAAACACTTTGTTTCAAAGGAAGCTTTTAATATTGATGGTTTAGGAAAAAAAATTATAGAGAATTTTTGGCATCTAAAAATAATTAGATTACCACATGATATTTTTAATTTGAATTATTATAATATAGAAGAATTAGAAGGTTGGGGTAAATTGTCTGTGGCAAATTTAAAATTTTCTATAGATATGAAAAAAAAAATTTCCTTAGAAAGATTTATTTATTCATTGGGCATAAGACATATAGGGCAAGAAAATGCAAAATTAATAGCCAGACATTTAAAATCGTCATTAAATTTTTCAAAACTATCTGAAAATAAAAGTATTGATAATTTGTCGAATATTGATGGTATTGGCTCAACTCAAGTTCAATCAATTAAAAACTTTTTTTCAAATAAAATAAATTTAAATGTTTTGAAAGAACTGAATAAAAATCTTTTAATATCAAACATAATTCCAATAAATGATAATGGGTTATTAAGAAATAAAACCTTTATGCTCACTGGAAAACTTAATAATATTAGTAGAGCTGAAGCTAAATCTTTAATTGAAAAAAATTCAGGAAAGATAATCAGTAATGTAAATAAGAAACTTGATTATTTAATTATAGGCGAAAAACCCACAACTAAAAAAGTCAGCAAAGCTAAAGAAATCGGTATTCAAGTAATAAATCAAGCAGAATGGATTGAAATGTTAAATAAGACTAGCTAGCCACTTTCTTTCATTAAGATTTAAAAATTTTGAATATTTTGCGTAAATTTTTAAATGATATTTAAATAGATAGTCTTTTTCATTTTCATTTAATAGTTTAAAATTTATTAATTGTTTTTCAATTGGAGCCAACGTAAGATTTTCAAAAAATAATTTATTTTTAATTTTATTAACATACAACAAGTTTTCTATTCTAATTCCAAAGTGTCCTTTTTTATAAAAGCCTGGTTCATTGCTTAAAATCATTCCTTTTTTAATCTGTATAGAATTATATTTAGAAATAGATTGAGGGCCCTCATGTACATTTAAAAAAAATCCTACACCATGTCCAGTTCCATGTGCATAGTCTAAGCCACTTTCTTTTAAAAATTTTCTAGCTCTGACATCAATTTGTTTTCCAGTTTTATCTCTATTTAAATCTGTTTGTGCAACAGCTATATGTCCCTTTAATACTTTGGTATAAATATTTTTGATAGATTTGTTTTGCTCTGCAAAGCAAATTGTTCTTGTTACGTCAGTTGTTCCATATCTATATTGCCCCCCAGAATCACATAAAAATATATCGTTTTTCTTAATAATTTTCGTTATTTTTTTTGTTGCTCTATAGTGAATTATTGCCCCATTCGAGCCCGCACCTGCAATTGTATTAAAGCTGGGAGATATATAATTTTTATTAAGTTTTCTAAATTTTTCTAGTTTATTTTGTGCATCTACCTCAGTTATTTTGTGTTTATTTATATTTTTCATCCAATAAATAAATTTTGTTAATGCAAGTCCATCCTCAATATGAGCATTAATCATTCCTTTTATCTCAAATTTATTTTTGACTGATTTTAAAATATAGCAAGGGTCTATGTTAAGTGTAATGTTGAACAATGTTCTTATAAGACCTTCATTGTAGATAGAACAGGTAGATGAGTCTATTCCAAAATTTTTTCCTTTTAATTTATTAATTATTTTTAAAAAATCTTGATAGGTACAAAATGTAATTTTTTTGTAATCATTATTTCTTTTAATTTTATTAATTTTTTTTGGACATGAGAAGAAAAATATTTTTCTTGTATTCGTTAAAATGATTTTACAATTTGGTATTGGGCTGTGTGGGTTATCTTTGCCTCTTATATTTAATAGCCAAGCCACATTTTCTGCAGCACTAATAAAAATATTATGAATATTTTTAGATTTCATTATCTTTATTAATCTATTTATTTTTGAACTAGTCTTTTCTCCTGAAATTTTATTATCAAGATTATAAAAAGAAGAGACAGTTTTTTTTGGTTTATCTTTATAAATTTTGTCTATTAAATTTTCAGTAATTGGTAGTAAATTAAAATTTTTATCAAATTTTCTTTTAAGACTTAAATTTGTAAACAATTGTGGATCAAATCCTAAGGATAGTTTTTTTTTTGTTTTTTTTAAAATATGGTTAGTGGAAAACTTAGGCACCTCTATTATTTTAAAATATTTTCTAGACTGAATCTGTGCTTGAATTGTATATCTTCCATCGACAAATAAATAATTGTCTTTTTTTAAGATTATAGCAAAACCTGCAGAGCCACTAAAGTTAGTAAGTATCTTTAATCTATCTGGTGAGGAATATTCAGAAAAATAAGCATCATTTTTCGGTACTATATACCCATCTAAATTATTAATTCTTATTAATTTCTTTAATTTTTCAATTCTATTTTTAATCATTTGATTCTTTTTTGGTACCTTATCCAACCAGGACTTTTGTTTTGTTCTTCAATTTCGAAATCCTGATTAAACTCGAAATCATTATCATCATCTTTAGCATCGTCAAAATATGAATTTTTTTCTAAAAATTTTTCTGGTAATTCCTCAATAAACCTTGAGGCCATACTATCAATCCAATTTCCTTGATAAAATCTATTCATAGCAAACGATATGATTGCCCTCTTTTTTGCTCTTGTTATACCAACATAGGCTAATCTTCTTTCTTCCTCTAACCCATTTTGTCCCTTTTCTTCAATAGATTTTTGGTGAGGAAATAGACCTTCTTCCCAGCCAGGCAGAAAAACCACGTCAAACTCGAGACCTTTTGAGCCGTGCATGGTCATCATATTTACCTTCTCACCCTCCCAATCCTGATCAATTGAAGTCGCTAATGCTACATGTTCTAAAAAACTTTCCAAACCATCAAATTCTTTCATGGCGCTCAAAAGCTCTTTTATGTTTTCTAGTCTACTTTCGTTATCAACATCCTTTTTATTTTTAAGCATTGCTGAGTAACCTGACTCATCAAGCACCAATTGCAGTAACTTGAAGTGAGAAATTTTTTTAATGTTTATATCCATTCTCCACTTGTTCATTAAAAATAAAAATGAGTTAAGACCTATTTTTGTTTTAGGTTTAATCAAATTTTTTTCTATTAAAGTTTTTGATGAGATTTCTAAACTCATGGAGTTTTCATTTGAGAATTCATGTATTAATTTTAAAGTACTTTCTCCGATTGATCTCTTGGGGTTGTTTACTATACGTCCAAAAGCTAAATCATCTTTTGGTTGATGAATCAGTCTTAAGTATGCAACACAGTCTTTAATTTCAGCTCTTTCATAAAACTTGGTACCACCTAGTATTCTATATGGCATTCCAATTTTTAGAAAACGTTCTTCAAATTCTCTTGTTTGGAATATAGCTCTAACTAAAATAGCAATATTATTATAAGAATATTTTTTTTTAATTTTTTTTTCAATTTCATCAGAAATTCCTATAGCTTCATCCTTACCATTTTTAAAACAATTTAGTTTAACTAAATCTCCTTCTTCCATTGTAGTTTTTAAAGTTTTCCCAACACGGTTTTGATTATTAGCAATAAGATTTGAAGCAACGGATAAAATATTCTGTGATGAACGATAATTTTCTTCTAACCGTATTACTTTTGAGTTTTTATATACTTGATCAAATTCTAAAAAATTTTTTATTTCTGCTCCACGCCAGCTATAAATTGATTGGTCATCATCACCGACACAACATAGGTTTTTATGTTTTTCTGACAAAAGGTTTAACCATTTACTTTGTATATAATTAGTATCTTGATATTCGTCTACCAGTATGTATTTAAAATTATTAGAATATATTTCTCTTATATCTAAATTTTTTTCTAAGATTTTTACAACATGCAGAATTAAATCACCAAAATCACATGCATTAAGATCTAATAGTTTTTGCTGATAAATTTTATATAAAGGAAGTACAGTTTTTTCAAAGATGTCATTTTTATTAATAATTACGTCGCTTGGATAAAACCCTTTATTTTTCCATCTATCAATAATTGATAGTATATATTTTGGAGCTAATTGTTTAATATCTATATTTTCAGACTTACATATATTTTTTATTAATCTTACTTGGTCATCTGTATCTATAATGGTAAAGTTAGAAGTTAATCCTGCTGCTGGAGCATGCTTTCTTAATAATTTTGCACATATGGAATGAAATGTACCAAGCCAAGATAAACCAGTTGCCCCAGAATTAAGTATAGAGCTAACTCTATTTTGCATTTCTTTTGCAGCCTTGTTTGTAAAAGTTACCGAGAGTATTTGATTAGGGTATGCTTTTTTTTCTTTAATTATATGAGCAATTCTGGAGGTAAGAACTTTAGTTTTTCCCGATCCTGCACCAGCAACTATGAGTAAAGGGCCATCTAGGTATAAAACAGCTTCTTTTTGAGCATCATTAAGGTTATTTAAATATTCAGAGTTTATCATTTTTTTATTTTCACTATAAGCTAATTAAATTTTAACAATATTTATGAAACAAATTGTAAAAACTTTTATTAACTCGATTAAAAAGACAATATTCAAAGTTTGGAATAAAACAAATAATAATTTTAAACTTGATAATTTAAATATTGTTAAAAAATTTACCAAGTCGGTTGAAAGGGCATTAATCAAGGTTGAGAGCATAAAAAATATTAATTTGAAATTTGATAATTTAAATATTGTTAAAAAATTTAGCAAGTCGGTTGAAAAAGTAATAATCAAGGTTCGGAGTAAAACAAATAATAATTTTAAACTTGATAATTTAAATATTGTTAAAAACTTTAACAAGTCAGTTGAAAAGACAATAATCAAGGTTCAGAAAAAAAAAAATAATAAGTTAACAATTAGTAAATTTAATAAATATCTAATAGCCTTTATCTCTTTACTGTTCTTTTATCTATTTTATTTATCGATACCCATTTTATATGACAAAAATTGGTTACAAAAAAATATAGAAAAACAATTACTAGAGAATTTTAAAATAGAATTTAGTTTATCATCCGATATATCATATCGTATTTTACCATCACCACATTACTTAATAAAAAATTCTAAAATACTTAAAATTGATGATAAAACAATCTCATTAGCTGAAATCAAAACTTTAAAAGTATTTGTTAGTCAAAAAAACTTTTTTGATAAAGAAAAAGTGCAACTTAAGTATATAAAAATAAATAACGCTGATTTTACATTATTAGATAGTGATTTTAGATTCCTAAAAAATAGCACACAAAATAAATTCTCAAATAAAAAAATTGAGGTAAATAAGAGTAAAATATTTTTTAAAAATAATTCAGATGAAATAATATCAATAATTAAAATATCACAAGCTTTTTTATTTCAGGATGAGGAAAAATTTTTAAATTTGATTAAGTTAAAAGGTGTGGTTTTTAATACACCATTCAGTTTTGATTATAACAGAAAATTTGAATCCTTTGGTAGTGAAGAAATTAATATAGTAGCAAAATCATTAAGATTTAATTTTTTTAATGAACTTATTTTTGGAAAAAAAGATAATAGTACAGGAAAAAATATTATTTCAATTTTAAATTCTAAAATTAATACAAATTATAAAATTGAAAATGATTTAATAAAATTTAACTCCATCAACTCAAAGCTAAAGAATTCTAAAATAAGTTATGAGGGTGAATTATTAATTAGTCCATTTGATTTAAAAATTAATATTGATTTTGATAATTATGACTTACGTAAGTTTATTAATTCTGATTCTATTTTAAAAGATTTAATTAAAACTGAATTATTATTTAATGAAAATATAAGTGTGAGCGCATCAATAACATCTAACTCAGACTTAAAAAATAAAATTTATAACGATGGAAAAATCTATCTTAATCTTGTTGATGAAAAATTAAACATTAATAAGTCACGGTTTATTAACAAAAAAATAGGTGCATTTGAATTAGATAATAGCAATTTAAGCTATGAAAATGAGAGATTAATTTTAAGTACTGATATTATAGTTAATATAAAAAATTCTAATAAATTATTTTCTCTATTACAAACCAATAAAAAATTTAGAAAACAAATTAAAAATATTTTAATTAATTTAGATTATGATTTTCTATTTAATGAAATTAATTTTAATAATATTAAGATTGATAACCAAGAAATAAATGATGAATTATTAAGAATCATTGATGGTTTTAGTGATAATGAACAGAACAATTGGAATAAGAGTAAACGAATATTAAATAGTTTTTTTGAAATCTATGAAGGGTGAATCATTTTTTTAGGATCCACTATTCGTTCATAGTCATTTTCTTTAATAAGGCCTGTTTTAAGAGCTTCAAGTCTTAGTGTAGTACCATTTTTTAAAGCTTTTTTTGCAATTTTGGCGGCATTGTCATATCCAATATGTGGAGCTAGAGCTGTGACCAACATTAAAGAGTTATCTAAGTGTTCTTTAATTCTTTTTTTATTAGCTTTTATTCCTTTGATGCAAAATTTTGAAAAATTTTTTGTACTATCAGCTATAAGGTCTATGGATTGAAGAATATTGTGAGCAAGCATCGGTTTAAAAACATTAAGTTCAAAATGACCATGTGATCCAGCTAAAGTAATTCCTGTATGATTGCCTATAACTTTGGCACAAACCATAGTAACAGCTTCACATTGTGTGGGATTAACCTTTCCAGGCATAATTGATGACCCAGGTTCATTTTCTGGCAATATTAATTCACCATAACCTGCTCTTGGACCTGAGCCTAAAAACCTTATATCATTTGAAATTTTCATTAGTGCAACTGCACAAGTATTCAATGTTCCTGAAAAATTAACAATAGAATCGTGGGCTGCTAATTCTGCAAATTTATTTGCTGCTGGCTTAAAGGGTATACCAGTATATTTTGTTATCTCTTTGATAATTTTTTTATCAAAACCTTTTTTTGAATTAATGCCAGTTCCAACTGCAGTCCCACCTTGAGCAAGAAAATATATCTCTTTAAGGGCGTATTCTATTCTTTCAATGCACTTCTTTAATTGAGCGTGATACCCTGAAAATTCCTGTCCAAGAGATAAGGGTGTTGCATCCTGTAAGTGAGTTCTTCCAATTTTGATAACATCTTTAAATTCTTTAGATTTTTTACTTAATTCTTTTTCTAAAATTTTTAGAGCAGGTAATAGTTTATTTATAGTTTCCTGTGCCACGGATATATGCATAGCCGTAGGAAAAACATCATTAGTTGATTGAGATTTGTTTACATGATCATTTGGATGTACGGGTTTTTTTGAACCCTTTTTACCACCTAAAATTTCTATAGCCCTATTTGCAATTACTTCATTAACATTCATATTTGTTTGGGTACCAGATCCAGTTTGCCAAACTTTTAGTGGAAAGTTTTCATCTAGCTTTCCTTTAATAACCTCTTCTGATGCTTTTATTATTGCATTAGTTATTTTTTTATTAATTTGTTTTTCTTTAAAATGAACTATAACGGCAGATCTTTTAATTATTGCAATTGATTTAATAATAGAGATGTTGACTAAAATTTTTCCAATATTAAAAAATTTATTAGATCTTTGAGTCGATGCTCCCCAATATTTATTATCTGGTACGTTAATACTTCCAATACTGTCGAATTCTTTTCTTAATTTCATTAATTAATATATAAATAATATTCTATTACAATTATACATTAAATTGAAAAAACTTACAGGAGCTTTATGTCAAATTTTAACAAAGTAAAAATCTTCATGGAAACTTTTGCTCAAGAAGTTAAGAACAAACCATCATTTAGTTCAGAAAGAATTAACAATCTTAGATATGAATTGATCAGAGAAGAACTTGATGAGTTTAAGGATGCATTAAAAAATCAAGACATTTTGGAGGTTGCAGACGCTTTAACAGATATCCTTTATGTAACTTATGGTGCGGGACATGCATTTGGAATAGATCTAGATAAGTGTTTTGAGGAAGTTCAACAGTCTAATATGAGTAAATTAGATGAAAGAGGCGAACCAATTTATAACAAAAATGGAAAAGTTATGAAAGGACCTAATTATTTTAAGCCAGACTTAACTAAATTTGTTAAATAGTTAAAACTTAATCCAAGTGGGCATTAAAATTTTTAAAGTTGCATCTTTACTTGAAAATTCATTTTTCCCAATGAAATTTTCATCAAGATATTTTACTAATGCAAAAGGAAATTCACTACTTATCAAAACTTTTCCTATTTCAAACTCACCATTATAAATTAAGTCATCTTGACTCAATTTACCTTTAATCAACTTGATTGGCAGTAATCTTTTTGAAAGTTTATTTTTAAGTTTAATTCTGGCGGTGTTTTCTTGACCAACATAGCAACCCTTTTTAAAATCTATTCCATTTAACTCTTCAAAATTACACTCAATACCAAAAAGTCTATTCTGAAGTTTGTTCATGTCTTTTTGTATGATACCTAATTCATAACTTAATTTATAATATTCATTAATAGGTGAATCTTTTAGCTCCAACTTCTTTAATGATAAATAAAGTTTTTCTAAATTAATTATAAGTCTTGCTCCTAAATCTTTATTTCTTGGGTCTAATAAAATAGAATCTTCTCTATATCTTATTGTGTTACCAGTAATATCTTTGGCACCTTCAAATTTTAAAAATTTTTTTCTATCAATTGCAGCAATAACAAACTCATTACTTAAATTTAAAATTTCAACTTTAGATCTAAGCTTATAGATACTTAGTTGTTTAAAAAGTTCTTCTGTTTGAGATTTTTCACAATCAATAAAATACCCAGTCTTATGTTTTGCAATGATAAAAGCAAATAGAAATTTTCCTTGAGGGGTTAGTAGTGATGCAAAACAACTATTGTCTTCATTAACCTTATTAATGTCGTTACTAATTAAATTCTGTAGAAATTCTTTAGCATCCAATCCACTTATATAGAGAATTCCCCTATCTTCTAAAATGTATACATTATTAATATTCATAATTGATTGATATCTGAATATGATATAATTACTTTTCTTAAAAATGTTAGATCTAATAATTAAAAATGGTTCATGTTACGTAGATAAAAATCTTAAAGATCAAGATATTGCAATCAAAGATGGTAAAATTATTAAAATTGGTAAAATTAAAAGTGAAGCAAAGAATATATTTGAAGCCAAGGGCTTAACTGTCTTACCAGGATGCATTGATACTCAAACCCACTTCAGGGAGCCTGGATCAACTGATACTGAAGATCTACACTCAGGAAGCAGAGCAGCAATTGTAGGAGGAATAACCAGTGTTTTTGAGATGCCAAATACCAACCCTCCAACCTCTAATAAAATAGAATTTCAAAAAAAATTAGATCTTGCAAAAAATAGAATGTATTGCAATTATGCTTTTTATTTTGGAGCAACACCAGATAATGCAAATGAATTAGCTGACTTAAAAAACCTAGAAGGCTGTTGTGGAATTAAACTTTTTGCAGGCTCCTCAACTGGAAATTTACTAGTTCAGCATGAGGAAGATATTGAAAAAGTTTTTAAAAGTAGCTCAAAAGTTGTTTCAGTTCACTCTGAAGATGAAGAGATTTTAAATATGAATAAAAAATTGATTAAAAGAGGGGATGTTCAATCACATCCAATTTGGAGAAGTGAAGAATGTGCAATCTCATCGACTAGAAGAATTGTGCGAATAGCTGAACGATATAAAAAGAAAGCACATATTCTTCATGTAACAACAAAACAAGAGGTTGAATTTTTATCACAACACAAAGGTAACATTACATTTGAAATTACTCCTCAGCATTTAACAATGTATGCACCTGATTGTTACGATAAACTTGGAACCTACGCCCAAATGAATCCACCTTTAAGAGACAAATCTCATTATGATCGATTGTGGTATGCGGTAAAAAATAATCTTAACGATACAATTGGTTCTGATCATGCTCCACACTTAAAAGAAAACAAAGAAAAAAGTTATCCAAATTCACCATCTGGTATGCCTGGTGTACAAACTCTTTTGCCAGTTATGTTAAATCATATTAATGATGGAAAACTAAGTCTTGAACAATTGATGAATTGTATATGTGAAAATCCAGTAAAAATTTTTGGGATTAAAGATAAAGGTTTTATTAAAGAGGGCTTTGACGCTGACTTCACAATTGTTGATATGAATAAAAAAATAACAATTAAAAATGAAAATATTGAAAGTAAATGTGGCTGGACACCTTTTGATGGGTACGAATTAAAAGGAACACCAGTATCAACAATTATTAGTGGTCAAATTAAAATGAAAGATGGTATAATCTTAGGTGACCCAGAGGGCAAGTCTTTAAAATTTTAAACAGTTTTTACTGTAAAACTATTTACAAGAACGACACCGATAACAATTAGGAATAATCCTAATACTGCTTGCCAAGATAACGACTGTTTAAAGAAAATATACCCTAATATTGCAACTGTAAATACCCCAAGACCACTCCATGTTGCGTAAACTATTGCGATTGGGATTTTGTCAACTACAAAAGTTATAAGATAAAAAGATGACAAATATAAAATTGCAAGAGTAGCTGTTGGAATAGTCTTTGTAAAATTTTGTGAAACGGGCAACAACATCGTTCCCCCTACTTCAAAAAAAATCGCAACTGTTAAAATTAAGTATGTTTTAATCATTTTTAAATAGTTCTTTACTTAATTTAATACAATATTTTTTTAAATCTTGAATTGTATTTTTTACATTAATTATATTCATCAATTTATCATTATTCAAAGTAAAGTTATCATGTTGATAATTTTTACCTAAGTCAACAATTCTGACATCTTTTTTATTATGATAATTCAACCAACTTATTATTTTTCTTAAGAATATTTTTTTACCTAAAGAAACATTATAAATTCCGTAAGCATTACTGATGATTAGTTTTTCTACAATTTCACAAAAGATATTAATGGAAAGGAAATCTTTGTAAGAATTTTTATTGTCAAATATTAAACCTTTTTTTACATTTTCATAGAATATGTCAGTGAAAATTTTATGTAATTTATTGTATTTTTTTTTATTTAAGCCAACAACATTACCAATTCTTAAGATTAAAATTTTTTCATTTAAAATTTTTAATAAGGTCTTTTCAGTTATTAGTTTATTTTTTGAGTAATTACTTTTTGGCCTTAAAACAGAGGTCTCTTTTAAATTAGCCCCAGGTTTATAAACCTTTCTGCTACTAAGCATAATCATCTTGATATTCAGACTTTCTATCTTATTAGCAATAGCTAAATCAAAATCATTTTTTTTTAGATATTTACTATCAATATAGGCCTGATTTGAAGTGCAATTTATAATGTAGTCAAAATTTTTGATAAAGTTTAATTTCTTTTTAATAAATATTTTATAATCAAGATTTAAAATAAAAAATTTTTTTTTTAAATAAGAATTTAGATTACTTCCTAGAAACCCTCTTTTTCCAATTATTATAATTTTATTTTTCATTTTAGTAATAAGTTATAAATTTTTGTAAAAATATAATCTAAATTTTTATGATATTTTATATTTTGTTTATTAAGAAAATGAATAAGAAAACTGTGAGCTTCCATTCTTCTTTTCCACCAGTTATTACTTAGGAATTTGAATTGAGAAGAAATATTTGTATCAACTTGCCTATAGTAAGTGAGGTTTTTATTTAATATATACATTTTTTTTAAAATATATTTTGAATAAATGCACAGTCTAAAATCTATCCAAATATCAGGGTACAATCTTATCGAAATTTCTTCTAAGATTTTTTTAAAGCTATCACTTTTTATACTAATGCAACTTGTAGGATGAATGTAGGGCCACATGCCATTAAGTAATTTCTTTTTTCTTTTAATATTTGTAAATGTTTTATTTTTTATAATTATTGGATAATCAAATACGATTTTTGCATTTTTATTGTTATTAAAAAAATCTACAATTTCTTCAACTTTTTTTTCATGTAAATAATCATCACTATCAAGTAATAAAATTATTTCTCCCTCACTTAATTTATGACCTTCTTCAAATGCTTTCATTTGATTAAAAGAGCCTATTTTAGTTTTTTTAATATTTCTTATTACTTTAACTTCTTTAAAATCTTTAATCTTATTAATTGAATCATCTTCGGAAAAATCATCAAAAAAAATAATTTCTATATTTTTGTAAGTTTGTTTTCTTAATGAATTTATACATTCAGATATAAATATTTCGTTATTATAATTTGCAATTAATATAGATACTTTTGGATTATTCAAAATTTAATTTTTGCTCTAAATTGATATTATTTTATAATATTGTTTTTTATTAAGTCTTCTTTTATTTCGATTAAAATTGTAGGATCATCAATTGTTGCTGGTATTTTATACTCTTCTTTGTCAGCAATTTTTCTAATAGTTCCTCTTAATATCTTGCCAGATCTAGTTTTTGGTAATCTCTTAATAACAATTACAATCTTAAATGCAGCAACAGGCCCAATGGTATCTCTAACCATTTTTATACATTCTTTTGAAATAGTTTCGTTATTTTTCTTAACACCTGTTTTAAGAACTACGAGCCCTATTGGTAATTGCCCTTTTAATTTATCAGCAATTCCTAATACCGCACACTCTGCTACCGACTGATGTTCAGAAAGAACCTCTTCAATTGCACCAGTTGACAATCTATGACCTGCAACATTTATAATGTCATCAGTTCTAGACATTATCCAAATATAACCGTCTTCATCTATATGACCTGCATCATATGTTTCATAGTAACCCTCATAATTAGTCATGTAGTTGTCTTTATATCTTTTGTCTGCATTCCATAATGTAGGAAAAGTTCCAGGAGGCAGTGGAAGTTTAACAACTATATCTCCCATTTCATTAGGCTTTGCTAAGGTTTGGTCGGGTTTCATGATTTTAACATCATAACCAGGTACAGCTTTACAAGCTGAGCCATATTTTGTTTTCATCATTTCAATTCCTGTACAATTAGAACTAATAGCCCAGCTAGTTTCTGTTTGCCACCAATGATCAATCACAGGAACTTTTAATAAATTTTCTGCCCACTTGATTGTATCTGGGTCAGCTCTTTCTCCTGCTAAAAATAATGACTTAAATTTACTTAAATCATATTTGGAGAAAAATTTACCCTCAGGGTCTTCTTTTTTTATAGCTCTAAAAGCAGTTGGTGCAGTAAAAAGAGATTTTATTTTATAATCAGAAATGACTTTCCAAAACGCTCCTGCATCAGGAGTACCAACTGGTTTTCCTTCAAATAATACTGTGGTACAACCTTTAAATAAAGGGGCATAAACAATATATGAGTGCCCAACAATCCAACCTATATCACTTGCTGACCACCAAACATCATCAGCATCAATATTGTAAATATTTTTCATAGTCCATTTAAGGGCAACGATGTGGCCACCAATATCTCTCACGATTCCTTTTGGCACACCTGTGGTTCCTGAGGTATACAAAATATAAGCTAAATCATTTGAATTCATTTCAACACAATCTACTTCTTTTGCATTTGAAAGTGCTTCACCCCAACTAATTTCTTTGGGCGCATTTAGTTCAACAGTATGATCTATTCTTTGAAATAAGATCATCCTATCTATTTTATGAGAAGCCATCTTGATTGCTGCATCAACCAATGGTTTATATTCAACAGTCTTACCAGGTTCAAAGCCACATGAAGCAGTCACTATTACTTTAGCTTTACTATCATCAATTCTACTAGCCAACTCATTTGAGGCAAACCCACCGAATACAACAGAGTGAATTGCTCCAATTCTTCCACATGCTAACATTGCAATTACAGCCTCAGGTATCATGGGCATATAGATTATTACTCTGTCACCTTTGTTTACTCCTTGGTTTCTAAGAGCTCCTGCAAATTTTGAAACTTTTTCCCTTAATTCCGTGTAAGTGAACTGTTTTTTGTTTCCAGTTATTGGACTATCATAGATTAAAGCTAGCTTAGCACCTCTACCTTGATCTATATGAACATCTAAGGCATTATAACAAGTGTTGGTGGTACCATCTTCAAACCATTTATAAAAAGGTGGATTAGATTTATTTAAAATTTTTGTTGGTTTTTTAAACCAAAAAATATCATTGGACACCTCTCGCCAAAAATTTTCAGGATTTTTTAAAGAATTTTGATAAATTTCATTAAATTTTTTTGACATATGTTTTGATTCTATTTTGTTATTTTCTTTAGTTTATTAAATTAAAAATTGTATTAAAATTTAAAAAGTAAGTAAAATCAATACAAATTAGCCACAATTAAACCTTCTAAAAACTGAATTACTTTGATAGTTAACGACAACTTTGTTTAAACATTAGTTTAAACATAGTTTATATAAACTAAAAGTTAAAAACTAACATAAGAGGGAGTTTTTTATGAAAAAACTAAAATTGTTTGCTCTTACAGCTGTAGCCTTAATAGGTGTTTCAGGTGTAGCAAATGCAGAAACTGTGTTGTTAGCTTCTAATGACTTTGTTGGAATCTCGTTTTGGGTGATTTCAATGGGTATGTTAGCGGCAACTGCTTTCTTTTTCTTAGAAAGTGGAAGTGTTGCAGCAGGTTGGAGAACATCAATAATTGTTGCTGGTCTAGTGACTGGTATTGCCTTTATACATTACATGTATATGAGAGATGTATGGGTAACAACTGGTGAATCACCAACTGTTTACAGATATATTGACTGGTTAATCACTGTTCCATTACAAATGGTAGAATTTTACTTAATTCTAGCTGCTGTAGGAAAAGCAAATTCTGGAATGTTCTGGAGATTGTTACTTGGTTCAGTTGTAATGCTAGTCGGTGGATACTTAGGAGAAGCAGGATACATTAACGCTACACTTGGTTTTGTAATCGGTATGGCTGGATGGTTCTACATTCTTTATGAAGTATTCTCAGGAGAAGCAGGAAAAGCT
>Ga0307986_10000425_pt1 | contig 31418 bp, 37 predicted proteins | sample EllFjometageno82_FD_203170 | JGI IMG/M metagenome (GOLD analysis project Ga0307986, IMG submission 203170) | Marine microbial communities from Ellis Fjord, Antarctic Ocean - #82 | ecosystem: Environmental > Aquatic > Marine > Unclassified | place: Southern Ocean | collected 2014-10-09 | reverse complement strand
ATATATAAAAAATGATATAGACACTGCTTATAAATTAAAAAATATTTCTAACACATGGGTTAAAAAAAATACAAATGTTCTAGGAGCTAAAACAGTTATGGAGCTACGCGGTATACCTTGTGTGGACTTACAAACAATTGAAGTTAAAAGAAAGAGTTGTTGTGTATCTAGATCATTTGGAAAAAAAATTGAAAATATAGAAAAATTAAAAGAATCGATAACAACACACTGTCTTTCTGCTGCAGAAAAAATCAGAGGAGACAATCAAGTGACTAAATCAGTAACAGTTTCTATTAGAACTAGTCCATTTGATAAACATAGGGAATATTACTCTAATTCAATTACTGTTGATTTGCCTATAGCTACAAATAACAGTATTGAGTTAATAAAAGCAGCAACAGAGGGACTTATGGCAATATATAAATATGGTTATTTTTATCAAAAATCAGGAATAACACTAAGCAATTTAAACGATGCTGAAAAAGAAGAGTTCAATTTACTAGCTCCTTTATTAGAAACAAAATCAAAATCACTCATGAAAGCAATAGATCTTACAAATATGAAATATGGAAGAAATTCTATTAGTATTGCTCAAGCAGGGGTTAGTAATACCTGGAAGATGCGTAGAGAACATTTTTCAAAAATTGATACAGCTTCATTTGACAGTCTACCAATGTTAAAAATTTAAATTGACTTCAATAAATAATTAATTTATTTAAAATCATCAGATTCTGGGGTGCTTAATAGCTGAGAATATACCCAACGAACCTGTTGTGTAATTACAACGAAGGGAAACAAATGAGTACATTTTATTTAAGTCAAACAATAACATTAGCTACATTAGTAATAACCACAGCCATATTTGCGACTATAGGTTTTTTTTTTTCAAAAGGAAAAATATCAATTTCAACTTATTTAACAGCAGATAGATCTATTGGAAGAAAATCTTTAACCGCCTCTCTAACAGCATCTTGTTTTGGTGTGTGGATTTTAATAGGCCCATCAGAGGCAGCGACTTGGGGCGGACTAGGAGCTATTATAGGATACGCTTTTGGACAAGCACTTCCTTTTCTTGCGTTTATTATAATCGGTAAGAGAATGAGAAAAATAATGCCTGAGGGAAATAGCTTAACGCAATTTGTTTTTGTTAGGTTCGGAACAACAATGTTTAAATTAGTGTTAACATTAAGCATATTTTATATGTTTGTATACTTGTGTGCTGAAGTTACAGCGATAGCAAAGATTACTAATTTAATTTCGGGCATTCCTTTGTGGCAAACATCTTTATTAATAATAATTACAACACTTGGTTACACACTTTATGGTGGCTTGAGAGCATCAATTTTTACAGATAAATTTCAATTTGTTATAATTTTAATATTTTTAATCATTGCAATAAATCAAGTGTTTGTTGCAGAAACAAATTCTTTTTCAATTGAACTAATTAAAGAAAAAGCAGGAACATTAATTAGCAGTAAATATTTTTATGGTTACACAGCTGGCCTAACTTTTTTTATTGCCGTGTTTGCAACAAATCTATTCGATCAAGGTATTTGGCAAAGAGTTTACGCAGCAAAAAGTAATAATGATTTAGTAATAGGTTTTACGTCAGCATTTTTTATAATATTGCCTTTCCTTTTTATTTTAGGTTTTTTTGGAATACTAGCGGTAGCCACAGGTAATGCTAAAGATCCTAGTACTGTTTTCTTTTCTTTAATCTTAAATCCAATGACTGGTTCTAATTCTATTCTGACAATAACAATATTAATTCTTATTATTTCACTTGTTGTAAGCAGTATGGATACATTAATAAACGCTATATCGAGTCTTTTTATAATTAATGGTGATAAATTTTTTAAGTTAACCCCAAGAGCCTTAAGACAACTATCGTATTTTTTAGTTATAATTTTATCAGCGATTGTCTTCTTAGTATCTTCTAAAGGTTATAGCGTACTTTTCATGTTTTTATTTGCAGACTTATTGTGTTGTTCAGCAGTATTTCCTGTTTTTTATGGAATGTTTAATAAAAATATTTCAAAAAAATTAGGATTATATTCAGTGATATCTGGTTTGATATCTGGTTTAGCTTTATTTCCAAATCAAACTTTTGAAAAAAGTATATTAATTGGAAACATTATTTCTGTAGAGAAATTTCCAGGATGGATATCTACGGCACTACTCTTTTGGTCTTTCGTACTAGCAACATTTGTTCCAGTGATTGTTGTATTTCTCTTCAATAAAAAAGATAAAACTTTTGAATTTAAAAAAATAAACAAAGAAGTTAAGTATATTAGATAATTATTTTATTCTTTTCTTAGTTCGTTAAGATAAATAAAAACTGCCACCCAAACGAAGATAAAGCTGATTAATTTATGAATATCTATTGTTTCTCCATACACAAGTATTCCTAATAGGAACTGTGATGTAGGGGTAGCAAAAAAAATCATACTGGCAGGCCCTATGCCAACAAGCTGCAAACCTTTTGTGTACAGATAAAGGGGGATCAACGTCATGGGTCCAGCCCACAACAGGTAAAAAGAAAGTTTCATTTCGTTAAAAGAAAATATATTAAGATTTAATTTAACAAGATATAAAAAAGCAAAAATTGCGAAAGGTGAGAGCAATAATGTTTCTACAAGTAGGGCTACATCTGCTTCAATATTAATTTTTTTTCTAATTAAGCCATAAACGCTAAATGTGACAGCTACCGTTAATCCAATCCATGGTAAAACTTTGTAGTGTAAAATTAAATATAATATAGAAAAAAAAACTAAAAGAACTGCAAAAATTTTATTTTTATTATATTTTTCTTTTAAAAAAACTATTCCAAAAAAAATACTAAATAACGGAAATATGTAATAACCAAAACTTGCATCTACTAACTTGTTTACTGAAATCGCATATAACCAAGTTAACCAGTTAATCATCACAAGAAAACCTGAAAAAAATAACAAAATTGTTTTCTTTGTATTTTTTATTACATTAAAAAAAATCTTCCATTTTGAAAATAAAAAAGTTGTTACTACAAGTAAAAAAGCAGTCCATATAGTTCTATGGACTACTAATTCAATAGGATTAGCGAACGAAACAAACTTAAAGTAAATAACTCCAATTAACCCCCACCACAAAGAAGCTCCTATAGTTAATAATGATCCATTTAAATATTTTTTTTTCATATAAGACTCGAAAAAGTTTTGAAGAATGTTATATTGATATAAGGGAAGGATTAATACTCGCAAATTCTTTCATGATAGCAAGTGGACACGGAAGAGTGGGTGAGTGGTTTAAACCAGGCGGTTGCTAACTGTCCGTAGGCGTAAAGCTTACCGAGAGTTCGAATCTCTCCTCTTCCGCCAACCTATTGTCTAAAAAAAACATCAATTTTTACTGGATATTTATTCAATGTGTACTTGTACACATTTATATTTTCGATCACTCTCTGAACGTAGTTTCTAGTTTCTTTAAATCTAATTAACTCAATCCAATCTATAAAATCTATTTCACCTTTATTTGGATCACCATATCTTTTTACCCAAGACTTAATTCTATTAGGACCAGCATTATAAGCTCCTATAGCAAAAGGAAACACTCCATCGTAATCTTCAAGCAATGAATTAAAATAGTAAGTGCCTAATTTAATATTATAGCTTGGGTCACCTTTTAATAAACTTTTGCTATAAGTTGTTTTAAGATTTCTAGCTACTAATTTTGCAGTAGAAGGCATAATTTGCATTAATCCTTGTGCCCCAACATGACTGTTCGCACGAGAATCAAATTCACTTTCTTGTCTAATTATTGCAAGTAACAATTCCTGTGATGGCATTTGTTTACCATTAATTTTACCTGGTATTGGTATCACTGGGTAGTTGTACATGTTAATGAATCTTTTTTCGTAAGAGGCTTGTTTTGAAATTTGTATGGCATAATCAAATCTTCCAACTTCTGTAGATAATTTTGCAGCTAATATTTCACTACCTTTTTCTACATTTAACGTAGCTAAGTGTTTAACTATATCTTTACTAAATTCTGTTTTATCCATTTCTTTAAGCAGTCTTACATGTCGTATTAATACATTTTTATTAAATTCTTTTTCGTAGCCATCAGAAATTTTATGTTCAGATGAAAGTTTAAAATCTTGACCTAATTTTATTTTGTTAAAAGATAGTTGACCGTAATAAGTGTTAGTAAACTTAGAACTTTCTGTAAAATAATTTTTTGCTTCAGTTAAATTATTATTTTTCTCATGAGCAAGACCTAACCAAAAAGCACCTCTTGCTAAACTAATTGGATATCCAACATTATTATAAAAATTTTTAAAGTGATTTATCGCTAATTCACTTTTATTTAGAAAACTTAAAGCTAACCAACCTGAGATCCATTCAGCATCTGCAAATTCAGGCCCTTCCTTTAAATGGTGATTACTTGAAACTTCATATGCTAATGCATATTTTTTTGCATAAATTAAATCTCTTGTTATATTCTCTCTTAGTTTCCACCAGAGTTCTGGATAAACTAAAGTTTCTTCTCCATGAAATTTACGTAAAATTTCTAATGATCCATCTAGTCTATTCCTTCTAGTTCTCCATTTAAGTCTGTTATATTGAAGACCTAAATCATTAATCAATTCTTTTGGCACATCTGAAATTGCTTTATCGACACCATATGAGTTAGTCATAAGTATAAATCTTGCGTTGTATAAAAGCTTTTCTTTTTTTGGCAAGTAGGGAAGCATTCTTTTTAAATCCCAATACTGATTATCCCATGCTAAGTAATCAGCTCGTTTTAGATGATCTTGAGTTATTAATATTTTTTTAAATTTTTTTCTATAAAATCTCACATCTCTCTTCGACAAATCTGCTTTTGTCCATCCATCTTTTATAAACTTTGTTCCTAATTCAATTTCTCCAATTTTTAGGTAAGCTTCACCAAGCTTAACTTTTCCCGTTCCACTCAATGGTTCTTTACCATCAAACCAATTAATAACAGTTTTAGGTGTAGTATTTTCTAATATAATTTTATGCTCCGCCATGTATCTTAAGCGTCCAATTCTTGGGTAGTTAGAATTACTATCTATAAATTTTTTATAATCATTAAATGTGGCCTGATTACCATTTTGTTTAAGGTAAAGCCAAGTTATTAGTTTTTTAAATTCTTTATCTTTAACTTTTTTCGTTAGCTCTACAGCTGTATTCCACTTACCTTTTTTAATAAGGCTAAAAACATTTTTTGCTAAGTTGTAGTCTTTTTCTTTGAGTATTTTAGATTTAGCCTCGGTTTTATTTGATATATATGAAAATGCTAAGGGCTTTTTAGATGGATATAAAAAGGTATTATTAGACTTTCCAATTCTCTTAGCTACTTTTATATTTTTTTTTCTCTCGATTTGGTTAATTTTATTTTGCGTGACCTTCTCTAAAAAAGGCTTAACTTCATTTTGAATTTTAGTATTAACTTGTGAGACAGGTTTTTTTTTAGGTAGACCAGCAGTGGTATTGTCTGTGTCTTTTTTTTTTTCAGTAAGCTTAGAAATTTCCTTACTATCTTTCTGTTTTTTTTGCTCAATAGAGTTTCCTCTTAATGGATTTTTTTGAGGTAAAACAATTGATGTAAAATTTTTACTTATTTCAGTATTATTTTGTTTCTTTTCATCAGCTTTTATTGTGATAATTTTTTTTTTTGGAAAAATAAAATTATTATCATCTGTTGACACAGCAGTAAAAAAAAACAAGGAATAGAATATTATTGTTAAATTTACTAGACTATTTTTTAGATAAAGCATAAAGTTTAAAAGATTAAAAATTAATTATATTATTTTAATATATGTTTAAAGGATCAATTGTAGCTTTAATTACGCCCTTCAAAGAAGACAAGCTCGATGAAAGTAATTATATAAAATTAATCGATTATCATTTAGAAAATGGCACCCACGGGCTAGTACCTGGCGGAACAACAGGTGAGTCACCAACACTTTCTCATGAAGAACATAAAAAAATAATAAATTTGTCAGTTAAAGAGTGCAAAAATAGAATTCCTGTTATTGCAGGAACTGGTTCTAACTCGACATCTGAAGCAGTAGAGCTGTCTAGATTTGCTGATAAAGCTGGAGCTGATGGGTTACTAGTAGTTACCCCTTATTACAACAAACCAACACAAGAGGGCCTTTTTCAACATTATAAAAAGATAAATGACAACGTGGGCATTCCAATTATTATTTACAATATACCCTCAAGATCAGTAATTGACATGTCAGTTGAGACTATGACTCGTTTATTTGAATTAAAGAATATTATTGGTGTAAAAGATGCAACCGGCGATCTTAATAGAGCAGAACAACAACGTAAAGCTATGGGTGATAAATTCATTATGTTAACCGGTGAAGATGGAAATGCATTAGATTTTAATAAAAAAGGTGGAACAGGATGTATTAGTGTTACAGCTAATGTAGCAGCTAAACTATGTTCCGAAATGCAAAACGCATCCTTGGAAAAAAATAATAAAGATCTTCAAAAAAAAGCAGAAGAAATAAATAATATGCTCATGCCCTTAAACAACTCTCTCTTTATTGAGAGTAATCCGTCACCTGTTAAATACGCTGCTTCTTTATTGAAACTTTCACCTGATGATGTAAGACTTCCTTTGGTTAAAATTACTAATCCCACAAAATCTGCAGTTAAGAAAGCACTAGAACACGCAGCTTTACTTTAATGAAAACTAAAGAATTTCCCGGACAAAAAATAATTTGTCTTAACAGAAAAGCAAGTTTTAATTATTTTTTATTAGAACTGCTTGAAGCAGGACTGTCACTAAAAGGCTCAGAAGTTAAGTCTATACGTGATGGTAAGGTCAGTATTGAAGATTCTTACGCGGTAGATAAAGATGGAGAAATATTTTTAATTAATTCACACATACCAATGTATAAACAATCAAGTTACAACAACCATGATCCTAAAAGTGACCGAAAACTTTTATTAAAGAGAAAAGAAATTAATAAATTAATAGGGATGATTCACCAAGAGGGACTAACATTAGTCCCTACTAGACTATACCTACAGAAAGGAAAAGTTAAAATCCAAATTGCAGTAGGAAAAGGAAAAAAACTTTATGACAAAAGACAAGTAAAAAAAAATAGAGACTGGACAAGAGAAAAAGCTAGAATATTTAGTAATTCTAAAAAATGATACTTATAAATGTAGGTTCAAATCTAGATTCAGTAAAAGGCAATAAGCTGTACAATTTAAACAAAACTCTAGAATTAATTAAATTAGAAAATATTAAAATTATAAAAATATCTAGTATTTATGAAACCCCCTCGTATCCAAATAAAAAAAATCCTAAATTTTTAAACCTAGGTGTAGAAATAAAATGCAGTTATTTACCAAAAAATTTAATTAAAAAATTTCATAAAATTGAAAAAAAATTACAAAGAACTAGGGGCATAAAAAATCAACCAAGAACTTGCGATATAGATTTAATTGATTATCAAGGAAAAATATTAAAGTCTAAAGAACTCACAATTCCACATTCCAAAGCTCATTTAAGAAATTTTGTACTTTTTCCAATTAAAGAAATGGCCCCAATGTGGATACATCCGATACTTAAAGAAAGAATAGATCTTTTAATAAAAAAACTTAGTTTAAAATTAAGGAATGAGATTACAAGAATAAAAGAACATGCTACAATTAGCTAATGATTAATAGTGCTCAACTTCTCTCAAAAATACAATCTTATAATAAATTTTTTTCTAATGAACCGTTAAATAAAGCCTTTAATTTTGCTATAGAGGCTCATAAAAATCAAAAAAGAATTTCTGGAGCTCCTTATGTTGTTCATCCAGTTGCTGTAGCAGATATTTTAGCTGAATTAAAACTAGATAGCGCTACAATTATAACAGGATTACTACATGATACAATTGAGGATACAAAAACAACTTATAGCGTAGTGTTAAAAGAATTTGGCAGAGAAGTTGCTGACTTGGTTGACGGTGTTACAAAAATATCAGCATTAGAGGAAAAAGCTGTAGAAAATTCTCAAGCTGAAAATTTTAGAAAATTAATTTTAGCAACCTCTAAGGATATACGTGTTTTGTTAGTTAAATTAGCTGATCGTTTACATAACATGAGAACAATTAACGCATTTAAATCTGAAGAAAAAAAAAAAAGAATAGCAAAAGAAACAATGGAGATTTATGCTCCACTTGCGGAGAGAATGGGCATGAGTTTAATACGTGATGAACTGGAGGATCTTTCTTTTTCAATTCTAAATAAAGATGCAAGAGATTTAATAACAAAAAGATTAAAATTTATTAAAAATAATAGAGTAGATACAATTCAAGATATTTCAAAAGACTTGATTGACATACTAAAAGAAAATGGTGTTATAGCAAAATTTACAGGCAGAGAAAAAACACCATTTTCAATTTGGCGCAAAATGCAAAATAAAAAAATTTCTCTTGAACATTTAAGTGATATTATTGGTTTCAGAATAATAGTAGAAAGCGTATCTGATTGCTACAAAACCCTTGGAATTTTTCACAGTAAATATTCAGCAATACCATTTAAGTTTAAAGATTATATTTCTACCCCTAAAATTAATAAATATCAGTCATTACATACCGCCATAATAGGGCCGAAAGATCAAAGAGTAGAAATACAAATTAGAACTATTCAAATGCACGATTTTGCGGAGAGAGGAATAGCTTCTCATTGGAAATATAAATCATCTGAAAAATTTTCTGATCTTTCCTGGAAAGAATATGATTGGCTTAGAGATTTAGTTGAAATAATGGAAACAGGCAATAATCCTGAACATTATTATGAGTTTACCAAATTACAAATGTTTCAAGAGAATGTTTTTTGTTTTTCCCCTAAAGGAGCTGTTATAAAACTTCCTAAAGATGCAACACCAATTGATTTTGCATATGCAGTGCACACCAACATTGGAAACACTACAATTGGTTGTAGAATTAATGGACGTGACTCAGCCTTACAATCTATTCTTTATAACGGAGACACGATAGAAATAATTAATTCTAAAAATGTTTCCCCATCTTTACATTGGGTTTCTTCGTCTAAAACTGGAAAAGCTAGAGCTGCTATTAGAAGGTACTGGCAAGATAAAGTAGGAGACAACAACGTTAAAAAAAACAAGGTATATAAAAGCACATTAGTAATGGACTTACCGGACCAACCAGGTGTATTAGGAGAAATCAGTACATTAATAGGTTTAAACGGCGGTAATATTTTAAACGTGGAGTTATTGGGGAAAAGAGATAAATTTATTCATTTTTCGTTCGATATACAAATAAATGATTTAAAAAACTTTACAAACTTGATAAGTGAAATTAAACAAAAAAACTTAAATTTTAGAATTGTTAGACACAAAGAAAAAAAAAATGCTTTCATTCAACGAATCCTTGAAAATTTTAAAAGAAACTAAAGCATTACTTGATGGTCATTTTATACTTTCTTCAGGTTTGCATAGCTCACAATATGTTCAATGCGCACAACTTTTAAGTAAACCACATAAGTCAGCTGATTTTTGTAAGTCCCTCGCTGATAAAATATCCAATGAACTAAAAGAAATTGATTTAATTCTTTCCCCAGCTATGGGTGGCATCGTTGTTGGATATGAAATTGGTAGATTACTTAAGAAAGAAACAATTTTTTCTGAGCGTGTAGAAGGGCATTTTAGACTAAGAAGAGATTTTAAAATATTAAAAAACTCTAAAGTACTGATTGTAGAGGATGTGATCACTACGGGCAAGTCAAGTATTGAATGTTCTGAGTTAGTAGATATAGCAGAAGCTGAAGTTGTAGGATTTGCATGTTTGATAGATAGAACGAATGGAGTTTCTACAATAAATAAAAAAATTATTTCACAAGTAAAAATAAATATACCTACTTATGAAGAAAATAACCTACCAGATAAGCTAATTTCTTTGCCGGCTATAAAACCAGGTAGTAGACAATTAAAATGAGTAAAATAAGACTTGGTGTAAATATAGATCACGTAGCTACAGTAAGAAATGCGAGGGGAGAATCTTACCCAAGTCCATTACGAGCTGCTATTTTAGCTGAAGAGTGCGGCGCACACTCAATAACAATTCATTTAAGAGAAGACAGAAGACATATAAACGATCAAGATTTAAAAGAAATTAAATTAAAATTAAAAATTCCCTTGAACTTAGAAATTGCCGCTACAAACGAGATGTTAAAAATTGCTATAAAACATAAACCAGACTTTGTATGCATAGTTCCAGAAAAAAGAAAAGAAATCACAACAGAAGGTGGTTTAAATTTAGATTATAATAAAATTTTTTTAAAAAAAATTGTATCTAAATTAAAAAAAAATAAATCTAGAGTAAGTTTGTTTATAGAGCCTAACATAAAGGATATTAAAACATCTGCATATCTCGGTGTAGACGGTATTGAATTCCATACAGGTAAAATTTGTAATTTAATAAATAAAAATCAAAAGTTTAAATCAGAGTTATTAAAACTAAATAAAGCCGTAAACTATGCCACAGGACTTGGATTGGATGTTCACGCAGGTCATGGACTAACATATGAATCCGCAAAAATAATTCGTAAGATTAAAAAAATTAAAGAATTTAATATCGGGCATTTTTTAATTGGAGAAGCTATTTACATCGGACTTCCAGAAGTAATTAAAAAATTTCAAAAAATTTTAAAATAAAATGAATAATATTTTTGGCATAGGCACAGACATAGTTGACATATCTAGAATTAAAAAAATTCTAAATAAAAAATTTATAAGTAGAATATTTTCAGTAAAAGAAATTCAATATTGCGAGTCTAAAACCGATAAACCTGCTTATTATTCAAAACGATTTGCTGCAAAGGAAGCTTTCACTAAAGCTTTAGGGACAGGAATTAGTAAAGGTATTTCTTTTAATGAAATCTCAATAAGTAATAATAAAAATGGATCGCCATATATTGAATTATTAGGTAAAACCAAAATTATTACTAACAATATAATAAAAAAAAAAAATAAAATTTATCTTTCTTTGTCTGATGAAAAAAAATATGCATTAGCCATGGTTGTGATTAGCAATTAATGAAAAAAAAATTATATGATACAATTGTTGAAAACATAAAAACAATTTTTTATGCTTTAACTATAGCGGTAATTATTAGGTCTCTTTTTTTTCAACCTTTTTACATTCCATCTTCTTCTATGGAGCCAACACTTTTAATTGGAGATAGAATTTTTGTTTCTAAATATGAATATGGCTATAGTAAACACTCTTTTCCTTTTAGTCCGCCATTCTTTCAAAAACGACTATTTAGCAAAATACCAAAATATGGAGACCTAGTAGTTTTTAAAACACCCGCAGATAACAGAACAGATTACATCAAAAGATTAATAGGAATGCCCGGGGACACAATTCAATTCCGTAATGGAAACCTCTTCCTAAACAATAATCCAATACCTAAAATTAAAATCATAAAAAAATATAAAATAAGATGTGGCACGTCCACGCCCGTTGTTAATGCGTATCAAGAAACACTACCAAATGGAAAGAGGTATATTGCTGTTTATAACAAGATAGGCACAATGCAAAATACCGACCTATATAAAGTACCTTCTAATCATTTCTTCTTTCTGGGTGATAATCGGGACTGTTCAAAAGATAGCAGGTTTTTATCCAGTGTAGGCTATGTGTCAAGTGAAAATCTCGTAGGAAATGCTAAAATAATTTTTTTTTCTAACGACAGTATATCTGGAAGCGTCCTTAAATTTTGGAATTGGAATCAATCACTTAGAATCGAAAGGTCTTTCAATTTACTCAAATGACAGAATCAATTATTAAGCTAGAACAAAAAATTAATATTAAATTTAAGGATCAGGAATTACTAAAAAAATCTTTAATACATAAAAGTCACGACAACATTAATAATAATGAAAAATTAGAATTTCTAGGAGATAGAGTTCTAGGTTTAGTTTTAGCCAAAACTTTAATTAAAATTTACCCCGAAGAAAAAGAAGGTGTTATCGATAAAAAATTTGCAAATCTAGTGAACAAAAAAACTTGTTTATTAATAGCAAAAAAAATTGAATTAAAAAGATATATGATCACAGGAAATTCTTACAAAGGCCGAAGCAGATCTGACGGTAAAATTATTGGCGATGGTTTAGAAGCTTTGTTAGGTGCGATTTACTTAGATCAAGGAATAATTGTAGTAGAAAAATTTATATTGAACTTTTGGGATGATTTTTTAGATAAATCTTCAGTTACAAAAATTGATGCAAAAACACAACTACAGGAATATAGTTTAAAAAAATACAAAACACTCCCAGTATACAAAATTAACAAACAAACAGGCCCTCAACACAACCCAGTTTTTAAAGTTGAAGTTCAAATAAAGACTTCGAAGCAATATTTTGCTACCGGCACATCCAAAAAAGATGCCCAACAAAACGCTGCACAAAAATTATTAACGGATTTAAAAATCTAATAATGAACTGGCAAGATGAAGGTTTTTTACTTTCTAAAATTAAATTTAGAGAAAATGCTAATATAATCAATGTCTTTACAAATACACACGGTAAAGTTAGCGGAATAGTTTACGGTGGTAATTCAAGAAAAATTAGAAATTTTTTACAAATATCAAATAAAATTTTTGTTTTTTATACCTCTAAGTCTGAAAATAGAATTGGTTATTTTAAAACTGAGTTGGTGCAGGCAATTTCACCTAAATATTTTAATAATAAGAAAATAACTACAGCTTTGCTGTCTCTATCTTCAATTTTAAATTTACTACTTCCAGATTCTCAACCGTATAAAAAATTATTTATTTCTGTAGAAAAACTTTTAAAAAATCTTGATAAAAAAAATTGGGCTGTACATTACATATATTGGGAATTAGATTTACTAAAAGAACTTGGTTTTGATCCGTATTTAGAGCAATTTTCTAAAAATCTTGGAGATAATTCTGTTTATAAAGTAATTGAAATAGACAATATAAAGTATCAAGTACCTATTTTCTTATTAAAAAATACAGAAGATAACAACATAGACAGTAAAATTATTTCAATTGCCCTAAGTTTTACAAGAAATATTTTAAGTAATAAATTTTTTATACCTAATAATTTAATTTTTCCAAAATCTAGAATTATCTTAGAAAACTATTTTAATTGATTGGCAATTTCTAAAGAGAAGTAACTAACTATACCATTCGAACCAGCCCTTTTTAATGAAACCAAGCTCTCAATAATTGCGTCTTGTTTTATGATACCTTGAATAATACCATTTTTGATTAAAGAATATTCACCTGAAACTTGATAGGAAAATACAGGAATGTTAAAGTTATCTTTCACGGTTTTAATAATATCTAAATATGGCATACCTGGTTTAACCATAACTATATCCGCGCCTTCTTTTACATCTAACGCAACTTCCCGCAAAGCCTCTGTTGAATTCTTAAAATCCATTTGGTAAGTTTTTTTATCACCTTTTAATATTTTTTTTGATCCTACCGCATCTCTAAAGGGCCCATAAAAATTAGACGCATATTTAACAGCGTAAGATACGATTTGAGTTTCACTTAATCCTCTTTTGTCTAATGCTTTTCTTATTTTTCCTATTCTACCATCCATCATATCTGATGGCGCAATAATATCACAACCCATTTCTGCCTGTAACACAGATTGTTTAATTAAAATTTCTACAGTTAAATCATTGTCAATTTTTTTATTTTTTAATATTCCATCATGTCCATGGCTAGTATATGGATCAAGTGCCACATCACACATTATACCTATGTCGTTTTTAAATTCTTTCTTCAAGGCCGCAACTGCTCTACAAATTAAATTACTCTGATTTAATGCTTCAGTCCCGTATAAATTTTTTTTATTGACACTTATATAAGGGAAAAGAGCGACAAGAGGTATTTTTAGCTTGCAAGCTTTTTCTACTACTTTTGACAGTTCTGTAATCGAATATCTATAAACACCTGGCATTGATTTTATAGATTCTTTTTTTTTATCACCATCTTTTACAAATAAAGGTAGAATTAGATCACTAACTGATAAATTATGCTCCGACACTAGTCTACGAATCCAGTCTGCTTTACGATTTCTTCTCAACCTCAAAGAGGGATATTTACCTATTATTTTCATATTTTTAAAAAATTATACACTGCGACAAATATAATATTATAAGTATTTATGAAAGTATTTTAATAAATAAATATATAGTCATAATAAGTGAAAAAAATATTAAATAAAATTTGCATAGCTTCTGATCATGCCGGTTACGAGTTAAAAGAAAAAATCAAAGATTATTTGATAAATAAAAGTTTCTCTGTAATTGATTTAGGTCCATTTTCTGAAAATTCTGTTGATTATCCTGATTATGCTAAAAAAGTTGCAAAACGTCTTATTACACTAAAAAGTCATGTCGGCATCTTAGTCTGTGGTTCTGGAACAGGAATGGCAATAACTGCCAATAAATTTAAAGGAATTAGGGCTGCACAATGTTATAATAAACTTAGCACCATTCTTTCCAGAGAACATAATAATTCTAACATAATTTGCCTAGGTTCAAGAATGTTAAAATATGAAGATGCTTTTAAATATGTTACATATTTTTTGAACACTAAGTTTAAAGGTGGCAGGCATCAAAAAAGAGTCAACAAAATTTAAACAATGAATAAAGAAGATTTAAATAATTTTTTTAATAAAAACCTGGAAAGCAGTGATGCAGACCTTTACAAATCTATTGCACAGGAATTTAATAGACAAACTCAACACATAGAATTAATTGCTTCAGAAAATATGGTTTCTCGAGCGGTTCTTGAAGCACAAGGATCTGTATTAACAAATAAATATGCAGAAGGTTATTCTGGTAAAAGATATTACGGTGGATGTGAATTTGTTGATATATCTGAAAATCTTGCCATAGAAAGAGCTACTAAACTTTTTAATTGTAAGTTTGCAAATGTTCAACCACATTCTGGAGCTCAAGCAAACGGTGCTGTCTATTTAGCTTTGATTAAACCAGGTGATACAATTCTAGGAATGAGTTTAAATTCAGGCGGTCATTTAACACACGGAGCAAAACCTGCTCAGTCAGGTAAATGGTTTAATGCTGTGCATTATGATGTAAATTCTGAAACAGGATTAATAGATTATGAGAGTGTAGAAAAACTTGCTTTAGAAAATAGTCCCAAAATTATAATCGCAGGAGGAAGTGCATATTCTAGAATTATTAATTTTAAAAAATTTAGAGAAATTGCAGACAAGGTAAAAGCTTATTTACTTGTGGACATGGCTCATTTCTCTGGATTAGTAGCAGGTGGTTCATATCCGAATCCATTAGAATATGCAGATGTAGTTACCTCAACAACTCACAAGGTTCTAAGAGGTCCAAGAGGTGGAATAATTTTAACCAATAATGAAGAATTAATAAAAAAATTTAATTCTGCAATCTTTCCAGGCTTACAAGGAGGGCCATTAATGCATGTTATTGCAGCAAAGGCTGTTTGTTTTAAGGAAGCTCTAGATCCTAGTTTTAAACATTACACTAAAGATGTAGTTGAAAATGCAAAAACATTATCTGAAACATTGGTTAAACAAAATTTTAAAATATTTTCTGGTGGTACTGACACACACCTAATGCTTTTAGATTTAAGAAATTTCAATTTAACGGGTAAATTAGCCGAAAGTAGTCTTGGAAAAGCAAATATTACTTGTAATAAAAATTCGATACCATTTGATACGCAAAGTCCAATGATTACATCTGGAGTCAGGCTAGGAACTGCAGCCTCAACTACTAGAGGATTTGGTCAAAAAGAGTTCATTTTAATTGGTCAATTGATTTCTAAGCTACTAAAAGAACTCGCAAAAAACCCTGAAAATAATTCGAAAGCGGAAAAAGAAATTAAAAAAGAGGTAATTGATCTTTGTGGTTCTTTTCCTATATATAGTAGTCAATAATTAAAAAATAACTATGCTTTGTCCATTTTGTAAAGAAAAAGATACCTCCGTTGTAGACTCAAGACCTACTGAAGATGGTACTGCTATCAGACGTAGAAGACTTTGTGGTTGCGAACGTAAAGAGCGATTTACAACATTTGAAAGAGTACAATTTCAAGAGCTCACAGTTATTAAAGGAAGTGGCAAGAGAGCACCATTCGATAGAGACAAAATTTCAAAGTCTATTAGAATATCACTTAGAAAAAGACCAGTAGATAGCGATACTACAGAAAAATTTATTTCAAAAATTGTTAGAAACTTAGAAGGCCTAGGAGAAAGTGAAATACCAACTTCCACTATTGGAAAATTTATTATGGATGGCCTCTCTAATTTAGATCAAGTTGCCTATGTTCGATTTGCTTCAGTGTATAAAAATTTTAAAGAAGCAAAAGATTTCGAACAATTTGTTGGAAATCTAAATGTCTACAAGTCAGAGTAAAGATTCCTTATTTTTAAAACTAGCATTTCAACAAGCTGAAATTAATCTTGGCTCAACTTCTTCTAATCCATCTGTTGGGTGTATTGTTGTTAACAACAACTCTGTAATATCATCAGGACGAACATCTTTTAATGGAAGACCTCATGCTGAAGCAAATGCTTTAAAGGAAAATAAAAAAATTGACGGAACAAGTATATATGTAACTTTAGAACCATGCTCTCATCATGGAAAAACACCTCCTTGTGTAAACAAGATTATCAGCAAAAAATTAAATAAAGTAACCTTTTCAATAGACGACACAGATAAAAGATCTAAAAATTTAGCCTACATAAAATTAAAAAAAGCTAAAATAAATGTAAAAAGATTTTTACTCAAAAACTATGCTAAAAAATTTTATAAAAGTTATTTCTTACAATCGTCAAAAAAAATTCCTTTTATTGACGCTAAACTAGCTGTTTCTCAAGACTATTTAACAATTAATAAAAAAAAAAAATGGATTACCAACAATAGATCGAGAAAAGTTGGAAATTTTTTAAGATCAAAATATGACTGCATAGTCTCAACATCAAAAACAATTAATTCTGATAATGCGTTATTGAATTGTAGGATCGAAGGTGTAGAACAAAAATCTCCAGCTGTTATTATTATAGATCGTTCTTTTAGAATCAAAAAGAATTTGAAAATATTTAAAGACAGATCTAGAGAAATTTTTATTTTTACGCAAAGTCACAATGAGCTTAAGGAAACTTACTTTAATGAAATCGGTGTAAATGTAATTAGACTAAAAAGATCTGATAATTTAAAAAATGCGATGCATGAATTTTATTTCCTTTTAAAACAACTTGGTTTTAATAGAATTCTAATAGAAAGTGGAATCAAATATATCTCTGAAGTTTTAAAACATAAACTAATAAAAAATTTTTACCTATTTAAATCACCGTTTGTTATTAAAAACGTTGGTAAAAATAATTCTAATCCACACTTAATAAAAAAACTTAAAATAACGATTAAAAATAAAGTTAAAGTTAACCTTAATGGTGATAGTTTACATAAAATAGAATTATAATGTTTAACGGAATAATATACAAAACAGGCACAATCTTAAAGATTGTTAAAGACAAAAATTTTTCCGAGCTTGTTTTAAAAACTAATTATAAATTTAAAAAATCAGATATTGGTAGCTCTTTGTGTTGTAATGGCGCTTGTCTAACTATAACTAGAGTTCAAAATAATTATATTTTTTTTTATCTTTCTAAAGAAACACTAACAAGAACAGCTTTCAGTTTAGCAAAAGTTGGTGACCTTATAAATATAGAAAAATCATTAAATTATGGAAATAAAATATCAGGTCACTATGTTCAGGGTCATGTGGATACTACCGGCCTTGTTTCAAATATTACAATTATTGACAAAACTTGGATTGTTACTTTTAAAATTTCAAAGATTTTTAAAAAATTTCTCATCGAAAAAGGATCAGTTTCCATCAACGGTGTTTCTTTGACAATTTCTGAGGTTAAAAAGAATAGTTTTCAGATAAGTATTATCCCTCATACTCTTAAGCTTACAAATCTAGTAAAATTAAAAAAAAATATTTTAGTAAATGTCGAGTTTGATATTTTTGGAAAATATTTACTAAATTTAAAAAAATAATATGAAGAAAATTTCACTATCACCAATAAAAACTATTATACAAGAAGCAAAAAATGGAAAAATTTTTATTTTGGTTGATAATAAAAACAGAGAAAACGAAGGAGATCTTGTAATTCCAGGTTCCAAGGCAAATTCAAAAAGTATTAATTTTATGGCTAAACATGGTAGAGGGCTTATTTGTTTAGCCTTAGAAAAAAAACAAGTTGAAAAATTGTCACTTCCTTTAATGTCAGCTATTAATAAAGCAAGAATGCAAACTGCATTTACCGTTTCCATAGAGGCAAGGAAAGGAATAACAACTGGAATTTCTGCATTTGATCGAGCAAAGACTATTAAAGTTGCAATAAATAAACAGGTAAAAAAAAAAGATATTGTTTCACCAGGGCATGTTTTTCCATTGGTTGCACGTAGTGGAGGCGTTCTTGAGAGAGCAGGCCACACAGAAGCATCTGTCGATATATCTAAATTAGCCAACATGAATCCTAGCTCTGTTATTTGTGAAGTTATGAATGAAGATGGGCGTATGGCAAGATTCGATGATCTCTTAAAATTCGCAACAAAACACAAACTAAAAATTGGAAGTATTGAAGATTTAATATCTTATCGACTTAAAAATGAAAAATTGATTACAAAAATAAAGAAAAAAATAATAAGGATTAAAAAATTAGGTCTATTTAATCTGAATATTTTTAAAAATAAATTAGATAACTTAAATCACTTAGCAATCACCAAAGGAGAGTTTAATTCTAATAAATCTTCTAGAGTGCGAGTAATTTCTATTAAAAAGTTTAATAAATTTGAAAATTTAAAAAATAATATTTATATTAAATCTATAAAATACCTCTCTCAATTTAATAATTTTGCATTAATTATAATAATGAATGAGAAATCTAATATAAGAAAAGATCAGTCAATAAAAAGTACTAATACTTTAAGATACTACGGTATTGGTGCTCAAATAATTAAAGATCTAAAAATACGAAATATGGTACTAGTATCTAGATCTAGAAAAAAAATTATTGGTTTAGAGGGATATGGAATTAAAATTACAAAACAAGAAATAATTGGATGAAAAAAAATATAAAAATTTGTATTGTTAGGGCTAAATATAACGATACTTCAGGACTATTAGAAAGCGCAACTATAGAATTAAAAAAAAGAAAAATTTTTTTTACAATATTAGAAGTCCCGGGTGCTTTCGAAATACCAGTTGTTGTTGCAAGAAATATTAAAAGATATGATGGATTTATTGCAATAGGTTCGATAATAAAAGGAGAAACACCTAATTTTGATTTTATTTCGTCTGCTATTACACATGGACTAGTTCAAATTTCAATTTTATACAAAAAACCTATCGGAAATGCAGTTCTGACCTGTCTAAACAAAAAACAAGCAAAAGCAAGAGATTCAAAGGGTTATGAGGCGGCTTTAGCAGTTTGCAATGTATTAAATGCCAAATAAAACAAAAAATATAACACCAAGAGTTAGAGTTGTTCAGAAACTTTATGGAAACTCTTTAAATACTGATGCAGTTATCGAATACCCAAAAAGTCAGTATAAAAAATTTATTAAAGATGTAGTTCAAGGTACTATTGAGCGAAATGACTTAATAACAGAGACCATAAAGAAATTTATTCCTGATGATCTAGATCTAAAAAGAACCGATAAATTATTAAAAATTATCATATTTGCTGCTATTTTCGAACTTATGTACAAACATAATAACCCTACAAAAGTTATAATTAACGAGTACGTTAAAACCTCTGAGTTTTTTCTTGAAAAAGCACAAATTAAATTTGTAAATGCAATTTTAGATAAAATATCTAAAAGCATTCGTAAACCCCTTTAATTTATTAAGATTTTAATCAACAAATTATAAAAGTATTGCTTGCCTTTAATGTTTTTTTTTGTCATTTATGCAAAATCTTATGAATTCAGTTAACGAATTACTTTATGTAATAATCTTTACAGGCTTAATAGCAGTTTTTTATAGCTATCTTCTGTCTAAGCAAATTTTAAAAGCAAGTCCTGGTAATGCCAAAATGCAAGAAATTGCTGAAGCAATTCAAATTGGTGCAAAGGCATATTTGAAAAGACAATACATTACTATAGCTATTGTAGGTGTAGTTGTTTTAGCAATAGTAAGTTATTTTTTTAGCCCTTTAGTTGGTTTGGGATATTTTATAGGTGCAGCTCTTTCAGGAATAGCCGGTTACGTAGGTATGTTAATTTCAGTTGAAGCAAACGTTAGAACTGCTGAAGCTTCAAGAAAAAGTTTACAATCTGGTTTAACAATGGCGTTTAAATCTGGTGCAATAACTGGATTACTTGTTGCGGGTTTAGCTCTTTTGTCAATTGCAATTTACTATTTGATTTTAATAGATTTAAATATTGATAGCAGAGAAATTATTAATGCTTTAGTAGCTTTAGGATTTGGTGCCTCTCTAATTTCTATTTTTGCAAGATTGGGTGGTGGCATATTTACTAAGGGTGCTGATGTAGGAGCAGATTTAGTTGGTAAAGTTGAAGCTGGAATTCCAGAAGATGACCCAAGAAATCCTGCGGTTATAGCAGACAATGTTGGTGACAACGTCGGAGATTGTGCCGGCATGGCAGCAGATTTGTTTGAAACTTATGCGGTAACAATCGTAGCTACAATGGTTTTAGCTTCAATTTTTTTTACAAGTAACGAAAACATGATGATATATCCACTTGCAATAGGTGGATCTTGCATTCTTACATCTATAGCCGGAACTTTCTTTGTTAGACTTGGTAAAACTAAAAATATTATGAATGCTCTTTACAAAGGTTTTATTGTAACTGCCGTTTTGTCTCTTATAATTTTATATCCAGTTACTGACTCTGTTCTAGGACTAGAAACTGTATTTAACGTATCTAGCAAAAGTTTTACTGGTTTAGACTTGTATATATGTGGAGTAGCAGGGTTGCTAATAACCGGTTTGTTAATTTGGATTACAGAATATTATACAGGAACTAACTACAGGCCTGTTAGATCAATAGCTCAATCATCAACAACAGGGCACGGAACTAACGTCATACAAGGTTTAGCTGTCTCTATGGAAGCCACAGCAATACCTGCGTTAATTATAGTAGTTGGAATTCTATACACTAATAGTATCGCTGGACTTTTTGGTATTGCAATAGCAGTAACATCTATGCTTGCTTTAACCGGCATGGTTGTTGCTTTAGATGCTTATGGTCCAGTAACTGATAATGCTGGCGGAATAGCGGAAATGGCAAAACTTCCTAGATCTGTAAGAAAAACTACAGATGCATTAGATGCTGTAGGAAACACAACAAAAGCTGTTACTAAAGGTTACGCAATAGGATCTGCAGGATTAGGAGCGTTAGTTTTATTTGCTGCTTACACAGAAGATATTAAATATTTTTCTGGTGTTAAGGGCTCAGCGCTTGAAGGGATTGAAGTAAGTTTTGATTTATCAAACCCATTTGTTGTAGTCGGTTTGCTCGTAGGTGGAATGCTACCTTATCTTTTTGGCTCAATGGGTATGCAAGCCGTAGGTAGAGCAGGAGGGGCAGTAGTAGTTGAAGTAAGAAGGCAGTTTAAAAAAATTCCAGGCATTATGAAAGGAACCAGAAAACCTGATTACGGAAGACTAGTGGATCTTTTAACTAAAGCAGCAATTAAAGAAATGATCATTCCTTCTTTACTTCCAGTCTTATCGCCAGTTGTTTTATATTTTATTATTTTGCCAATTGGTGGAATGAGTGCCGCACTTTCAACTTTAGGTGCAATGTTATTAGGTGTAATTATAACAGGATTGTTTTTAGCTATTTCTATGACTGCCGGAGGAGGAGCATGGGATAATGCTAAAAAATATATTGAAGATGGTAATTTTGGCGGAAAAGGATCGGAAGCGCATAAAGCTGCGGTAACCGGCGATACTGTAGGAGATCCTTATAAAGATACAGCTGGACCAGCAATAAATCCAATGATTAAAATCACCAACATTGTGGCTTTACTTCTATTGGCTGTTATTGCTCATTAGAACTGTCTTTTACCATACATTTTTTGTTTAATGCTTGATAAGAAACTACTCACAAAACTTTTTTTAGAGATAGTATTTTGCGTTTCTTTATCATCGTACTTTACTTTATTCATATCATCTTTATTGTAAATTTTTTTAGTTTCTAATACTCCATATTTATCAAATTTTAATTCAAGAATGTTATTTGTCTTCAATACATTCTGTCCCAATTTTATTAGTTTTCCACGAGTTATTGTTCTCTCAAAGTAAATCCATGTGTTTTTCTCGTTAATCGAAGTTGTGTGTGGATTTCCAATTAATTCTTTAACATCATTTTTATTAGTTATACCTATTTTTAATATTTTTTCTCTATTTTCTAAAAAATTTATGCCATGTGATTTTTTCACGTCATTTAATTGACAGTTATTTAAAAAAAAGGAAAAAAATATGATATAGAATATTCTATAATGTTTTCTACTTATAAAGCTCATTCAAACTTTCTTTATAACAAATTAGTTGAATTATCACGAAATATTTTTTTTTATGAAAAAATCAAGTTAAAAGATGATTTTGAAACAAGAATTAACCTCATTTTTGTTCATATGTGTTTAATTTTAATAGTTTTTAAAAACAAAAAAAAAGAAGAATTTCCCCAAGATATTTTTGATAACATTTTTTTAAATATAGAGTACCACATAAGGGAATTAGGTTATGGAGATGTAGCTGTAAATAAAAAAATGAAATCCCTTTTACGTATTTTTTACGATATACTTCTTAAAATACGGTCATCAAAAAATAAAGATGGTTCAATAAATAAAATAGTTTTAGGTAACTATTTAAGACCGCAAAGCAGCAACTCAAAGCAATTAGTTGACGATTTGGCTAATTATTTTGATAATTTTTACTATTTTTGCTTTGAACTAAAGAACAATAGTATGCTAAAAGGACAAATTAATTATTAATTTTAATACAAATGGCTGTACCTAAACGTAAAACAACTCCATCAAAAAGAAATATGCGAAGATCACATCATCGCGTTAAATCTATAAATATTATAGAGGATAAAAAAAGTGGAGAATACAGACTTTCACACCATGTGGATTTAAAAACTGGTTATTACAACGGTAAAAAAATTCTAGACGTTTAGTCTTATTTAAAAAAAATCTAAATCATGAACAATAAAACAATAATTGCAATTGATGCAATGGGCGGAGAAAACGCTCCAGCAAAAAACATTGAAGGGATATCAATTTTCTTAAAAAAAAATAAAAAAAAAGATGATTTTTTTTTCAATTTATACGGAGATGAAAATCTTATAATAAAGGAATTGAGCAAGTACAATGTTTCCAACAAATTCTATAAAATTTTTCACTGTTCTACAACTGTATCTGATGAAGAAACACCTCTTACTGCTATAAAAAACTCAAAAGATAGCAGCATGTGGAACGCTATTAGTTCACAAATAGATCTTAATGCAAATATAACTTTGTCTGCAGGAAATACAGGTGTTTTATTTGTAATATCTAGAATGCTACTTAAAACAATAGAGTCAGTTAGTAAGCCTGCATTAGCTGGACTTTGGCCAAATAAAAAAAACATGAATGTAGTATTAGATCTTGGTGCTAATGTAGAGTGTGATCATAATAATTTAGTAGATTTTTCAGAAATGGGTGCAGCACTTTACAAGGCTTTATTTCCAAATGACTTTCCTAAAGTTGCATTGTTAAATATTGGATCAGAAGAAATAAAAGGGACAGAAAATTTAAAAAAAGCTTATATAGAATTAAAAGATATAAGTAAGTATGGTGATTTTCAGTTTGATGGTTTTATAGAAGGTAATAAAATTACAAATGGAGATTCTAATGTAATTGTAACTGATGGATTTACTGGAAATATAGCGCTAAAAACAGCAGAAGGTACTGCAAAGTTTATAACTGATTCATTAAAAGAATCACTTACTGAAACTCTCCTAGCTAAATTTTCTATATTATTTTCTTACTTTGCATTAAAAAAATTCAAAACTAAACTCGATCCAAGAAAATTTAATGGCGCAATATTTCTTGGTTTAAAAGGTCCTGTTGTTAAGAGTCATGGATCAACAGATGCGATTGGTTTTTACCACTCTATTGACTTATGTTATCGTATTATTAAAGGAGATTTAATGAACAAAATTAAGAATAATTTAAGCCATGGTAGTAGCGACAGATTATAAAAAAAATTTAAACAAAGATGATATTTCTAAAAAAATCTTTTTAGATATTGGTATTTCAAAATCTTATTCAGGTAAAATTTTAAACGACATAATTCAAATAATTATTTTAAACTCAAACTTAAAAGAAAAAATTAAAATTAAAGATTTTGGAACATTTACCCTACGTATAAAAAAAGAGAGAATTGGAAGAAACCCAAAAAATAAAAATAAACACGATATTTCTGAGAGAACCGTATCTATATTTAAAGCATCTAAAAAATTAAAAATGAAAATTAATAATAATGTTAATAAAAAAAGATAAATTACTTAGTATTTCAGAAGTAGCTTTTATGTTTGGTTTGGTGAATAAAAATAGTAAAAAACCCTCAACACATACTTTAAGATTCTGGGAAACTAAATTCAAACAACTAAGACCTACCATTTTAAACGGTGGCAGGAGATACTATTCGTCAAAAGATATTAAAGTCCTTAAAATGATATTTTTTTTTTTAAAGGAGCGTGGTTTAACAATAAATGGTGCTATAAAAGCCATGAATGAAAATTTAAAAAAACTTGACGACACAAAATCATCGAGTATAAAAGCAGAATATTATTTAAAAACTTTTAAAAAAAAAACTAAAGATATTTTATTAAAAATTAAAAAGATTAATGGCTAAAAAAACACATATAAAAGTTAGATTAGTTCCAGAGGCAAACCCTAATAGCGCTTTTTTTTATTACACGAGAAAACCTACAAAAGGTGAAAAGGTTAAAGACAAATTAAAAGTTAGTAAATACAATCCTGTTACTAGAAAACATGAGATTTTTGTAGAAAAAAAACTTCCTCCACACAGCAAATAAAAATTTTATTTTTTAAATTTTTTATATTCGTATTTTATAAACGACCTAATCATTTGCTTCCAAATATTAAGCGTTATCTCTGGGTCTATACCGTTATTTATAGATTTTTTTTTTATTTTTCTTAAGATAAAATTAATTCTTTTTTTGTCTATTATGTCTTTTTTATTTTTTTTTAATTTTATCACCTTATCAACTAAATTTGTGCGTTTTTTTATAATTAATAACATTTTCGAGTCAAGTTTATCTAATTTGCTTCTAATTTTTTTAATTTCAGGACTATTCATAGCGACATTTATTTTATGTATAATTAATCAATAAATTATATATTAATTTTTCAATGTTAAAAAATAAAAATTATTATTCTTTTTTTCATATTTGGCTAATAAGTCTTACAATTTTTATATCATTAATTATAATTGTAGGAGGGTTAACTAGACTAACAGATTCAGGTTTATCAATTACAGAGTGGGAATTGTTTAGGGGTATATTGCCACCTTTCACCTCTAAGGCTTGGTTAATTTATTTTGATGCTTATAAAAAAATTCCTCAGTTTTCATTATTAAATAGCACTATGACACTAAATGAATTTAAAATTATTTTTCTTTGGGAATACGCACATAGATTGATTGCTAGATTTATAGGATTATTTTTTATTATACCTTTTTCATTTTTGATTTTCATGAAAATACTAAAGAAAGAGACAACTTTAAAACTCTCATACATACTATTCTTAATTTTATTTCAAGGTTCATTGGGATGGTACATGGTCAAAAGTGGTTTGATCGATTCTACAACAGTTAGCCATTATCGATTATCCGCTCATCTTCTCGTAGCTTTTTTAATTTTTTCTACATTAGTTTGGATTTTATTAAATTCTTTAAATAGAACGAATATAAAATTAATTAATTTTTCTACTAATTTTATTGTTTTAAAAATATTATTAATTTCTATTTTCTTACAAATTGTTTTTGGTGCATTTGTTTCTGGATTAGATGCAGGACAAATATACCAAACCTGGCCATTAATGAATGAAAAATATTTTCCAGATGACACAAAACTATATGAATTTTTAAATTTTAACCAACCAAGTACTGTGCAATTTTTACACAGGAATCTTGCTTACGTAATATTTTTTGCATGTTCTTATATTGGATTTAATATTTTTAATAAAAAAGTCGAAAAGCTATATGCGAGTTATTTATTTTTTCTTTCCATAGTAGTAGTTCAAATAATATTGGGTATTACCGTTTTAGTTTCTGGTGTTAATATATATTTTGCTTCTATGCATCAGATTTCAAGTATTTTTTTAGTTCTTACAGCTTTAAATCTTTATTACAGGTCAATTAGATCTTAATAAAAGGATATTTCGGACTAATCTTACTACATAGCAAGTAAATTCAATTGACATTATTAAACTTTATTAGTACTTATCGCCATAATTTGCATGACACCATTTATAAAAAAAAAAGAAATTAAAAACGATTGGTACCTAATCAACGCAGAAAACGCTGTTGTTGGGAGACTCGCCGCCTACATATCAAAAGTTCTTAGAGGAAAAAATAAAGCAACATTTAATCCCCATATGGATAATGGAGATTTTATTGTAGTCACAAATATTGAAAAAATGAAATTTACAGGGAAAAAACAAACGAACAAAATTTATTATAGACATACAGGTCACCCAGGAGGTATTAAAAAAAATACACCCGCAACACTAACTGGCAAAAATAAAACACAAGAAATCTTAAAATTGGCAGTAAAAAGAATGATGCCTGGTGGACCCTTAGCAAAAAAACAATTGTCAAAACTTAAAATTTACACTGGGGATGATCACCCACATGAAGTACAAAACCCGACTATAGTAAATTTCAAAGACTTAAACAAAAAAAATACTTTAAGTAATTAATGGAAACTCAATCAGCAATAAAAAATCCTGTTCAAAAAAAAATAAAGTTGGACTTCAAAGAAAGTAAATATGCTACTGGTAGACGAAAAAGATCTATAGCTAAAGTTTGGGTTAAAAAAGGTTCTGGTACAGTGCATGTTAATGGGAAAAAAATGAATGATTATTTTAAAAGACCTGTTCATCAAATTCTTGTTATGCGTCCTATGGAATTAACTAACATTGCTACATCTTATGACGTAAGAGCTTCCGTAAAAGGTGGAGGTCTTTCTGGCCAAGCTGGTGCTATTATACATGGTATTTCAAGAGCATTGGTTCTTTATGATGAAAGCTTAAAATCTACATTAAAAAAAGAAAAACTGACAACACGAGACTCTAGAGTAGTTGAAAGAAAAAAATACGGTCGTAAAAAAGCAAGAAGAAGCTTCCAATTTTCTAAAAGATAAATCATTTAAATTTATTATTTATAGCATCAGTGATATAAATATTTTATGTCACAAAATAATGTAAACATAGTTGTAGCTGGAGCAACCGGTTACGTGGGATTAGATTTAGTATATTATCTATCAAGACATCCAAAAGTTAAAATTACATATTTGTGTGCACAAAAAAATATTAATAAAAACATAAGTAATTTTGACCATAGAATTAAAAAAAAAAACTTACCTAAAATATCGAATTTAAATAATGTAAATTGGCAAAATGTAGATTTGCTTTATCTATGTTTACCAAATGGAGCAGCTCAAAAATTAATCAAAAAACTTTTTAAATATAAACATTTAAAGTTTATAGATCTCTCAGCTGATTTTAGAATAGAAGACCCAAAGAAATATAAAAAATGGTACTCATTAAATCATAATGCAAAAAATTTAATCAATGATTCTATCTATTCAATCCCTGAATTTACTAAAAATAAAATTATAAATTATAGAATTATATCTAATCCAGGCTGCTATCCTACTTCAATACAATTAGCACTCATACCACTTTTAAAAAAATCATTAATTGAATCTAATAATATTATAATTGATTCAAAATCTGGCTATTCCGGTGCAGGAAAAAATTATAAATTAAAATTTACGCATAAAAATATTGAACAATCTATATTTGCTTATGGCATAGAAAAACATAGACATATGTCAGAACTAGATCAGCAGTTTAATAAGATTTTAAAAAATAAGATTGAATATACTTTTAATCCTCATTTACTTCCTGTGTTTAGGGGAATTTTATCTACAATTTATTTGAAGACAAAAAAAAATATTGGAATAAATAAGATTCACCAAGAACTTAAAAAATTTTACTCAAAGAATGTTTTTGTGAAATTATTAAATATCAACACACCAATTGGAAGTGGCAATGTTTTAGAAACAAACAATTGTGAGATCTCTGTTTGTAAAACAAGACATAAAAATAAAATAGTAATTTTTTCTGCAATTGACAATCTTGTTAAAGGTGCTTCAGGACAAGCAATTCAAAATATGAATATTTTATATGGTTTTAAAGAAAACTTAGGAATGAAATGAAATATACATATTTTTTTTTTTCTTTATTATTACTATCTTGTGGCATGAGCAAAAATACCTTTATGTGCGGCGAAAGAGCTTGTGTTGATAAAAAAGAATTTAACGAATTTTTTGCTGAAAATTTAATTTTTGAAATTAAAAATCCTATAGACAAAAAAAAAAAATCATTAGATTTAGTAAATTTAAACACATCATCTACTAGTAAAAATGTTGACAATAAAAGTTTAAAAAAAAAGAATAAAAATTTTATTAAAAAAAAAGAAAAATTAGCTTTAAAAGCTGAAAAAAAACAAATTTACGAAGAAAGAAAAATAAAAAAAATTAAAGAAAAGAATAGAATTAAAGAAGAAAAAAAAATGGCTAAAGTTAAAAAAATTAACAAGAAAGAGAGCGAAGCTGTTTCTAGAGCTGTTATTGCTAGTGACAATCCACCTATTAAAATAGTAAAAAAAAAAATAGAAAATCAAATTTACAACAATAAAGACACAGATGCTGTAGATAAAGACACAAGTGTAGCAGATAACATCAAAACAGAAAATACAAAAAAACAATTTAGTCTTTGTGAAAAAGTAATAGATTGTGACATTGAAAAAATTGCCGATTTACTAGCTGAAAGAGATAAAGAAAAAAAATTTCCCAACATAAATACAAAAAAATAAATATATGGTAAAAAAAATGAATATTGTAATTGTAGGACTTGGGAACATAGGTTCTTATTTTTATAATTACTTAAATAAAAATAAAAATATTATATTTAATAAAACTAATACTATTCCTAATATTTTATTTGTATCAGCTAAATCTTTAAGTAAAAAAAGAAATTTTAATTTACCAAAGAAAATCTGGTTAAAGAATAGTCTTTCAGCAGCAAAAATTAAAAATGTCGATATTATAGTTGAATTGATTGGTGGTTCCGAGGGCCCAGCAAAAAAATTAGTTTTTGCCGCCTTAAAAAATAAAAAACATGTCATTACAGCAAATAAAGCTTTAGTATCTAAGTACGGTGATCAATTGTCTAAAATTGCAGAAAAAAATAAAGTAAATTTCGAATTTGAAGCTGCTGTTTGTGGTGGGATACCAATTATTCGATCTATTAAAGAAGGCCTAATTGCCAACAATATTAATAAAATTTATGGAATACTAAATGGAACTTCAAATTACATTTTGTCTTCTATGGATGAAGAAAAATTAGAATATAACGAAGCTTTATTAAATGCGAAAAAATTGGGCTACGCAGAATCTAATCCAGATTCTGATATTAATGGTGATGATGTAGCAGCAAAATTAAAAATTCTAACCGCGCTATCCTTTAATTCGTTTATTAACAATAAAACTATATTGGTCGAAGGTATTAAAGATATTGATCAAACTGATATTAATAACGCTAATAAACTTGGGTATAAAATAAAACTTATTGGTGTTGCAGAATCTGACTCAAATAAAATCACTCAAAGAGTTCACCCTGCTTTAATTGAAAAAAATTCTTATATTGCAAAAATAAACGGAGTTTTAAACGCCGTTATTGTGGAATCTAACCCTGCGGGTAAAACTGTTTTGCAGGGAGAGGGAGCAGGACCTGGCCCAACAACCTCATCTTTAGTTTCTGATTTGTGTTCTATTTTAAGAGGAAATGTAAAATTTCCCTTTGTTTTGTCTGAAAAAAAAAGAAAATTTGCTATATTTAAAAATATAAAAGATAAGAAATTTTCTGTATATCTCCGCTTAGACGTGAAAGATAAAAATGGTATTTTGTCTGATATAACAAAAATTATGGCCAAAAATAGAGTATCTGTAAAAAGACTGATCCAAAACCCAACTTTGAATAAAAAAAACGCATCTATTATTATAATAACACATGAGGCTAAGAGTAGTTCATTTGAAAAAGTTTTAACCGTTTTAAAAAGAAAAAATTATACCGTGAACCATCCGAAAATCATTAGAATAGAAAAAACTTAATGGCAATAGAAGATTTTTTTTTAGAAAAATTTGCAAGAACTACTGAGTTTGCTGCTTATGGCGCCGCTCCATTTATTGGTAAAGGCAATAAAATTGCTGCTGATCAAGGTGCAGTTGACATGATGAGAAATGAGTTAAATAAAATTGATATGAAGGCAACTATAGTCATTGGTGAAGGAGAAATGGATGAAGCACCCATGCTCCATATTGGTGAGAAAGTTGGCACTAATAACGGTCCAGAATTTGATATAGCTGTAGATCCACTTGAAGGGACAACTTTTACATCTAAAGGTTTGCCAAATGCTTTTTCAGTTTTAGCCGTAGCAGAAAGTGGAAATCTTTTGTCTGCCCCAGATACCTATATGGAAAAAATAATAATTGGATCGAATTTGCCAAAAAATTTATTAGATTTAGACAATAGTGTTGAAGAAAACATTAATTTGTTAGCAAAAGCAAAAAATAAAAAAATTGCAGAAATAAACGCTTGTGTAATGAAAAGAGCAAGACACAATCATATCATAGAAAAACTTGTTCGCATGGGTGTAAGGATAAATTATATTACTGACGGAGATATTGCGGGTGGTCTTACAGTAATAGGTAAAAATCCTAAAAATGATATTTATCTAAGTACTGGCGGTGGACCAGAAGGGGTTATTGTAGCTGCAGCTCTCTCTTGTTTGGGTGGTCAAATGCAAGGTCGATTAGTTTTAAATGATGACGAGGCTGTTAGAGCAAAAAAACTTGGAATCACAGATATTAAAAAAAAATACAACATAGATGAAATGGTGAAAGGTGATGTAATTTTTTGTGCTAGTGGCGTTACTTCAGGGGATTTAGCTAAAGGTATTATAATTTCTGACAATAAATTTAAAGTTACTACATT
>Ga0307986_10000422_pt1 | contig 31488 bp, 31 predicted proteins | sample EllFjometageno82_FD_203170 | JGI IMG/M metagenome (GOLD analysis project Ga0307986, IMG submission 203170) | Marine microbial communities from Ellis Fjord, Antarctic Ocean - #82 | ecosystem: Environmental > Aquatic > Marine > Unclassified | place: Southern Ocean | collected 2014-10-09 | reverse complement strand
AAAAGTTGCATAAGGCCCAAGAGCTATTCTTCTATTTTTTTTAAATTCAACAAGGTCTTTTCTAATTTGTTTCCTATTTTTTGCATAAATATCTGCAGGAATTAAATCTTTTTTTTCAATTTGTTTTTTTTCTTTGCTCATAATTACAACTTATAACTTTTTGCCATTAATTCGATGGGATGTAGTGCCTCATCATTGGCTATGTTTGTGTCTGTCTCCAATTGTTTTAAATGCTTACCTGCTAAAGGACAATCAGAAGCCATATATTTATTATTTTTTTTTTTAATCTGTTTCGCTGTTGGTGTTCCAACTTTTACTGCAATATCGTGTGTTTCCTTCATAACCCCGAAAGTTCCACCGTGACCTGCACATCTTTCAACAACATCCATTTTAATATTAGGAATAAATTTCAACATATCTCTAGATTTAATACCCATATTTTGTGCTCTAGCGTGACAAGCATTGTGAACTGTTACCCCACCATCAATTTCTTGTAAACCTTCTGCTAGACCTTCATTTTTGGCTATATCAACTATATATTCATCTATATCACTAGTATTATTTGAAAGTTTTTTAATATTTTCTTCATTGGGCAATAATAATGGCCATTCAAATTTTAACATTAAACCACAACTAGCTGTAAGTGTAATAATTTCATAACCTTTATCTACCCATTCCAATAAATCCTTGGATACTTTTTTAGCTTGTTCAACAACTTTTGGTAGATCTGCTTGTTCAAGATAAGGCATTCCACAACATCCTGGGTACGCTTCTTGAACTTCAACTCCATTTTTTTTTAAGACTTTTAAAGCCGCAACACCTGTGTCTTTTTTATTAAAATTAACAAAGCACGTTGAATAAATTACAACCTTTCGATCTTTAGATGGAGCTTCATTATTTGTTTGAATACTATTTTTTTTAAAATAATTTGTAAATGTTTCTGAATTATAGGTTGGAAGTTTTACTCTGATATCAATTCCTGCAATTAGTTCTAATATTTTTCTAAAGAATCTATTTTTAACATTTGATGCCCAGTTTATTAGTGATGATAGCATTACACCAATTTTTGCATTTCTATCGATTTGGGCTAACTGTGCTGGCACCATGGGTAATTTATTTAATTTCTTTTGAGCCGTTCTATATCTCAACATTAAATGAGGAAAGTCTAAATCAAAATCGTGTGGCGGTACATAAGGACACTTGGTCATAAAACACATGTCACATAATGTACAGGCATCTACCACAGGTTCAAATTGTTCACTTTTTAAACTTTCTACATCCTCATTTTTCGAATCATCTATCATGTCAAATAATTTTGGAAACGAGTCACATAAATTAAAACACCTTCTACATCCGTGACAAATGTCAAACACTCTTCTCATTTCATCATCTAATTTTTTTGGATCTAAAAAATCAGGATGCTCAAAATTAATTGGGTGTCTTATAGGTGCTTCTGTGCCGCCTTCTTTGCTCATATTTAAAATTTTGGGATTTAATGGTGGGGAAGAACCCCACCATAAATTAAGTCTTATTTACGCAATAGATTCTAAAGTTTTTTGGAATTTACCTGCGTGCGATTTTTCAGCTTTTGCTAAAGTTTCAAACCAGTCAGCAATTTCTGAAAAGCCTTCTTCTCTAGCTGTTTTTGCCATACCTGGGTACATGTCTGTATATTCATGTGTTTCACCTTGTACTGCTGAAGCTAAATTATCTTTAGTTTCACCGATCGGTAACCCGGTAGCTGGATCACCAACTTCCTCAAGGTACTCAAGATGTCCATGTGCATGACCTGTTTCACCTTCTGCCGTAGATCTAAATACAGATGCTACATCGTTGTAACCTTCAATATCTGCCTTTTGTGCAAAATATAAGTAACGTCTGTTTGCTTGACTTTCGCCTGCAAATGCATCTTTTAAGTTTTCTTCTGTTTTACTTCCTTTTAATGACATATTTTTCTCCTTAATGATTATGATCTACATATAATTATTCTAAACTGGATGTCAACAGTTTAGAATTATTTTAATGTAAAACTTAAGTGATTGAAATTGTTTAATTAATTTTGCTTTTGATTATCAGTTGCAACTTTAATTAGTACTTCTATAGATTTTATTTTTTTTCCTGTAGCATTTTGTTTCACGTTAACAGAATCAATATCATCAATACTACAATCAATTAGCTCATTAGTATCCTCATCAAAGAAATGGTGATGCTCTGTAACGTTAGTATCAAAATAGCTTTTGTCACTGTTGATAGAAATTTCTTTTAAATATCCTTTTTTTTTAAAGGCATGAATAGTGTTATAAACTGTTGCTAAAGAAATATTTTCGTTTAAATTTTCTTTAATAATTCTCGTAAGATCACTTATTGTAAAATGAAAGGTTTTTTCTGTTGAAAATAGCGCTTCACAGATTTTTAATCTCTGTCTAGTTGGTCTTAAACCAGATTCTCTTAGTTTATCTGTATAAGTCTTTATATTATTCATTATTGTTTATAATAGTTCTAAACTATTTCTATATTATAATATCGATAAATCAAGTATTAAAGGTGTTAAAATTTATGAAAAAAAACTCATTCACATACGATGAGCTAATAAGTTGTGGAAATGGCGATCTTTTTGGCCCAGGTAATGCAAAATTACCACTTCCACCAATGCTGATGTTTGATAGAATAACTGAGATCAGTGATACTGGTGGGGCTTTGAATAAAGGTATTATAAAGGCTGAGCTAGATATCAAAGATGACCTTTGGTTCTTTGATTGTCATTTTAAAGGAGATCCAGTTATGCCTGGATGTCTTGGTTTAGATGCAATGTGGCAGTTAGTTGGATTTTATTTAGGTTGGCTTGGCAATCCTGGCAAGGGAAGAGCCTTAGGAGTTAGTACGGTAAAATTTACTGGTGAGGTTTTAAAAAGTGTTAAAAAAGCAACCTATATAATTGATATGAAAAAAATTATGTCTCCAGGTGGTACTTCTGTTGGTTTAGCTAATGGGTTATTATTTGCAGATGATAAAAAAATATATTCAGCAGAAAATTTAAAAGTGGGTTTATTTAAATAATGAGAAGAGTGGTGGTTACAGGATTGGGTGTTGTATCGTGTCTAGGAAACAATCAAGATGAAGTTTACCAATCTCTTTTAAATTCAAAATCAGGAATATCTTTTTGTGAAGAATACAAAGAACATAATTTAAAAAGTCATATTCACGGAAAGCCAAATATTAAGCTTGAAGACCACATCGATCGAAAGACTATTAGATTTATGGGATCAGGTTCAGCTTACAATTATATTGCTATGAAAGAAGCTATTAAGGATTCGGGGTTAGAAGACAGTGACGTAAGTAATTTTAAAACTGGAATAGTTATGGGATCTGGTGGTCCTTCGATAGAAAATGTTATAATAGCAGCCGACAAGACTAGAGCCAAGACACCAAAATTAATGGGACCCTTTATTGTTCCAAGAACTATGGCTAGTACATCTTCAGCAACTCTTGCTGTACCTTTTAAGATTAAAGGGGTGAATTATACAATGAGTTCTGCTTGTGCAACCAGTGGACACTGCATCGGTCATGCAAGCGAACTAATCCAAATGGGGAAACAGGATGTTGTTTTTGCAGGTGGTAGTGAAGAATTACACTGGGCAATGACTGCAATGTTTGATGCAATGACTGCATTGTCTTCTAAATATAATGATGCACCTGAAACTGCTTCAAGAGCTTATGACAAGACTAGAGATGGCTTTGTAATAGCAGGTGGTGGTGGAGTTTTAGTACTTGAAGAGTATGAACATGCAAAAGCAAGAGGTGCAAATATATATGCTGAATTAACAGGCTATGGCGCGACTTCTGACGGGTACGATATGGTAGCTCCATCAGGTGAAGGCGCTGTTAGATGTATGAAGATGGCTTTAGCAACAGCTAAAAACAAAATGGACTACTTAAACACTCATGGAACATCAACTCCAGTTGGTGATATGACAGAATTAAGAGGTGTTGGAGAAGCATTTGGTGCTGAAGTACCAAAAATTAGCTCTACTAAGTCTTTGTCTGGTCACCCATTAGGGGCCGCATCAGTTCATGAAGCAATTTATAGTTTAATAATGATGAAAAATAGTTTTATCACAGCTTCAGCTAATATTACCGACATGGATGATGAAGCTAAAAAATTTCCAATCGTTACTAAAACAGAAACAGGAGTTACTTTAAACTCTGTAATGTCTAACAGCTTTGGGTTTGGTGGAACAAATGCAACTTTAATTTTTGAGAAAATTTAATTTATGAGTTTAATGAAAGGTAAAAAAGGATTGATCATGGGTGTAGCCAATGAAAGATCTATTGCTTGGGGTATTTCACAAAAACTTGCAGAAGCGGGAGCAGAACTTGCATTCACTTATCTTGGAGATGCGTTAAAGAAAAGAGTAATTCCTTTAGCTGAAAAATTAAATTCAAAAGCAACATTTAGTTGTGATGTTGAAAATAAAGAAGAGGTTATAAAGCTTTTTGAAGATATAAAATCACAGTGGGGCCAAATTGATTTTGTGGTTCACGCAGTTGCTTTTTCAGATAAATCAGAATTATCAGGTGAATATTTAAATACATCTAGAGAAAATTTTTTAAGAAGCATGTTAATTTCATGTTTTTCATTTACAGAAGTTGCAAAAGAAGCTTCTAAAATAATGAAAGATGGTGGAAGTTTATTAACACTAACTTACGAATCTACTAAAGCTATTCCAAATTATAACGTAATGGGTGTTTGCAAATCTGCATTAGAGGCAAGTGTTAAGTACCTTGCAAGAGATTTGGGTGCTAAAGGTATGAGAGTAAATGCAATAAGTGCAGGACCAATCAAAACATTAGCAGCTTCTGCTATTGGAGATGCGAAATTTTTATATAAATGGAATGCAGATCATTCTTTCTTAAAGAGAAACGTTGATATTCAGGATGTTGGTAATTCAGCTTTATACCTTTTAAGTGACCTTGCTGGTGGTGTTACTGGTGAAATCCACTATGTAGATGCTGGTTACAACAAGGTTGGAATGCCAGATCCTAAAAATATTACCTAAAATCAAAAAATTACTGACCAAGACCTTATTTTTTTACTCTATAATCAATTTTATTTGCTGATTTTGCATGTTGTGTTTATTACAGCTCGTTTTTTTTATAAAACAAAACCTCTGCATGATCTTCTGTTGGTTCTTTGAAAACCGAAAAATTTCTTGAGTTTAAAAAATTTTTTATGTCACTCCATCTGGCTCCTCTTGCATAAAATTCTTTTTTACTAACCTCTATTGAAATGGACTTACAGTCTATTATTGATTTAATTGCACCTTTTAAAAAAAGCAACTCTGCACCTTGAAGATCTACCACCCAGTGATCATATTCTAATGAATTAATTTTATGTTCTTCAAAAATTGAATCTAAAGTTCTCATTTCTAGAAAAATATATTTACTCATTTTAATATTTTGTTCGCCCCACAATTCTTTGTTTTTTACTTTTTCGCTAAGATCGAAAATTGATGAAGATGCCTTGTCATTATTGGATAGATGAAATTTTGTTTTTTTTTTATCTTCATCTCCAAGTAAGGCACAAATTGCTTTTTGTTTAAAATGATTCTTAATATTTAATTCAAGTTCATAAAATATTTCAGGTATGGCCTCTACCCATAAAACTTTTTTATTAAACCAGTTATAGATTCCTGCTTCAGTACCTCTGTGTCCTCCCAGATGTAAAACACCTCTAGCTTTTGATATGTATTCAAAATCTTTTATATCTGGTAGCGGAAAGGCAAAACCTTTTGGAGAAGGTTGATAAATTTTAACTAACTTCCATCCAAATAATTTCAAAAATTTTTTAATTACAATCATTTTTTTGAAACAACGTTTATTAAAACCTATTCAGATGTTACTTGTTTCATAGAAAGTTTAACTTTACCTCTATCAAAACCAATCACTTTAACTTTTACTTCATCCCCTTCTTTGACAACATCAGTAACTTTTTCTACTCTTTTAGCAGCAAGTTCCGAGATGTGCACAAGACCATCTTGTTTACCTAGGAAGTTAACAAATGCACCAAACTCCATAATCTTCATTACTTTACCTGAATAGATCTTATTTAGTTCTGCTTTTGCAGTAATGTCTTTGATTATTTGCATGGCTATGTTTCTAGACTCTTCATCTGGAGCAGCAACCGTCACAACCCCTTCGTCATTCACATCAACTTTTGCACCAGATTTTTCAACAATCTCTCTGATCGTTGCGCCACCTTTTCCAATCACTGCTGCTATGTCTTTTTTATCAACAGTTATCTGTTCCATTTTTGGAGTGTATTGGCCAACATCAGCTCTTGATTCTGATAAAGCTTTATTCATTTCACCTAAAATATGAATTCTTCCCTCTTTAGCTTGTTTTAAAGCCTTCTCCATAATTTCAAAAGTAATACCAGTAATTTTAATATCCATTTGAAGTGAGGTAATTCCACCTTTAGTTCCGGCAACTTTAAAGTCCATATCACCTAAGTGATCTTCATCACCCAATATATCTGATAAGACACTAAAATCATCGCCTTCTTTAATTAAGCCCATTGCAATACCTGCAACTGGTTCTTTAATTGGCACTCCTGCATCCATTAACGCAAGAGATGCTCCACATACACTTGCCATTGAAGAAGAACCGTTAGATTCTGTAATATCTGACACTATTCTGAAAGTATAAGGAAACTCTTCTTTTGAAGGTAGTGAAGAATTAATTGCTCTCCATGCTAATTTTCCATGACCAACCTCTCTTCTACCAGTTCCAATTCTTCCAGTTTCACCAACTGAAAAAGGAGGAAAGTTATAGTGCAACATAAACCTTTCTCTGTGTTGTCCATCTAAACTTTCTAATCTTTGTTCATCATCAGATGTACCTAAAGTAGTAGTAACAATTGCTTGTGTTTCTCCTCTAGTAAATAATGCAGATCCATGAGTTCTTGGTAAAATACCAACTTCACATTCAATAGCCCTTACATCAGATAAACCTCTACCATCAATTCTTTTTTTATTTTTTAGAATATCAGTTCTCACAATAGATTTTTCAAGATTTTTTAATTCATCGCTAACATCAAAATCAGAATAATTTTCATTTTCTGCAAAAAGCTTTTTGGCTTTATCAGTAACTACTGAAATTTGATTTGATCTATCTTGTTTGTCCATTGTTCCAAAAGCTTTTGTTAAATCTGCTGTAAAAGCTTCTTCAAGTTTTTTCTTGACTTCAGATAAATCTTTTTTTTCAACAGTCCACTCGGGTTTTCTACATTCCTTGGCAAGCTCCTCAATCATTTTAATTATTGGAACAAAACCTTCATGACCAAATTTAACAGCATCTAACATTACTTCTTCTGTTAAGCCTTTGGTCTCCGACTCTACCATAAGCACAGCATCTTTAGTGCCTGCTACAACTAGGTCTAAACTAGAGTTTTCTAACTCAGCTTTTGATGGATTTAATATGTATTTACCATCCACATAACCAACTCTTGAAGCGCCTACAGGACCCATAAACGGCATTCCTGAAATAGCTAGCGCTGCTGAAGAAGCATTGATTGCTAAAATATCTGGTTGGTTATCTTTGTCGTATGAAATTACAGTTGGTAACAACTGAACTTCATTTTTAAATTCACTAGGAAACAAGGGTCTGATTGGTCTATCAATTAATCTTGAAATTAATTGCTCACTTTCAGTTGGTCTTGCTTCTCTTTTAAAATATCCGCCTGGGATTTTTCCACCAGCATAATATTTTTCTTGATAGTTAACTGATAAAGGAAAGTAATCCATATCTGGATTTACTTTCTTTGCGCCTACTACTGTTGCTAAAATAACTGTTTCACCACATGAAGCTATGATTGCTCCATCTGCCTGTCTTGCTACTTTTCCTGTTTCTAAGCTTATTTTCTTTCCTGCTACTTCTATTTCTTTTTTGTATACTTTGAACATCTAATTTCTATTTCCTTCTATTTTCTTAAATTTAATTGTGTTAATACATTTTTGTAAGAATCTATTTTGTTTTTCTTTAAATATTCTAACAATTTTTTTCTTCTATTTACTGCCCTTAACAATCCAACTGAGGAATGTTTGTCTTTTTTGAATTCCTTAATATGTTTTGAAAGAGTTTCAATTTTGTCTGTTAATAATGCAATTTGTACTTCTGAGGAACCAGTGTCCTTCTCATGCATCTTTAATTCTTCTGCTTTTTTCGTCATACTATTTATTTTCCTATTTATTTATTTATTTGTTTGTTTGTTTTATTAAGTTTTCTATTTTTTCTGCATATTCAAAAGAATCATCTTTAGCAAAAAGTATTTTTGGTAAATATTTCATAATTATTTTTTTAGATAAAGCTTTTCTAATTAAAAAAGAATATTCTTTTAATTTTTTAATAACCGCTTCTGTGTCTTTTCCTCCTAGAGGTAATACATAAGCTTTTGCGATTTTAAGATCTTGACTCATTTTTACTTCCGTAACTGTAATAGTGTTAGTTTCTAAATTCGGGACCTTAGCTTCATTTCGAGAAAAAATCATGCCTAAAGATTGCTTAATCATCTCTCCAACACGCAATTGCCTTTGTGATACTGGTTTTCCTGTTTTATCAACCATTATATTGTTCTCTCTGTCGAAGATGTACTATAGGCCTCTATTGTATCGTTTTTTTGAAAGTCAATAAAGTCTTTAAGTGTTATTCCACACTCTTGACCATTTGTAACCTGTTTTGCTTGATCTTTTTCTCTGAAAATTGAACTAATTTTACCTGTATATATGATTGCTCCGTCACGGATCAATCTAGCATCGGAGCCACTTACTATCTCTCCTTCCATAACTTTGGATCCTGCAACTTTACCTGTTCCTGAAACTTTAAAAATTTCTATAATTTGAGCGGTTCCGCTAACTGTTTCCTGTACATCCGGAGAAAGAAGCCCAGACATTCTTTGTTTTATATAGTCTAAAACTTCATAAATAATATTGTATGAAGAAATTTTTATTTTTTCATTTTCTGCTAATTTTTTTGCTTCCTTACTTGGCTTAACATTAAATGCAATTAGAGCAGCATTAGATGCTTTGGCTAAAGTTACATCTGTTTCCGTTATCATACCTATATCGGATAAAATAATTTTAGGCTTTACTTCTTCGTGAGTAATTTGATTAATTGCACTTTTAATTGCTTCAGATGATCCGTGTACATCCGATTTTATAATAATATTTAGTTCTGCAGCAGATTTATCTGCAAAAGCAGAATCTTGTGTTGCTAACATTAGAGGGTTTCCTCCACTCTTAGTTTCTTCAGCTCTATTTTCACTTAAAGTTTTTGCCTCTTTTTCTGAATCTAAAACAATAAAGTCATCACCAGATTTTGCTGCACCATTTATTCCTAAAATTTCAACAGGTGATGATGGTGGTGCTTCATTAATATTTTGTCCCTTATCATTAATTAAAGCTCTTACTTTTCCCCATTTTAATCCACTAACAAAAAAATCACCTTTTTTAATTGTTCCTGAGGTCACTACAACTGTAGCTACAGCACCTCTTCCAACATCAATTTTAGATTCCAAAACAATACCTGTTGCTTTCGATTCAAAATCAGTTTTTAAATCTAAGATCTCAGCTTGTAAAACAATTGACTCTACTAATTTATCTAAATTCTTTTTAGTTTTTGCAGAAATTTCAACCATCAATGTATCACCCGATAAATCTTCAGCGATAAGTTCATACTCTAAAAGTTGATTTTTTATTTTTTGTGGATCTGAATCTGGTAAATCACATTTGTTTATTGCCACAACGATTGGGACATTTGCTGCTTTAGCATGTTTGATTGATTCTATTGTTTGGGGCTTAACACCATCATCTGCGGCAACAACTAATACCACAACATCTGTCAGCTTGGAACCCCTGGCTCTCATTTCAGTAAATGCTGCGTGACCTGGTGTATCTATAAATGTAATTTTGCTTGATTCATGTTCTATTTGATAGGCGCCAATATGCTGTGTTATTCCACCAAACTCACCTGATACAACATTTGCACTTCTTAAAACATCTAGTACTGAAGTTTTACCGTGGTCTACATGACCCATCACGGTTACTATTGGCGGTCTGTTTCTCAAATTTTCAGATCTAGATTCCTTTATTTTTTTTATAATCTCTTCAGCTTTTGTCTCTCTTATTGGGTTATGACCAAATTCCTTAACTAAATACTCGGCCGTATCTGCTGCTAGCGTTTGATTAATAGTAACAGTTACCCCCATTCCAAATAAGTGTTTTATGACATTATTAGATTGTTCTGCCATTCTATTTGCTAGCTCTCTAACTGTAATTGCTTCAGGAATATTTACATCTCTTTTTATTGGTTTTAAATTTTCTTGGATTTCTTCTTTAGTAAGCTCTCTGTTTTCTTTTTGTTTAGCTCTCTTAAGTGAAGCCATACTTCTTGATCTTGCTTCAATCTCATCACTTAGTGCTCTTGACACTGTTAATTTTAATTCTCTTTTTTTTGTTCCAGATTTTCCTTTATCTCCAGACTCGCCTTTGAGTCTTCTTGTTGCTCTTTGTTCAGCTAATTTACGTTTTTCGTAGTCATTCGTAATGGATGAAGATGGTTTTGGTGCTGAAGTAGTTCTTGGGGTAAAACTTCCTGTCGGGTTTGCAGGTTTTGATCTTACACTGGCAGGTCTACTAAAATTACCTCGTGGTGAAAATTTGCTTGTTTTTTTTTCGATTACGACTGAATTTTTACTTTGAGTTTTTGCTAGCTCAATATTTTCTATCGATTTCTTGGCGATGCCAGAAAGTGTTAATTTTGTTTTTTTGTTGTCCATATTTCATTACTCAATCTTTATAAATTATATTTCTTGCAGACATAATTAGCTCATCTGCTTCTGTTTTTGATAGCGCAAAGTCCTCAAGGTATCCTTGAATTTTAATTCTTTCCCCTTTTATGATATCGTAACCACCGGTTAATTCATCAGATGCGAGATCTGCAAAATCAGATAGGTTTAAAATTTTCTGCGCTCCAAGAGTAACTAGCATTCCTGGCGTTAACCCTTTATGATTAATAAGGTTATCTTCAACCCCTAAATCTTTAATTCTTTTTGTAATATCTTCTTGGTCTTTTTGATAAAATTCTTTTGCTCTTTCTATTAAAGCTTTAGCAGTATCATCTTCTATTCCTTCAATTTTCATTAAACTCTCAGGCGTGCTATCTTTAATGTCTGAAATCGAAGAAAAGCCTTCAGCTACAAGTAATTGACCTAATGTTTCATCTAATTCTAAATTTTTAACAAAATTTTCTGTTTTTTCTTTAAATTCTAATTGTCTTCTTTCAGAATCTTCCTGGTCAGTCATTATATTAATTTCATAATTTAACAACTTGGTGGCAAGTCTAACGTTTTGGCCTCGACGACCAATTGCTTTACTCAAATTTTCTTCAGTTAAAATCACATCTAATTTTTTTGCAACACTATCAACATTAACTCTTTGAACCTCCGCAGGTGACAACGCGTTTGAAACTACTATCGCTGGATCTTCAGACCAATTAACAATATCAATTTTTTCTCCTTGAAGTTCATTGACTACAGCCTGAACTCTAGATCCCCTCATCCCAACACAAGCTCCTACTGGATCCAATGAAGTGTCGACTGCCTTAACGCATATTTTTGCTCTACTACCAGGGTCTCTTGCTGACGATTTGATTTCGATCAGCCCATCATAAATTTCTGGCACCTCTTGAACAAACAGTTTTTCCATAAATTTTGGGTGCGCTCTTGATAGAAATATTTGTTGTCCCCTTGTTTCTCTTCTCACATCATAACAATATGCTTTAAGTCTGTCTCCAGCTTTAACATTTTCTCTGGGAATTAATTCATTCTTTTGAATTATCGCCTCAGTTCTTCCTAAATCTACTATAACATTTCCAAACTCTAAACGCTTTACAATACCACTTAGAATTGAGTCTTTTTTATCTACAAAATCATTATACTGCCTCTCACGCTCTGCTTCTCTTACATTAAAGCTAATAACTTGTTTTGCTGTTTGGGCAGCTATTCTTCCAAAATCAAAAGAGGGCAAAGGTTGTAAAATTTCTTCACCAATTTTTTTATCTTTGTTTTCTTCACTTAATATTATTGCATCTTGAAGGTTAATTTCTGTATTTATATTTTCTGGTTTTTCTGTGATAATTAACTTTCTAAAAATTCCTATATCACCACTATCTCTATTGATTAAAACTTTGATTTCATTATCTTGTCCAAATTTAGATTTAGCTGCTTTGGCAATTCCAGTTTCCATTGAATCTATGATTAATTCTTTATCAATAGATTTTTCCAAAGCTACTGCTTCAGCAATTCTTAATAGTTCTAATTTATCAGCTCTTTTATTTAACATAATTTTTTTGCTTGTAAAAAAAAATGGGCTAAAGCCCATTCTGTATTTTCGACAATTTGAGTGTAATATATAAAGATTTTACTTTAATTCAATAGCAACTATTTAGAAAAATTACTTTTTTTATCTGTTTTTTCCCAAGAAAATGAGCCATTTTTCTCCGGTACTCTTCCAAAATGACCATATGCTGCTGTTTTTTCATAAATAGGTTTATTTAGACCAAGCATTTCCCTAATACCTCTGGGGCTTAAATCAAAATTTTCTGAAATTTTTTCTGAAACAAATTTATTTTTATCTAAGTCATTATCAAACAGATCAACATAAATAGATAAGGGTTTTGAAACTCCAATTGCATAAGCCAATTGAATTAAACACTTGTCTGCTATATTTGATGCAACAATATTCTTAGCAATATATCTTGCTGCGTAAGCTGCTGATCTATCAACTTTTGTTGGGTCCTTTCCTGAAAAAGCTCCACCACCATGTGGTGCTGCTCCACCATAAGTATCCACAATAATTTTTCTACCTGTTAATCCACAATCTCCGTCAGGTCCACCTATTACAAAATTTCCTGTCGGGTTTACATAAAATTCTTTTTCATCAAAATCCTTTAAAAAAATTTTAGGAATTGCTTGTAACATATAGGGTCTGAGCAATTCTTTTACTTGAGCTTGATCTACATCGGGAGAATGTTGTGAAGATATTACAATTGATTTTATTTTAGATGGCTTTCCATCAATATATTCAAACGTAACTTGACTTTTCGAATCTGGTTCTATATTTTTCAATTTTCCTGATTTTCTATCATCCGCCATAAGTCTTAAAATTTTGTGTGAATAATGTATTGGTGCTGGCATTAGTTCTTCTGTTTCATTGCAAGCATACCCAAACATTATTCCTTGATCGCCAGCTCCCTCATCTTTGTTGCCTGAAGAGTCTACACCCATCGCAATGTCTGTAGATTGTGAGTGAAGGTGACTTTCTATTTTTGTGGCCTCTCTCCAAGTGAAACCTTCTTGGTCATACCCAATATCTTTAATGCAGTCTCTAATTTTTTCGATTAGATCTTCTTCTTTGATTTCAGGGCCTCTTACCTCGCCGGCAAGAACTACTTTATTTGTAGTAGTAAGCGTTTCACATGCTACTCTAGAAAAAGGATCTTTTGAAAGATAGCTATCGACTACCATATCCGAAATACGATCTGATACTTTATCTGGATGCCCCTCAGATACAGATTCACTCGTAAATAAAAAATTTTTTAGACTACTCATCTTTAAGTTTAATAAATGAAAAAGTTAAAAAAATATATAATAAAATTAACATTAAAAAGATTTTATTTCTATATAGCATAAAGAGTGTAGATTTAGTTGACTTACTCTCTGTCAACACAACAACACCTGTTGAGCCAAATTCTACTTGCTGCTCCACAATACCCATAGGGTTTACAACAGCTGAAATACCATTATTAGCAGACCTAATTATGTATTTACCAGTCTCAATAGATCTAAAAATATTATGTGAAAAGTGTTGCTTAGGTCCTATGGAATTTCCAAACCACCCATCCTCTGAAATGTTGATTATATAATCAAAGTTGTTATCTCTAGACAGCTTTCCAGAATAAATTATCTCATAACAAATTAAAGGAAGTAAATTTAGATCAATTTTATCACTTTTTATGTTGATAGGGTTCCTAATTTTTCCACTAGAAAATGATTGATACTCATTTGTTATAGTTTTAAGTCCTATGAGCCCTAAAATATTTTCAAAAGGTGTAAATTCTCCAAAAGGGACTAGATTAACTTTATCGTATTTTTTAATTAAGTTGAGGTTATTGTCAAATATAGCCATTGTATTAAAAAATAAATTCACATCATTCTTTTTTTCTATGCTGTTAAGACCAATTATAATCAAGTCATCATCACCAAAATTGTTATAAAATAAATCCTTATATATATCCATATTTCTTACATAACTGTCTGGTATAATTCCTTCCGGCCATAAAAAAATTGTAGGTTTTTTTTTTTCTGAGACGCTTAGCTGTATGAGTTCATTAATTATTTTTAACTCATCTTGTTTTGAATAAAACCTATCCAAACTAATATTTGGAGATATGGCTTTGATTATATAAGAGTTTTTTACACTTTCTAAAGAATTAAAGTTATTACTTTTTATGTTACCAAATATTAAAAAGCCAACAGAAACTAGAATAAAAAAAAAACAAACCATAATTTCTTTTTTAGAATTTCTTAGAATAAGTATGGCCGGTACAGTAAATAAAGAAATACAAAACAAATTAAATGAATAGGTTCCAATTACAGAGAGGATTTGAATAAAATAAATACTATCTGAAAAACTAAATGCAATTAAGTTCCAAGGAAAACCAGTAAATATAGATCCTCTTATGAATTCGATTGTACCAAATAGAATTGAAAAAATGAAAAAGGAACCAATTACATTTTTTGAATAAAAAACTGAGAATAGGTATGTCATTAATCCATAAAATATAGCTAAAAAGGCTGGTAATAAAATCATGGCAAGTGGTATAAAAAATTTGAAGCTTGGGTCAAAAGTTAGTGAAATTGCTATCCAGTATAAACTAAATAAAAAATATCCAAATCCAAAGTACCACCCATATTTAAAAAAATATTTATTATTGGGTAGTTTTTGTTTTTTATTAAAAATAAAAATAAAGAATAGAGAAAAAGTAATAAAATTAATTATAAAATAATTATAAGGAGGCAAACTATAAGAGCTTATTGCTCCTAAAAAAACAATGTACAAAAAATTTAGTAATTCTTTTTTATACAAGTTTAACCATCTTTATTTTAACAGCTTCATAAATTTTATTTTCTTCAGCGGTCATTTTCTTGAAATCTTTCAACTTGATATGATCATAACCTAACAAATGAAGGAAGCCATGAATAAAAATTTTTATTACCTTTTTTTTAAATTCTAAACTATTTAGATTTTTTGGTTTATTCAAAAATTCATAACTAACAATGATATCTCCAATGTAACAAGATTTTTTGATATTAAAATTTTCTTTAAAAGGAAAGGATAAAATGTCTGTTGATTTATTCTTATTTCTAAATTTTTTATTCAATTTTTTGATATTTCTGTTGCTTGAAAGCAAAATTGTTAAGCTTACTTTTTTTTTAATAAATCTATATTTTTTAGGAAAAAAACTTACTAAAGATTTGAAAAAAATGTCCTTTTTTCTAATCTTTCTATCCCAAAGACTGCTCTCTGAAACTACGTCGACATTAATCATTTTCTTGGTCTGTATAAGCTTTTACAATCTTGGAAACTAAAGGGTGTCTAACTACGTCTGAATGATCGAAATCGACAACTGAGATTTCATTTAAGTGTCCTAATAATTTTTTTGACCTATTTAATCCCGACATGCTTTTATGAGGTAGGTCTATTTGAGACGGATCACCATTTATGACAAGTTTTGAGTTCTCTCCAATGCGTGTTAAAAACATCTTTATCTGAGTATCAGTCGCGTTTTGCGCCTCATCTAAAATTGCAAAAGAATTTTTTAAAGTTCTACCCCTCATAAACGCTAAGGGTGCTATTTCAATGTCTCCAACCTCAATCATCCTTTGAATTTTTTCAAAGTCAAAAAGATCATAAAGAGAATCATATAAAGGTCTTAAATAAGGGTCTACTTTTTCCTTCATATCACCAGGTAAAAATCCTAATCTTTCGCCAGCCTCCACTGCTGGTCTTGATAAAATAATTCTTTCTATCTTTTTATCAAGCAACAAAGTTAGTCCAACTGCAACAGCCAAAAAGGTTTTACCTGTTCCGGCAGGACCTGTTGATATTACGATATCACTTTGTCTTAAGGCCCTTACATACTCTTTTTGTTTTTCTGATCTTGGTATAACCGACTTTTTGGGCGTTTTAATTATGTCAGAAACATTTTTATTTTTAACTTTTTCCTCAATCATAAATTTATTTATAGATGAGATTATATCTTTTTTTTCTATACATCCATTGTTAAGAAATTGATTAGCAAGAAATTGAATGGCATTTTTTGTAATTTCATTTTTTTCAGGGTTGGATTTTATTAAAATAGAATTTCCTCTAGAGTAAAGGTTGGTATTAATAATTTTTTCAAGTTCTTTTAAATTTTCATTAAACTCTCCAACAACACCCATAAGTAAATCATTATCATGGAATATTACGCTTAATGAGTTGTTATCAGAATAAACAAATTTTAAAGTTGAATTAATTTGTTTGGAAATTATGGTTTTCAATTTTAAGCTACTTTTTTATTTGGGTTTTCTACAATTTCTCCAAACAAGCTATTTTGGTTGCTATTGTTGATTTGTACTTGAATTATTTTTCCAATATTTTCTCTACTTGCATTAAATATAACTGGTGTCATTAACTCAGTTCTCCCAAATAATTTGGTTTTATCTTTCATTTGATTTTCAACTAAGACATTAACAGTTTTGCCCTCGAGAGATTTATGCATATTGGTTTGATTTTTAAATAGAATATTTTGAATTATTTTTAATCTTTTGTTAGAGATTGCTTTGTCGACATTCTTTAAATTCTCGGCGACTGTTCCTGGCCGTGGACTAAAAATAAATGAATAAGAGTTTATAAAATTAATCTTATCTACTAATTTCAATGTTTCTTCAAAATCTTGATCATTCTCACCAGGATAACCAATAATAAAATCACTAGAAAACTCAATATTATTGTTAATTTTTTTTAATTTTTCATAAACGGAGATGTATTCTTTAATTTGATGTTTTCGATTCATTGCTTGTAAAATTTTATTTGATCCAGATTGAACAGGTAAATGAAGAAGCGGCATTAATTTTTTGCTAGACTTATAACAGTCGATTAAATCATCCGTCATATCTTTGGGATGTGATGTGGTGTAGCGTATTCTTTTGATTTCTGGAAATCTTTCTAATTCTAATATCAAATTTGATAATTTAAATGTCTTATTGTCTTCTTCATATTTGTAGGCATTAACATTTTGTCCAATAAGAATAATTTCTTTAGTTCCATTTTTAATTAATTCTTTCGCTTCGTTAATTATTTGCTGAAATGGTCTAGAATATTCTGGCCCTCTAGTATATGGAACAACACAAAAATTGCAAAATTTATCACATCCCTCCTGAATAGTTAAGAAAGTAGATACATTACTATTTTTATTTTTTATTTTGCTTAAATAATTAAATTTTTCTATTGTATCAAATTCTGTTTCTTCCTCTCTTTTTTTTTTGTTAATATGATTTAAAATTGTATCATTAATTTTGTGATATGATTGTGGACCCATCACTATATCAATATAGGGTTCTCTATTTAACATTTCTTTGTTTTCTGCCTGCGCAACACATCCCACAACAATTACTATTGGTTTTTTTTTAAATCTGAATATTTTTTTGACTCTGCCAATTTCATGATAAACTTTTTCTTTAGCCTTATCTCTTATGTGGCAAGTGTTTAATATATAACAATTGGCATCTTCATATTTTTCTGTTTTTTCATAATTAATCTTTTTTACTAGATCAAATATTCTGTTTGAATCATACACGTTCATCTGACATCCAAATGTTTTAATAAAAACTTTTTGTATCATCGATTTATATTTTTTTCTTAATTCCGTATAATTCAAGTTTATGGTCAACCAACTCATAGCCGTGCTTCTCAGCTATTTTTTTTTGAAGATTTTCTATTTCTGCATCAACAAATTCTATAATTTCACCAGTTTTAATGTCAATTAAGTGGTCATGATGGTCTTTCATTAGTTTTTCATATCGAGCCTTACCACCTTTAAATTCGTGTTTAGTGACTATGCCCAATTCTTCAAATAATTTTACAGTTCTATATACTGTTGCAATGCTAATCTTTGAATCTATTTTTGAGACTAAAGCATATAAATCATCTACATCTAAATGATCATCGTGTTCGGACATTATTCTCGCTATAACTTTTCTTTGATCAGTAAGCTTGACCCCTTTTTCTTCACATTTTTGTTCTATTGTTTCTGACATACTTAATTCTACTCCAAATAAATGGGTTTAATCAAATTTTTTTTTACTTTATATTTTTCACATAAATCAGGCACATCTTGGTATTTTACATCTTTAGATTTAATAAAATCCTTAACACTGTAACAATAGTAATCTATTTTTCTTGTCAGAAATATAGCTTTAACTGTTGAAAGAGAGTTTCTTATTCCAGCAAAACTTCCTGGTCCACCATTAACATAAATAGCTCTTATTTCGTCTAGTGAATTGTTATTATTCTTTAAAAACTCATTTATTAATATAATTAATTTCTCAAAATTAATTTTGCTATTTTCATGACTACAAGTATAAATAATTTTATTAACTATGAGTGTTAAAAAAATTTTATTTCTTGCAGCATCTATTATTAAAATATTCATAATAATGTCTTGCATCAATTCTAAGGCAGATGAAAATAATATCAAATATTATTCTAAAGATATGGGCATACTTGCCCTTATGTATCACAGATTTGACGAGGATAAATACCCTTCTACAAATATCAAAATGAATATATTTAAAGAACAAATCGAAATAATAAAAAATTTAGATTACGCTTTTTATGATCCGGGAGATCTAAAAAAAGAATTTACCCTACCTAAAAAAGAGAAAAAAATCCTTATAACAATAGATGATGCCTTTTCCTCATTTTATGATGTGGCTTGGCCTTATTTAAAAGTTAACAAAATCCCTTTTATTTTATTCGTTTCGACAGAAGCAATAGGAAAGGCTGGCTATATGAGCTGGGAACAAATTATTGAGTTAGAAAAAAATGTTAATGTTTATATTGGCAACCATTCTGACTCACATGATTATTTAGTAGATTTAGATATAGAGGATTTTCAAAAAGATATAGAAAAAGCAAAAAAAATTTTTTTTAATAAAATTGGATATAATCCAATTTTTTTTTCGTACCCGTTCGGTGAATATAGTCAATATATTAAAGAATATATTTCTCAAAATTTTGAATTTTCTTTTGGTCAACACTCCGGTGTAATAGATATAAATAAAGATAAGTATGAGTTGCCTCGTTTTCCAATAAATGAAAAATATGGAGATTTAAAAAGATTTAAGTTTTTAATTAATTTACAGCCTTTGGAGTATAAAAGTCTTATTCCTGAAGATAAATATATCGTTCAACAAAAAAATCCACCCTCTTTCTCTGTGGAATTTTTTAATGAACAAAAAAATATAAATAATATCAATTGTTTCTCAGATGAGGGTAGTGACTGGCATCAATCAGACACTCAAATTGATGGGAAAAAACTAATTATTAAATTTAGAGAAAAATTCATTTTTAGAAGAGGAAGAGTTAACTGCTCAATGAATGACAATGGTGTTTGGAGGTGGCTTGGTACACAATTTTCTATAGAACAAAACTAAATTAAACTCTCAAGCTCAATACTCGATGGTAATAGTTTAGCATTATCAAAATCTGTTAATTTGTTTTGCCTTATGATTTGCTTTAGTATTTCAACATATTTTTCTCCTGTTTCTGCATATTTATCTAAATATTTACAAAGAATTATACTGTCTAATTTTTTTCCCTTGTCTCTTAGCTCTGCCCTTGCACTCCTAAATTCTCTATAAGAAGAGTGGGTATTTAAATTTCTATGATATGCCCTGACAGAGGCTTGTAAAACTTTAAATTTCATCACTTTATGAGTGGAGTCTTCTTTGGCTCCAGCGGGCCTTATTCCTTCGCCCGACCAAGTCCATTGTCCAAATAAGGCATTACCTTCTTGTGCAAATCTGGATGTACCCCATCCAGTTTCCTTTGCAGCTTGAGCAATGGCCATTGATGTTGGAATTTCGTCCATTCGAATTTTTAATGTAGATAAGTCTTTATTCGACACTCCATATTGCTTAAATTTCCTTCCTAACCAATTTCTTTCCACATCCGTGTTATTATTTTTATTTAAAATACTAAAAAGTTTTTTTCTATCTATTCTAATGTTGTTATTTTCCTTTATAATTAATGGCAGAATTATTTTTATAAATAATTCTTTTCTTTTACTTGTACTTGTTATCATTTTCATTTCATTTGGTAATAATGATAGTGAAACTGGTTTAACTAATTTCTTTTTCCTAACGTCCTCTAAATCATAATTAGTATCCTTAAAAAGTTGCTCAATGGTAGCAGCACTTAATCTTACATAATCTATTGGTAAATCATCATACTTAAAGACATCTTCAAAAACATATTTTTCTATTAAATCTTGATCTATTTTGGAAGGTTTTTTTAATTCTTTGTTGTTTAACACATCCTTAAAATTATTTTTAGAATTATTTTTAAATTCCTTAGAAAGGAAAATTTTTTGATTTTTAAAATCAACAATAATTGGCAAAATAAAAAAGGTAAAAATTATAATTATACTGCTCAAAAGAGTTCGCGATAAAATTCCTACGCTCTTATCCTGTAGAAAATTATTTTGTTTTTTGCTTATTACAAAACCTTTCTTTTTTAGAAAATTTTTTATCTCCAAAAATGTTATATTTTTTTTTTTCATGTTTAAACCGCTACTACTTCTTTAACCTCAGGTAAGTAATGGCATAAGAGGTTTTGAACACCTTGTTTTAAAGTAAGTGTAGAACTTGGACAGCCAGAACAGCTTCCTTGTAGCTGAACTTTCACTATACCGTCCTTAAATTCTTTAAATTTTATATCACCACCATCTTTAGCGACCGCAGGTCTTATTTTTGTTTCCAAAATTTTTATTATCTTTTTCTCAATCTCCAAATATTCTAAATTATTTTTTTCATTTAATTCTTTATCAATAACAAATTTTTTACCACTTGAATAAAATTCAGTAATTAGTGATATTATAATATGTTTTATATCCTCCCATTTGATGTCTTTTTTCTTATTTACCGACAAAAAATCATCTCCTAGAAATATTCCCGTTACACCGTTGACCGAGAAAATATTTCTTATTAACTCATTATTACTTTGATTTTTCTCAGTTATTTCTATTGGCCCACTATTTGATACTGCCATCCCCGGCACAAACTTGAGCGAATCTGGATTTGGTGTTTCTTGTGTTTGTATGAACATTGAAATTATATAATAGTTAATCTCAAGAATTAAACAATTAGTTTTTGTCTTATTATCTTTTGAACTGGTTTTTCAAAATAATTAAATGAACATATGGAAAATATTATACAAAATGACAAATATGTTAAAAATACCCCTATCGAATTGAAGCTAATTTCCAATTTATAAAAATCTAAAATTATAACAAATAACATTTGTACAAAAAAATGTATCATGTAAATCGAGTAACTAATATTTCCAATGATACTCACTCTTTTAATAATTGGAATATTAAACTTTTGAATAAATGCAGACAACAAAACTATAGATGGTATTAAAAACAATAATAAAATTATCTTTAAAACTATATTTGAAAAATAAAATTGATTGATAATAAAAATTATTATAGAAATATTTAATAGAATGAATAGACAAGTTTTCAAAATGTGTCTTTTTACAATAATATTATTTTCCATCTTGGAATAAAATAAATAAGTCAGCCCTCCTACAAAAAAACAAAACCCTCCATACCCAATAAATTCATATTTAAAAATAATAAACATGCTCATTATAATAATTGTGAGTGTGAGTGGTAGTATCATTTTATTTGTTCTAGCTACTAAAAAAAATATGCAGTACATTAATATTTCAACTGAGACAGACCATGCTGGATCATTAAACGAAGGTCCATTTTCAAATCCCCAGCTCTGTATCAAGAAAAAATTTAACAACAAGTGTTTTAAATCATAATTAGCCAAACTAAATGCCTCAACTTTAAGTAATCCAAATAAGCCTATTGCAATTAACATTAGCAAATGCAGTGGATACAACCTTGAAAACCTTAAAATGAAAAAATTTCTAAAACTTATTTTTTTTTCTAATATTTTTCTTCTATATAAATTAAAGAAAATAAAACCAGACAATATAAAAAAAAATTGAATTGCAATCCATCCATTTTCATAGGCCAAAGAAAGTAAGGAATAAAGTGGTTGCTGATTTGTAATAAAACTATCTAAACTAATTGTTTCTATATAAAAAATTCTATAATGAAATATAACTATTGAAATCGCAGCTATACCTCTTAAAAAATCTAATAAATAAAATCGAGTATTTTTTTTCTGTTCCACTTTTTTAATTTTGAATTAATAAAAATTATTAAAAACCTATTATTTTTTTAATTTCTTTTACTTTATTAGACGCAATAATATTAGCTTTTTTAGAGCCATCTAACAAAATATTATCTAAATACTTTTCATCCTCTAACAGCTTTTCTATTTCTTTCGATATGGGCTCAATTTTTTCAATTAGAATTTCTGCTAATCTTTGTTTGAACTCTGAGAAGTTTTTTCCATCAAAGTCTTTTATTGATTTTTCTAGATTTTGGTTAGCAAGGCTTGAATAAATTCCTAGCAAATTTTTTGCTTCTGGTCTTTTTGACAATTCTTCTAGACTAGTTGGCATAGGCATTGGATCTGTTTTTGCTTTTTTTATTTTATTAGATATTTGATCTTTATTATCTCTAAGATTAATTCTACTTAAATCAGAAGGATCTGATTTACTCATTTTTTTTGTTCCATCTTTGAGGCTCATTATTCTTGAAAATTCTTTCTGTATTAATGGCTCGGGCATTCTTAAAAATTCTTGTTTGTTAAAATCATTATTGAATTTTTGAGCTATATCCCTACATAATTCTAAGTGTTGTTTTTGATCATCGCCAACCGGAACATGTGTTGCATCATAAAGTAATATGTCTGCAGCCATCAATACTGGGTAGGAATATAGACCAACACTAGCCTTTTCCTTGTCCATTCCAGCTTTTTCCTTAAATTGAGTCATTCTGTTAAGCCATCCCATTCTTGAAACACAACTTAAAATCCAGGCAGTTTCTGAGTGAGCGGGAACCATTGACTGATTAAAAATAATGCTTTTTTTTGGATTTATTCCGCTAGCAAGAAAAGTTGCCGCTGTTTCTCTTATATTTTTTTTTAAATTGACGGGATCTTGCTTGGTGGTAATTGCATGAAGATCTACTACACAAAAAATACATTCATTTTCTTTTTGGTTGTTTAGTTCTACAAAATTTTTAATCGCACCTAGATAGTTTCCTAAATGGAGATTGCCCGTTGGCTGTACGCCTGAAAAAATTTTTTTGCCCATAACTTTAATACTTTAGTTTAATATCACTTATTTTAAAAGCTTTGATCATTCCCGCAATTAACAAGTAAGAAATAAGTCCAAATAATACTATTCCTATTAAATATATTGATTTTAAATTCTGATCATAACCTAAATTTATATCAAAAAAGTTTATCAAATAATTAAACAGTAGGCCCATAATAATTGATGCAATCATAATTCTTAAAAATCTATCTACAAATATCAAATTAAAATTAAATAAGTTTTGTTTTTTTAAGAAAATGAATAGAAAAATAGAGTTAAACCAGGATGATATGGAGGTTGCTATTGGAATAATAATAAATCCAACACTTTCAAAGTAAAAAACACTAATCAAAATATTCAGTAAAACAGAAATTAAAGAAATATAAAATGGGGTTCTGGTGTTATGGCGTGCAAAGAAAAAACTAGAAAAAACTTTTATGAGAGAAAACGCTGGTAAGCCTAAGCTAAAATAAAATAAGGCCTTGGCCGAGTTTTTAACTGAATTTTCATCAAAAGATCCATAGCCAAACAAAGCTGAGATAATTTGTTCTGAAGCCAATGATAATGCAATAGCAGCCGGTATACTTAAAAATAAACTTAGCTCTAAAGCTTTATTTTGAATTAAGATTATTTGATCTTTTTTATTTTTTTTAATATATTTGGAGAGTTGAGGTAATATAACTGTTCCTATCGCTATGCCCGCTATAGCTAAATTTATTTGATAAACTCTATCTGCATAATAAAGGTAAGAAACTGCGCTTGCTTGAAATGAAGCAATTATTGTTCCTATCAAAATATTTATCTGAGTCACACCTGAAGAAAAAATACTTGGTAATAGTTTTTTGAAGAAGTCTTTAACTTCTTGATTTATTTTAAATCTAAAAGAAAATTTAGGTGAATAATATTTTCTTACAAATATATATAAAAAGATTAACTGTAAGAACCCTGAAAAAGTTACTGCGAAAGAAAGATAATAAACAAGTTGGTCATTTAAAAAATTACCCCAAAACAGGACACCTATTAACATTAAATTTAGAATAATGGGCGCTGCTGATGCTGCTGCAAATCTATTGTGTGAGTTTAGTATTGCCGAAAAAAATGAAGCTAAACTTATAAAAAATAAAAAAGGAAACGTTATTCTTGTTAAGGCAATAACCAGATCCATTTTTTGAGGATTTCCATCAAAACCTGGTGCTATTAAAAATACAAAAATAGGCATAAAAATTTCAATTAATAAAACTAAAAAAAATAAGCTTAAAATTAATAAGTTTAAAACATTGGTTGCAAATTCTTCTGATTTTTTTTTTCCACTAGCAATTTGAGATGAATAACTGGGGACAAATGCAGAATTAAAAGTTCCTTCTGCAAAAAGTCTTCTAAATGTATTTGGAATTCTAAAAGCTACAAAGAATGCGTCAGCCAACGGGCCTGCTCCAAGAAATATTGCAATCAATATATCTCTGAAATATCCAAGTAATCTACTAATTATAGTAAAAAAACTGAATGTGCCTGTTGACTTAATAAGATTCATAAATCATATTAGTCTTAAATTTGCTTCATTTGTATAGCTAATTACCCTAAATGAAAAAAACAAAAACTGATCATTACACAGACAAGGAAGCTTTAGATTTTCATAATAGCAACAAACCTGGCAAGATTGAGATTATTTCTTCCAAACCAATGACATCAAAAAGAGATTTAGCACTAGCTTATTCTCCGGGTGTTGCCGCTCCTGTTAGGGCTATTGCTGAAAACCCAGATGCTGCATATGACTATACCAGCAAAGGAAACTTAGTGGCTGTTATAAGTAATGGTACTGCAATCTTGGGAATGGGCAATTTGGGTGCCCTTGCTTCAAAGCCCGTTATGGAAGGTAAGGCGGTCTTATTTAAAAGATTTGCGGATATTGATTCTATTGATTTAGAAATCGACTGTAATGATGCTGATGAAATTATTAAAAGTATCAAAAATTTTTCCCCTAGCTTTGGTGGTATAAACCTAGAAGATATTGCTGCACCAGACTGTTTTATTATCGAAGAAAAATTAAAGGAACTTTTAGATATTCCAGTTTTTCATGATGATCAACATGGAACCGCAATAATTACAACTGCTGCGTTAATCAATGCTTTAGACATAAGTGGCAAGTCAATAAAAGATGTCAAAGTTGTAGTTAACGGTGCTGGTGCTTCTGCAATCGCTTGCACTAATTTATTTAAAAACAGTGGTGTGCCCAATGAAAATGTAACCATGCTGGATCGAAAAGGGGTGATTTATAGAGGAAGAACAGAGGGTATGGATCAATGGAAATCAATTCATGCTATCGATACAAAAAATAGAACTTTAGAGGAGGCCATTAAAGGAGCAGATGTTTTTTTAGGTCTTTCTGCAAAGGGTGCTCTCAAAAAAGAGCTAGTAAAAACTATGGCTAAAAATCCTATAATTTTTGCTTGTGCCAATCCAGATCCTGAAATAACTCCTGAAGAAATAATGGAGGTGAGAGACGATGCAATTATTGCAACTGGTAGGTCTGATTATCCAAACCAAGTAAATAACTTAATTGGTTTTCCATATATTTTTAGAGGCGCTCTAGATGTTAGAGCCAAAACTATCAATGAAGAAATGAAAGTTGCAGCAGCTCATGCTATTGCAGCGCTTGCAAAAGAAGATGTCCCCGATGAAGTTGTTGCAGCAATGGGTGGTGACAGACCTCATTATGGAAAAGAATATATTATACCTTCGACTTTTGACCCAAGATTAATCAGCGTAATTCCAGCGGCGGTTGCTAAAGCAGCAATGGATAGTGGTGTTGCAAGAAAAAAAATAGATGACTTTGAGGTTTATAAAGAGCAGCTAAAACAAAGACTTGATCCTTCTGTTACTATTATGCAGGGAATTAATTCTCAAATTAAAAAAATACAAAAAAGAATTGTTTTTGCAGATGGTGAAGATGAAAACACATTAAAAGCTGCAATCGCATTTAAAAATAGTGGTTTAGGAATCCCGATACTGGTTGCTAAAAAAGAAAATATTAAACAAAGACTAAAAGAAATTGGATATAGTGAAAATTTTGATATTGAAATTACAAATTCAACTGACAAAGTTAAGAGGGATAGGTATGTAAAATATCTATTTGAAAAAATGCAAAGAGAGCAAGGATTACTTGAAAGAGATTGTGATAGGATGGTAAGAAATGATAGAGTAATTTGGGCTTCTTGCATGGTGTCTTGCGGTGATGCAGATGGAGCTGTGACTGGTAATACAAGAAGATATGGTGCATCGTTAGAAAAAATCACAAAAGTGGTTGATTCAAGACCTGGGGAAATAATGTTTGGTCTTAACATGATTGTGAATAGGGGGAAAACTGTCTTTGTAGGAGACACGAGCGTTCATGAGTATCCAACCTCTGAACAATTAGCAGAGATAGCCATTTCTTCTGCTAGAGTTGTGCGGTTATTTGGTTTTGAACCAAAAGTTGCATTTGTATCTCATTCTACTTTTGGTCAGCCTTTGACAAGCAGAACAAAACACATCAAAAATGCAGTAAATATCCTAAAAGAAAAAAATGTAGATTTTAAATTTGATGGAGATATGCAGCCAGATGTTGCTTTAAACGCTCAGTATAAAGAGCTTTATCCATTTTCAGAAATAGTAGGTAATGCAAATATTTTAATTATGCCTGGCCAACATAGCGCAGCTATATCTTATAAAATGATGAGAGAATTAGGAGGGGCTAAAGTTATTGGACCACTTTTAATAGGTTTAGGACAACCAATAGAGATCGCTCCTTTAAGATCGTCAACTTCAGATATATTAAATCTTGCCTCTGTTGCTGCCTATTCTGCTGGTGTAATCAGTTATAACAAAAAAAATTAATTTTTTTGAATTCTTAAATCTTCGACTAAAAAGATGCTTACTACGACATCTTTAACATCAAATATTTCTTTTGCTTCATTTATAACGTCTTTGCGCTCATCTGCTGTAAGTGCAATTCCATAAATAAAGATTTTTTGTTTGTAAGTATCTATTTGATAATTTGTAGCTTTAATATTTTTACTAAAAATTAAGGCAGCACGCAATTGAGACGTTATCAATAAATCCTTTGCCGATTGTTTAAAATTAAAATCTTCTTTTATTTTTATATCATTTTTTACAGATCTGGCTCCATCAGTTTCCCAGGCTAATTTGGTTAATTGTAGTTTTTCCTCAGGGTTCTCAACTTTTCCTGTTAGAAAAATCCTACCATCTAATACCTTTGTATTTACATCTAAAAAATAACTTTTATCTCTTAATAAAATTCTCGCTGTCAAACCTTTTTGCATGATAGAGTCGTCTATTTGTGTTCCTAGTGACCTAGGGTCTAGAGCAACACTGACACCTGTTCCAAAAATTCCCTTTGAGGCAGTTCCGACACATCCGGAGATGATTAAGAATAATAGAAAAACTATTATTATTCTAATTTTCATTTTTTAATTTCAAGCAATAATTATAAATTTCTTTTTTTGAGACCTTGCTATTTTGGCTAATTAAATCAGTTATGTCCCTTATACTCAATTTTTTAATCATCTTTTTGATATTTACTTTATCTGATTCTTCTAATTTTGGTAAAACTTTATTGGATTTTATTTTTTGTGAAATTACTAATGTCAGTTCTCCTTTTGGATTGTCATTGAATACCTCAAGCTTGTCAACATCTGCTCTTTTATACTCTTCAAAAAATTTAGTCATTTCTCTACATACTAGTATTTTTCTTCCTGAAAAATTTTTTTTTATAATTGGAATTGATTTATTAAATTTTTTTGGAGAGATAAAAAATACAATTGAGCTATTCAGGCCAGACAAAATACCAAGATCCTGTTTTATATCGCTGTTCTTTTCTGGAAAAAATCCATAAAAAAAATATTTTTCTGCGAATCCACTAATTGAGACAGCCGATGTAACCGCCGAAGCACCTGGTATGGGAAAAATATTTATATTATTAAGAAAGCATTCATTTACTAGTATTGATCCAGGATCTGAGACAGAAGGAGTCCCGGCATCGGAAATAACAGAAACCATAGAATCATTTTTTAAAATCTCAATAATTTTTGATAAATTACTTTTTTCATTAAATTTATGATTCGAAATCAGTTTTGATTTAATTTCATATTTATCCAACAAGTTTTTTGATACTCTCGTATCTTCACACAATATATATTCTGACTTTTTTAATATATCTATGGCTCTTATTGTGATGTCTGATAAATTACCAATTGGCGTGGCTATAACATATAATCCACTTTCACTTTTATTATTTCTGTTTTTAGAATGTAGAATCATTAAATTATTGTAGATATAGTAATATCATTAAAATGATTAAAATTATTAAAATTATATTGTTATTAACTTTATCATTGCTTGTTTTCTCCCAAAAAACATTTGCAGATAAAAAAATTAGAATTGGTTTGCTAGTACCACTAACGGGTGAAAATAGTGAAATAGGTCTCTCTATAGTTAAAGCAACTCAACTTGCTGTCAATAGAATTAACAACCCTGAAATAGAAATATTTCCTAAGGACACAAAATCTAGTGCAGAAATAACATTACAAAGTGCTAAAGAGCTTGACCAGTTGGGTGTTAAAATAATAATTGGACCTGTATTTAACGATAGCCTAACATATCTTGATGAATTAAAGAATATTACTTTTTTATCTCTTACTAATAAAAAAGTAAATAATTTAGAAAATGTTATCAGCGCGGGCATAAATGCCACTTCACAACTAAAAACAATTAAAAAATTTTTAAAATTAAATGAAATAAAAAAAACAATTTTTTTGACACCAGAAACATCTTATAAAAATGAAATTCAAGAAGCTATTTCAAGTTCCAAGATTAAAATAATTAAAAATTATTTTTATGATTCTGATCCAACAAAACTCACCAAACAAATTGAGGATATAACAAATTATAAAAAAAGACGGCAAAACCTTGAGGATGAAATAACTAGATTAGAGGTCACAGAAGAAACTAATCAGCAGCTAATCGAAAAACTTAAAAAAAAGGACACTTTGGGTGATGTTGAATTTGATTCTATTATAATTGCAGATTTTGATGAAAGCTTAAAAAGTATAACTACATCTTTATTATACACGGATATATCACCTAAGGAGAAATATTTTATTACTCTCAATCAATGGTTTGATGAGTCACTTTTAAGAGAAACTAGCTCACAACCTATTTATTTTCCCTCCATTAATAAAAAAAATTATGAAGAATTTACTTTAGATTATTTTGAAAAATTTAATCAGTACCCCAATCAATTATCTTTTTTAAGTTTTGATTTAGTGGGACTTGTTTATTATTTAATTTTACAAAATGATTTAGTTATTGATGAAAAAATTTTTAAAAGAAAAACTGTGTTTAAGGGCAAAGTTGGTATTTTTGATATAAGCGAAAATAAAATAAATCATATTCTTAATTTTTACAAAGTTGATAATAAAAAGTTTAAAAAAGTTTTTTGATCTTTTTAAATGCTTTAAATCGGTGATCAATCTTATATTTTTGCAATGGACTCATTTCTCCAAATGTAATTTTTTTGCCTTTGGGTATAAAAATAGGATCATAACCAAATCCCTTTTTTCCACGCATAGTTTGTGAAATATACCCCTCCACTTTACCAGTAGACTTTATGGTCTTTTGGTTGGGCCCAAAAATAGTTAAAGCACAAATAAACCGTGCTTTAATCTTTTTTGTTTTCCAATTATTATTTTTTTTATCTAATTCCTTAAAAACTCTCTTCATTGCTTTAACAAAATCTCCTTTTTTTCCACCCCACCTAGCTGAATAAATACCTGGGTCACCTTCCAAAATATCTATCTCCAACCCAGAGTCATCTGACAAGCAGGTCATTGCTGATTTTTCAGAAAAATATCTAGCTTTTATTAAAGAATTTTCTTCAAAACTTTTTCCATTTTCAATTGGACTTTTAATTTTAAGCCCTGACGGAGTATAAATTTCAAGTTTTTTAGGTAATAACCCCCTAATTTCCATCAATTTACCCTTATTATTTGTACCTATTAGTATTTTTGTAATTTTTTTCATTAACATCTAGCAATTATTAAATTTCATACCATATAAGTGTCAATGGAAAAAGATCAAAACAGTAACATTGAAAATCAAGAGACAGAGGTAAAGGAACCGATTCCTGAGCAGCAAGATAAAGAAACCGAACAAAATGCTTTTGAAAGAAATGAAGAGATAAAAGAAATTACTCCAGAAGAAAAAATAAAAGAGTTAGAAGACAAAGTAGCCAGAGCTTTTGCTGAGATGGAAAATCAAAGAAGAAGGTTTGAAAAAGAAAGAGATGATGCTTTTAATTATGGCGGTTTTGCTTTTGCAAAAGAAACTTTAAACTTAATTGATAATTTGGAAAGATCAAAAAAAATACTAGAAAATGATGAGGCTTTAAAAAATACAGATGCTTTAAAAAAAACTTTAGAACATTTCAATATAATAAATAAGGACATGATTTCCATTTTGTCCAAAAATGGAATTTCATCCATTGATTCAATTGGTAAAAAACTTGATCCAAATCTTCATCAAGCCATGATGGAAATTGATGATGATCAAAAAGAACCGGGTACAATTATTCAAGAAATTCAAAAAGGCTTTATGATGAAAGATAGGTTGCTTAGGCCTTCGCTAGTAGGAGTTTCAAAGAAAACTGAAATTAAAGAGGAAAAAAGTGAGGAAAATAAAGAGAATTCAGACAATTAAAAATATTTGTCAGAACTTGTAGATTAAAAATTAACACTTATATGAAGGATAGGATTTAAATTATGAGCAAAATTATAGGAATAGATTTAGGAACAACAAATTCATGTGTATC
>Ga0307986_10000420_pt1 | contig 31626 bp, 29 predicted proteins | sample EllFjometageno82_FD_203170 | JGI IMG/M metagenome (GOLD analysis project Ga0307986, IMG submission 203170) | Marine microbial communities from Ellis Fjord, Antarctic Ocean - #82 | ecosystem: Environmental > Aquatic > Marine > Unclassified | place: Southern Ocean | collected 2014-10-09 | reverse complement strand
CAAAAAAAAGGAAACAATATGAACAAAATAACAAAAATACTTGCTTCATTAGTTGCTTCTTTTGCAATTACTTTCTCAGCTACCGCTGGTGAACTAACTGTAAGTGGTACAGCGAAAGCTACTTACAATACACTTAGTGGTAAAGTAGAAAGTGACAACTCAATAGGTGTTGCAAATGAATTAACTTTCAAAGCAGGAGGTGATTTAGATAACGGTTGGACATGGAACTACAAAATAGCTTTAGATCCTGCAGGTACAGCCGGTGGCGGAGCTGCAATAAACGACGATACTAAACTAGATATAGGAACTCCTTACGGAACTGTTGCTATGTGTGGATTAGATTGTGGTCTAAGTGTTGCTGGTGGTTTTAATGCTAACGCTTATGCTTGGATAACAGATACAGGTTATGCTGAAGGAAAAGTTGAGCCAGTTAACATTAGCGCTTACAACAACATGCAATATCATACTCCATCAGGTTTACTACCTTTCGAAACAATAGTTAAAGTTGCATATGCACCAAGTGGAAGCACTATAAGTCAAAGTGCAAACGCTTCGAGCACTGCTGTAATCACTGCTCTAGGAAGTACTACAATGTACAAAGTTGAAACTACTCCTATGGATGGTTTAGATGTATCTGCAAGTTTTGCTGAACAAGAAGGTGGAAACGTATCAGGATTAACTGACGAACAAGACAGTGAATCAGGTGCCATAGCTGTTAAATATGCTCTTGGATCTTTCACAATTGGTTTAGGAAAAGCTTACATAGCTCCTCTACTAGCGGATGGTTCAACAGACAGAATTGAGTCGTATGAAAATACAAACTACTCAATAGCTTTTGCTGTTAACGATCAATTGTCACTATCTTACTCAGACGAAACTTCTGAGGCAGATAATACAACAGCTGCTACTGTTACTTACGATCAAGAAACTACTAGTATGCAAGCTGCGTATACAATGGGTGGTGTAACGTTTGCATTAGCTTATACAGATTATGAAAATAATGCGTATGTGCAAGCTGCTGACGTAACAGAAGCAATGTTTGCTGTAACTGTTGCATTCTAATACTAAACATTAATAAAATATTAAAAAAGCCGGTTAGAAATAGCCGGCTTTTTTTTTACTTCGGACAACAATGCTATCCCAGAACAGTTAACCAAATTTAACATTAGAAGATTTTGTGAATTGATGCCACCAAGTGCTATAAAATTAATTTTATAATTTCTTACCATTAAATTAAATTTTATTATTCCTAGATAACTTTTTTTATTTTTATATTCAGTTATAAAAAGTCTTGATAAAATAATAGTTTTACATCCTTGCTTTATTTTTTCGTTAATTTCTTTAAAAGAATGAGCCGATCCAATTAAACTTAAATTTTTGAACGTATAGTTTTTTTTATTGTATGCAGAAATGTACATTCCATCTGCTCTACATTTTTTTGCTAATTTTAGATTATTTGCTACATAAAATTTAATATTCTTTTTTTTACATTTTTCCCTAAGATAGGTTAGATCTGTAATATTTTCAGGAATACTATTGTTTCTGTAGATAATAGATATTTTCTTACAATTTTTTAAATAATTAAAATTAACATTTTTTGTATTTTCAATATATAAATAATAATTATTTTTTATAATAAACATATATGAATTTTATAGTTCAAAGATTAGAAAATATAAAATCTCTAATAAATAATAGCAATGTAAAGATCATAGCTGTTAGCAAAACCTTTAGTTATGATCATATTAAGCCACTAGTTGATCATGGACATACACATTTTGGGGAAAACAAAGTTCAAGAAGCACAGTCTAAATGGTCCGGTATAAAAAAAAAGAACACAAATATTAACCTACATATGATTGGTAAATTACAGTCAAACAAAGCAAGAGAGGCTGTTGATTTATTCGATTACATTCATTCGTTAGATAATCAGAAACTAGCAAATCTTTTAGCTAAACATGAGAATGCCGCCAATAAAAAATTAAAATATTTCATACAAGTTAATATTGGATTGGAAAAACAGAAATCAGGAATAGGAATAGAACTTGTTGACGATTTCTATTATTATTGCACTAAAGAACTAAATATTAATATCATTGGATTAATGGCGTTACCACCCAATGATGGAAACCAAAATATTCATTTTAAAAATTTAATGGAATTAAATAAATCCTTAGGCCTCAAAGAGTTGAGCATGGGCATGTCAGGAGATTTTAAAGAAGCATTGAAGTATGATTCGACTTTTGTAAGAATTGGCAGCTCTATATTTGGAGATAGAGTTTAATATATTTTTAATTTTGTTTTAGTATTAATTAAATTAATTAATAAATTCATATCTTTTTTAGAAATAGCAATGCACCCTCTAGTTGGAGTATAATTTTTTTTTGCAATATGTAAAAATATAGCGCTACCTTTTCTCTTAATCACAGGTTTCATGTTATAATTGATGACTACTATCACATCATAAATGTTCTTACTCAACCAAAGCTTTTCGGCTCCGAAATTAAATGGAAACTTGATTAGATTGTTATAATGTTTTGATTTCGGATCGTCACACCATCCCATATTTTTTTTTATAACAATTTTTGGTAGAACAGCTTTTATTTTTGGTAATCTGTCTTTTCTGTAAAATATTGTGTTAAAATTAAAGAGACCAGATGGTGTTTTGTAGTCGCCTTCTAATTTTTTAACTGTAATTCCTCTTTTACCTATTGCACATTTTATCTTATACTTATCAAAGTATAAAAATTTATTTTTTAATTTTATATTCATTTAATTATGAAAAATAGCTTACTTGTTTTTGGAACGAAAAACTTTAATAATTCATTAAATGAAATCAAAGAATATTTAAATTTTTCATTAGTCTTTTTTAACGATAATACTTTATTTAAAGATAGAATTTCTAATATTAGCGCACTCTTAATAGACAGTGAAGTTCTCAATAGTGAAAAAAATTTAAACTTAATAAATAGCGTAAACAATAAACCTACTCTATTAATTGAAAAACCTGGTTTCTTAAAAAAATATAATTACACAGATAAAGTTTCATCCCCCCTAACATTATCCGACTTTAATACTAGAATTATAACACTTATAACTTCTTCAAAATTCAACAAAAATTCTTCTCTGAAGATTAAAGAATACATAATAGATAAAAATGAAAAAAAAATAAAAAAAAATGATTTATCAATTAATGTAACCGAGAGGGAAATTGAATTAATCCAATTATTATTTAATGAACAAAAACCCCTTTCCAAAAAAAATCTTTTAAAACAACTTTGGAAATATTCAGAATCTGTAGACACACATACTGTAGAAACTCATATCTACAGACTTAGAAAAAAAATTGTTGATAAATTTAATGACGAAGACTTTATAATTAACTCAAAAGCTGGTTATTCAATCTGAAAAAAAGAAATAAATTTGCAATCGATTTATTTTCGAAAAAATACAGGAAAAGAGTAGTTAACCCCAAAAAAGGTAAAGGTAGTTTTAAAAGAAAACAAAAGAAAAAAAACTAAAGATTTTTTCATTATTAATTCAATCGAGCACCGATTTTTTGGATAATTTGAGATGCCATTTCTGTGCCTTTTTGTAGGCTCTCTTTGGTTGAAGTTTTATTAATAAAACCATGGAGAAAGCCAGAAGCAAATAAGTCTCCTGCTCCAGTTAAATCTACTATCTTAAGATTTTTCTGGCCCTCACATTCCACAACTTCAGAGCCGCTAATCGCAATACTTCCTTTATCTGATCTTGTTATCACTAACGTTTTATTTAAATCTTTACCAAATCCAATTACATCATCAAATAACTTTGCATCAATTAACTCCATTATTTCTTGTTCGTTCGCAAATATAATATCTAGTTTATTTTTAACTAAATCGTAAAAACTTTTCTTGTGTCTATCTACGCAAAATTTATCAGACAAAGACATAGCTGACTTATTTGCAAGAGCCAACGCTTTATCAAAAGCCGCTTTGGGCTGGCCCTCGTCCCACAAATAACCTTCTAAAAAAACTAACTCACTTTGTTTAATAAAATTGTCATTAATATCATCAGGGGTGATTTTCCCTGCTATACCAAGAAATGTGCACATAGTTCTTTCTGAGTCTGGTGTAATCAATATCAAACAAGTGCCCGTTGAAGTGTTTTCTATTTTTTTATTGTAGCAATATTTAACCTTTTCATCAGTTAAGCTTTTCTCGTATTCATTACCCAACTTATCATCATTAATTTTTCCTATAAAAGAAACTTCATTTTTAAGTTTAGACAGTCCGACTATAGAGTTGGCAACTGATCCACCAGCAATAGTTTCCTCAATTTTAAGACTAGATAGCAATTGTTTGAATTCTTTTTCATCTACAAGCTTCATTGTGCTTTTTATTAAACTATTTTTTATTAAAAAATCTTCATCAACTTTACAAATCACATCAACGATCGCATTTCCTATTCCTATGATCTTCATAATATTTATTAAGCTTTTATGGTTTTAAATTTTTTTTTTCTATTAGGGTAACAAGCAGTGCAAATTTTGCAATTTATACCATAACAGTCCCTAGCCTTACAGTATTCTCTTCCATAATAAATCATTTGCAGATGAAGTTTATTCCATGATTTTTGTGGAAATAATTTTTTTAAATCAGTTTCAGTTTGAACTACATTTTTGCCATTAGTTAACCCCCATCTCTGAGCTAATCTATGGATATGTGTATCAACGGGAAAAGCTGGGTAACCAAACCCTTGGGACATAACAACACCTGCAGTTTTATGGCCCACACCGGGTAATTTCTCTAGTTCTTCAAAACTATTAGGCACTCTACTGTTATGATTTTTTATCAATAATTTTGACATTAGATAAATACTCTTAGCTTTAATTCTAAAGATACCTATTTTTTTAATAAGTATTTCAATTTTTTTTTTACCCAATTTAGCAAAATGTTCAGGTTTATTGTATTTCGGATATATGTACTTAGTTACATTATTTACGTTAACATCTGTGCATTGAGCAGATAAAAGAACAGAAACTAATAAAGTGAACTTGCTGTTATGTTTAAGAGGAATAGAGGTCTTAGGATAAATTTTATTTAATATTTTTAGGATTAACTTAGCTCGTTGATTTTCATCCATAGTTTTAAATTTAATTAAAATTCAAAACGTCTCTCATTGAATATAACCCTGGTTTTTTATTTATTAACCATTTTGCAGCCGTCAGTGCTCCTTCAGAATAAAGAGATCTATCAAAAGCTTCATGATTTAAAGTAATTATTTCTTTGCCACTAGAAAATTTTACTTCGTGCTCTCCAATTACCTCGCCTTTTCTTAGCGAATTAAAATTAATTTTTTTTCCATAAGGAAAAGATTTTTTATTTAGAAATTTTTTTCCTATAAGTTTGTAGAAATCTTTGTTTTTACCGTCAGATATACCCTTGCCAAGCATCATAGCAGTGCCTGATGGATAGTCTTTTTTGTATTTATGATGGACTTCAAAGATTTTACTTAAAAAATTATTACCTAAAGATTTTGACGCAGCTTCTGTTAAATACATAAGTAAGTTAATTCCAAGACTCATATTACCTGCTTTTAGAATTGGAATTTTTTTGGAATAACTTTTGATTAAACTCTCTTCTTTTTGAGTAAATCCTGTAGTTCCAATAACAACTCTTTTCTTGAGTTTCGATGCAATTTTAAGAATTTCAAAAGTACATTTTGGAACAGTAAAGTCTATTATTACATTTGCATTCTTAAAAGCCAACTCGTTATTTAAGTCTGGTTTAATGCCATTAATTTTTTTTTTTAATGTTCTATTTTCTGTAAGGGCTATTAATTTAAAGTCTTTGTCTTTTTTTGAAGACATAATAAGTTGTTGACCCATTTTCCCCATACAGCCTGTAATCGTTAAATTAATTTTTTTCATTAACTAGATCCCCAAAATTTTTTAGCTTTGTCAAAAAAACTTTTAATAGAAGGACTCAGCTTGGAGCTTTCCAACTGTTTGAATTCTTCTAAAAGCTCTTTTTGCTTTTTAGATAATGATACAGGAACCTCAGGAATAATTCTAATGTATAAGTCACCACAAGCACTCTTCCGTAAGATGGGCATCCCTTTATCTTTTAATCTTAGTTGTTTGCCATACTGGGTGCCTTCTGAAATTTTAACTTTTATCTTACTGCCATCAATACAAGGAACTTCAATGGTGGTTCCTAGAGCAGCATCAGCAAATGTAATAGGTAATTCAAAAAATAAGTTTTCTTCAGATCTTTTAAAAAGATTATGATTTTGAACTGAAATAAATAGATACAAATCACCATTACCACCACTTTTTGTACCTGCCTCACCTTTACCTGAAAGTCTTATTCGAGTTCCATCATCAACCCCTTTTGGTATTTTAACTGAAACATTTTCATCGCTTTGAACTTTTCCATTACCCTTACATTTTGAGCACGCTTTACTAATTGTTTCTCCGTAACCATTACATTGAGGACACGTTTGTTGAACTGTAAAGAATCCTTGGTTAGATCGAATTTTACCATTACCCTTGCAATAATCACATTTAGTTGGTTTTGATCCAGCCTCTGCACCACTACCTTTGCACCCACTACATTTTTTGTAGGTAGTATATTCTATTTTTTTTTCTAAACCTTTATATGCATCTTCAAGACTTATAGTTAAATCATATCTTAAGTCATTTCCTCTATTACCAGAGGATCTGCCGCTTGACCCTCGAGAAGAACTTCCTCTAAAGTCTTCAAAGAAATCTTCAAAAATATCTGAGAAAGATGATGTATCAAATCCACCGAAACCTTGACCACCACCACCACTCTCAAAAGCTGCATGCCCGAATTGATCGTAGTTAGTCTTTTTTTTATCATCCGAAAGTACACTGTAAGCTTCACTTGCCTCTTTAAATTTATCCTCAGCAGCTGTATTGCCAGGATTCTTATCCGGGTGATATTTAAATGCTGTAGTACGGTAAGCTTTTTTAATTTCGTCTTTAGAAGAAGATTTATTTATTCCTAAAATATCGTAGTAGTCTCTTTTAGCCACAAAAAGTTGTTCCCTTTTTCAATGTATCTTAGGCGCTTTTTTCTTTATCTTCTTTATCTTCTTTGTCTTCTTTATTTTCTTTATCTTCTTTCACGTCTTCAAAATCTGCATCAACTACATTTTCTTTATCGTCTTTTTTTGGCTTTTGATCTTCATTATTCTCGGGAGTATCTTTTTGCTGACTTTTATAAACTGCCTCACCAAGTTTCATAGACGCTTGTACTAAGTCTTGGGTTTTCTTCTTAACTTCTTCTGTGTCAGTTTCTTTAAGAGCACTTTTCAAATCTACGATTCCATTCTCTATAGCTTTTTTTTCTTCTTCTGATATTTTATCTCCATGTTCCTTTAAGCTTTTTTCAGTAGAAAAAATAATACTATCAGCCTGATTTCTTGCATCAACAGCTTCTCTTTTGTTTTTATCCGACTCTTTGTTTGCTTCAGCTTCTTTAACCATTGTTTGAATCTCTTCATCAGTTAAGCCTCCGGAGGCTTGTATCTGGATCTTTTGTTCTTTGCCGGTTCCTTTATCTTTTGCAGAAACGCTTACAATTCCATTAGCATCAATATCAAATGTTACTTCAATTTGAGGTGTTCCTCTTGATGCTGGCGGAATACCAACAAGTTCAAAATTTCCTAACATTTTATTATCAGTAGCCATTTCTCTCTCACCTTGCAAAACCCTAATAGATACTGCAGGTTGGTTATCCTCTGCCGTAGAAAAGACTTGGCTTTTTTTGGTTGGAATTGTTGTGTTTTTTTCAATTAATTTAGTTGAAACGCCACCCAGTGTTTCAATACCTAACGACAAAGGAGTCACATCTAGTAATAAAACATCTTTTACATCACCTTGAAGAACACCCGCCTGTATAGCTGCGCCCATAGCAACAACTTCATCGGGATTAACGCTTTTATTAGGCTCTTTACCAAAAAAATTCTTAACAGTTTCTATAACTTTTGGCATTCTTGTCATGCCTCCAACCATAACTACTTCGTTAATTTCAGCAGCAGAAAAACCAGAATCTTTTAAAGCGATCTTACAAGGTGTTAAAGTTCTTTCTATTAGTTTTTCAACTAAAGCTTCTAATTTAGCTCTAGTAAATTTTAAATTGACATGTTTAGGACCTGTTTTATCTGCGGTAATAAAAGGAAGATTTATTTCAGTTTGAGTTGTTGAAGATAATTCAATTTTTGCTTTTTCAGCAGCTTCCTTCAGTCTTTGTAAAGCAAGTTTGTCTGTTCTTAAATCAATTCCATTATCTTTTTTAAATTCATTAATTAAATAGTTAACTATTTCGTCGTCAAAATCTTCTCCTCCCAAAAAAGTATCACCATTTGTAGATTTTACTTCAAAAACACCATCTCCAATTTCAAGTATAGAAACATCAAATGTTCCTCCACCCAAATCATAAACAGCTATTTTTTGTCCACCTTTTTTATCTAAGCCATATGCCAGAGAAGCAGCAGTTGGTTCATTTATAATTCTTAAAACTTCAAGACCTGCAATTTTACCGGCATCTTTAGTTGCCTGTCTTTGTGCATCGTTAAAATATGCCGGAACTGTTATAACCGCTTTAGTAACTGCCTGACCTAAATATTTTTCAGCAGTCTCTTTCATTTTTTGCAAGACTAAGGCTGCAATTTGAGATGGCGAATATTTCTCACCTTTTGCCTCAAGCCAAGCTTCACCTTTATCAGAGCTAACTATTTTATAAGGGACTTTATTAATATCTTTTTTTACTGAGCTGTCATCAAAACTTCTACCCATTAATCTTTTCGAGGCAAAAATAGTGTCTTGCGCATTAGTAACGGCTTGCCTCTTTGCAGACTGACCTACTAATTTTTCACCATTCTCTAAAAAGGCTACAATAGAAGGTGTCGTTCTAGCTCCTTCAGAATTCTCCAAAACTTTTGCTTGAGAACCTTCCATGATAGATACACATGAATTAGTAGTTCCAAGATCTATTCCTATTATTCTACTCATTATTTTATTCCTCTGTTTCTAGTTATATGGGTGCTTTTTGCCTCTCTACAAGTCATTAGATTTTATTATTTTTGTTTATTTTTGTCGTCTTTAATGTCTTTTTTTTTAGCTATAGCTACAAATGATGGCCTTAAAAGCCTATCTTTATAAAAATAACCTGGCTGTATTTCTTGTAGTACAGTTCCTGGCTCAACCTTTTCATCTTCTATTTCGAGCATTGCTTGGTGACTATTGGGGTCAAACTTTTCATTAAGACAATTTATTTTTTTGATATTATTTTTTTTAAAAATTGTAATTAAATCTTTTTCAATAATCGCAATATTTTCTAAAAATTTATTTAAGTCTTTATTGTCCTTCAAGCTTTCATCGTTCTTAATTGACTGATAGGCTCTTTGTAAATTATCAAGTACAGACAGTGTTTCTCTTGCAAGATTAAAACCTCCATATTCAAAAGCTTCTTTTGTTTCATTTTCAAATCTTCTTCTTTGATTTTCTGTTTCAGCGAGAGCTCTTAACATCTTATCTTGGGCTTCTTTTAGCTTATCCTCAAGAGTAGGTTCTGAAACTTCTTCAGAATCACTAATCGTTTGTGATTCCCTGGTGTCATCAGAAGCCTTATTTTCCTTAATTATATTGTCGTTCTCATTTTCCATAACTGCTATATAGGGTTTTAAAAATAAATTACTAGGGAGAAATGAAAAAAATTAAAGAAATATTAATAGGCACACACAATAAAGGAAAAATTAAAGAAATTAGTTACTTATTAAATAAAAAAATAAAAAAAATTACTCCTTTTCAGCTTAATATAAAAAGCCCCAAAGAAACTGGAAAAACTTTTAAATCTAACTCTGAATTAAAAGCTAAATATTTTTTTAAAAAATCAAATTTTTTTACTATCTCAGATGATTCAGGTTTGTGTATAGATTGCCTTAATGGCCAGCCAGGAATTCACTCAGCACGTTGGGCAAAAAAGTATGGAAGTTTTAAGCAGGCAATGAAAAAAATCATTCTTTTAGTAAAAAACAAAAATATAAATAAAAAAATAAAGAATACTAAAGCCAAATTTGTTTGCAGTCTGACTTTCTCTTTCAGCTCTACAAAAAAAATCACAACACTAGGTGTTATACACGGGAATATTTCAGAGAGAATACTAGGTAAAAATGGTTTTGGTTATGATTCTATTTTTATTCCAAAAAAATACGTAATAACTTTTGGTCAAATGAATAAAAGAAAAAAAATTCTTATGGATCATCGATTTATAGCTTTTAAAAAATTAAAAAATAAAATCAATATTCTTTAAATTTATTTTTTTCAGTTTTGTATATTTTTAATTGTTGGGAAACTTTCTTTTCTTTAAACTCAAAAGTTCCAATTTTGCCTTTAAATTTTTTTTTAATAAAAAAATCATTTATATTACTAATGCCATTATTTTTATTCCAAATATAATAAATTAGCCCTAAAGCATCATAAGCTAAAATAGTAATTTCATTTGGTTTAATTCCAAATGTCTCAAAATACCGCTCATTGTATTTTTTAAATTGTTTCATATCTACAGATGGAAAATATAAATTTTTAACTAAATTTTCACGAAATATACTTTCATCAAACCATTGGTTTACAGTTGCAATAAGAACAGTCTCGTCATCTACATCAGTATAAACCAATGATGATAAAACACTTTTAAGATTATTTCCAAAATCAATCACAATAACTGAATCAAAATTTAAAGAGCCTAAAGTGTAAAGTCTATCAAGAATTTCTAATTCCTTTTTTGACCTATCATCGTCTAGTTTTTTTAATATATTTTTTCTTGTTTCTAAGTTTTTCTTTCTTTGACTATAATTAGTAAATTTTTCTATTTCACCTGTAAGAATTCTTGGATCAGAATTATATTTAAAGATTTTATAATTTTTTAATTTAAGTGATTTAATTTTTTTATCTATAAATTTTTCATATTTATTTTTTGGATATAAAATTATAGTTTCTGTTTTTTTTTCCTTGATTAATAATTGTTCGATTGCATCCAGTTGAGATTCGAGACTTATTCCTATATTAATTACATTATTAGATATTTTAGTTTCTTTATTAGATAGAGAAATAAAAATTGTATCATTATATTTTCTGAGTTCTTCAGAAAATGAAGAGGTCATAGGACCAATTATTATTTTTGCACCATTGTCTAATATTTCTTTAATCGCTGCGTTTAACTTTTCCTTATCATTAGAGCCACTGTCTCTAGGAATAATAATAATATTTTTATTGTCTATTTCATCAAGAGCAAGTTGCGTAGATAGCAATAATGATTCACCTAAATTTTTATACTCACCAGAAAAAGGCGCAAGCAAACCAACTCTAAGCTTTCCATCTTTTTCATCTGCCAGTAAATTACTATTAAATAATAGAAATATAGAAGATAAAAATGTAATAATGTTTTTAATCATTTTTTATGAACACACTTAATAAACCAGGATTATATATTGTATCAACACCCATCGGAAATTTAGATGATATAACATTAAGGTCTTTAGATGTATTAAAAAAATCAGATATAATTTTATGTGAAGACACGAGAAGGTCTTTAAAGTTACTAAATCACTACAAGATTAAAAAAAAATTAGTCTCATACCATAAATTTAATGAACAAAAAGAGTTACTAAAGATTATTGAATATCTGAATGAGGGCAAAATTTTGTCTTTAATCTCTGACGCGGGCACACCCACACTTTCCGACCCTGGACTTTTATTGGTTAAAACTTGTATAGAAAAAAATATCAATATTTTTCCAATACCAGGGCCTTCAGCTATAACTGCTGCAGTCTCTATTTCAGGTTTTAATGATAGATTTCTTTTTTATGGATTTTTGCCCAAAACTGAGAACGATCTTATTAAAACGATAAATAGTCTTAAAAATTTAGATTTTTCCATAGTATTTTTCTTGCCTGGTATAAAGATAAATTTTTATTTAAAATTTTTTAAGAAGTATTTTTTAGGGAGAGATATCTTTATTGCTCGTGAAGTCAGTAAAATACATGAAACTTTTTACAGAGATAAAATAAGTACAATAGAACCTTTTAAAACAGACCTAAAAGGAGAACTAACCGTTGTAATATCAAAAATTTATACTAATAATAGATCTGAACCTGATTTAGATATTATTGCTGAAGCAACCAAATATCTTGAAAAATATAGCTTAAAAGATGTTGTAGAATTAATATCAAAAAAAGAAAAAGTTTCAAAAAAAAAAGTTTATGAGATTTGTCTAAAAATAAACAATGATAAAAAAAACAATTAGCTTAATTTTTTTAATTCTTTTATTAACTAACTGCGTAAAAAGCAATTTGTCTACATTTGGTAAAGGTGTAACCATAGGTTTTGACCCAAGAACAGTTGGCATGCAAATCGATGACACTCTTATGCAAAAAAGTTTAGTAGCAAGATTAACTTTAGCTGAAAAAAAATATTTTTTATATATACAAGTTGAAATTTTAGACGGAAGAATATTTTTGACTGGTAAGGTAGAGAAACCTGAAGAGAAAATTAAAATAACAAAAATGGCCTGGGAAACAAGAGGCGTAAGATCAGTTAAAAATGCTATAGAAATAAGAGGTCAATCTGATTTTAAAAGTACTGGAAAAGATGTTCTAATAACTGCACAATTAAGAACCGCTTTACTTTTTAATAAATTGGTCAAATCTGGCAATTATACTTTAGAGACAATTAATAAGACAATCTATATATTCGGTATTGCTATGAATGATGAAGAAAAAGAACAAGTTATAAGTGAAGCTAAAAAAATTTATGATGTAAAAAAAGTTGTACCAACTATTTATCTAGTTTCCGAGCTCAGTAGAAATAAAATTTAATCTTTATAATCGATAACTTCAGAAGAATAAGCTGCAATAGAAGCAAGATTTAAAATTTCAGAAGGAGAAGATCTTAATGGAGCAACTTCAATTGGAAGTCCCAAACCAATTAATAGTGGTCCAATTAATTTAGCACCACCAAATGTTTTCATTATTTTTACAGATATGGATGCACTGTGAAGGGCTGGCATAATTAAAATATTTGCATTCCCAACAATTTTTGAAAATGGATATGTCTCTTTATATTCAGGATTTAAAGCAACATCAGGCTGCATTTCTCCATCGTAATCAAAATCTACTTTTTTAGTTTTCATTAATTCGATAGCTTCTCTGACGTGCTTAGTTCTTACCGTTGCAGGTTTACCAAACGTAGAGTGAGAAAGAAAAGCAACTTTAGGATCAAAACCAAACAGTCTTGCGATCCTAGTACTTGAAATTGCTATTTGTACAAGTTGTTCCGCAGTTGGATTGTCATGAACATTTGTATCTGACACAAAAACTGTTTTACCTTTTGACACCAACATTGTTAGACCAAATATTATTTCACCTGGTCTGGATTCAACAACCCTGTTCAATTTTTCTATAGTAGCAGCGTGGTGTCTTGTCCCGCCAGTCACCATAGCGTCAGCATCACCGCAGGCAACCATGCAAGATCCCCATGTTACTCTATCATTTCTAACTAAATGATCACATTCTCTCTCTAACATTCCATTTCTTTGAAGTTTTTTATATAAATGCTTTGTATATCTCTCTCTTTTTTCAACATCTTTAGAGCTTACAATTTCTATATTAAAATTTTCATCTAAGCCTATGTTTTTTAGTTGTTCTTTAACTTTTTCTTCTTTTCCAATTAAAATTGGTATGCCTAATTTACTATTCTTAAAAGCAACAGCTGCTTTTAAAATATTAGGATCCTCTCCTTCTGCAAACACCACTCTCTTTTGAGATTTTTTAATCTGAATATTTATTCCTTGCATAATATTCATTGAGGGATCAAGCCTTCTTGATAGATCTTCTTTGTATTTTTCTATGTCGTTAATCTTTATTCTCGCAACACCAGACTTCATAGCAGCTTCGGCCACAGCAGCAGGTATGACGCTAATTAATCTCGGATCAAAGGTTGATGGAATAATGTAATCTTTTCCGTATCTTGGTCTCTCCCCGCTATATGCTGCTATTACTTCATCAGGTACTTCTTCTCTCGCTAACTGTGCAATTGCTTTTGCTGCAGCCATCTTCATTTCCTCGTTAATTTCTTTTGCTCTAACATCTAGAGCTCCTCTAAAAATATAAGGAAACCCAATGAGATTATTAACTTGATTTGGATAATCAGATCTACCTGTAGCTACTATTGCATCTGATCTCACCTCTTCTACAAGTTCTGGTTTTATTTCTGGATCAGGATTGGCACAAGCAAAGATAATAGGATTTTTTGCCATTGCTTTTACCATATCTTTTGTAAGTACGTCCTTAGCAGACAAACCTAAAAAAACATCTGCACCGTTTATGGCTTCAGCAAGAGTTCTTAATTTGGTTTCATTAGCATGAGCTGATTTAAATTGGTCTACATTTTTTCTACCTTTATAAATTACACCTGATCTATCACACATAATTACGTTTTCATTTTTAACGCCAGAAAGTTTAAATAAATTCGTACAAGCGATTGCAGAAGCTCCTGCACCATTTACAACAACTTTAACTTCACTAATTTTTTTTTTTGAAATATCCAATGCATTAATAAGAGCAGCTGTTGTTATTATTGCTGTACCGTGTTGGTCATCATGAAAAACAGGAATATCTAAAAGTTCTTTTAATTTTTGTTCAATAATAAAACAGTCAGGGGCGGCAATATCTTCTAGATTAATTCCACCAAAAGTATTACCAATATTTTTAATAGTATTAATGATTTCATTAGCATCGGAACTATCAACTTCTATGTCAATCGAATCTATGTCAGCAAACCTTTTAAATAAAACAGATTTTCCTTCCATTACAGGCTTTGAAGCTAAAGAACCAAGGTTTCCAAGTCCAAGAATTGCAGATCCATTACTAATCACAGCAACTAAATTTCCTTTACTCGTGTAGTCATATGCGGCGTCAGGGTTTTCTGCTATCTTTTTAACTGGTACGGCAACGCCCGGCGAATAAGCCAGAGATAAATCTCTTTTAGTTATTAAAGGTTTTGAAGAATTTATCTCAATTTTGCCTGACTTTCCTTGTGTATGAAAGTCTAGCGCCTCTTTATCAGAGTAATGATCAATTTTAGATTTTTTTGTCATTAAAATTTATTATGTAATATAAAATAGGTAAAATCACCAATAATTTGTTTTTTTAATAGTAAAATTTATGAACTTATTATCATCAGCTTCTATTTTTAGTTTTTATACTTTGATTAGTAGGGTACTTGGTTATTTTAGAGATATACTAATAGCAGTTTTTCTAGGCGCATCCATATATGCAGATGCTTTTTTTGTAGCTTTTAGGCTCCCTAATACTTTTAGAAGACTTTTTGCTGAAGGTGTTTTTAATGCAGCATTTATTCCCAGCTATATAGAAGAAAATACAATTAACAAGATAGAAGGAAAGAAATTTGCAGACGATATTTTAAACTTATTACTAATAGTCTTATTAGGAATTGTTTTTTTAATAGAAATTTTTACACCAACGATAGTTTATATAATAGCACCGGGCTTTTATGAGAATGTAAAAAAATTCGACTTAGCTGTCGAGCTTACAAGAATTACCTTTCCTTTCCTGTTCTTTGTTAGCCTGTCATCTTTCTTTTCTGGAATACTAAATTCTAATAATAAATTTGCTGCTGCTGCGGCAGCTCCAATTATATTAAATATTTTTTTAATTTGTAGTTTACTAATCTCTTATTTCTTTAAATTTAATTTTGAGTTAAATCTCTCTTACGCAGTTACATTAGCCGGAATATTCCAGTTAATATTTTTAGTAATTTTAACTAAGAATTATTACAAACCATCTATTAATTTTAAAATCAAGATTAACGCAAAAGTTGGTTTTTTTTTTAAAAAATTACTACCAAGTATATTTTCATCAGGTGTTACACAAATAAATATCTTAGTAGGTACAATTATTGCATCTTTTGAAGCTGGGGCAGTTTCTTATTTGTATTATGCAGATAGAATTTATCAAATCAATTTAGCTATAGCTGGAATTGCAATTGGTACTGTTGCTCTGCCTGAACTTTCAAAAAAAATAAAAACAGGAAATATTCTAGAAGCAATGAGCATACAAAATAAGTCTATTGAATTATGTTTACTTTTATCCATACCTGCATGCCTAGGTTTAATTATCGCTTCGCAACAAATTACCAGCGCATTATTTGGGTACGGGTCATTTTTAGAAACAGATGTTATTTTAACAGCTCAGGCATTAATGTATTTTGGATTTGGAGTCCCCGCATTTGCTTTAATCAAAATTCTTTCCAACTTTTTTTTTGCAAGAGACAACACTAAGATCCCGTTTTATATTTCAGCTTTTAGTGTTTTCTTAAATGTATTAATATCAATTGTATATTTTAAAGAATTAGGATTTATTATTATTCCAATTGCTACATCTATAGCGACCTGGTCTGCTGTAGTAATTTATTTAATTTTATTAATAAAATACAAATATTTCAATACTAACTCTATTCTTTATGTCAAATTTGTAAAAATAGTTATTTCTGTAGTTATAATGAGTTTAGTACTATATTTCCTAATTAATTTTTTTGAGGATAAGCTTATTTATACAAATTATTATAAGTCATTTTATCTTATAATGATTGTAGGTTTAGCAGCTACTATATACTTATTTTCAGCTCGCCTACTAGGAGTATTGAAAATTAAAAATTTTAAAATAAATTAAAAATGGATAAAAAAAAATTAGTTTTTTCAGGCGTGCAGCCAACTGGAAATTTACATCTAGGTAACTATCTCGGAGCACTTAAAAAATTTGTGTCTCTGCAGAATCAAGCAGAGTGCATATATTGTGTTGTTGATCTACATGCAATTACAGTTTTTCAAGACCCTAAGGAGCTTAAAAACAACATTCTAGAAACTACGGCTGGTTTTCTTGCCACTGGACTTGATAACAAAAAAAGTATTATTTTTAATCAATCTTCAGTGAGTGGACACGCTGAACTTGCTTGGATTTTTAATTGTGTAGCACGTGTTGGTTGGTTAAATAGGATGACACAATTTAAAGACAAAGCTGGAGCCGACAAAGAAAAAGCAAGCGTAGGACTTTATATATATCCAAATTTGATGGCTGCAGATATCTTGTTATACAAAGCTACCCACGTACCAGTAGGAGCAGATCAAAAGCAACATTTAGAGCTTTGTAGGGATATTGCACAAAAGTTTAATAATGATTTTAAAAAAGAAATATTTCCAATACCTGAACCTTTAATACAAAAAAATATATCAAGAATTATGAGTCTAAGAGACGGCACCAAAAAGATGAGCAAGTCTGATGAATCAGATTATTCTAGGATTAATCTAAAGGATTCTGCTGACGATATAATTAAAAAAATTAAAAAAGCAAAGTCAGACTCATCTGCTATACCTGACAATTTAAAAGATTTAGAAAAAAAACCTGAAGCTTTAAACTTAATTAATATTTATTCAGATTTATCGAAGGCATCTTTAGAGCAAGTGTTAAATGAAGTTAAAGGAAAAAATTATTCTTACTTAAAAAATAAATTATCAGAAGTATTGGTTGAAGTAATATGCCCAATAGGAAAAGAAATAAAAAATTTATTAGAGGATAAAAGTTATTTAGAAAAAATTCTTAAAGAAGGCACGGAAAAAGCTAGCGATTTAGCTGTGCGCAACCTTAAAGAAGTGCGAAATGTCGTAGGATTTGTTTAAGCAAAAGTGTTATAAAAGAATATGATAATAACAGAACCAACACCCAATCCAGATTCATTAAAGTTTTTGTCGGAAAAAACTATATCTTCAATAGGAACAGAAGAATTTCAAAAAAAAGACCTAGATAAGATAGAAAATAATTTTGTAAAAAATTTACTTAATTTAGAAGGTGTAGAACTTATCCTCCTGGCTGATAACTTTTTGTCTGTAAAAAAAACAAAGGAAATTTCTTGGGATGTCTTAAAACCAACGGTTATTTCTCATATGAATGACTACTTTCAAACAAATAACGAACCCATACTTAACAAAAAAAAAGGTATGGAAAGTAGCGGTTTAAACGCAGGAGAGATTGAGGGTAGAATTATAAAGATCTTAGACGAAAAAATAAGACCTGCTGTGGCAAAAGATGGTGGTGATATTAAATTTAAATCTTTTAAAGATGGCGTTGTTCATGTTGAACTACAAGGGAGCTGTTCGGGATGTCCGAGCTCACTTATGACTTTAAAACAAGGTGTTCAAAATTTACTTTGCCATTATGTTGAAGAAGTAAAATCTGTAGAGGCTATTTAAAATGAAAAAAATTATTAGCTATCGTCAGAAATTAATTGCGTTAGCAGAAATTTATAAGATTGACAGAGTTTTAGATGTGAAACTAAAACTTACGACCTACGAGATAGAATTAGAGCTTTTAAGAAACAAAGTACCAATACCCTCAAGAAGAGGTTATTTTTCTCACAAAATTGTTATTGAAATCTTAAAGCCTTTTTACTCATCTCTAAAAGATACTTTTTCAATAAATTTTAACATAACTAAAAGTTTAACAAAATTTTTTGATAATATTAAAACCTCTTTACGAGAAAATATATTAATAAATTTAAATTTAAACTTAAACAAAATAAATTCAAATTTAAGTAAAATACCAAAAAAAATATTCGATAGTATTAATAATTATTTTAGCTTTGTCATTTTCAATATAAGTAATTTTTTTAAAGTTCTTACAAAAACTGTAATAAATAGTTTAAATAATGTTTATCACTTTAAATTTGAAGAAAAGTCGATAAATAAATTTATTCTACGGGGAGTTTATAGCTTTCTTTTAATAACGTTAGTTTCAAGTGGTTTTTATATAAAGGGACTTATAACCGACGGAGATAGCTTGAAGATATCGGTAGAAATAAAATCAGATAAAAAAAAGGTATCGAAGAAACCAAATATTGATAAAAAAAATAAATCTAAAGAATTAGTAAAAAAACAAGAAGTCCCAAAGACTCCCTACGACCCTGAAAACGATTATACTTTAAACACACAAACAGTACTAAATTTATTTGAAGATTTAGAATATGATTTAGATCATGTAAGAAGTAAAAAATTAGTAAAACCTATCTATTTTACAAGATTACCAAAAGATTTAGATGAGATAAAAAGTGTTACAAAAAAAAAAGAAACTTTTTTACAGATTCTTCTGCCCTTAGTAGTCGCAGAAAATGAAAGCATTATAAAAGACAGAAAGTATTTGCTAAATATACTAAAAAAAAATAAAAATAAAAAAAATACAACTTGGATAAACAAAAAATATAAAGAATATAAAGTATCTAAAAAAAATATAAGTGAATTAATAGAAAAAATGGACATCATTCCAACTTCTATAGCTTTAGCTCAGGCAGCAAAAGAAAGTGGTTGGGGGACTTCAAGATTTGCTTTAGAAGGCAATGCTATGTTTGGACAGTGGACGTGGAGCGAAGCAGGTATTGAACCGCTTGAAAAAGTTGATGGTCAAAAGCATAAGATACTTAAGTTTCCTATATTGAGAGCGTCAGTTAAAGCATATATTATCAACTTAAATACACACTCAGGTTATAAAAGTTTTAGGAAAAAAAGACTAGAACTGAGAAACGCCAATAAAAACTTATCAGGTTTAGATTTAATTCATGAGCTTGATAATTATGCCCAAAACGGAAAAGAATATACTAAAATTTTAGAAAAAATAATTAAGCAAAATGATCTTGATGAATTCGAAACGGTGACAATAGACGATTTTAAAGCAAAGAAAGAATTAAAACTTTGATTATAGATTAGCCACCACAAACTGAATACCTAGCCATCGCCACGATCCATCGGTCTCTCTTAAGGAACAATTAACCCTTCCTCTTTCTGTAGTAAATTTGCCAACTAAATTAATTTTTATTTTAAAATTTTCTAAGTACTCGAGTTCAGACTTTCTCCATGAGTTTTGCTCATTAGAATAACAGTTTAAAAGTTTAATATTTTTTAAATCATCAAAAAACTGAACAATAATTTGCGGAGGATTATCCAGGTCAGTAATATATTTCTCCTCTGGTATTATTGATTTAAATTTTAATGGGATAGTTTTAAGTATAATTTCAAAACGTTTTTGGTCACCGTAGGCTTCATTAATTGGAAATCTAGGTAATTCATAAAAATCTTTAGTTTCGTCAGTTACACCTGAATGTTGTCCAAAAGCATATTTGAAACCTAAATTTTTGATAATTTTTTTAAAACTTTTGCTGTATTCACCAAACGGATATGAAAAAAAAGGAGATTTATATTCTAAATTATTTTTAAAATCTGCCACCGCACGATTTATATCATGAATAATTTCCTCATCTTTTTTATCAACCAAATACTCATGAGAAAAACTATGATTACCTATATGTACAAATTTTTCTTTTGCAATTTCTTTAATCTGAGACCAGTTCATATAGCCATAATTGCCAACCTCCCTTGTGTTAACAAATAATATAAAAGGTATTTCTTGCTCTTTTAAAATTGGCCACGCATTATCATAAAAAGATTTAAAACCATCGTCTATAGTCAATAAGATTTTTTTGTCGCTTTTTTGATTCACAAGCGCATTCTCAAAATTATTTGGATTTATGAATTTAAACTGTTTTTTTTTTGCTAAATCTAGATGTTCTATAAAATCTTTTATTTTTATATTTGTAGAAGGGTATTTATTTTCTTCAAACCGATGATACATAAGGACAATAATGCCTTTATCTTCTATACTACTAGTCATAGATGCCAATTGACTAGGCAAAAACATAGAGAATATGGAAATGATTAGAAATTTTTTAATAATTAATTGCACTGGTAAAAATGATTCTATTGCATTGAAAATTGATAGTAAGTTTTTTTTTAAAAAAATACAAACCAATCTTATCAAGAACGAAATGCTTGTTTTAGATATCCTTAATTTTTTGAAAGAAAATAACGCTAAAATTAACGATAAATTTTCACTTATTGTAAATTCAGGACCCGGTAGTTTTTCGGGTGTCAGAATAGCTCTCGCAGTCGCTAAAGGCATATGTCTAGTTAGTAAAGCAAATATTTATAGTTATAATTATTTTTTGTTGAATGCAGCGCCATATTTAAATAAAAAAATGAAAATTATTTCAATCCAAAAAGCTAATAATTTTTACTATTATTCAGAAGGCACTTTTAAAGATCATTACACTTTTACTATACCAGAAAAAATTGATTCTGATTGTTTGCAAAAAAAAGACTCTATAATTGTAGTCCCCCATGAAATAATCAATAATAAAATATTTAACAATATTAGTCTAAAAAAAATTAAAATAGAGCAATTCAACCTAAAAAATATTGAAATATTAGCAGAAAATAATTTATTAGAAAATAAATTGATTAAACCACTGTATTTAAGTTAAGTTATAATTAATTGTATGAACAAAATAGAAGAAAAATGCATTAGCAAAGGAGTTAGACTAACAGAGCAAAGAAAAGTTGTTGCCGAAGTTATGTCTGCTTCAAACGATCATCCGGATGTAGATGAGCTACACAAAAGAGTCAATAAAATTGATAGAAAAATTAGCATAGCCACAGTTTATAGAACAGTAAAATTATTTGAAGAATCAGGAATTGTAGAAAAACATGATTTCAAAGGTGGAAAGGCAAGATACGAAAAATCTCCAGAAGAACATCACGATCATTTAATTGATATAAATAGTGGTGAGATAATTGAGTTTGTTAATAAAGAAATAGAGATTTTACAAAACAAAGTTGCTAAAAAATTAGGTTATAAATTAGTTGATCACAAACTTGAACTCTATGGCTCTAAAATAAAAAAAAAATAATTTGTCTAAAAAAATATTTATTAAAACTTTTGGTTGTCAAATGAATGAATACGATAGCAATCGTATTTTAGACTTAGTTAAACCCATGGGTTATGTTGTTACTGATAAACCCACAGATGCTGACTGTTATGTTTTAAATACATGCCACATTAGGGAAAAAGCTACAGACAAAGTTTATCATGATATCGGAAGGTTAAAAAAAGAATTTAGAAACAAAAAAAAACCAATGCTTCTTGTTACTGGCTGCGTAGCTCAAGCAGAGAATGAAGAAATGCTAAATCGAGAAAAATATATTGACGGCGTGATAGGACCACAATCATACCATGAAATACCAAATATAATTAAAAAAATAGAAAATAATAAAAATAAAATCAACAGTACTGAATTTGAAGCAGTGGAAAAATTTGATAGTCTGAATCTAGTTAGGAATTCCAATTCAAAAATTTCTTCATTTTTAACAATACAAGAAGGTTGCGATAAGTTTTGTCATTTTTGTGTTGTGCCTTATACAAGAGGACCTGAACACTCAAGATCTATAGATGAAATAATTTTTGAGGCGAAACAATTAATAGCTAACGGATCTAAAGAAATCACACTATTAGGTCAAAATGTGAATGCTTACGAGCACAAAAACCAAGGAAGCACATTTCGTTTATCAGATTTAATAATCAAGCTTAATAAAATAGATGAACTAAAAAGAATTAGATACACAACCTCACACCCAAGTGATGTCTCCAAAGATTTAATAGAAGCGCATAAATCTTGTGAAAAATTAATGCCTATACTTCATTTACCTGTCCAGAGTGGCTCTTCAAAAATTCTTAATATTATGAATAGAAAACATGACATTGAAGAATATCATAAAATTATTGAAGATTTTAAGGAAGCCAAACCAAATATTAAATTTTCTTCAGATTTTATTATAGGCTATCCAGGAGAAACAGAAGAGGATTTTAATCAAACATTAAGTTTAATAGAAAAAGTTAAATTTATTAATTCATATTCTTTTGTATATAGTTCGAGACCAGGCACACCAGCTTCAAAATTAGATGATGTAGATTTAGAAATAGCAAAAAAAAGATTATCAAAATTGCAGGCAATTCTCGTGAAAAATAACTCTACATATAAAGAAGGATTTTTAGGTAAATCAACGGAAGTACTTTTTGAAAATAAATTAGACAATCAAAATAAATATTTCGGACGAGATAAATTCTTAAACTCAGTCATTGTAGAGAGTAAAAAAAATTTAACCGGTCAAATTTTAGATATTAAAATTGATGCATTCAATCATAATAGTTTATTTGGAAAAATTTTATCTAATGAAACAAGAAATTTTGCAGCTTAATTAATGTCTGAAATAAGTAAATTACAAAAAAAACTTGTTATAAAAAAAATAGATAAAGAAACTTTAAATATTCAAATTTTAGATAATAATATCCTGTCGTTGATTGTCGGCGAATTTAATGAAAATTTGAAACAATTAGAAAAATTAACTCAAACTACTTTATTTTTTAGAGGTAATTCAATTACAGCAAAAGGACATCCAAACAGTATTAATAATGTCTCTGAAGCAATTAAATTTTTAATTAATAAATTTCTTTTGACTAATAGTATTGAAAAAAGTGATATAATTTTATCGGTGAATAAAAATTTAAATTCTGGCAATAGCTCAAATGTACAATCTTTTGCACAATTGATAAAAACGCCGAGAAAATCTGTAATAGCAAGATCACAAAAACAATCTGATTATATAAAAGCGCTAAGAGAAAACGATATTGTAATGGCTCTAGGACCTGCTGGCACAGGAAAAAGCTTTCTTGCAGTATCAGTAGCTATTACTTTACTTATGGAAAAAAAAGTAGAGAGGGTCATACTCTCCAGGCCTGCAGTTGAGGCAGGAGAAAAACTTGGCTTTCTTCCAGGCGACATGAAAGATAAAGTGGACCCATATTTAAGACCACTTTACGATGCTTTATATGAATTATTTGGCTTTGAAAAAATTGATAAAAAAATCGAAACAGGTGAAATCGAAATTGCACCGTTAGCCTTTATGAGAGGCAGAACGTTAAAAAATTGTTTTGCCATTCTAGACGAGGCCCAAAATGCCACTGAAACACAAATAAAAATGTTTTTAACTAGAATAGGTGAAAATTCAAAATTGGCTGTTAACGGGGATCCAACTCAAGTAGATCTTATAAACAAATCTCATTCAGGGCTAATAAAATCTAAAAATATTCTAAGTACTGTTAAGGAAGTAAAAATTGTCGAATTTGACCATAAAGATGTTGTGAGACATCCTCTTGTTTCAAAAATAATCAAAGCTTACCAAAAAAAAGTTGATGATCAAAGCTAATGTATTAATCGCCAATAAAAATTGGAAAAAATACATCGGAGATTCAAATAGTTATATAAATAAAAAACTTAAAAAAATAGATAAAAAACTAACTATATTTAGAAAAAATAATTTTAAATTTACAATCTTACTTTCAGGAGACACCGAAGTTAAAAAATTAAATAATAAATTTAGAAAAAAAAATAAAACAACAGATATTTTGTCTTTTCCATTCCAAGAAAAAAAAACTTTAAATATACTGATGAAAAAAAAAAAAACTCAAATATATATAGGTGACATAATAATTAATTTAAATAAAATAATACCAAGAGTTAAAGGTGTAGATTTTCTTTTAAATTTTGATAAAATTTGGATTCATGGTTTAATTCATTTAATGGGGTATCGTCATAAATCAAATCGTGATTATTCTATAATGACATCGCTAGAAAATAAGTTAATTAAATCTTTAAAATAATATGATTTTAAATTTTTTTAATAGTAGATTTTTTTTAGTTTTTTTATCTCCATTTGTTTTGGGAACATTAACAGTCTTTAGCTTTCAACCATTTAATATGAGTTACGTAAATTTCGCTATCATTCCTATCTTATTCCTGCTTACAACTTATGTACAAAAAAGATCTAAAAATACCTTTAGAAAAAAGCCTTATTTATTAAATCTATTTTTTATTGGATATTTATTTGGTGTTGGTTTTTTTTTAACTGGTACTCATTGGATATCTCATTCACTTACATTTGATGAAAATTTTAAATCTTTAATCCCAGTTGCAATAATTGGTTTACCAATCTTTCTAGGAGTTTTCTTCGGTTTAGCAATTTTATTAGTTGGACCTTTTTTACAAAATAATTTTATATCTATTTTGTTATTCTCAAGTTCCTTCGCTTTAATGGACTATTTAAGAACAAAAGTTTTTTCAGGTTTCCCTTGGAATGTGTGGGCATATACTTGGTCTTGGAAACCAGAAATACTTCAGTCTCTATTTTATTTTGGTTTTCATTCATTTAATTTATTATGTATTGTTGTTTATTGCACACCTCTTTTATTAATTTTCAAAAAAAAATCTAATTTTATTTTGTTTGCTTCGATTGGTTTAGTTTTCTTCGGTAATTATATCTATGGGTCTTCAGTAATTAAAAAAAATAGCCTAAATTTGGCTAATTTAAAACTTGATTCTAAAAATTCAATTTATACGAAAATTATCTCACCTAATTTTGACTTAAAATACAATTTATCTAATATTGATTTAGGCAAAAATATATCAAGCCTAATTAAGTACAGCGAACCTGAGACTAATAAAAAAACTCTTTTTGTTTGGCCAGAAGGAATTTTTACTGGCTATAGCTTTGAACAAATTAAAGAATATAAAAATTTATTCGAAGATTCATTTTCGGAAAATCACCTCATATTATTTGGGTCTAATACAACAAAAAAAGTTTTAAATGACTTTGAAATATTTAATAGTCTAATAATCACTAACAACAAATTAGATATTGTTTTTCAGTATAACAAAATTAAGCTAGTGCCTTTTGGTGAATTTTTACCTTTTGAGAATATTTTAAATAAACTTGGAATAAAAAAGATAACCGAAGGCTATGGCTCATTTTCGAGAGGTAGCACTAATGATATTTTTATGCTGGATAATCTAAAAATATTGCCACTAATCTGTTATGAAATAATATTTCCTGAATTAAGTCAGTATCAAAAAAATATGATTGTTAATATTTCAGAAGATGCTTGGTTTGGAGACACGATAGGACCCAGTCAACACTTTGCTAAAGCTATTTTTAGAGCAATAGAAAATAATGTTTATTTAGCTAGATCAGCCAATAAAGGCTTTAGTGCGTTTATAGACAACAAGGGAATAATAAAAAAAGTTTTAAAGCCAAATGAAAGGGGTGTTATAGAGCTTAATGTGCCAATTATAAACAATACACAAAAAAAACATAAAATTGATTTGATCTTTTTTGTTCTTTTATTTACATGTGTTTTTACTTTTATTCTTTTAAGAAAAAATGAAAAATAATTATTTATTTACAAGTGAATCAGTTTCCGAGGGTCATCCAGACAAAGTCTGTGATAGAATTTCTGATATGGTTGTTGACTCTTACTTATCTAGAGATCCCTTTTCGAGAGTTGCCTGTGAAACCTTAACCACAACAAATAAAGTAGTTTTAGCAGGAGAAATTCGAGGCCCCAAAATAGACAAAGACGAATTAATACAAAAAGTTAGAGATTGCATTAAAGATATAGGTTACGACCAAGATGGATTTAGCTGGAAAGAACAGACTAGTATCGAGTCCTATTTGCATTCTCAGTCATCAGATATAGCGATGGGTGTAGATTCAAAAGACAATAAAGATGAAGGAGCAGGAGATCAGGGTATTATGTTTGGATACGCCTGCAACGAAACAGAAAATTTAATGCCAGCACCAATTGATTATTCACATAAAATATTAAGATTAATGGCAGAAGATAGAAAGAAAGGTTTTTTAAAAGGAATAGAGCCAGATTCTAAGAGCCAAGTTACAATGTATTACGAAAATGACAAACCGATAAAAGTTAGTTCAGTTGTGATTTCAACACAACATTCTAAAGATTTAAATCAAGAAGAGGTTAAAAAACTTGTTTACCCATATATTAAAAAATCTATACCAGAAAATCTATTGAAAGAGCTAGACGAAAAAGAAGTTTATATTAATCCAACTGGTCAATTTATAATTGGTGGGCCTGATGGTGACACAGGTTTAACTGGAAGAAAAATTATCGTTGATACTTACGGTGGAGCGGCACCTCATGGAGGTGGAGCTTTCTCAGGAAAAGATCCTACCAAAGTAGACAGATCTGCCGCTTATGTTTCACGATATTTAGCAAAGAACATTGTAAGTGCTGGTGTTTCAGAAAAATGCTTAATCCAACTTGCTTATGCAATTGGTGTTTCAAAACCACTTTCTATTTATGTAAAATTAGCAGAAAAAGATGAAGAAAAAACCGAAGATATAAAAAAAACAATAGAAAAAAATTTTGATTTATCACCGAGAGGAATTCGAGAATTATTAGGTTTAAACAAACCCATTTACGAAGTGACATCAGCCTATGGTCATTTTGGCAGAAAGCCAACAAATAAAGGTGAGTTTTCTTGGGAAAAAACTGACCAAATTAATATTTTTAAAATGTAACCTTGAAAAAGCCTTAAATTTTCATTAGATATATATAAAATTAGATGTTTACAGAATGGGCTTAAGCCCATTTTTTTTTGGAGCAAACTAAAAAGGAAAAAATGTTAAATAGAGGACTGGATAAAGTAGAATTATTAAGAATAGTAGAAGCAGTTGCAAATGAGAAATCTATAGATAAAGAAATAGTTTTGGAGTCGATGGAAAGCGCCATACAAAAAGCGGCTTTAACAAAATTTGGAACTGAAAATAATATTCGAGTTATTATAGATCGATTAAGCGGTGAAATTAAAATTCAAAAAGTACTTGATATTGTAGAAACAATTGAAGACACGAGTAAAGAAATAATTTTAAATGATGCACAGTCTTTAGATAAAAAAAACAAAGATCTTAAGGTTGGAGATCAAATATTTGAAGATTTACCACAAATAGACTTCGGAAGAATAGCAGCTCAAAGTGCCAAGCAAGTTATTAGTCTAAGAGTTAAGGAGGCTGAAAAAAACAGACAGTACGAAGATTTTATTGAAAAACAAGGTGATATTTTAAGTGGAATTATTAAAAGATTAGAATATGGAAACGTAATAGTAGATCTGGGAAAAGCGGAAGGAGTAATTAAAAAAGATGAACTTATTCCAAGAGAAATATTAAAGACAGGTGATCGTGTAAAAGCTTATTGTTATGAAGTTAAAAAAGAACTTAAAGGTCATCAAATATTTTTATCAAGAGCACACCCTCAATTTTTGGCTAAATTATTTTTTCAAGAAGTACCTGAGATTTACGAAGGCATAATAGAAATAAAAGCTGTTGCAAGAGATCCTGGTAGCAGGGCTAAAATTTGTGTTTTTTCAAAAGAAAGTTCGATAGATCCTGTGGGTGCCTGTGTGGGTATGAGAGGAAGTCGAGTTCAGGCTATAGTAAATGAATTACATGGTGAAAAAATTGACATAATAAAGTGGACAGAAGATTTACCGACACTAATATCTGAATCTTTATCTCCCGCAGAAATTCAGAAAGTCTTGATTGATAAAGACAATAAGAGAATTGATGTAATATTGACTGAAGAAAATTTAAGCAAAGCTATAGGTAGAAGAGGCCAGAATGTTAGGCTTGCATCAAAACTAACTAATTATGAAATAGACATTTTAACAGATCAAGAAGATTCTGAAAGAAGACAGACAGAATTTAAAGAAAGAACTGAAAATCTAGTTAAAAGTTTAGAGGTGGATGAAACTTTGGGTCAACTTTTAGTTTCGGAAGGCATGCAAAGCATTGAAGAAATATCTCAGGCAAATCCAGACGATATTACAAAAATTGAAGGTATAGACGAATCTACAGCGAGCGAGTTAATCAACAGATCAAAAGAAAATTTAATCAAAGAAAAAGCAGAGATATCAAAAAGATTAAAAGAATTAGGTGTAGAAGATGCTTTAGCTAATTTACAAGGTATTACCCAGGGAATGTTAGTTTTGCTTGGGCAAAGAAGCATAAAAAAATTGAGCGATTTTGCCGATCTTTCTTCTGATGAACTAATAGGTGGTTTTGACGAAATTAAAGGGAAGAAAATCAGGATAGAAGGATATTTGGAAGAGTTCTCTCTATCCAGAGAAGAAGCCGATCAACTGATTATGTCTGCGAGGGAGATAGTATTTAAATAAAATATTCATGGAAGATAACAAGAAGAAAAAAAAAACTTTAACTATTTCAACAAACACATCTAAGAAGATTGATCTATCGTCCCTTTCAAGTGACGGAAAAAAAACCTTTTCTATAGAAAAAAAAACTCCTTTTAAAACCTCAAGAGACAATAAATTAAATACTAAAACTGGAACTTTTAAAAAAGTAGAACCTGCCAAAAAAACAATTGTAAGAAAATTTATCGAACAACAGGCTACAAAAAATTTTATTAAAAAAGACGAAAAAGCCCCATCTAAAGCTAAACTAAAGATTGATCCATCGTCTTTAAAAAGAGATTTTAAACTTACAGTTTCAAGAGCTATGAATGTTGAAGAAGTTGAGATTAAACAAAGAAGTTTAGCATCTGTAAAAAGAGCAAGATTAAAAGAAAAAAAAACGGGAAATACAGACGAAAGAAAAGAAGCAATAAAAGTAATCAAGGACGTTAACGTTCCTGAACAAATTACAATTCAAGAACTTTCAAATCGTATGGCAGAAAGATCCTCAGATATTATTAAGTTTTTATTTAATATGAAGGTTGTTGCAACAATAAATCATATCATTGATAAAGACACTGCAGAATATATTGTAAAAGAATTTGGGCATAACCCTATTGTTGAAATTACACCAGGTCTAGAGATCAGAAAAAAGAAAAATCAGCTAGAAGGAAAAATAGAAAAAAGACCACCGGTTGTAACTATAATGGGTCACGTAGATCATGGAAAAACATCTTTGCTTGATGCTTTAAGAAATGCCAATGTAGTTTCTGGAGAACACGGCGGGATCACTCAACATATTGGAGCATATCAAGTTAAAACTGAAAAAAATGAAACTATAACTTTTATTGACACACCTGGTCACGCTGCATTTACAGAGATGAGAGCTCGTGGCTCTAAGATTACAGATATTGTTGTTTTAGTTGTCGCTGCAAATGATGGCATTATGCCTCAAACAATTGAAGCAATACAACATTCTAAAGCAGCCAAAGTTCCAATTATAGTAGCTATAAACAAGTGTGATTTACCAGACAAAAATATAACTAAAATCAAAAATGATTTAATGAAGTACGAGTTGATAGCTGAAGATTTTAGTGGAGATACTTTATTTGTAGAAGTTTCAGCTACACAAAAAATTAATCTAGACAAACTAAAGGAAAGTATTTCTCTGCAATCTGAGATATTAGATCTTTCAGCATCTTTCAGTGGACCCGCAACAGGCGTTGTAATAGAATCTAAAATAGACAAAGGCAAAGGTCCTGTTTCAACAATATTAATAACTAATGGTGTATTAAAAAAAGCAGACTATTTTGTTTGTGGAAACACTTATGGAAAAATTAGAGCGATGATTAATTATGAGGGGAAATTAATAAATGAAGCCTCTCCTTCCATGCCTGTTGAAATTCTTGGAATGAACGAGTCCGCATTTGCTGGAGCAGAATTTGTAGTTACAGAAAATGAAGACAAAGCTAGGGAAATTGCAGAATTCAGTAAAAGCGGTTCAGTTTCAGTAAAACCTGCAATTCAAGATAAAACATCAATATTTGAGAATCAAAACACTAAAGAAGAACTAGACATAATTATTAAATCAGATGTTCAGGGCTCAAGTGAAGCATTAAAAAATGCTATAAACAAAATTGAACACCCAGAAGTAAAAGCAAATATTATTTTAGCTGATATAGGAATGATCAATGAATCAGATGTTTCTTTAGCTAAAGCTTCAAATGCTCTTTTGATTGGCTTTAACGTGAAACCAAACAATCAGGCTAAAAAATTGGCTGAACAGCAACATGTAGTAATTAAATATTTTAATATTATTTATGAAGTATTAGAATTTATTGAGAAAGGTCTATCAGGTTTATTAGAGCCAGAAGTAAAAGAAACAGTTATTGGATCAGCAGAAATCTTAAAGGTTTTTAAAGTTTCTGACGCAGGAAAAATAGCAGGCTCAAAAGTAACAGAAGGTGAAATAAAAAATAAAGCAAAAGCTAGACTAATAAGAGATGGAGCTGTTGTTTATACCGGGGAAATTTCAAGTATTTTTAGAGAAAAAAATCAAGTGAAAGAGGTTAAGAATGGTTTAGAGTGTGGAATAAGTCTTAAAGATTTTATAGATTTTAAAGAAAAAGATATAATTGAGGCCTATCTCTCAGAAAAAATAGACAGGCAAATATAATGGGCAAAGGTAAGGCTTCAGCAGTATATTCACAGAGACAGCTACGCGTAGGTGAACTAATCAAACATGGTCTTGGAGAAATCTTCATAAGAAATGAAGCAAAAATTTTAGCTTTGAACACTAACGTAATTACCGTAACTGAGGTAAAAATGACGCCAGACCTTAAATCTGCAAGAGTATATGTGATACCGCTCGGCGGAGTAGAGTCTAAAAAAACAGTAAGTATCTTGACGGAGTTCTCACATCTTGTTAGAAAAGCACTATCAAAAAAACTTGATATAAAGTTTCTTCCTAGACTAGCATTTGTAGAAGATAATTCATTTGAATATGCTGAGAAGATAGAAAGATTAATTAATACAAACAAAGAAAATGAAACAGA
>Ga0307986_10000419_pt1 | contig 31715 bp, 39 predicted proteins | sample EllFjometageno82_FD_203170 | JGI IMG/M metagenome (GOLD analysis project Ga0307986, IMG submission 203170) | Marine microbial communities from Ellis Fjord, Antarctic Ocean - #82 | ecosystem: Environmental > Aquatic > Marine > Unclassified | place: Southern Ocean | collected 2014-10-09 | reverse complement strand
AGACGAATCAGAAATACTTGGTATAATAAGTATTAACGATACCCCCTGCCACATCTATCACACAAGGAGTAAAAGGTAAGATGATTAACGCAACATACATAGACCACATGGGTACTGACCTTACTGTAGCCAACGCTGCAAGGGTCAGCTTTGGTAAGGAAAGTACCTTTGTTGATACAGATGGGAAGACTTTATATGATCGTGATGTAAAGCTAATCCAGTACCTAGCCAAGCATAGCCATTATAGTCCATTCGGTCACTGCTTTGCCTCCTTTCATGTCAAGGCCCCCGTGTTTGTAGCACGACAGCTGGTCAAGCATAAGTTCCTACGATGGAATGAGATCAGCCGTAGGTATGTCGATGATGAGCCTGAGTTTTACACACCTGATGTATGGCGTGGTAGGGCTGATGATATAAAACAAGGTAGTTCAGGTGAAGTTAAAGTTCCTTACTTAGTGCCACATGAGTTTAACAAGTCTGCCCTCTATGAGTACGAAACATTACTTGAGGCGGGTGTATGTCCTGAGCAAGCACGTATGGTATTGCCACAGTCTACCATGACTGAGTGGTACTGGTCAGGTAGCCTTGATGCCTTTGCTGATATGTGTAAGCTAAGGTGTGCCACTGATACACAGGCAGAGACACAAGAAGTAGCTTGGGACATATACTTTCAAATGGAAAAGCTATTCCCTGTGTCGTGGATAGCATTGATAGGTGCTATGTCATGACTAAACGTATTCCCATGAAGGGTGGCGATGAGTATGATGGCCTCACTAAAGCACGTAAGTTTTACCTGTGGAAAGCTGGTCAGTTGAAGAAGATTAAACGAGCCTACAATAAAAGGTTACGTAAGTATAACAAGGAGAAGACAGATGAATGACATAATAAAAATAATAGAGATAGATGAACATGAGGATGGCAGTGCTACATTGCAACTAGAGTGTGACCCAGAAACGTATAGGGCTATCTTCAATGTAGGCTTTGTATCCTTAGTCAAGGCTGGGCTGGACGCTGAGTGGGACAAGTCAGAACAATGATTAGACGTATGAGTGAAGAGGAACGTAAACGGTCTGTGTTTAGAGATCAAGTTAACAAGTGGAGAAAGCCAATTAGAGAACATGCTTTTGAGGAGACAGTAGTGGCTAAACACAACAAGGATGATGCAGTCAATGAGCCAGAGCACTACGCACGGTGGAAGATAGAGCCTATCACATACATCATGACCAATGGCTTTGACTTCTGGCGAGGTAACATCATCAAGTATGCTAGTCGTGCAGGGTTTAAGCCTTACGATGGTAAGACAAAGGATGCCAGCGAGATCATTGACCTACATAAAGTAATCAGGTATGCTGAGATGCGTATCAATCAGTTGAACGGGAAGGAAAAGTTGTAGTGTTTACTGTTGAGTTCTATTCTGACCACGTTAAGATTGTTTCGATAGACGAGACAGGGGAGCACGATGATGTAAATGTGTACTTTGAAGAGGATGGTTCTGTTATACTATCACAACCCAACATGGACTATGAAGAAACAGAGGACGTAATCATTGTAAAGTACCAACAATTACTTGACATCTTAGCTGCACTACACCAGACTGAAGGAACATTCCAAAACAGAAAGAGGGGTAAGAATTGACTATTGAATTTTTCTACGGAGCATTTGCTATGTACCTACTAGGTATCCTCTTCTTCTTTGAGGCATTCTTATCTGATGAAGAAGAGGGTGGTGCAAGTTACTTCAAGACAGCATTGCTATGGCCTTACGTAGCAGTTAAACTTATCGTACTTCGTTTTGTGTACGGTAAACAAGAGGAGGACTAGACATGCGTTGTTATATATGTAATGCTATGACAGAAGGTACTGAGATATACTGGGAGGAAAGCAAACAGGCTTGGTCCCCGTGTCCTAAGTGCATAGCTAAGGTAAAGGAGGCACAACAGATTGAGCTATTCGATGGACTACGACTACAAGAAACACCAACCATGCCAAAGCTGCGGCAGTAGTGACGGTGTTTATCCACATGCTGACGGGGCATACTGCTACGTCTGTAAAACTAAAACATTCCATGATGAAGAGGAAGAGACAGAGATGCAACAGACACACCTAACTACAGTCAAGCCGTTACCACCTATCACTGGTACACCTGCTGCTATTAGTAGCCGTGGTTTGACTAAGGCTGTGGCTGAGAAGTACAAGGCACTGACATCTAATGGACAGGTCAACCTGATCTACACATTGAATGGTAAACCAACAGGCTTTAAACAACGAGGCCTACAGGAAAAGACATTCAAGTTCAACGGCAATGCTAAGGCTGACCTGTTTGGACAGGCAGCATTCTCTAAGGGTGGCAAGTCAGTCACCATAACGGAGGGTGAGTTCGATGCAATGGCTGCGTATCAGATGATGTTTATGTCTGAGCCTTGTGTATCTGTAATCAATGGTGCATCAGGTGCAGTACAGGACTGCAAGAGAAACTATGAGTGGCTTGACAGCTTCGAGAAGATCAACGTGTGCTTTGACAGTGATGCAGCTGGGCAGAATGCAGCCCTTGCGGTGGCTGAATTGTTTGATCCACGCAAGGTACGCCTTGTTAAGATGGTACTCAATGATCCTAACGACTTCATACTACAGCATCGTGAACGTGAGTTCATCGACAGTCACAAGAAGGCTGGGCCTTTCACACCTGATGGTATCATCTCTGGCCTTGACCTATACGAGAAGGTCAGTACAGCACCAACCTATGACTGTGTGCCGTACCCCTTTGATGGCCTAAACGATATGACTAAGGGCCTACGTACTGGTGAGATGGTTACCTTTGTTGCAGGCACTGGAGTAGGCAAGACACAGGTCATGCGAGAAATACTTTACAGCCTCATACAGCAGGACAAGGGCAACGTAGGTACTATGTTCTTAGAAGAACCAGTACGTGACACAGGCTTGGGCATCATGTCCATCCACGCAGATAAGATGTTACACCTACCCGATACAGAATATACAAAGGAAGAATTTGATGTCGCCTATCACGCAACTCTTGGGAGCAGTCGTGTCTATCTTTATGACTCTTTCGGTAGTAATACTCCTGAACGCATTGTTAGCATGGTTCGTTATCTTTCTCGTTCGTGTGACTGCAAGTACATCATCCTTGACCACATCAGTATTATTGTAAGTGATCATGCCAAGGATGAACGCAAGGCATTGGATGAGATTGCAACCAAATTAAAAACCTTGACAGTTGAGTTAGATATCTGTCTACTGATGGTGTCACACCTTAACCGTGACAAGAACCGTAAGCCACCAGAGGAGGGAGGTACTGTCAATCTACAGGACATCAGAGGTACAGCAGGTATCGGTCAGCTGTCCAACATCATCATTGCACTGGAGAGAAACACACAGGCAGAGGATGAGTTGGAACGTAACACCACAAAGGTACGTGTCATCAAGAACCGATTCACGGGTGAGACAGGGGTAGCAGATAGCTTACTGTACTCACGACACACAGGCAGACTTACAAGTTACGGAGGATAAGGAATGAAAAATGAATACTTTCAAGTAATGAATGGTTTTAAGCAAACCTCTTGGTGGAACGAAGTTGGTCCACTACATGAGACAAACCAAGATGCTATAGAATGGTTGCTTTACGCTGTAGAAATGGTCAAAATACGCAGTAAATGGGCAGCCCCTGACTACAAAATTGAGTTAGTACAAAAACCATGAAGGTAGTATTTGACATTGAGACAGACGGTTTGGATGCTACAGTTATTCATGTACTCGTAGCCAAGGAGCTAGGTGTTAAACGTAACTACATTATACGTGGACCTAAATCCTTTGCTAAGTTTGCTGAAGGTGTGACACACTGGATCGCACAGAACGGGATAGGCTTTGACATACCAGTCGTTGAGAAGCTATGGGGCTACAAGATACCCTTAGCTAAGACAACTGACACCCTTGTACTGTCCCGTCTGTTTGATCCTAAACGTAAGGGTGGTCACTCACTCAAGGCATGGGGTGAACGCCTCGGTGACTTCAAGGATGACTTCAATGACTGGTCTCAGTACTCAGAAGAGATGAAGGATTACTGCAAGCAAGACGTTCATGTAACTGAGTTAGTATACAATGAGTTGATGAAGGAAGGGGCTAAGTTCAGCCAATCGTGTATCAACTTAGAGCATCAGGTTCAGGCCATCATGTGTGAGCAAGAGAACAATGGTTTTCAACTTGACACTGATCTTGCAGAGGAAATCTATACTACATGCCTTGCTGAGACAACACGTATTAAGAAAGAGATCAAAGAGTTCATGGTGCCTGTCGCAGTTAAGGTCAAGGATGTTGTAATCAAGTACAAGCTGGACGGTTCTATATTCGCCAACCAATTACTTGATGGCTGCAATGTACAAGGGGACTACACCAAGATCATGTGGCAAGAGTTCAACCTAGACTCACCAGTACAGATTAACAAACGTCTGGCTAAGTTAGGTTGGAAGCCTACAATAAAAACAGATGGCGGAGACTTCTATAAAATCTGCCCAGAAAATTTATCCACTATACCTGACACTGCACCTCAGGCAGTCAAGGGTCTTAAGACGTGGAAGGTACTAGAATCACGTTGGAAGCTGGCAGCTGAGTGGATACAAGGCTCTCAGTCTGATGGCAGGGTACATGGACAGGTCATTACTCCCGGTGCTGTGACACACAGGGCTGCACATCGTGGCCCCAACATGGCTAACATCCCATCAGTACCACACGGTAATGGTGGTATCCTGTGGAAGATGGATGGTATGTACGCAGCTGAGTGTCGTCAAGTATTCAAGGTACCTAAGGGTAGGCTACTTGTAGGTACAGATGCAGCAGGGATTCAGCTGCGTGTACTTGCACACTACATGAACGATCCGTTGTACACTGAGCAAGTAATTGACGGTGACATACACACGTTCAACATGAATGCGTTGGGTAAGTTCTGCAAGGACAGACCAACAGCTAAGACATTTATCTACGCCTTCCTGCTAGGGGCAGGGGTAGGTAAGATTGCAGAGATACTTGGATGCAATGGAGCACAAGCAAACAAGGCTATGCAGAACTTCTATGAGGCACTGCCATCACTCAAGCGATTAAAGAGTGAGGCATCTCGTGCTGCCAGTATGGGTTGGATGAAGGGTCTTGACGGACGCATCCTAAGGATTGGCAGTGATCACCTTGCCCTCTCTGTTTACCTACAGGGAGGGGAGACAGTACTCATGCGTTTAGCCAATGTATTCTGGCAACGCCAAGCTAAGAAGGAAGGCATTAACTTTAAGCAATGTGCATGGGTACACGACGAATGGCAAACGGAGGTTGACGAACACCAAGCTCACAGACTAGGAGAGATACAAGTCCAGTCTATTGTAGATGCTGGTAAGTTCTTCAAGCTAAACTGTCCAATGGATGGCGAGGCAAAAATAGGTAAGAATTGGCTAGAAACCCATTGACATAGGTTGATAGTCAGTGTATTATAATTAAACAGACCAACGCCAAAGGAGATATAAATGGCTAGTGAAAAGAAAATTGTACTAAAAGATGTTGAAGTTTGCTGGGCAAAGTTACAAGAGTCAGCCAACAAATACATGTCAGATGACACAGAGTTTTCAGTTGCTATCAAGATGACTGACCAGCTGGAACGTCTGATGGTAGACTATAAACTCAACAAGAAAGTAAAGGAAGGTAAGGACAGCACATTCGATGGGGGCCGCTTCATTAAGATTGGTCTTGATGAGAATACACGCAGTGGTTGGACACGGTACGGCGAGGTGTATGACGTTAACGGTAACCCAACTCAGGACTTGATTGGTAATGGCTCCAAGGTTAACATGTTTGTCTCTATCGGTGACAGTGACTACGGTAACATCATCAAGCTGGGTCACTTGTCTGACATGAACCACGACACCAAGGATATGTTCTTTGATTTCTGTCAGGTCTTGGAGCTAGTTGATTACGAAGCCCCCTCTGCTGTCATCAAGACCAATGTTCAGACTACTACATCTGTTGAGGCAGCGGCAGTTGAAGAGATGGAAATTGCATTCGAGTAAGGAGATAACATGACTGACCAACCTAAAGGTATTGATACCCTGATCGAAGATGTCTATGCTGTACTCACTGATGGCTACACATCGACAGAAAAAAGCGAGAAGGTTATTGATGCCTTTGGGGACAGTCTAAAAGACTTACTCCGTTCTCGTTTGATACCCCGTAAAGAAGGAGGTCCAACCCTCCGCCTATCAGCACTAGGCAAGCCTGCTCGTCAACTATGGTATGACAGTAAGGGACACAGCCGTGAGACTATGACAGGTGATAAGCTACTTAAGTTTCTTTACGGGGACATCATCGAAGAGATACTTCTTACGTTAGCTAAACTTTCTGGTCACAGTGTGACAAATGAGCAACAGAAGGTGAAGGTTGCTGGCATCACAGGACATATGGACGCAGTGATTGATGGTCATGTAGTCGATGTGAAGTCAGCTTCTCCCTTTGCCTTCAAGAAGTTTTCTCAGGCAAGCCTAGCTGTTGATGATCCATTCGGATACATGCAGCAAATCTCTGCCTACAGTGAGGCTGTCCCTGACAACAAGGGTGTAGCTTTCTGGGCAATGAACAAGGTGGACGGTTCACTCGTACTGTACCAACCATCTGAAGACTTACTACCTGACACACAAGAACGTGTCACTGAATTGTTAGAAGTCTTAGCATCTGACACACCACCTGAACGGTGCTACGATGTTGAGTTTGATTACAAGACAGGCAACGAGAAGCTGGCTATCGGCTGTGTTTTCTGTGACTTCAAGAAGGAGTGCTGGAAAGATGCTAACGATGGTCATGGTCTCAGAGGGTACAAGTATGCAGCTATGCCGTTCCCTTTATACCTTACCAAAGTGGTGAAGGAACCAAGGGTTGCGGAGATAGACATTGCCTAAGAAGCTGAACACTAGACAACGAGCAATCAAGGCTGGGTATAGGTCTGGCCTTGAGGAACAAACAGCTAAGATGCTGAAGAAGAAGAAGATCAAGTACACCTATGAAGAGACAAAGATCAAGTGGGAAGACTTCAAGATTAGAACGTACACACCTGACTTTGTTCTTCATAACAATATCATAATAGAAACGAAGGGCCGTTTCACAGCAGCAGATAGACGCAAACACCTTGAAATCAAACGACAATACGGGACAGAACATGACATCCGGTTCGTCTTCAGTAACAGTCGTGCTAAGTTATACAAGGGTGCTAAGTCCACATACGGTGACTGGTGTAATAAGAATGGATTCCTTTACGCAGACAAGGAGATACCTGAGGAATGGTTAAATGAATAGTGACTTAGCTACTCGTATAGCTGATAGGTTCAGCATAGAGGATATAGCAGATGCAGTAGGCATCACACCTCATATGTTTATCCAAACTTTTGCTGATGAAATACTTGACAACATCTCAGCCTTAGCAGATATTGATCAAGGGTTCGTAATACAGAAAGAAGAAGAAGAATGATTACACAAGAAGACATAGATGCTTTCAGCATTGTTAATGTATCACCTATGGATTACTCGTACTGGGTAGAGGGTAAGATTACTACGAAAGGGGAGAAACGATTAGTTGAAAATACCCTTGGCTTAGTGGGTGAAGCTGGTGAAGTAGCTGAAAAGATTAAGAAATATATCCGTGATGATACAAAGGTAAGTCAGAAAGATGTCATCAAAGAGTTAGGTGATGTTGTTTTCTATGCCACTGCCTTAGCCAATTACTTCTACAGTAATCTACCTGAGGTACTAGAGACTAACATGGACAAGCTAAACAGTAGAGCAAAACGTGGTGTGATTAAAGGATCAGGTGATAACAGATGAACAACAACCTACTACCTACAGACTACCAGACATTCATTGCTACCTCACGTTATGCACGTTGGCTCGACAAAGAGGGACGCAGGGAGAACTGGGGTGAGACAGTCTCTCGTTACATGGACAACGTAGTACGTCCTGTAGCTGGTGACAATACATACATTACTCAGATTGAGGAGGCCATCCTAGACCTAGGTGTCATGCCCTCTATGCGATCACTCATGACAGCAGGGCCAGCAGCTAGTCGTGACAACACATGCATGTACAACTGCTCGTACCTACCCGTAGATGACCTTAAGGCCTTCGATGAGGCTATGTTCATTCTTCTTTGCGGCACGGGCGTGGGCTTCAGTGTCGAGAGACAGTTCATCAGTAAGCTCCCAGAGGTGCCTCAACTCTTCGAGAGTGAGACGACTATCTTCGTCAAAGATAGCAAGGAGGGGTGGGCTAAGGCTCTTCGTCAAGTGATTGCACTCCTGTATAGTGGTGAGATTCCTAAGTGGGATGTGGCTAAGGTGCGTCCAGCTGGTGCTAGGCTCAAGACCTTTGGTGGTAGAGCATCAGGCCCAGCACCATTGATTGATCTGTTTAACTTTGCAGTTAACACATTCAAGAAGGCAGAGGGACGTAAGCTATCGTCTGTTGAGTGTCATGACCTTATGTGTAAGATTGGTGAGGTAGTAGTAGTTGGTGGTGTTCGCCGTAGTGCTATGATTTCATTGAGCAATCTTAGTGATGACCGTATGCGACATGCTAAGTCAGGTACATGGTGGGAGAACAACCCTCAACGTGCCTTGGCTAACAACTCTGTAAGCTACACTGAGAAGCCAGATGCTATGTCATTCATGCGTGAGTGGACAGCCTTGGTTGAGTCAGGGTCAGGTGAACGAGGTATCTTTAATCGTCAGGCATCTAAGGTACAGGCAGCTAAGAATGGTAGACGTGATCCTAACTTTGAGTTCGGAACAAATCCTTGCAGCGAAATAATTTTACGCCCAAATCAGTTCTGCAACCTAACAGAAGTTGTGGTACGTGCAACAGATACGATTGATACTCTGATGCACAAGGTTAAGTTGGCTACCATCCTTGGTACGATCCAGTCTACCTACACTAAGATGCCATACCTCCGTAAGATATGGGCCATCAACACAGAAGCTGAACGTCTGTTGGGTGTAAGCCTTACAGGTATTATGGATAACCCTCTCATGACTAGCAGCAATGTTGGCTTAGATAAGACATTGGATAAGTTACGTGAAGTCGCAGTTGAAACTAATGCTGAATGGGCTGGCCTTCTCAATATCCCTGTGTCTACTGCTATTACTTGTGTTAAACCTTCAGGTACCGTCTCGCAACTCGTTAACTCAGCCTCTGGGGTACACGCCAGACACAATAACTATTACATACGAACAGTTCGAGGAGACAACAAAGACCCCTTGACACAGTTCATGATTGATCAAGGTATCCCTTCAGCACCTTGTGTTATGAAACCAGAACAGACTACTGTGTTTAGCTTCCCTATGAAGTCACCTGATGGTGCTGTCACTCGTAATGATACAACAGCTATCGAACAGTTAGAGACATGGTTGATGTACCAACGTCACTGGTGTGAGCATAAGCCATCCGTTACTATCTCAGTTAAGGATAGTGAATGGGTAGAGGTGGGTGCCTTTGTCTACCGCCACTTCGACGAGATGTCAGGTGTGTCATTCTTGCCACACTCAGATCATACCTACCAACAGGCCCCTTATCAGGACTGTGGTAAGTCAGAATACAAAGAGTTACTATCTTTAATGCCTAAAGCTATTGACTGGGCATCTCTTGCTGACTATGAGCAGGAGGACAATACATCTGGCAGTCAGACTATGGCTTGTTCAGGTGACTCATGTGAAATCGTAGACCTAGTTTAAACATAAAAGGAATACCCAAATGATACATTCAGCATTCGCCTTCTTCGTAGTAGTACTTATCTCAATAGGTATTGTAGAAGAAGTTGTAGTACCAGCTGCAAATAAGGTAATTGAAGTTACAACTCCTGTAGTTGAGAAAGCTATTGACTACGTTACACCGTCAACGCCCTCAGAATAGGAGATAACATGTACACTATCATTACCCGTGACCAATGTAACTTCTGTGACTCAGCCAAGATACTAATGAAAGGAGCAGGGCAAGGCTACACAGAATACAATGTACAGTCCACCAGTTCTAAGTGGGTACTGACACTTCTAAAACAAGCAGGACGTAAGACAGTACCACAGATATTTGCAACGGATGGTACTTACATTGGAGGATACGCAGAGTTGAAGGCTTTGTTCGGTAAAGTAGAAGGAAATTTAGAATGAGTGCAGTACGTAAGAAGTTTAGCAGAGCCTTGTATGCAGCCTACGATGCACCTGCTCGTGAGGCCTTAGTTAAACACCTTGAGGGTAAGGGCCACACCATCGTAAACAATGAGGAGAACTACAATGTAGACGTAGTATCTCAGAAGGGCGACCATACTTACTTCAATGAGGCAGAGGTTAAGACTGCATGGACAGCAGACTGGGATACATCTTGGACAGAGATACGTTTACCTGAACGTAAGCAACGTCTGATAGACAAGCATGCAGGTGTCAACGGTGTCTTAAACTTCTACATCTTTCGTCCTGACTTCAAGCAGGCATGGCGTATTAAAGATACTCAGCTTACACAAGAAAGCCTAAGGGTAGCCAAGGGCAGGTACATAACACATGGGGAAAAGTTCTTCCATATACCTTACGTTGAAGCGGAGTTAATTAAACTATGAATAATGTAGAACCCCTTACAAAGCCATCGAAGACAAGGCGTAAGACAAACTACAAGGGTGCAAGTGCTAAGAAAACATCTGGGTTAACACCTAAGACAGATAAACAAAAGGAGTTCATTGATGCGTTATCTTCATCGAATCAAGTATTCGTTCTTGGCCCAGCTGGAACAGGCAAGACTTACGTTACGGCTACGTTCGCAGCGGATTTATACACGACTAAACAAATTGATAAGATCGTTATCACGAGGCCGCACGTTGCGGTAGGTAAGGAGTTAGGCTTTTTAAAGGGTGACCTTCAAGAGAAGACAATGCCTTGGGCCTTGCCTGTGTTAGATGTCCTAGAGAAACACTTAGGAAAGGGAACAGTTGAAACAGGTATCAAGAATGGAAACATTGAGATGGCACCTCTTGCACTTATGCGTGGGCGTAGCTTCGACAATGCCTTCATAATTGTAGACGAAACACAGAACATCACAACACATGAGCTTAAGATGTTGTTGACAAGGGTAGGTGAGGAGTCAACCATTGTTCTTAACGGAGATGTACAGCAGTCAGACCTAAAGGAAGCTGACGGTTTGTCTAAGGTCATTCACCTAGCTAAGAAACATATGTTACCCATACCAATCATTGAGTTTGGTGTAGAGGATATTGTTCGTAGCGGTGTCTGTGCTCAGTGGGTGAAGGTCTTCATGAAAGAGAACATCTAGTACCAAACAAAAAGAAACCCCCTTGGAAGTTAATCCTTAGGGGGTTTTTATTAATAACCTTTTGATTTCTTTTTAGCTGGCTTCTTCTTTGTAGATTTCATTGCTGAATCCTTCATAAGTTTTCCATTGGGCATGTAGTGATAACCCTTAGGTGCTTTCTTCTTCATTGACATTATACACTCTCCCCTATTTTAAAACAATTTGGTTTAACTATGTAACCTTCTAGCATAAACTTACTGCCTACAGTAATTACATCGGCTTGGCAACTGGATTCAGTAGGCCACAGGTTTTTAGTATTACCTACTACTACACAGGATGAAACTTCAGGAGATGAACACACCATTAAGACAGCTAACCACATCACCACTTAACCTTGTTAGCCCAGTAATCAGCCATCACCATTTCCCTTGTTTCTTGCCGACGAAATAAAACGCAATGCCGAATAGAGTAAGTCCTGATATCGCCACCAGAATACCCAAAGTCCACTCAATAATAGATTTCTGTATCTCAGCCTTACGGTACATAGTCTTCTGACGCTCCCTGCGTACTTGAGCTTCGATAGCCAACAAATCTTCCCACGCAGGTTGACCAAAAGAGAATTGAATATACTGCTTAATCTCAGCACGTAACGCCTCCGCTTGTTTCTTCTTAGCAAAAATGTCCATAGCACTAGGGCCGTGGCTTCCGAACAGTACGGCATACCAAGGTGGGTCTTCCTTTTGTTTATGAGCAAAGTTAATATCTGACATAGCCGTAGCAAACTTAGATAAATCGTTTGATATACCACCTATGTCTTTACCTAATTGTATGCCCTTCTTGATGGCTGATACAGCTGCCTGTGCTGCTGCAAAGGCTGTGAATGGATCAATCATGAGTCCCCAAACCTCGCTGGACAAGAGTGCCTGTGGTCAACCCTGTACACCCTGTCGTACCAACCACCAGTTTTAGTGGATTTGCAATCATAGTAGCACAGCTTTGCCAGCTGGTTTGCTCCATCAACCCATGCGTGACCCCACCCCACAAATACTAAAACGCATAGCATTACCTAGGGTCTCTGCCAGAAGATGACCTCTCCATCATAATTCTGATAGACTTAATGTTCTCGTCTATACGTGCTAGTGTAAGGGCCTGAGTTTGCACCACAGTCTCTAAGGCTTGAATACGTACATCATGCCTTACTATTTCTCTTGCATTGTTCTTGATGCTGTTGTCTAAAGAGGATACATACCAAACCAATGAGGCAGTTTGTATGAAGATAGCTACGACAAAGGTCAGTGGTACTGACTTAGATAGGTGCCATTCTTGATCTTGATTCATTTTGTAAAGCCTGCCCCGAAATATAATCCAACAATTGCTGACACTATGTGAGTGTCTAATGGTGTAATGACAAAGCCTCTAGCTGATTGCCATTGTACTGTGCCATCTCCCCCGAATAACCAATTAAATAGCCCTCCCTTTACTTCTGTGTAACCTACGATGACACTTACCTCAGGGTACCACACAGCTACCGCCTTAGGTAAGACTATGATAGCGAACACAGCTGACAAGGCTATGATCCTACGTGTCCATGCAAAGTGTACGTCAGTCTTGCCATGTTCTCTGGCTTCCTGCATACCACCAATCATCATCTTCTGTTGTTCAGCTTTGTTCTTAGTGTTCAAGCCCCACATAGACATGACCCCACCTAGTATGGTAGAGAAAAGCATAGTGATAAGTTCTAAGGGTAGGCCAAACATTAGGGGTACATCTCTGTTTTTAAAGCAGTGGCTCTAGCCCACCTTGTAGTTCCTGAGCCTGTATGCCCTATAGCTTGGGCAAGTTTCTGGCTGGTTAAAGTACCTTCAAAGAAATCCTTACCGGGTAAAGAAAGGTAAGCCATAGCTGCCGCAGCAGCATACTTGGAGTCATTTACGAGTTCAGGGTTAGCTATTAAATCAATACCTAAGATGTCCCCAACTCTCTTGTAATTGTCTTTACCTGTAATCTGGACTAGACCTCTTCCTTTGTACGTAGATCCATCGGTTGGAGAAGTATTTCCTAACCTAGTCCCAACGGCGTCTGCGTCAGGCCCGTATATAAAGTCAAAGATTTGGTCTCCTGAAGCAGCTGTACCTAAAGCCCTTAGCTTTGCTTCTCGACGGGTGCCTCTAGGTGTAAGAGGTTTTGTAAGGTCTCCTCCTACGTGCATAGCTTTATTGTCTGTGACAAAAACTTCTACTGCCCTGTCTAGACTATAGCCATTTTCGACAAGTGTTCTGTTACCTGTCTCCGCCTCAACCGTAGCTACAAAAGCAGCAGCCCTCATCGGATCTTTTATATTAGTCTTAGCCCAGTCCTTAACCTTAGATATCTCAGGGGCTGTACTCGTTGAATTAAGAACATTAATACGAGCGACTACATTTCTAGGATCTTCTGTAGTGGGGTTTTCCATAGCATCTATGGTAGCTCCATCTACTTCACCTGAAACAGGAAGGCCCTGCTGGTACTGCCAACCCGCAAGTGTCCTTGTGGAACCCCTACCCCATTCCCCGTCTACCGTAATCCCTAGGTACTCTTGAGCAGCCCTGTTTACGTCTTCTTCTGCTAGTGCTCGAAGACCAGTAGGCCTAGCCTCAGGACGTAAGGATGTCTCAGGAGCAGCTGTGTCAGCAACAGGAGGCTCCATAACCTGTAAGTCAGGTGCTACATCAGCAGCATCTAGCTCAGGTTCAAAGACCCTATCCTCTAGGCCTACACCTGACTGGTAGTTGGTACGAGCAGGGTCTATTGGTCCGTCTGCTGAAGGTGTTGACCTTGTAGTTTCCTCTAGCAAAGTAAGAAGGTCAGCAAAGGAAGATACTGAAGCAATTTCTTCCTCTACTACAGGCTCTTTGTCAAGAAACTCTGCCCTATCTCCGATTTCAAAAGGCATATCAGTTAGCCCTCCTTGGCGGTTTGCGCCTTGGGGTGCCATTAGGATCAATGAAGTACACACCATCACCAATACCTGAGAAGAGTTCTTCGTTAGCTTCAACATTATTTAAGTCTACCCAGTTTATCACCAATGGGTTTTCTCTTGTACCTGTAACAGGTTTGGTACGTAACTTACCGTCAGTGTCTTGGAATGTCTCACCTTCTTCTATCAAACCCAAAGCCTCAGTATTCCCTATTCGTGGAGCTACTACCCCTGCGACTGCCTCGTCGATGGCTACCTTGTCTACCTTTAGTATCTGATCTATACCTGTGTCTACGTCAAGAGCCTTACCAAAATCTTTTAGCTGCTTTAGCCTTGGTAGTATACCAGAATAAGAACTGTAGAGGGGTGCCAGACCTCTCCACAACACACTCTCAGGCCTAGCAGGGTTAATGGACTTAGTACCTTCAAGGAAGGCAGCATACGCAGGGCTATCAGGTGTTATTCTTCCTGTCTCAGCTAAAGTATTCTTAAGTTTTTCAAATGCTAATGGTCCGTCTTTCCAGAGTGCCTCGAAGTTACCACCATAGTAGAGTTCTGCAACAGCATTAATCGGCTGAAGCTCTGAGTTTTTATCTAGAACAAACGAGAGATTAACGGGGTCTATCTTTAAACCCGGTACTGCCTTTGTTTCCCCTAGTGCAGCTATTGAATACTTCCGTGCCGTATTCCCTAAGGCAGCAGCCATTTGTGAACGTAACAGAGTAGCAGTCTCCGCTTCCTGACCACCCTTAACCTGTAAAAGATTTAAGTTCTTAATGTTCTTAGGAGAAAACAATGCGTCTAGGTTTGTTGTAGAAGGGGCCTTCAATTCACTTAGTATGAAAGAGCATTTAGCTATACTCGTAGCCCAAACATTAAGGCCAGCTGGTGTGTCAACGATACCTTCAAAACAACTTGAGAGGACTGCATTAGTACTTCCTAGTTCTGCTACAGCTTCTTTTTGATTAGCTAAAGCTGGTGCATACTTTTCTCTTAATTCTGTCGGGAAGATACTTGGGTCAGACGCAAGGTTACTGGCAGTTGGACCTGCACCTGCGGTAGTAGTATCTTCAAGACCCATAAGGCGTAGCACAACTGGATCAAAGTCCAGTGTATCATAACTTACTACGTTATCTAAACGGCCTTTGCTTTCTGTTAACGCCCTTGTGATGTTGCCTGCATTGTCTGCGGCAATACTTGCTAGTGTGTCAGCATCGTTAAAAGCCAAAAGGACTAAGGGGTTATCTTTTGAAAGATTCAAAGCTATGTTAGCTGCAAGGGCAGCAGTCTTGTCTGCTACAAAATTCTTATCGTAGTCTTTGAGAAGTGTGAACAGGTTATCTATACCATCTATCTTAGTTTTCATCTGCTGCCATTGCTCTTGAGCTACTGTACCTGACGGTTCAGAGAATGCTGCCTGAGTTTTTAACTGCTGAAAGGTAGCATACATCCTAGCTGTATTCTCAATACTAAAGTTCTTACCAGATACCTCAACTTCTATTGCCGAATACATAGCCTCAGAGAACTTATCTAAGGTCTGAATGTTATTAACGTAACCCGACTGCCAATCTGCATTACCTGCTACGATACCTGCTTGTGACTGCGCAGTTTGGGCAGCATAGTTAACTACTGCTAGGTTGTAAGCCTCATCGTCTGAAATTGCATTGCCTTCCGAAGCAGCCTTTTTCTGTTCAACAGCCATCAAACCCAGCCGTGTAGGTTCTCCCAGAGAATTAAATAATGCGGTGACTGTATCTTGACGATTAATAGTTTCGACAGGTATGGCAAAGACATCTTCCCCAAATACTTGAGTAGCTACCGCCTGTTGGGTTGCATCTAAACCAAGGTTAGATAAGTCTAAGGCATAATCTGCTGCTGCCTGATCTTTAGGTTTACCAGCAGTAATTTCTTGTTTAGCTTTTAGGATAATATCCTTGAAAGCTGCGTTATCTTTTTCAGTTTGCGTTGGTGCATTAGCCCTAGCTGCAACAGCGATAGCTTTATCTGAAGCAAGTTCAGCCCTTGCAAATGTGTCAAGCAGACCTAAGAGTCCACCCGCCACACTTAACCCAGCAGAACTGGTGGGAGCAGTTGGTTCTGTAAAAGCTGCTGCACCTTGTACATTTTGATCTAGTGTAAATGCCATCTAGTTTTCTCCTTGAGCAGCTTCTGCTGTAATTCTTGCGGCATCAGACTGCCCTTTAGTTTTCTTAGCTAAATCTATTGTTGTTTCGATGTTAAGAATACTGCGGGTTAATCTCCTTTGGTTTTCCATAGAGAAACCGCCGTACCTAATATAGAAAAGAGCATCTCCGTAGAGTTCCTCCCCTTGGTTCATCTTGTCAGGGTCACCCGTCCTGATCAGTTCTAACCCTTGATCTGCAAACCGTTGGACAAACTTACGAGCTTCCTTGTATTTCTTATCGTCACCGTAAGAGATATCTTTAGCATCGTAATGATTAAGAACCCGCATAGGTGTTGCACCACTGACAATAGAGGAGAGTAACCCAAAGGTAACCTCTTCGTCTTGGAACTGGCCTGCTACACCCCTTCGTTTTGAACGGTATTCCTTAGTTAGAGATAATTCTTTAACTTTTTGGTACATATCTACAGACTTAATGTTTCTTGCAAGCTGAATAAACTCTTGATAAAAGACAGAATCTAAGTCATATCGGGTTGCTCTCCACATTCCTCTAATAGCTCTAAAAGAATCTGCACCAATCTGACCAGCAGGGCCTGTCAGTGTTTCTAGCATAGGAGTTTCACTAAATAAGTCTGAGTACTGTTGTGCTGCTCCACTAAGAGGCCCGATACGAGAGCTTAGGGAAACATCAGAACCTACAAGTTTGGAAAGTGCTTGATCGAAGGCTCCAAACTTAACAGCATTTAAAACCTTAATGGTATTAGGGTCTTCAGGGTCCATACCTAAACCAACCATACCAGCAATCATCCTAGGTGGAGCACCCATGCCCCTAAACCCAAACATAAATGTGTTCCAAGCTGCCATACTTATACGTTCAGCACCTGTCAAGTCCCTACCTATGAGTAGGTGATCAACAAACCTAAAGGAATAAGACTGCCACTGGGTTGCTAAAGCACGGATAGGGCCTTCTTGGAAACTAGCTTTTTGACCAGATGTCATACGGAAGGTTAGAGCTTGCTCACGATTAGATACGTATTGAATACCCTTTGGGGAAAACACACTATCGGATATCTTCTTGGCATTGTGCTCCATAACGGCTACAGCTGCTGCTGTGATACGTCCGTAAAGCTCCCCACCTTTGTATGGGGTAAGACCCATCTCTAAGGCTGCACCTAATTTAGCATTTGTCTTGCTTAAAGTTGCCCCACTAAAGGTAGCACCACTGCGTTCCAGTGTGTTACTTCCTATGGAAGACCTTCCAGACTCTTTCATGTACCGTACAGTGTCAATCAACTCTTGCTCAGTCATTAATAGCCCACCCTTTTCTCGCAGGGTAGTTTTAACAATGTGAGCTATGTCTTTGTCAGCAGCCTTACGTGTCTTGTGCATTAGGAGGGCTATGATTGGTACGTTAGGTGCAGCCTTGAAACCGTACTTAGGAGAGATAAAGGTAATTTGAGCAATGTGAGATGCGTTAAGGATAAATTGGTCTGGATTGGCCATGCCCATCTTCATATGAAATACAGTTGCTCGTGCCATCCCAGCCGTATTACCTACCCAGTCTTCTGGCTTAGTTACAATACCTTTACCAAAACCAAAGATACCTTTATCATAGATAGCTTCAGCAACAGTTGTAGCCCAAGCATTATCACGATCAGTACGTTCCATAAGCCCTAGGCGAACTTGAATAGCCTTTTGCTGTGCTTTCATTTCATGATTAATAGGTCTGTTTTTAGAGGATACCTTAGCTAGACGAACAAAATCGTCTGGGTTAGAAGGTATATCACCATCAAAGGATACGTTACCTTTAGTACGAGCCTTTGCAACCCAACCATTTACTGCTGACTGAGTAGCTTTATAGTGGGAATAACGGTATGCCTCTGACTTAAACTGGTCTACAATGTTACTGATAGGGCTTTGGTTGATTGCCCGTTCACCACCGTAAGTCATAGGGGGTGTGTCACCACGTTTACGTGTAACTCTTTGACTCTGGTATTCACCTACTGTCATACTTTGGGCGTTACCGATAACAGGTATTTCTCTTTCTACTGCTTTATCACGAGACTTAGATACAAAAGTGTTGGTAAAACTTTCATCGTGATCCTTAGCTACTCTTTTTAAGGTATCAAAATCAACTACGTTTTTATTCCAAGAGTTGTTAGCTGCGATAACTCTATTGATAGTCGCTAAGTCTTCACCAGAAAGGTTTAATTTCCTAATACCCTTTAAGCCTTGAAGGTCTATTAAAGGTTTAAGAGCATCTACAATATTATTTAGTTGACGTTCAGCATTGTCTGCTTCTTTTACACTAAAGGAACCTAGGAGTGTACGGAAACCACCAGTTACTTTACGACCACCAGCTAAAGTTTCTTCGTATACTGTACCGATAAAGTGTTTGAGCCTCTCGTTGTTACGGGGACCGCCGACATTGTACCCTAGAACATCAGACTTTAAAGGAACTCTGCTAGACACTACATCAGTTACGTGATCGTACTTGATACCGTCTGCTGCTTCAAAGGGTTCGTCCAGTTTGTAAACAATTCTTTGGCCTGCTCGTTTAGCATCTACCGGACCAGACAGACGACTGAAGATAATAACATTATCTGCTATTTCTTGAGCAGCTACGGCTACACCTACAGTTTCATAACCTTCAGTAACAGTGACTGTTCGTCCGTTACGTTCAGCAACACGTTTAAGGATTTCTGTGGCTTTAATGTTCCAAGAGGCGTTATTTAGGTCAGTCAAGGCAACGTAAGACTTAACCTGCTTCTCTGTAGGTGTCCTACCATACAGGGCAAAGAAGTCCATTGAGAACTCAGTAGAGTTAGGTGCTCCCCGCAAGGCTGCTAGGCCAGTGTCTATGTCACCAAGGACACCATCCCTGTAGGCTGTCATTATCTCTTCTAGTTCATTAAACTCACCTTTAGACAAGGCCCTTACATCCTTGAAGGACTGATCTGCAAACCTACTAAACCTTATAACAGCATTTTCTGCTGCTGTTATCATGAAGTCAAGACGACCCCCTAGCATTGCCTGTGGTGTTGAGATAATACCAGCCAAGGCCCTCTTCCAAACGGCTTCCTGTAGGTTCAAATCGTCTAAGCCTTCGGCAAGTCTCCGTGTATCAACACGTTCACTGTACTCTAGTAAGTAAGTCTTAGGTTTTACTGCGTACTCGACACCATCTTCAATTTCATCAAGGCGTTCTACACTTACACCTGTGTCTTTTCTAACAATCCTTGGAGCTTCAACAACTGTAAATTCTGGATTGTTGTTTGCTGCCTTCAAGGCTGATTCTTTACTTGGAAAAGCTGAACCATCTATTGCATTACCCATGCGAATTGTTACAGTGTTCAGGTCAGACCCTTCGTTTACTGTACGGTATACAGCTGCTGTGGGGTTGTTAGCTGCTTTAGAAATTCTTGTAACTACTCCCTCCACTACCTCTTGTAGTTGTACAGGCGAGAAGGCTCTACCTGACATAACGGACTTCATGACGTTAGACATTTTCTGAAAGATGTTAGATGCGTTAGTACCTTCAATTATAACAGATGCTTGAGGAACATTAACGGGTTTAATTGGTCCTTGGAATGGGTCCATTGTGCTAGGACCAGCTTTTAAAGCAACTCCATCAGGTGCAGCGTTAGTGTTTAACTGACGAACGGTTGCTATTGCCCCTGCTCTTGGGCCTTTGATAGCTGTAATAGCTTCTGCCGCAGTCTTTGCTGACATAAGGCGTTTCAAAGTATCTTTAGTTGCCCCAGTAATACCTACCGCAGCTGCACCAGCGGCCCTGCTACCTAATCTAACAACACCCCTCGTTGTACCAGCTGTAGCTAGTTCTACAATAGACATGAACTGTTTAAAACTAGCATCGGGGTCTGTTCCAAAGCCCTCTACTTGAGCCTGTAGTTCCCTCAGGTTTTCAAACTGTCGAATGTTCAATAAGCCTTCACGTTTAGTGGAGTCTATTACTCCTTCCCAAACCTCTTTGAACTCTTTATGTGATAAAGAATAAGTTTGTGCATACTCTTTACCTTTTGCTTCGTCACCTTTGACAAGGTTTCTATACCAAAGAACTGGGTATTCTATGAACTCTCCTACACCAGCGGAAATCCACTTAAAGGTGGAAGGGTCATTTTCTTCAAGTTCTTTATTAATCCTATTTGTTAACCACTCGTAGTTAGCCAGCATTTGCAAGCCTTCGGGGCTGAACTCTTCATCGTCAGTCATAAGGATACTGTTGAAGAAGTACTCTTTAGGAGTTAAAGCTGCTTGTTGCTTTGCTTGGTAGACTGATAGGCGTTCTGCTGCTTCCTCTACTGGGACACCAGCATCAAACAAGGTGTTCAAGAACTCTTCGGAGTCAGGATACTTTCTAATTAAAGCATCATGAGAGAAGTCATTATTCTGCCTAGCCTGAGAAACCTCTAAGGGGTCTGTCTCTAGGAGAGTAGCCTGTTGATCCACAATGCGTTGTTCAATAGGAGAAGTCGGGTCAATCCTTTGATCAACTTGAGTTATAGCTTCACCTTGAGTTTCCTCTAGGCTACTAAGTGTGTCCTCTGCGGAGAGAATACTTACCATTTAACAGTCTTCCTTACTCTTATTTAGAGAACAGCCATTCATCTATGCTGTTACCTTTCTTTCACTTTCTTTAAAAGGGATGAGCCTTGAGGTGACATAGCAAAACCTGCTGCCTGAAAGCCTAGACCTGCAATCATGCTAGACCGCTGTGCGTTTTGTTCAAAATTAGAAATCTGAGCACTTAGGCCACTCATCTGTGTACCAAAGCCTAGTTCAGCACCTAGTTGTGAACGACCAGAACCTAAACCACCAGATAGACCTGAGCTTTGCGCTGCGCCAGTTGCCTGTGCGGAAGCTCTTGCTCGTGCAGAGGCAAGGATATTAGAACGGACAGCTGCCCTCTGTCGGCGTTTAGCTTGCACCTTAGATGCTCTCTGTCGTGCAAACGCAGCTTTGCCAGCTTGGTTAGAAGCATTTACAGTAGCTGCAACGCCTACCGCAGCCGCAGTAAGAGCTATTGTTGTTAAAATACCCATACTAAAATTCCTTTATGTGGTGGGTTTCAGCTTTTGAGTAACCCTTTTTCTCGTATATCTCAGAGAGGTCTGTTATATCTTCTAGGTAAGTCATACCGACATACTTGACACCCTTTGACAAAGCCCATTCTTCGTATGCTTTCATTAATCTAAAGGCCGCAGTAGATGTTCTGTGATCTTTGTTAACGTACCAAGCTATCTCAGTAGCTAGAGTCTCTGAAGAAAACAAAGGCTGACCGTACATACAAGCAAGAAGACCTACTATCTCTTCATTATTTTCTGCTAGAAGTATCTCGTAGTTATCTGTAGAAAAAGAACTGATGATTGCTTCTTGTGTTTTCTTAGCATCCCACGAGTAAGGTACTTTAGACTCTTTGTGGAATTGTTTGAATAAGATAAGGCAGTCTAGTACGTCTTCCTCTACTGCTTTACGAATGTTAATAGGTGTTGTTTTTACCACCAATTACCTCATATCCTACTAGGTGAAAGTCTTTACCTGCTGCACTCTCGAACCTAAGTTTCATTGAACGTCCACGACCACGGACTTTTGATTTAGTTACTACTGTGTCTGTCGGGTAGTTGAAAGAACCTAGATCGGCTGGGTCAACTACTGGTACATCCTTTAGTTTGTAAATCTCACGAGGAGTACTACTAGCTTTAGTTAGGTTCCACGAGACAGACATCAAACAGCTGGACGGATTGATGAAGTCGTACCCTGCTCCACTAGCTACGTAGCCATCTTCAGTTACTCGCATGTACGTTGTAACGTAAGGAGCAGTCTTGAAGGTTGTCATGTCACCCATGAAGTCGTAGCCTGCCTCAGCATAGCTCTTGTAGTTTGCAGTACCCCAGTCTAGGTAGGTGTAACCACGGAAGGTAGCAAAGGTCATCTTACCTGTAGCACCATCACGTACAAGAACTTTAATCTCACTGTCGCCTTGTAGGTAGTCACGGTACAGTGTAGCTATTACAGTATTTGCACCATTGATGATTGTGTCTGCTCCGTCAACAACTTGTAGTTCAGTTTCTGTAGAACCTAGGCCTGAGTAGTATGACGTACCAATGATGTAGGATGTGTTAGTATCTTGATCTGCTATTTTCCAAGGGTAGAAAGCCTGAAGAGCTAAGTCCATGACTAGAATGTTATTGTACTTGTAGTTAATACTTTCATCAGCATCAGGATAGAACCAGAACACTCTTTGATTTACTTTGTCGTACTCTACGTGGACCTGTGCCTTCTTCTCATTTGGAATAGCATTCCAGAAAGTCTGAATAGTTGAAAGAGATACGTTCTGTGCTGTTGGTACACTTAGAGACTCGCCCTGTTGAATTGCGTAGATACCAGTCTTACTCCACCACACAGGTAATCCGTCTGCTACAATAAAGGAGTTCTCATTTGTTAAACCCGTGTCACTGATACGAGTAATAGCAAACTCAGTAGCACGGAACACGTTGTCTACACCACCAACTGCCCACACACCATTCTCAGCAAACACCAATAGGGATGCACCTAGTACGTGTAGCTTACGGATGTTGTGTGCATCAGGGATACTTACTACACCACCGTCAGTGTCCAGTAGATCACTAATAATTTCTGAGGTGGGGTCATATACCTGATAACAGTTACCTACATCAGCCATTCTCTCAGTAAGCCTAGAGAAGTAAACCTTACTACCATTCTTAGCTGAGTCAATACCTGCATAGAATACTCTACCAGAATAGGCTGCAACACTACGGAACCTACCAGCTTCTGACTCTGTTGTAAGACTACCACGGACTTTATTAAATACATCAACTACAAAGTGTCCGTTGGCAGCAAGAGATGTACCTGTGTAGATTTCTTCCCAGTCAGCTTTATTGAAGGCTCCGTTAGCATCTTTTCCTGAGTACCAAGCATGTGTTAGAGGAGGGTAAGTAAGAAATGCTCCGTATGTGAATAAGGCATTATGACCTTTGGTACCTACCCAACCTACGTTTCTTGTATCATAAATACGTTGTGCCGTTGTCGATGCCACAGTCTTAGCTGAAAAGTATTGACTTGTTACTTCAGCATCTGTACCCTGCCATTCAAAGTCACGTTCTTTAAAAGCTATAACTGTAATAGAGAAAGTCTGGACACTTGTATCGAACTCAATATAGAAAGTATTGATTGCTGGTGAAGCAACGATCAATGCACCATTCAAGGATGTTACTTGGATACGTTCTTCTGAGGGGGAGAGACCATTATGTGCATGTATCGAATAGCCAGAAAGGGAAACAGTACTTACATACTTATTAGCTGACAAAGGATCAACTGACTTCTCGTAGAAGTAAAGTGTTTCATTTACTTGAATGACTAGGAACTCTAGGTTAGCCTGCCCAGCTACGTTAAACCAGTCTAGTGTCTGAACCAAAGCACCTTGAGGTACAACAATATCTGAGAGTACAAAGTTTTCTTCGTATGTTAAAGCCTGCCGCCTGCGACGAGTACCGTTCCGTTCCAAGGCACAGTTTAGCTCATCTACTGAAGCATTCTCAGGGAACGTAAGCTCAGAGGCCTCGGTGATAAGGCCTTTAACAAAGGTATTAACTGTTCTCTGGATCAGGCTCTGTGGCATTTAGCATTTCCTTCTTGGCCTCACGAGCCTTGTACCTGTCATTAACTGCTTTACGGGGTGTAGGTTTCTTCAACTCTAGGTGAGAGATTACAGCCTTTAATGCTGCGTCAATACCTGTCCACCTTCCGTTTAGTTCTTCTGGAACCTGTGCTCCGTTTTCGTACTTAACTCCGTAGAACTTAAAACCATCTTGAGGTTTGTAAACGACTAATGCTTTTTCTGTTTTACTGCTAAGAACTTTTATCTCTTGACCATCTTCACTTGTAATTAGATTAACGTCTACCATAGTCGTTCTTAGGCCTTCCTACATTTAGTCGGTGTAGATCATTTTGTACGTACACCTTTTGGCGTCTAGCTAACTGTTCAATCTTAGGGTCAGTACCTGACTTAAACAAAGACAGGGCTGTGGACTTAGCTTCAGCTAGAAGGTATGGAAACATTACATCGTCAATGTCTGGGATAAAAGTATCTGTGTAGGAATCAAATGTTGGAAACCTTACACCGTAGGCCCTAGTCTTAGCTGAGGTAAGGGTGGAGTCTACTGAAGACATATACGAATCTAACACTACATTCTCATCATCAAAAGATGTGTAGTAAATTGGCATTATATCATTACGGATAAGTAAGATACTGTCTGCTTGTACGTCTTCAACTTGTAATACGTTTGAGGCAGTACTGTCACGGCTATCTGACACACTAAAGAAATCGTCTGGGCTTAGGTATGTAAGACGTTTGTATTTAATACTTCCTACTACTTCTGTCACGTTATAGTCTAAGAACTCAATGTTCTTTATACGGGCAGGAAAAGAGAAGTGAGTAGGCCGAACAGAGCTAGAGAAAGAAGTAAGTTTTATAGTCTGAGAATGTTCCGGTATAGCTCTTGCAGATATTAAACCGAAGTAAGTATTTTCTATAACACTGGCTATCTGAACAGCCTCGTTTGAATCAGAAATACTGTTGATCTCCTCCGAATCCATATCGGACAAGATGTTCTGGACCATTTCGAGGAGATTCATTTTCATGTTATGCACTCATTCCAATAATTGATACGTAGATATTTGCATAGTTTACATCTACGTTGTCTGCGCTTGCCTTAGTCTTAATTTCAATATAGTCATTTTGTGCAAGGGCTGTTAGGCCTGTGACACTAATAGAACCCCAAGTACTTGACCTAATAGAACGAACAGACCTTGATCCTACAATCTCTGTACCGTTCTTAAACAAAGCCCACTCTACTTCTTTAGAGCTACCACTTGCCTGAGAGGAAGACATGGTTACATTGATAAGACCTGTAAGGCTGGTTGCTTCGTCATACTTAAAACGTAAGTTAGGGCTTGTCACAACTGTGAACCCGTTAGCTACAGTCGAGGAGATAGAAGGGGATAAGAACTTTTCAGCAATGTCAGTATCAATCGAATAAGCATACGGAGAAGATTTATTAAAGGCTGTGGCAGCACCTAAGTGTCTGTGGATAGGTTGCCAAGTACCACTACCGGAACCATTAGCAACATAGGTTTCACCACTGCTTGCACTGGCAATACCTTTGGGTTCATGCAGTGCACTTCCCGTTAATGCTGAATGTTCTACGTTAGCCATTGTATTTAATCCTTACCGGGGGGACTTGTTAAGACTATTATACACACAAGTAAAATAGTTGTCAAGAGAAAAAGAGTAACAGGAGGAGATTTCTCCCCTCCCGTTGTATTTAAGTTTAAGCCATTGGCTTTGTAAGAACAGAAACCATGTTCTCTGGACGGTACAATTTCATACCATAACGTGCAGTAGTAACGAACTCTGTACGCTGATAGTCTTTGTTGTACTCAGTGTCCACGTTTGGCATCTGACGCCATGCACCAACAAAAGGCGACACAGCTTGGTCAGCTGAGAAGAACAAGTTGTTGATTGCGTTAGCGGGAGCAGCCACAGTACTGATAGTTTCTGAAGCCTTTGTAGCAAGGTAGTTAGATGTGTATACATCAAAACCATAGATGTTAGCTACAAAAGTCATACCGGAAGCGATACCAGTATTTACGATACCTTCCCAACGTGGGTTGTTAGATACACTTGTCAAAGCTGAGAGGGTATTCATCTCAAATTCAACAGATGGGTCAACAATAGCCACGAGGTTACGCTGTGGTACTTTACCAGTCTTCAATGCACGAAGAGCTTTTGCGAAGTCTTCAACTGCAATTACACCACCAGTACCCGAACCAATCATACGGTGAGCAACACCATTAATTGTATTAGGGTTAGCTGCTGTTTGACCAGTTTGTGCCAACTTCATGATGTCTGTTTCAAGACGTTCCATCAAGGCACGTTCTTGCAGAGGTACAAACTGAGACATGATTTGATTGGCGTAGTAAACATCCTGCATCGCTTTGTTAGTGATGTAGTTACTGGACTGTAGGTAGTCAGTAATTGTAAATGTAAACTGTGCATCATCAATAGCAGTGTAGGATACTGCTGTATCTTCAGCGTAGTCAGCAATGGTTGCATCGCCAAGTGATGGGATTTTAAATGTATCTCCGTCAGGGAAATCACTCAACCAGTTAACGTATTTCATACCTTGCAGTTCGTCACGCAAGATTTCTTTTAGTTCTGCACTCCAGACTTCCGCCCGTTTAGCAAGTGCTAGTGTTGCTACTGTATTACCAGCCATTTTCGTATTCCTTTATTAATAAAATTTATCACCCAGACGTTCGGCATCAGCCATCATTGCACGTTGGGTAGACGGTTTGTAGTATAGTGAAGAGTTTTCCCTACGAAGTTGTTGGTAGTAACCAAAGTCCTTCCCAGAGGATGCTTGCATTGTAGAACCCTCAGTACGAATGCTCCCTTGCACTAATGGCGAAGACTTAGGTGCTGACCGCCCCATCAACTGCATAAACGCAGCTGGTGATTTAGCAGCCATACTTTGTAACTCCGTCATTGGTAAACCTAGTTCATTAGCTTTCTGCTGCACGGCAGTTGCTGCTTCTGTTCCGTAGGCTTGTGCAAGTTCCGATTCAACGACAGCGATATTGTTTTTAGCAACACCTTCTAGCTCTCGTTTCTTCAGGGTCTGTTCAACTAGGCTCTCAATGTTTGCTTCACTCGACACAGGCTGGGTGTTAGCTGTATTCGGAGTGCCACCATTATTATTGTTGGGGTCAAGAAGTTCGGTTGGGGATGCCGAGGCCATTTCTTCCATCTTATTAGTAACTCCAAGTTTGTAGGATTGTTTTTCTAGGTCAGCTTTTAAAGCAGAATTTTCTTGTTTCATCTGTTCGATAAATCTATCTGCTTCTACTTTACCTTTTGCTAGAGCTTCTACATCATTGAACTTACGTCCTTCTCCCACAAGATCACCTAGGACTGAAGGGCTGGTTGGCTCCTCAAAGGATGATACTTGTTCACTCTGCGTTACAGGGGTCACCTGTTCTTCAGAAAATACACTCATTGTTATTCCTTGTCTAAGTTAATTAGGTCTAACACAGTGGTCACTGCTCTATTAAACCCGTTACGGTCTGCTTGCTTGTATGCCCACGATGGTGAGTCATAGTCTGCGGCAGGGGTAGTATCCTTTAGCATAGGCTCTAGGATTTCTTTAAGGCGGTCTAGGCTCTCTCTGTTAGATTGGAGAACCTGACCTACTGCCTCTTTATCTTTCTTTGTCTTACACTCTCTGAACCAAGCTGCCTTCATTCGATAGGCTCCTCAGAGACTTGCTCAGGAGTAGGTTGCAGTTCCTGCATACCCTGTTCAATTTTCTCTTCTTGCTCTGCTTCAAACTCGACCTGAGCCTCTGTAACAACCTTCTGTGTCTCAAGCTGTTCAGTTACTGCAATGTTCTCACGGAACAAAGCTGGTTCACCTAGTTCATCTGCTAACAAACGAGCAAACTCTTTACCTGACAGGTGTGACCCAATAGTAGGATCAGATGCTTTGATCTGGTACATAGTAGTAAGGTTCTGTACTCGTTGAGCACGTTCAGCAAAGTGTCGAGCACCCATTGGTATGATCTTACCGTTAGCCTTGATATCCTCACGAGTAATCTGTGTAAAGAAATAAAGACCTGTATCTTCGTTGAGTACCTTAGCTGTATCTTCGTAGTCCATGTTGCGACGAGATACTTCAAGCATAGCGTTCAAGATAGGCTCAAGGAACACACGTTCAAAGTGGGCTGTCTTGTGTTGGAAGATACGTCCTGCTGCTGTCATAAGCTGGTTGACTTCAAAGGCTGTCTTCTCACCAGCACTACGGATACCCATAGCTTCACGAGGAGCACCAGCCATCATTTCCATCTTAACTTCAAGATCACGAATCTGAAAGTCAGCATTCAAAGCTGTACTGTCAGGAACAAGGTAACCTACGTCCCCTTCATCCCCTAAGTAAATACGAGCATTAGGTTCAAAGTCAAAGTCCTCTACGTCACCACGTATTTTAAGAACAGGGTAAGCAATCTGGTCAAAGACATCAGCCCTTAAGTTCTCCAAGTGGTCAATGCGGTACTGCATGCCTACAAGGTTATCTAGTGGACCCATAGAGTAGATATTGTCAGGACGATCCCGCCAACCTACGTGGAAGATAGGATCACGACCTAAGTAGCTAGGGTTCTCTTCATTAGATAAGACATATGCACGATCAACAATTGTGATGATACGATTGTTTAGGAATTTACCTGAGTTAGTATCGTAGATGTCTCCGTAGAATGTAAGTATCTCTACGTAGTCTGATTCGTAGTAGTCAGTTATGTTAGAGAAACCATCAGCTACAAAACCGTCTGACTTATTAACGTCTACTTCGTTGCCCTTAGCTGCACCACGGTTACCTAGCATCTTATTGAAGATGTCAGCCATGTACTCTTTATCTGGTGCAGTTTCAACCATACGTTGCACTTCACCTAAAGTAATAACAGAACGTATAATCTTAGGAGTATCGGCAAACTCAGCAGCTACAGGATTAAAGCAGATGTCGTAAGGAGAGATACGGACTAGCTTTGGACCTATGTAGTTTACAATACGATCACCGTCTTCAAAGTTAGTTACCTTACGTTGGTAGTCTACCATAGCAAAGCAGTTACCGTACTGGATGTAGTCATTAATAAGTTTACTTGTTGTGTTTACAAAGTCTGACTGACGTACCTTGTTTTCCATGTATGCCTGAATGATGTCACGTTTAATCTTAACATCTGAGTCAGCATCTGTAGCTTCAAAACGAAACCAACGCTTCTGTGGGAACAAAGCAGCAAAGTAGTTAGCATGTAAGTTATCAGCAATTTGTGTTAGCTTAGGTGTCGTAGTTGAGTTAGACCACGGCAGCTTGTTGTTACTCGTAGTACGGGTATCTGTAGCATAGACGTAATTACGTAACTCTTTCCATTCTGTGATCTTCTCAGAACGAGCATTGTTCCACGATGACCAACGGTTGGAAATGTCCACAGCTAGGGTGTGTGGATCAATAATGCTTTCAATGTCGATTGTAGTGCCAGCCATGATGACTCCCAGTCCTAGCCTGTGTGATAATAATAACACACATTAATTTCTTTGTCAATAGTTAAAATGAAACACCACCGAATTTAGGATGGAATACTACATTATTATCTTGACTTCTTATTCTCTTGACAGCATTACCCGGCTTAACAGCTACTTCAACAGCAGCAGCCAGACAGTCTTTACAGTCATCGTGGGCAGGGTTATACGATACTAACTCTTCTTCTAAGACTTGGCAGTTACCACCACGGTAATGAAACATCTGTAGGTTGTCATACCTAGGCTCAAGGATAGCTGCTATACGTTCTTCTTTAGAACCTTGGTGTCTGTTGGGGCGGTGCTCATCAATCTTTAAAGCTAGACCATTAGGCTTAATGTAGTTATCTTTTAGTTCAGATACAATTGCTGACTGAGCAGCAGTACATTCAGCCCGTAGTTTTCTAAAGTCCCAACGGTTAAGTAAGTCTAAGATATGCCTGAAGTACTCAGAAATCTTATCTGTTTTAAAGCGGTCAATGTCTAAAACATATACGTTATTTTCAAAGTCCACACCAATGACGACAATGGCGGTGTAGTCGGCACGTTTACTGACACTGTAAGCAAAGTCCACAGCTGCACTAACATTTAATTTACGTCCTTTGTAGTGCCACTGACCGTTGTCTCTATTCATGTGTTTACGATCATAGTACTGAAACCTGTCGTAAGCAATAGGTTGTGTATCTGGGTCAGTAGGATCGTTGTAGTACTGTGCTCTGAACTGTACACGGTCTAGGTACTGCCCTCGTTTCTTAGCTAAGATTTTAATATCAAAACCAAACATCTTGCCATCTTTACGAAGTTGTCTAGGCCACAAGAAGTCACCAGTACCATCCCCGTTATCTTCTACTCCTCGTTCCATTACTTCGTAGATAGATTCCTTACCTATTATTTCATTCTTATGTGAATAGATGTCTTCTTCCATACTCATCAAGTCAGAGTACAAATCTTTAGGGTGGTAACGTGTACCTACTACCCACTCCCTAGCTTCACTACCCTCAATAGACGAAAGCAATGAGTACTGAGACTTAACCTTATTACGGCCCTCGTTAGTGTACGCATTTTCAAACACCACAACATCATCAAGAACTGCAATGTCACAGTGCATCCCAGTAAGGGAAGTAGTGAGACCGCCAGTAAATATAGAAGGGTCACGGATAGCTTCCTTCTTACGGTCAGGGTGGTCTAAGGCAATCTCAGATGTAGTCCACTTCTCTCGTTTACTCTCATCTTTGTTCAAGTGTTGAGGCCAGTACTTCTGGTGAATGTCTGACTCAAAGATGTTCTTAATAAACGACAACTGTTTCTGCGCTAGGTTTGATGTAGCTGAAATATACAAGACCCGTAGTGAAGGATTCTTAGTTAACTCCCAAGCAACACGGTAGGCAACCATAGCTGACTTACCGTGGTCACGAGGAAATAGTAGAAGCTGGTGAGACTTACATTCCTGCCTTGTCCACCACTTACAGACATCCTCATGACAGTTACCTAGTACACGTTGAGGAGCAACAAGCCTAATAAATGTTATTAGACTTGCTTCTGCTGCTTCTCTTATTTCGATGAGTGTTGCCATTAATTTATACTGCAGTAGAACCTGCCATGTCGTCCTGAGCCATAACCCAAGCATAACATTTGTCCAAGAAAGCATCGCCAGATGAAGCCTGAACGTCAGCGAGGTTTGCGTTGTAACGCTTAAAGTCTACCTCACGAGTATCATCAGTTGGTGTAGCTGTCGCATATGCTGACAGGTCAATCATTACTGTGAACTTGGGATCATCACCACGTTGACGACTGATAGCCGCTGTAGCAATGCGATAGTAAGCGTTGTTGAAAGCGATACCGTACTGGCTTGAGCCTTCTGCGATTGTGTTTTGAATAGCCATTGGAATCTCCTTTTAGGCGTAAATTACTTCAGATGTATTGATTGTAGCAACCCACCTGATATTGGTTGATGCTGCACCAGTTGCCTCGACCTTGAGGCCACCATTAGTTGTGTCAGCGGATAGTGCCATGCCCCAAGACGGGGTGTTGTCTAGTACAGTAGTTGCTGAGTTGACCAGCACTGTGGTCCCTGCCGAACCCTCTCTGCGGATCAAGCCTTCAACCTTCCATGCTGCCGAAGCTGTAC
>Ga0307986_10000416_pt1 | contig 31809 bp, 42 predicted proteins | sample EllFjometageno82_FD_203170 | JGI IMG/M metagenome (GOLD analysis project Ga0307986, IMG submission 203170) | Marine microbial communities from Ellis Fjord, Antarctic Ocean - #82 | ecosystem: Environmental > Aquatic > Marine > Unclassified | place: Southern Ocean | collected 2014-10-09 | reverse complement strand
TTTATACCTGGAGTTGAAAAAGGAGTGGAGTCAGTTGCGGAAAGCGGTATCTTAGCTGGTTTTCCAATAATTGATTATAAAGTTACAATATTGGATGGACTACATCACGATGTTGACTCAAGTGTTTTAGCTTTTGAAATTGCCTCTCGATATTGTTTTAAAGAACTTTGCCAACAAGCTACGCTAAAGCTTTTGGAGCCAATAATGAAAGTTGAAGTTGTTACACCTGAAGATTTCATGGGTGATGTAATTGGTGATTTAAATAGTAGAAGAGGTCAAGTTGGTTCTACAGAACCACGAGGGAATGCCACAGCAATATCAGCGACTGTGCCTTTGGCTAATATGTTTGGTTATATAAACACTTTAAGATCATCAACGCAAGGTAGAGCTCAGTATACAATGCAATTTAGTCATTATGATAAAGTCCCTCAAAACGTACAAGATGAGGTAACGAAGAAATTAGCTTAATATTATGGACAAACAAAACATAAGAATTCATTTACGTGCTTACGACAATAAAATTCTAGATTTATCTACAGAAGAAATTGTGAATACAGCTAAAAGGACAGGTGCCCAAGTTAAAGGTCCCATACCTCTGCCTACAAGAATTGAAAAATATACAGTACTTAGATCTCCACATATAAATAAAAAAAGTAGAGATCAGTTTGAGCAAAGAACACACAAAAGATTAATTGATATTATTGAACCAACACCACAAACAGTCGAAGCATTGATGAAGTTAGATTTAGCATCAGGCGTAGATATAGAGATAAAAATATAAATTATGAGCTTAGGATTATTAGGAACAAAAGTGGGTATGACAAGAGAGTTTTTAACGAATGGTCAATCTGTTCCAGTAACTGTAATTAGAGTGGAAAAAGGTAGAGTGTTAGACGTCATAACAAAAGAAACAAGAGGGTATTCAGCGGTAAAAGTAGGATTCTATCCAATTAAGAGTTCAAAATTGACAAACCAAATGAAGGGCTACTTTGCAAAAAAAAATACAGAACCCAAGAAGGTTTTAAAAGAATTTCGTTTAGAAAAAACTGAAGACATCAAAGAAGGTAATGAAATCGGCTTAGAGATTTTGAAAGATATTAAGTTTGTGGATGTAAGATCTAAGACTATAGGAAAAGGTTTTGCCGGTGTAATGAAAAGATGGAATTTCGGTGGACTAAGAGCTTCTCACGGTGTTTCTGTTTCCCATAGATCTCATGGCTCAACAGGACAAAGACAGGATCCAGGTAAGGTTTTTAAAGGTAAAAAAATGGCTGGTCACATGGGCGATAAATTCAGAACAATGCTAAACTTAGAAATAGTTAAGTCTGATTTAGAAAATAATCTCTTATACCTTAAAGGGTCTATACCAGGTTCAAAAAATTCTACAATATTAGTAAGACAAGCAGTTAAAAATGTTAGAAGAAAAACTTTAAGTGAGAAAATTGAAGCTAAAGCTAAAGCTGCAGCAGCAAATAAGGGTAAAAAATAATTTTATGAAATTAAATTTGTTAAATCTTGAAGGTAGTAAATCTGGGACAATAGAAGTTTCAGATAAAATAATGAATTTAAAATTTAATCACAAGTTAGTTAAATACGTAATTGACTGGCAGCTTAACCATCAAAAACCAAGAACAGCAAAAACAAAACAACGAAATGAAATTAGAGGATCCACTAAAAAGATTTATGCTCAGAAAGGAACTGGTCAAGCTAGACACGCTAGCAAAAAAGCACCTTTATTTGTTGGTGGAGGTCAAGCGCACGGGCCAAAAGGAGCAGTTTATAAAATAAAAAAAATAAATAAAAAAGTTAGAAAATTAGCTTTGGCACAAACTATAGCTAAAAAAAATTTAGATAAACAGCTACACATTTTATCAGACGTAACTAAAGAAGTTAAAAAAACTAAAGATTTTAACAAATTCCTAAATGCAAATAAATTATTAAACGTTTTAATTGTATCTGACAAAGACTCAGAAAAAAATTTTGTAAAATCGGCAAGAAATATAAAAAATATAAAGGTTGTACGAGATGAAGGAGCTAATATTTATGATTTGCTCAAATATACAAACGTTATTATTACTTCTAGCTCAATGAAAAAAATAGAAACTAGGTTATTAGATGAAAAAAATTAATTTTATAAACTCTATAAGACATCCAATTATCACAGAAAAGGCAACAATCCTTTCCGAGCAGAATAAAACTGTTTTTAAAGTACATTCTGGCGCAAATAAAAAATCAATTAAAAAAAATATAGAAAAATTATTTAAAGTTACTGTAACTAAAGTAAATATATTAAACCAAAAAAGAAAAAAAAAAATTAAACAAGGTAAATTGTCAATTAAACCAGGGTATAAAAAAGCAATTATAACTCTTAAAAAAGGTCAGAGTATTGACCTATCATCAGGAATTTAACTATGACATTAAAAACATTTAAACCTTACACAAAATCAGTTCGCGGTACTGTTCTTGTAGATAAAAGTAAACTTTGGAAAGGTGATCCTTTTAAAGCTTTAACAGTCGGTCAGCATTCTACTGGTGCAAGAAATAATATGGGCAGAATAACTTCCCGACATAGAGGTGGTGCTCATAAGCATAAATATAGAATAATTGATTTTTATAGATCAAAAAGAAACATCAAGGGTGTAGTGGAAAGAATTGAATACGATCCAAACAGAACTAGTTACATTGCTTTAATAAAATATGAAGACAATGAAATGAAATATATTATTTGCCCTCAAAATTTAGAAATTGGAGATACAGTAGAAGCTGGAAAAAATGTTGAAATTAAAGTTGGAAATTGTTTAGAGTTAAGTGAAATTCCCCAAGGTAGTTCCATACACAATATTGAGTTAGTACCTAATACGGGAGGAAAAATGGCTAGATCAGCAGGTTCTTCCGCTACGTTAACTGGGTTTGATGGTGACCATGCTATTATAAGGTTGGGTTCTGGAGAAACAAGAAAAGTTAGCAGTAAATGTATGGCTACACTTGGTTCTGTTTCTAATCCGGATCAAAAAAATATTAAAGTAGGTAAGGCAGGAAGAACTAGATGGAAAGGTCAAAGACCTCAATCTAGAGGAGTTGTAATGAACCCAGTGGATCACCCTCATGGCGGGGGAGAAGGCAAAACTGCCGGTGGTAGAAATCCAGTATCACCATGGGGTCAATCTGCCAAAGGTTTAAAAACTAGAAAACCACAAAGAAGTGATAAATTAATAATTTCAAGAAGGAAGAAGAGAAAATAATTATGGCTAGATCAGTCTGGAAAGGACCATTTGTACACCCTAGTTTATTGAAAAAAATAGACAGACTTAAAGAGGGTACCGGAGACAAGAGACCTATTAAAACCTGGTCAAGAAACTCTACAGTTATTCCTGATTTTGTTGGTCATAGTTTTTTAATACATAATGGAAAATCATTCATACCTATTACAATATCTGAAGAAATGGTTGGTCATAAATTAGGAGAATTTGCTTTGACCAGAACATTCAGAGGTCACACGCCAGCAGATAAGAAAGCTGCACCAGCCGCTAAACCAGGAGGAGCAGGTGGAAAAAAATAATATTTCAGTTACAGCAGTAAATAAAAATGTAAGATCTAGTACAAGAAAAATTGCGCTAATCTTAGATTTTATAAAAGGAAAAAAAGCAGATGTTGCAATAAGAGATTTGGAATTTACTAGAAAAAGAATTGCTCACGATGTTAAAAAAACAGTTAAATCAGCTATTGCAAATGCGGAAAATAACTATCAATACGACATTGACAGTCTCTATATAAAAGAAGCATATGTAGGCAAATCTATTGTAATGAAAAGATTTAGACCACGAGCAAAAGGAAGAGCAAGCCCGATTAAAAAACCTTATGCTAGAATTACAATTGTATTAGGTGAAAAAAAAGAAATTAAAAAAGAGTCTAAAGCACCAAAAGAAAAAAAAGAGATAAAAAATGATGTTAAAGCTTTAGAAGGAAAAAAAGAGGTTAAAAAATAATTATGGGACAGAAAATTAATCCAATAGGTTTTAGATTAGGCGTGAACAGAGGATGGGACTCAGTTTGGTTCGCTAAAAAAAATGAATTTGGAAAATTTCTTATAGAAGATTTTAAAATCAGAAAGTATATTAATAAAAATATTTTAAATTCTGGTGTCTCAGATATTATTATAGAAAGATCTGGAAAAAAATTAATTGTTTCAATACATACTTCGAGACCAGGTTTTGTAATAGGTAAAAAAGGTGCCGATATAGAGAAGATTAAAAGCAATGTATTAAAAATTGCAAAAGGTAGTGAGGTTACAATAAATATAAAAGAAATAAAGAAACCAGAACTGAACGCATACTTAATTGCAGAAAATATTGCTACTCAATTAATTAAAAGAATAGCTTTTAGAAGAGCGATGAAAAGAGGAATGCAATCGGCTTCAAGGCTCGGCGCTCTAGGAATTAAAGTAATGGTCAGTGGAAGATTAAATGGAACTGAAATTGCAAGAACTGAATGGGAAAGAGACGGAAGTATTCCTTCTCATACTTTACGAGCAAATATTGATTATGGTACTGCCGAAGCCCTCACCACTTATGGAATAATAGGAATTAAAGTTTGGGTCTATAAAGGTCAACTTTACAAAAAAGATGTTGAAAACGAAAAAAAAGAAAGAGTAAAAAATAAAAATGCTACAGCCAGTCAGAACTAAATTTAGAAAAGCCTTTAAAGGCAGAATTCACGGGAAAGCAACTAGAGCTGCCGTTTTAAATTATGGCGCTTTTGGTTTAAAAGCCCTTGAGCCTGAAAGAATAATTGGTAAACAGATCGAAGCTGCAAGAGTAGCCCTAACAAGGTACATGAAAAGAACAGGTAGAGTATGGACAAGAATTTTTCCAAATATACCAATTTCAAAAAAACCCACCGAAGTAAGAATGGGTAAAGGAAAAGGAAACCCTGAATATTATGCATGTAGAGTTAAACCAGGAAGAATAATTTTTGAAGTTGATGGCGTAACAGAAGAGGTTGCTAAAATAGCTCTATATAAAGCATCTGCAAAATTACCAATTAAAACAAAATTTATTAAAAGATAAAATGGCAAAAAATAAAAAAGAAGATAAAAAATTAACTGGAGAACAAGCGGTGAAAAAAATTCAAACTTTACAAAAAGATTTGTTTAATATCAGGTTCAAAAAAATTAATGGGCAAGTTGAGAATCCAGCTCAATACAACCAAATTAAAAAAAATATTGCAAGATTATACACAACAATAAACACAAAGGTTTCTAAATGAGCAAAAGAATATTAAAAGGAAAAGTGGTAAGTTCTAAAAGTGACAAAACAATTGTAGTTGCTGTAATTAGAAAATTTCAACATCCTTTTTTTGGAAAAGTTATATCGAGCACAAAGAAATACCATGCACACGACGAAAAAAACAAATTCAAAGAAGGAGACAACGTTCAAATCACTGAATGTGCTCCAATTTCTAAAAAAAAAACTTGGGTGGTAATGGAAAAATGATACAAAATCATACAGAATTAACGGTAGCTGACAACACAGGTGCAAAAAGAGTTGAGTGTATAAAAGTTCTCGGTGGCTCGAAAAGAAGATACGCAGGTGTAGGTGATTTAATAGTAATAACAGTAAAAGATGCCATACCTAAGGGTAAAGTGAAAAAGGGTGCTGTGCATAGAGCTGTTGTTGTGAGAACAAGAAAAGAAATTTTTAGAGATGATGGATCAAAGATACAATTTGATCACAATGCTGTAGTTCTTACTGATGAAAAAGGAGAACCAATGGGTACTAGAATATTTGGACCTGTAACAAGAGAATTGAGAGCAGCAGGCCATACAAAAATTATATCTTTAGCTCCGGAGGTTATTTAAATATGAAGATTAAAAAAGGAAATCAAGTTAAAATAATCACCGGTAAAGACAAAGGAAAAACGGGAGAAGTGATAGAAATTAATAGAAAGATGAATACTATTAAAGTTAAAGAAGTCAATCTTGTTAAAAGACATACAAAACCAACCAAAGAAAATAAAGGTGGAATTATTTCAAAAGAAAGTTTTATACATTATTCAAATGTTAAAAATTTAGAAACTAAAAAAGAAAGTATAAAAAAATAGAGATATGGCTCCCAGATTAAAAATTACATATGATAAAGAAATTTTACCTAAATTAATGACTAAATTAAATTGTTCTAATAAACATCAGGTCCCAAAATTTATAAAGATAGTGCTAAATATAGGATTGGGCGAGGATGCTACAGATGCAAAAAAAGTTAAAGCCTGTCAAGATGATCTATCTTCGATTGCCGGTCAAAAAGCAATAGTTACCAAATTTAAAAAATCAATCGCAAACTTCAAAACAAGAAAAGGTTTTGCCGCTGGCGTTAAGGTAACCTTACGTGCGTCAAGAATGTACGAATTTATGGACAGATTGATAAATATAGCACTTCCAAGAATAAAGGATTTTAGAGGACTGAGCTCAAATGGTATTGATAAATTTGGAAACTATAGTTTTGGAATTAAGGAACATCTAATTTTTCCAGAAATAAATTATGATAAAGTAGATAAAATTAGAGGTATGGATATTACTCTAGTTACAACCGGTAAAACTAAAGAAGGAACGTCAGAATTATTAAAAGAATTTAATTTTCCTATAAACAAAACAACAACAAAAAATTAATTATATGGCTAAAACAAGCGCAATACAAAAAAACTTAAGAAGAATTAAATTAGTTAAAAAGTTCTCTAAAAAAAGAGCAGCTTTAAAGAAAATCATTATGAACAGGGAACTACCCTTGGCAGATAGGTTTGATGCTCAACTTAAATTAAACAAACTACCAAAAAATTCTGCAAAGATAAGAGTTGTAAACAGATGTGAGATTACAGGTAGACCTCATGGTGTTTATAGAAAACTAAAAATGTCAAGAATAGCCCTAAGAGAAATGGCTTCATCTGGAAAAATTCCAGGAATGACTAAATCGAGCTGGTAAGGAAAAAAAATTATGACTTTGATGGATCCTATAGGAGATATGTTTACAAGAATTAGAAATGGCCAATTACGTAGATTAACGAAAGTTGAAATGCCTTCTTCAAGTTTTAGATTAAAAGTTTTAGAAGTTTTAAAAAATGAAGGTTTTATTTCTAGCTACCATATTGTAAAAAAAGATAACAACAAAATATCGTTAATTGTAGACTTGAAATATTATGAAGGAATACCGGTTATCAAAGAAATTAAAAGAGTATCAAAACCTGGAAGAAGAGTATTTTCACGAGCAACTAGCATACCAAGAATTCAAAATGGCTTAGGTTTAGCAATAATATCAACAAACATGGGAGTAATGTCTGACATCGAAGCTAGGAAAAATAACGTCGGTGGAGAAATTATTTGTAAAGTATTTTAATGTCTAAAATAGGAAAAAAAAACATAACCATACCAAAAGATTCATCAGTTAAATCTGAAAATGGTTTAATAACTGTAACGGGACCGAAAGGCTCCAAACAACTTTCAATAAATGATAAAATTTTTTCAACAAATGTTAATGATAAAAATGAATTTAATATTATGCCTTTAGAAGCCAAGAATATTGATAAAAAAACATCTATAATGTGGGGAACCTACAGAAGCCTTATTAACAACGCTGTATTAGGTGTTAGTGTTGGTCATCAAAAAATACTTGATATTACTGGAGTCGGTTTTAGAGCCAATCTAAAAGGTGAAATATTAAACTTACAACTAGGTTTTAGTCATGATATTAATTTTAAAATACCTAAAGAGGTTAAAATCGTTGTAGAAAAACAAACTATTATAACAATTAGCGGTGTAGACAAGGAGTTAGTATCAAAAGTTGCCTCCGACATTAAAACCTTCAAGCCTGTTGAGCCTTACAAAGGAAAAGGTATTAGAGAAAGAGGTCAATACGTTCTTAGGAAAGAAGGTAAGAAAAAATAATATGAAAAAAATTAATAATTCAAAAAAAAGAGGTCTTAGAAATAGGTCTAAATTAAAAAGTGTAGCCGTAAATAGATACAGAATATCTGTTTTTAAATCTCTAAAAAATATCTCAGCTCAAATCATTGATGACAAAGACAAAAAAACACTTGTTTCTGTCTCATCTATTGAAAAAGAAATTAAAGCTAATAAAATGAAAAAAATAGAGACATCAGCTCTTATGGGTGAAATTTTAGCAAAAAGAGCCTCAGAGAAAAAAATTACTAAAGTTTATTTTGATCGTGGTTCATACAAATACCACGGAAGAATTAAAACATTTGCTGATTCACTGAGAAAAAATGGAATGGAGTTTTAGATGGCTGAATGGCAAAAAAAACAAAGTGAATATAAAGAACGACTAGTAGGAATAAACAGAATAACTAAAGTTGTTAAAGGTGGTAGAAGATTTGGTTTCGCAGCACTAGTTGTTGTTGGAAACGAAAAAGGTTCAATTGGAATCGGTCAAGGTAAATCAAAACAAGTACCAGATGCCATCAAAAAAGCGACACAAGATGCTACGAGAAATTTAGTAAAAATTTCACTTAAAGACGGAAGAACTTTACATCACGATGTGAGAGGTAGAAATGGCTCAGGAAAAGTTTTATTAAGATCGGCACCTGCTGGAACTGGCATTATTGCAGGCGGCCCCATAAGAGCTGTTTGTGATGTTCTTGGGATACAGGATGTTGTCGCAAAATCACTTGGATCAGCAAACCCTCATAATATGGTAAAAGCATCTGTCAATGCATTGCTAGCACAACGTTCACCTAAATTACTATCTGCTATGCGTGGAAAAAAGATATCTGAAATAATTTCTAAAAGAGAGAATACTAAATGAAATTAAACACTTTAGTAAAAACAAATGCAAAAAAAATTCGACCAGGACGAGGAATAGGTTCTGGTAAAGGTAAAACTGGTGGTCGTGGTATAAAGGGACAAAAATCAAGATCTGGTGTTTCAATCAAAGCATTCGAGGGAGGGCAAACACCGCTATACAGAAGATTACCTAAAAGAGGATTTAAATCTTTATTTCCTAATAATATAGCTATTATCAATCTATCTCATCTTCAGAAATTTCATGATAATAAAAAAATAGACCTAAGCACACCAATTGACCTCAAACTACTGCAAGATAAAAAAATTATTAATAAAAAATATATCAAATTAAAAGTATTAGGTGACGGAGACTGTAAAAGTAAATTAAACTTAACAGTAAATTTTGCATCAAAGCAAGCTCAAGCTAAAATAGAAAAAGCAGGCGGTTCTCTTACTATAATTAAAAAAAAACAAGCAACGACTAAAGATAAAAAAGTTAGTGAATCTCAAAACATTCTTCAAAAATAGAAAAATTTAATGTCTAATGAAAATATTAATCAAGGCGCTTTTGCAAAAGCTAACGATTTAAAAAGTAGAATATTTTTTACAATATTTATTTTAATTGTTTACAGACTTGGGACATATGTCCCCTTAGCTGGAATAGATCCTCAAGCTTTGACGCAAGTAATGGGCAATTCACAAAAAGGCCTTCTTGGAATGTTTAACGTTTTTTCTGGTGGTGCGGTGACACGTATGGCAATTTTTGCCTTAGGAATAATGCCTTATATTTCAGCATCTATTATAATTCAATTATTAACAGGTGTATCTGACTATTTTAAAAACCTGAAAGAACAAGGTGAAGTAGGGAGAAAACAAATTACACAATTAACCAGATATGGAACTGTTCTTATTGCAGTACTACAAGGTTACGGTGTATCTGTAGGGTTAGAAAACGCAGGTTCATTAGTGTTAGATCCTGGTATGACCTTTAGATTAACAACAACTATTTCACTTGTTGCAGGAACTACATTTCTGATGTGGTTAGGAGAACAAATCACTTTAAGAGGTGTAGGTAACGGAATATCATTAATAATTTTTTCCGGTATAGTTGCGGAAATACCAAGAGCTTTAGCTTCGACTTTTGAGCTTGGTAGAACAGGTGCATTATCAGCAACACTGATTGTAATTATTTTTATACTAGTTATTTTTACCGTTCTCTTCATAGTTTTCTTTGAAAGGGCAATGAGAAAAATATTAATAAACTATCCTAAGAGACAAGTAGGCAACAAAGTCTACGGTGGTGAATCGTCCCATTTACCTTTAAAAATAAATACAGCTGGTGTGATACCAGCGATTTTCGCTTCTGCACTATTGTTGTTGCCAGTAACATTAAGTAATTTTGGATTTTCAGATTCAGAAACATTTTTAAGTATTTCATCCATGTTTACTCAAGGTCAACCGCTTTATATGCTGTTGTATGCCTCAGGTATTATTTTCTTTTGTTTTTTTTACACCTCAATTGTGTTTAACCCCAAAGAGACAGCAGAAAATTTAAGAAAATATGGCGGTTACATACCTGGTATCAGACCTGGAGAAAGGTCCGCCGAATATATTGAAACAATTTTAACAAGACTTACGACAATTGGAGCGGCTTACTTAACATTAGTTTGTTTAATGCCAGAATTTCTAATTTCGAAATATCCAATACCATTTTATTTGGGAGGTACTTCAATTTTAATCGTTGTGGTTGTTGCAATGGATACAGTTACACAAGTTCAAACTAGGCTAATGAGTTCACAATACGAATCTTTAATTAAAAAAACAAAGTTTGGTAAATAAAAAACCAACATGAATGTTATTATATTCGGACCACCTGGAGCTGGTAAGGGAACTCAGTCTGATTTTATTGTAAAAAAATATAACCTTTTTAAACTATCAACTGGAGATTTGTTAAGAGACGAGATAAGTAAAAAATCTAATTTAGGAGTTAAAATAACATCGATAGTTAATTCTGGATCCCTTGTTTCAAATGAAATTATTAATGATTTAATTGAAAATGTTGTTTCAAACAGAGACAATAAGAATAGAATTATTTTTGATGGATATCCTAGAAATTTATCTCAAGCCAAAAACTTAATGATACTTCTTGATAAATATTCTCAGAAAGTCGCTCTTGTTATAAGGCTTAAAGTTTCACTAGATATAATTAAAAAAAGAATAACAGGTCGAGTTATTTGTTCAAAATGTGGAAATACCTATAATGAGTTTTTTAATCCACCACAAATAAACTCTAATTGCTGCCAAAAACATCTTTTAAAAAAAAGAGATGATGATAATCTTGAGGTAGCTATTAAGAGATTTGAAACCTATGAGAAATCAACAGAACCTGTTTTAGATTATTACAACAAAATGAATTTAGTTAAGGAGATTAATGGTGAAGCAAATATTGACGTTATTAATCAAGAAATATACACCTTTTTGAACGTTATAGAGGCTTGACTTTGTACAGTAACGCAATATAAATACCTTTTTAAAAACTTAGATTTTATAAACTATGGCCCGAATAGCCGGAATTAACATTCCTCCGAACAAAATTGTAAGTATAGCTTTGACATATATTCACGGCATTGGATTACACTCTTCTAAAAAAATTTGTGATAAATTAAGCATTCCCCAAGATGTTAGAGTTAATAGTTTAACTGAAGATCAAGTGCTCAAAATAACAGAATACATAAGCTCTAATCATAAAGTTGAAGGAGATTTGAGAAGAGAAATATCTTTGAATATAAAAAGATTGGTAGACTTGGTTACTTATAGAGGAACTCGTCATAAAAAAAAATTACCAGTAAGAGGACAGCGAACGCACAGTAATGCAAGAACAAGAAAAGGTAAAGCTGTAGCGATTGCAGGTAAAAAACTTACTCCATTAAAAAAATAGAAAATTTATGAATAAAAAAATTGAAGAAAAAAAAGAAAGTAAAACTATAAAAGTAGAAACCCCAAAAGCAGTAAAAACTTCAGTGAAAGTATCCACTTTCAAAAAAAAGAAAAAAGTTAAAAGAAATATTACTTCTGGCGTAGCTTATGTTTACTCAACTTTTAATAATACAATAATATCCATAGCTGATGAAAATGGAAATGTTATTGCATGGTCTTCTGCAGGAGCTAAAGGTTTTAAAGGCTCTAGAAAATCTACACCTTATGCAGCTCAAGTAGCTGCTGATGATGCAGGTGGCAAAGCTTATGAACAAGGATTAAGAACCTTAACAGTAGAAGTTAAAGGTCCTGGTTCAGGTAGAGAAACTGCATTAAGAGCTTTTCAATCAAAAGGATTTAAAATTACATCAATTAAAGATACAACACCTATGCCTCATAACGGCACAAGGCCACCTAAAAGAAGGAGAGTATAATAAATGCAAACAGCAAATAACATTATCGACAAAAACTGGAAAGCTTTAATAAAACCAAATAAATTAGATATTAATAGTAGCGACGACAAGTCAATAGCAAGTGTCATAGCGGAACCACTAGAAAAAGGCTTTGCGCAAACACTTGGAAATGCCTTAAGAAGAATATTACTTTCCTCTGTGCAGGGTGCAGCAGTAACTGCTATCCAAATAGATGGAGTTCTGCACGAATTTTCTTCTATAAAAGGTGTTAGAGAAGACGTTACAGACATTGTGCTTAATGTTAAAAATTTAGCTATTAAGTCTTCTGTAAATTCACCAAAAAAAATTATTTTAGATGTTAAAGGTCCTAAAGAAGTTAAGGCTAAAGATATAACACTACCTTCTGAAATAGAAATTTTAAATCCAGAACAGGTTATTTGTAATTTAGATGAAAAAACAAACTTCCATATGGAATTAATAGTAAATACCGGAAAAGGCTACGTACCCTCAACAAAGAACAAAGGGGAAGATAGTCCACTTGGATTAATTGCAGTTGATTCGCTGTTTAGTCCTGTAAAAAAAGTTTCTTATACAGTTGAAAATGCAAGAGCTGGAAGCGCCTTAGATTATGATAAACTGTCAATGAATATTGAAACCAATGGTACAGTTAATGCAGAGGATGCTATTGCATACGCAGCACGAATATTTCAAGACCAGCTTTCTATGTTTGTCAATTTTGACGACCCACAAGAAGTTGTTCAAGAAGTTAAGTCAACTGAACCAGAATTTAATAAAAATTTATTAAAAAGAGTAGAAGAACTAGAGCTTTCCGTTAGATCAATGAATTGTTTAAAAAATGATAACATTATCTATATTGGTGACCTAGTTCAAAAAACTGAACCAGAAATGCTGAGAACACCAAATTTTGGAAGAAAATCTTTAAATGAGATTAAAGAAGTTTTAAGCACTATGTCATTGTATCTTGGCATGGAAATACCCAACTGGCCACCTGACAATATTGCAGAAATGTCAAAAAAATTAGAAGAAAATAATTATTAATAAATGAGACATAATTTTGGTCACAGAAAACTAAACAGGACTTCAGAGCACAGAAAAGCTCTATTTCAGAACATGCTTAACTCGTTAATTAAGTATGAACAAATAACAACAACACTACCTAAGGCCAAAGAACTCAAACCTTTGATAGACAAAGTTATTACTATAGGAAAAAAAAATAACTTAAGTAATAAAAAAAGATTATTTTCAAAACTACAAGACAGGAATTCAGTAGTTAAAGTTTTTGATGTACTGTCAGCTAGGTACGTTAAGAGACAGGGTGGTTATTCTAGAGTGTTAAAAGCCGGATTTAGATACGGAGATGATGCACCTATGGCTATTATTGAGCTTGTTGACAGGGATATCGAAGCTAAAAAAATAGACAAGCCAAAAAAAGCTGAAACCAAGGAAAAAGACGTAGCCTCAGTCGCTGCTACTAAATAGTTTTCTAATATATTCTTCCTATGACTAAAAAGTTCGAGGTAGAGAAAGATTTTCACAATACACGTTTCGATCGTTGGTTTAAAAATAAAGTTTTAGATATCCCACAGGGTTTAATAGAAAAAATTATTCGAAAAAACCAAGCTAAAGTAAATGGTAAAAAAACTAAAAGTTCTTATCGCGTTCAAGAACATGATTTAATAGAAATCTTTAATATTGAAAAAGTAAAAAAAACTGAAAAAAATTTAATAACTCAATATATTCCTTCAAACACTGAAAAAAATAAATATGACGATTTTATTATAGAAAATAATGAAAACTTTATAGTTATAAATAAACCTGCGGGTATAGCAGTTCAATCAGGAACTAAATCTTTTAAAAATGTAGTTGATACCTTGAGAGAAACGAAATATTTTGAACATACCAAGCCTTTTATAGTTCATAGATTAGACAAAGAAACATCTGGTATTCTGATTGTTGCAAAAACAAGGGAGTACGCTCAATTATTTACATCATTATTCCGTATTAGAAAAATACACAAAACATACCTAGCCGTTGTATACGGTGATGTTTCCAAAGAAATAAAAGTATTAGAAGATGATCTAGTTGTATACGAGAAAGAAAGAAAAATTGTACAAAAAGCAACTTCATATATTAAAATTTTGAAGAGTAATTCTGAATATTCTCTATTGGAATTAAGACCTATTACAGGAAGAAAACATCAACTTAGAAAACAATTATACAATATTGGAAATTCAATAATTGGAGATGATAAATACTACGTAAAAAGAGGTAAGAATTTTATAAAAAGTAAAAACTTGATGTTACACGCATATGAAATAAAATTTATGATTAATAATGTAAAATATAACTTTAAAGCAGATTTTAACAAAGAATTTAAAGATTTTATAACTAAGAAAGATTTAAATATTTTTTAAATTTTTTAAAAATATATCTTTTAACTTATTCTGAACGTTATAAACTCTGGCTTTACTCTCAACGTTAGTTGACGTAACTTTTGCATTATCTAGTCCGCATGGAATTATTTTTTTATAGTGATTTAAGTTATTAGTTATATTGATGGAGAATCCGTGATATGCAACCCAATTGCTTACACGTATGCCTATTGCTGCAATTTTTTTACCCTTTACCCAAATACCAACATTTTCTTTATCAGCATGACCGTTAATTTGATATAATAGTAAGAATTCTATGATACTTGACTCAATTTGTTTTACTAAATTTTTTATATCCTTTTTTCGCTTGTTTAAATTTAAAGCAAAATAAACAATTTTTTGTCCCGGACTATGTATTGTTATTTTACCACCTCTATTTGTTTTAATTAATTTAATTTTTTTGTCTAGAATTTCATTCTCTTTAGATCTTATACCAGATGTAAAAGTTGTAGGATGTTCTAATATCCACACTAATTCTTTCCCTTTTGATTTTTTGATTAATTCAACTCTTTTTTTGAGAAACGAAAAAGCTGTTTTATATGGCACTAGTTTATTGCTGATTTTAACCTGTAATGTCATTTTAGTTTGAATTTTACCACCAGATAAACTAATAGTCTCACAAATAATGTAATAGGAAATTTTATGAGTTTAATAAAGTCCATAGGTAACAAGAAAGTAAACTTAGACTTTAATAAAAATTTTATTACTATTTTTAGTGACAAAATAAATATTAGCGACCTTCAGTTTATTAATCAAACATTAAAAGATTTACACCCTTCTGATGTAGCCAATTTAATAGAAAATTTACCCGAAGAAACTCGTATTAAACTTATAGAGATAGAGTCATTTAATATTGCACCAGAGATTTTTATTGAATTAAATGAGTCGATTCAAAGTGAAGTTTTAAAACTGCTTTCTATAAATTCAATTACAAATATAGTAAAAAGATTAGAGTCCGATAATGCAGTAGCTATTTTAGAAAATTTAGAACCAGATAAAAAAAATTTGATTTTGGATAAGCTACCCCCCAAGGACAGATTTCTTTTAGAGGAAGGCCTTAGCTATCCAGAAGATTCTGCCGCTCGTATTATGCAACGTGAATTCACAGCTATCCCAAGTGATTGGACGGTAGGTCAAACAATTGACTACTTAAGAGAAAGTAAAGAGCTACCTCAAGAGTTTTTAGAAATATTCATAGTAGATAACGAATTCAAACCTATCGGTATAGTTCCATCATCTAGAGTTTTGAGAACTCCTAGAGAATCGAAAATGAATTCAATAATGAGGGAAATGCCAGTTCTTATTTCTGTAAATATGGATAAAGAAGAGGTTGGTATAACATTTGAAAATTATAATTTATTATCTGCCGGCGTTGTTAATAAAAACAATAAGTTAGTAGGAGTAATAACAGCTGATGATGTTGTAACAGTAGTACAAGAAGAAGCCGAAGAAGATGTTTTAAGACTTGCAGGAGTTGGAAATGAAGAAATTACAGATACTGTATTTGTTAAAACAAAAAGAAGATTTAATTGGTTGCTCGTGAATCTTGGAACTGCTTTATTGGCGTCTTGGGTAATAAGTATATTTGGCGCAGAAATTGAAAAAGTTGTAGCATTAGCTTTTTTGATGCCCATCGTTGCTTCAATGGGTGGAAATGCTGGCATGCAAACTCTTGCTGTTACAATAAGAGCTATAGCAACAAAAGAACTATCTAGTAGCAATATAAATAAAATTGTTGTGAAGGAATTTCTTATAGGTGTACTAAATGGAATTATATTCGCAATCATTACTGGTATCATTGTTCATTTATGGTTTAAGCAATTTGATCTTTCAATTATCATAGCAGCTTCAATGGTTTTAAATATGATAGTAGCAGGTTTATTTGGAATATTAATACCAGTAACTTTAAAAAAAATGAATATTGATCCAGCGCTAGCTTCAAGTGTTTTTGTCACAACCGTGACAGACGTAATTGGGTTTTTGTCTTTTTTAGGTATTGGTTCTTTAGTTTTCTTATAGATTATCAATCAATCTTACTTTCCCAATATAGTATGCAATAAATAGATTAAATTTTGTATTTAATTTTTTAGGTTTTTTTAATGTTTTCAAACTTAAACATTCTAGATAATCAATTTTTTTTGCACCAATTTTTTTTACTTTATCTAAAATTTCTTTTTTTTTATTTAAAAAATGTTTTTTAAGTATTTTTTTTTTATTAATTTTTAAAAATTTATAAATTTTAATTGCAGTTTTTATTTGAACTTTATTAAGATTTATATTTCTTGACGAGAGAGCAACACCATTTTTCTCTCGTATTGTAGGGCATATTATGACTTTAGTTTTAATGTTATTTTTAACTATATGAGATTTAATCAAAGCACATTGTTGAAAATCTTTCATTCCTAAATAAATTGATTGAGGTTTTATAATATTTAAAAATCTATTAACTACATTAACAACCCCCTTAAAGTGTCCAGGTCTAAATTTACCACAAAGTTTATGTGAAAATTTATCTAAATATATGGGGTACTTTGTTTTAAAGGAATAAATATCTTTTTGTTGTGGAATATAAAGATATGTAATTTTTGTCTTTTTTAATAATTTAATATCTTTAATCAAACTTCTTGGATATTTTTTAAAATCAGCAGATGTAGCAAATTGTTTAGGATTTACATATATTGAGACTATAACATTTTTTGATTTTATTTTTGCCTTTCTTATTAAACTTAAGTGACCAGCATGAATTGAACCCATTGTAGGAACAAAAGATATACTTTTAATTTTTGATATTTCACTAAGTAAACTATGTTTGTTTTTAAATATTTTCATTTGTAAAAATTGTATTTTAAAAGTAAAAGAAATATATGATAAGACAAGCAATAATACCATTAGCTGGATTAGGAACAAGACTTTTGCCTTTATCCAGTATCACGCCAAAAGAACTTTTGCCTATAAATGGCAAGTCTAACTTAGAACATATAATCGATGAGTGTATAGATGCTGGCATTAAAGAGTTCATCTTTATTATATCAAGAAAAAAAAAAAGCATCAAAAGGTATTTTTTTAATGATCAATTCTATAAATCAATATTAAGAAGTAAAAAAGATAAAAGAATTTATGAAGTTTATAATAGATTTAAAAAATATCAAAAAATGATTAAATTTGTTTACCAAAATAAACCTAACGGAACAGGTGACGCAATCTTAAAATGCAAAAATCATATTAAATCTACTCATTTTTTAATGGTTTTTCCAGATGATCTTATTATTAGAAAAAATTGTTCCAAGGAAATGATTACTCTTCACAATAAAACCAAGGGTTCAATTATTGCTACTAAAATAGTTAATAAAAAAACTGTTTCTAGGTGGGGCATACTTTCCCCAGAGAATAGGAAAAAAAATTATTTTAAGATTAAAGATGTTGTTGAAAAACCAAGTATAAAGAGTGCACCGTCAAATTATGCTATTATCGGAAGGTATATTTTACCAAAAATTATTATGAATAAGTTAAAAGATCAAAAACCAGGTCAGGGCGGTGAAGTTCATATTACAGACGCTATTAGAGAATTAATTAATGATGGTGAAAATTTTTATGCAAATATATTTAAAGGTAAATATTTAGATTGTGGAACTTTGAGTGGTTATATCGATTCTGGAATTCAAATAGCAAAAGAAAAAAGATAATGAAATTATGTATGATTGGAACAGGCTATGTTGGACTTGTTAGCGGAACTTGTTTTGCTGACATAGGACACACTGTTTATTGTGTAGATAAAAATGAAGATATTATTAACAAGTTAAATTCGGGAAAATCCCCAATATACGAACCTGGACTAAATGAATTAATAAAAGAAAACCACAGGTCAAAAAGACTTTTCTTTACATCAAATATTTCAGATGCTCTTAACAAGTCCGATGTTATTTTTATATGTGTTGGAACACCGAGTAAAAAAAATTCTTCATCTGTTGATTTAAGTTATATTTTTAAGGTCGCTAATGAGATCTTAAAATTTTCCAAAAAAAAAAAAATTGTTATTACTAAATCAACTGTTCCAGTTGGTACAGGCGATCAAATCGAAAAAATATTAAAAAATAAAAAAAAATTTACTGTAATTTCTAACCCTGAGTTCTTAAGAGAAGGTGAGGCAATAAGAGATTTTAGGTACCCGGATCGAATAATCATTGGATCTAACAACAAGAAATCGTTTAATACAATGAAGAGGCTTTATTTGCCTTTAATAAACAAAGGAGCAAAATATTTTACTACCAATAGGAGAGGTGCTGAACTAATTAAATATGCATCAAATGCTTTTCTTGCAACAAAAATTACTTTTATTAATGAAATTGCTAACTTATGTGAAAAAACTGGTATTAACATTGAAGACATCTCACTAGGAATGGGTAGCGATGTTAGAATAGGAAGTCGATTTTTAAGAGCAGGGCCAGCATATGGTGGTTCATGCTTCCCTAAAGATACAAAAGGTTTAGTTTCTATAGGCGATGTAGAGAAAGTTGATCTTTCTGTTGTTAAATCTGTAATTAAATCAAATGAGAAAAGGAAAAAACTTATCCTGAATAGAATTCACAATATTATTGGAAAAAATATAAAAAACAAAAGAATAGTTTTTCTTGGCGTTACATTTAAGCCAAATACTGATGACATGAGAGATTCTGTGAGTCTTTTAATGTTACCATACCTACACAAGAAAGGTGCCAGAATTTCGTATTACGACCCCACAGGCGAAAAAAAAGAATTTGCAAAACTAAAAAACTGTAATTTTTACAATCAAATTAATCTTGCATGTAGGAATGCTGATCTTGTAATTTTACATACAGAATGGGATGAATTTAAATCTCTTGATTTTAGAAAAATAGTTAAAAATAAAAAGTTTAAAATTTACGATTTAAGAAATCTTTATAATTGCTATGAGATGAAAAAAAATAAAGTGAAATATTTTTCTATAGGAAGGCCTGTATATTAGTTAATTTCGAAAATTGCTTCAATTTCTACTGCTGCTCCTAATGGTAAAGAATTAACACTTACTGCAGCTCTGGAGTGCACACCTCTTTCACCAAGTATTTGTACTATTAATTCAGAAGCACTATTAATAACTTTAGGCTGATCAATAAATTTTTCATTTGAATTTACAAAGCCTGTGATTTTAACACAATTTTTTATTTGATTTAAATCTCCATTACATGCGGATTTGATTTGAGAAAGAATATTAAGAGCACATACTTTTGCAGCCACTTGGCCTTGTTCAAGTGTTAGTTCTGATCCTACTTTGCCCTTAATAAGAATTCCGTTTTCCTTAAATGAGACTTGTCCCGAAATAAATACCAAGTTACTTATTTTTTTATAAGCAACATAATCTCCAACGGGACTCGGCGCTTTTGGTAAAACAATATTCAACTTTTTTAAATTATCTTCAACTAACATTATTTTTTATTTCTATTTTTTATATAATCAGTTAATTTTGAATCAGTTTTTAACTTAAATTTACTAGATTTAATTTTATTTGGCTTAATATCTATTTTTTTTTCTTTAAGAAAATCTGTTAATTTTGAATCAGTTTTTAACTTAACTTTATTCTCATTACTTTTTGCTTTTTGACTTATCGCAGAAGTATTAGTACTCATACATTCTTTATAATTTGCAACTCTTTGTAGTCCACCAAATTGTGTACAAGGTTTTGCTGCTTGCGCTGTGCCAAACCCAAAACAAAAGATTGTTGAAGCTAGTATAAATTTTTTCATTTTTTTTCCTTTTTTTTGATTGTTTTATTTTTCCTTTTTTTATCATATTCTCTACGTTTTTCTATTAATATTAATGCCCCTTCCATAGAAAGCTCAGATGGATTTTTTTCTTTAGGGATTGTTGCGTTTAAAGACTTGTATTTAACATAAGGACCGAACTGCCCTTTCATAATTCTAACAGGCTTTTTATCCTTTGGGTGTTCACCTAAATCTTTTATTATTGAAGAAGAGTTTCTCCCTGGTCTGGCACTAGCAATCAAAGTAACCGCTCTGTTTATACCTATAGAAAATATTTCTTCTACGCTGTCAAGTCTTACCGATTTATTTTCACTTTTGAGATATGGGCCAAATCTACCTGTGTTTAAAATTATATCTCTCCCAGACTCAGGATTTTGTCCGAGGACTCTAGGTAACGAGCACAAAAACCTTGCCTTAGACAATTCAATACTGCCTACATTTATACCTTTTGGTATAGAGACATTTCTCATATTATTTTTTCCTTTTTTTTCTCTCTTTTTCTTTTCCTTAGAAGTTTCTACTTTAGTCTCTAATTCTTTTTCGTATTGTAAATAAGGACCAAATCTTCCATCTTTTAAATAGATGTATTTTCCAAACTCGTTTTGTCCGATTAGTTTTGATTTTGTTAAATTATATTGAGTTGTAGATTTTGTTTTTGACAAAGGCCTAGTAAATTTACATTCAGGATAATTTGAGCACCCAATAAACGCACCACCTTTAAAGCTATTTTTTAAACTTAACTCTCCATTACTACAGATTTTACATTTACGATCTATTAAATCTTTATCATTCCTTTCAAATATTAAATTTCCAAGGCTTTCATTTAATAAATCCAAGACCTCACGCGTTTTTTTTTCTTTAACAGAATTTACATTTATAAAAAAATCTTTCCAAAAATCTTCTAAGACCTTAACCCAATTAATTTTACCACTTGTAATTTCATCTAACTGATTTTCTAGTTTTGCAGTAAAATTATAATCTACATATTTAGTAAATAATTCCTCTAAGAATGCAGAGATTAATTTACCTCTATCTGTAGGGTAAAATCGTTTACTAATCATCTCTACATAACCTCTTGTTGATAATACTGAAATAATACTAGCGTAAGTTGATGGTCTACCAATACCAAGTTCTTCCATTCTTTTTACCAAACTAGCTTCAGAATATCGCGGTGGTGGATCAGTATAGTGTTGTTCATCAATAAGTTTTAAAATACTAACATTATCACCCAGAGTACATTCTGGTAAAATATTTTTAGTATCCTCGTCACTTTCATGAATTTTATAAACCTTTAAGAATCCATCAAATTTAACAACAGAACCATTTGCCTTAAAATTAATATCTTTATTTATAGATTCAATAAGAATACTATTTCTATTGAATTCTGCGGACTTCATTTGTGAAGATAAAGCTCTAGTCCAGATTAATTCATAAATCTTAAGTTGATCAGAGTTGATATATTTTTTTAGATCACTTGGTTTTCTTTTTATTTCAGTAGGTCTAATTGCTTCGTGGGCTTCTTGGGCATTTTTTGCTCTTTTACCTACATACGTGTTTGGGGTGTTTGGCAGGTATTCTTTTCCAAAATCTTTTGTAATTAAATCACGGAATTCAGTAATAGCTTCCTTAGAAATTTGAGTTCCATCAGTTCTCATATAAGTGATCAAACCAGTAGTTTCTCCATCTATTTCTATGCCCTGATAAAGTCTTTGAGCAATTTGCATGGTTCTAGAAACACCAAACCCAAAATTATTAGAAGCAGTTTGTTGCAGTGTAGAAGTAGTAAATGGTGCAAGAGGATTTCTTTTATGTATCTTAGAATTAATATCTTTAATTTTGAACTTTGATTTGTTAATTATTTTTATTGCCTGGTCTATCTCAATCTTACTTCTAAATGAAAACTTTTCGATTCTTTTACCTCCAAAAAGAGATAATCTAGAAATAATGTTTTTATTGTCTACGTTTGTAAAATTTGAAATCAACGTCCAATACTCTTCAGGTTTAAATAATTCAATATGATGCTCTCTTTCAGTAATTAATTTTAAAGCCACAGACTGAACTCTTCCAGCAGATTTAGAACCTGGAAGTTTAGTCCATAAAATAGGAGAGATGTTGAAACCAACAAGGTAATCCAAAGCTCTACGTGCAAGATAGGCTTCAACTAACGGAACTTCTATTTGTCTAGGATTAGCAATTCCTTTAAGAATTGCATTTTTAGTAATTTCGTTAAAAACAACACGTTCTAAGATTTTGTCTTTAAGCATTTTTTTTTCAAGCAAATACTCTTTGATGTGCCAAGCAATTGCCTCTCCTTCACGGTCAGGGTCTGTAGCTAATATAATTTTATTAGAATCTTTAGCCGCCTCAGTAATTTCTTTTAAGTATTTTCTTGAAAATGAGTCTACTTCCCACAACATTTCAAATTTATTATCAGGATCAACAGAGCCATTTCTCGATGGTAAATCTCTTATGTGACCATAGCTCGCTAAAACTACATAATCTTTTCCAAGATATTTATTTATTGTTTTAGCTTTCGCAGGACTTTCTACAATAACCAGATTCATCTAAATATTTATTCTCAAATCCATACAGATTTATCAAATATAACTAATCTTTATTAAAAAAGCTTATTAAAAATTAATTTTATTTTCTGTCTTCTCCCTAATACGAGATATGTTTTGTCTGTGAGTGTAAGTAATGATAATAAAAATTATAAAGAAAAATAGACTCATATTAAAGTTATGTAAATTAATGGAGTACAACAAAACTATCGCTGATGAGATTAGTGAAGCTAAAGAGGAGTATTTTGAAATGTATAAAATTATTACCCAGCAAATTATAAAAATAAAGCCAAGATAAATTGAAAAAGCAAAAAGAACACCTAGGTACACAGCGATTCCTTTTCCACCATTAAATTTTAACCAAATCGGAAAAACATGACCAAGAAAACATAAAAGGGCTGAAAGATAAATATAATCTGGTGCAAAGTTTAATGTTATTAAAACAGAAGCATATGCTTTTAACGCATCTAATAAAAGGGTCGCTGCCCCTAATGATTTTTTGCCTGTTCTCAACACATTAGTTGCTCCAATATTTCCAGAGCCTATTTTTCTAATATCTTTTTTAAGAAAAATTTTTGTTAGCGCTAAACCAAAAGGTATTGAACCTAATATATATGAATAGATTGATATGTATATTAATTCTTTAATCACTATGATTTAAAAGCAAGTTCTCCATTTAAAAAAGTCATAAGAACTTTCCCTTGGACTTTTCTTTCTTCCACAGCGGTATTTTTAGACTTAGATTTAAGTAAGTCCCCCTTTATAATCCATGGCACATCAAGATCAAAAATACACATGTCTGCATCAGACCCCTTTTTTAATGTGCCTTTATTAATTTTTAAAATTTTAGCTGGATTGATTGTTAATGTTTCTATTATTTTTTTCAAAGGTAGGGATTCATTGTGATGCATCTCAAGAGCAAGAGGTAATAATGTTTCTATACCAATAGCCCCAGTAGCTGCCTGAGCGAATGGCAGCCTTTTTCCTTCTTCATCTTCTGGTGTATGGTCTGAAATTATAACATCAATTAATCCAGATTTTATTCCTTGGACTAAAGCGAGTCTATCATCTTCAAGTCTTAAAGGAGGAGAAACTTTTAAAAAAGTTTTAAAATCTCCAATATCATTTTCGTTTAAAGAAAGATTGTTTATAGAAACTCCAACAGTAAAATTTAATCCACTTTCTTTATTTCTTTTAATTACCTCTAAAGATTCTTTCGATGAAATTTGATTTATGTGATACCTACATGGAAACTCATTCAATAAGGAAAGATCTCTTTCAATAATTATTTTTTCTGCAATATAGGATATACCTTGCAAACCAAGTCGTGTTGACACTTCCCCTTCATTTATACAGCCATTTTTTGACAGCTCATAATCTTCTGCATGTTGCATAATCAGTACCCCAATGTCTGAGGCATAGTCCATTATTTTGGCCATTGTTTCAGTACTTTGAACTGCTTTAACAACATCTGTAAATCCAACAATGCCTTTAGCAGAAAGTAGACCAAATTCTGTCATTTGTTTTCCTTCTGTTTCTCTTGTTAGTGTCGCTGACGGAAATAAATTAACAGATGCCTTGTCTCTTCCTCTTCTTATTATAAAATCGACCATCGAAACATTATCAATAAGAGGTTTAGTGTTAGGCATTGTAACTATAGAAGTTACACCACCAGCTAAGGCTGCGTGACTTAATGTTCTAAAATTTTCTTTATATTCGTAGCCTGGCTCACCAACAAACGCTTTCATATCAACAATACCAGGTATTAATATTTTGTTTTTAAGATCAATTATTTCTGCAGAAGGTGGAGCATCATTTTTTTTTACGTCTTTTCCGATTGATTTAATTTTACCATTTTTGTCAACTATAACAGAACCTTTCTCATCCATTTCCTGAGATGGGTCTATAATTCTTGCGTTAATTAAAATTTTTTCAGTCATTTAATTTTTACAATACATTTTTAAACAAGCCATCCTTACCGCGACTCCCAATTCAACCTGTTCTTTAACAAGACTTACATTTATATCGTCTGCAAGTTTTGTATCTATTTCAACACCTCTGTTCATAGGACCTGGATGCATTATTAAAGCATCTTTATTTGCAAATTTTAATTTTTCTGGTGTTAGGCCATAAAATTCGTAATATTCTCTTTTTGAGGGCAAGAATGATCCTTGCATACGTTCATTTTGGAGTCTTAACATCATTACAATATCACATCCGTCTAATCCTTTTTTCATATCAGTAAAACTTTTAACACCAAGTCTTTCAACTGATTTTGGCATTAATGTCTTTGGTGCAATGACATTCACTTCAGCTCCCAACATATTCATTAAATAAATATTAGATCTCGCAACACGTGAATGAAGGATGTCACCACAAATTGCAATTTTTAGACCTTCAATTTTACCTTTTCTATTTATTATTGTAAGAGCATCCAGTAATGCTTGTGTAGGGTGTTCTCTCCATCCGTCACCAGCATTAATAACTGTGCAATTAACTTTCTGAGAAAGTAGATTTGGCGCACCAGAGTCTTGGTGTCGTATTACAATTATATCAGGGTGCATAGCATTTAAAGTCATTGCTGTGTCCATTAAGGTTTCACCCTTTTTAAGAGCCGAGTTTGCAACATTCATAGTCATTACATCGGCACCCAATCTTTTACCCGCTAAATCAAAAGAACTTTGAGTTCTTGTTGATGGTTCGAAAAATAAATTAATCTGAGTTTTACCTCTAAGAATATCTGATTTCTTAGATGCGCTTCTGTTTAGCTTAATAAAGGTTTTTGCTTCTTCAAGTATATTCTTAGCTTCTTGAACTGATAAATTTTGTATACCTAAAAGATGTTTGGGTTGGTCTTTAATAGCTAAAGTATTTTTTTTAACTGCCATTAAAATCAACTCTATAGGCCTTTTGTATTATGATATCAAGTAATTTCTCGATTTAAAAAGTCTAACGTGCCCTGAAGAATAAAAGCAGCTGAATTTTCATCAAGTTTACTTATTTTTTTGCTTGTATTTACGTTTAAATCATTTGACAAATTAAAAGCACCTCGGCTAGAAAGCCTTTCGTCCCACATAGTGATAGGTATGCGAATATTTTTGGATAAGTTTATAGCCAGATCTTTAGCTGATTGAGACGATTGACTTGGGGATCCATCCATATTTATTGGATTACCGATGACAATACCTCTTATATTGTTATCAGAAATGATTTCATTTATTTGAACCAAGAAGTCCGAAAAGTTATTTTTAATTATCGTTGCGTATGGTGTTGCTACAATTTTATTTTCGTCACAGATAGCTATCCCAACACGTTTCTTACCAGGGTCAACCCCCAATAATCTTGATTTTTTATCAATTTTTTTTTCAAATTCTTCAATATTTAGCATGACTATGTTATAACTTTTAATAATAATTTCCTAGAATTAACATAGATTACAAATGTCCATAGATAAAGACAAAATTAAACATACGGCCAAACTAGCTAGAATATCTTTAGACGAAAATAAGATAGAGAGTTTATCTAAAGATTTATCCAATATATTTAATTTTATTGAAAAATTAAGCAAAATTAACACAGATAAAATTAGTCCTTTAACATCAATACTAGACCACAGTCTAAGAACTAGAGAAGACAAAGTAACAGACGGAGGAATTAGAGATAAAATTTTAGAAAACTCACCAAATAAAAATGAAGAATTTTTTATTGTACCCAAAGTAATAGAATAGATGTCAGATATAACTAACAAAAGTTTGACTGAAATAGTTGATTTAATAAAAAAAAAAGAAATTAAATCCGAAGAAGTAACAAATGCTTATATCAACAATGCAAAAAAAGGAAAAAAACTTAATTCATTTATTACAGAATCTTTTGATAGCGCCCTAACAAAAGCAAGAAATTTCGACGCAAAACCCAACTACGAATCATTATTACCTGGTGTACCTTTAGCTGTAAAAGATTTATTTTGTACAAATGGAGTTAGAACTACAGCAGGAAGTAAAATGCTTGAAAATTTTTTTCCTACATATGAATCTACAATAACAACTAACCTTTGGAAAGAAGGAGCTTTTCTTTTAGGTAAATTGAATTGTGATGAATACGCAATGGGTTCTTCTAATGAAACAAGTTTTTTTGGAAATGTTATAAACCCTGTTAAAGAGAATACAGTTCCTGGCGGTTCTTCTGGTGGTTCTGCGAGCGCACTAGCTGCTGATCTTACACCAGCTACAATTGGAACTGATACCGGAGGTTCTATTAGACAACCAGCTTCATTTACGGGTACAGTTGGTTTAAAACCAACTTACGGATTATGTTCAAGATGGGGTATTGTTGCTTTTGCATCTTCACTAGATCAGGCAGGACCAATGACAAAAACAGTTTCAGATTGTGCCCTAATGCTTGAGGCAATGTCAGGATTTGACTCAAAAGATTCAACCTCAATAGATAGAAAAAAAGAAAACTATTCAAAAAAAATAAATAAAAATATAAAAGGTTTAAAAATTGGTATACCAAAAGAATACAGAGTGGATGGGATGCCCAATAAAATTGAAGAGCTTTGGGAAAAAGGTAAAAAAATTCTTAAAGAGGAGGGAGCAGAAATAATTGACATTTCGTTGCCACATACTGAATATGCTCTACCAACCTATTACATAGTCGCGCCCGCAGAAGCCTCTTCAAATTTAGCTCGATACGATGGAGTTAAATACGGTTTTAGGTCGTCTAAAGGTTCTAATCTTATTGAAATGTATGAAAACACGAGATCTGAAGGTTTTGGAGATGAAGTTAAAAGAAGAATTTTAATTGGAACTTATGTTTTGTCTTCTGGCTATTATGATGCTTATTATATCAAAGCACAAAAAGTAAGACAGTTGATAAAAAATGATTTTGATAACGCATTTACTAAAGTTGACGCCATACTAACTCCATCCACACCAAGTTCTGCTTTTAAGATTGGAGAAAAAAAAAATGATCCTATATCAATGTATTTAAATGATATTTTTACAGTACCTGCAAACTTGGCTGGTATACCCGCAATATCAGTTCCTATAGGCCATGACAAAAATAATTTACCCTTAGGGCTACAGTTGATTGGCAAACCTCTTGGAGAACAAACTTTATTAAATTTAGCCCTTTCCATGGAAAGCAAAAGTAATTTTAAACAAAATATTGTTAAATGGTGGGAGAAATAATTAATGAGTGAAGATAAATCAAAATATTTAATCCAAGGTTTTCAGGATAAATGGGAAGTAGTTATCGGCTTAGAAGTGCACGCCCAAGTATCTTCTAAGTCAAAATTATTTTCAGGTTCATCAACTACCTTCGGTGCTGATCCAAATACACAAGTAAGTTTAGTCGATTCTGCATTTCCTGGAATGTTACCTGTAATTAATGAATACTGTGTTGAACAAGCCGTTAAAACAGGTCTCGGTATAAATGCGCAAATCAATTCTTATTCTGTTTTTGATCGAAAGAATTATTTTTATGCTGACTTACCTCAAGGTTATCAAATATCTCAATTTAAAAACCCAATTGTAGGTGAAGGTCAAATAACATTAGATTTAAAAACTGGTACCAAAAAAATTGGCATTGAAAGATTACATTTAGAACAAGATGCTGGAAAAAGCATTCACGATCTTGATCCTAGCAATACTTTTGTAGATCTCAATAGATCAGGGATAGCATTAATGGAAATTGTTAGCAAGCCAGATTTAAGATCGCCGGATGAAGTTAATGCTTATGTAAAAAAACTAAGATCAATTATGAGGTATCTAGGAACATGCGACGGTAACATGCAAGAAGGGTCATTAAGAGCGGATGTAAACGTTTCAGTAAGAAAAGAAGGTGATGAAAAACTAGGAACTAGATGTGAAATAAAAAATGTTAATTCTATTAAGTTTATGCAAATGGCCATTGAATATGAGGCTAAAAGACAAGTGGAACTTTTAGAATCTGGAAAACATATTGTTCAAGAAACAAGATTATTTGATACAAAAAAAAATGAAACCAGGTCAATGAGATCTAAAGAAGACGCACATGATTATAGATATTTCCCTGACCCAGACCTGTTACCTTTAAACTTAGATAAAAGCTTAATTGAAAAAATTAAAAAAAGTTTACCAGAACTTCCAGACCAAAAAAAAGAACGTTTTATAAAAAATTACTCTCTAAGCCCTTATGAAGCCAATGTTTTAGTTTCAGAAAAAGAAGTCGCGTCTTTTTTTGAAGAAGTAATTAAAACTGCTGACAAGAAACTTACAACTAACTGGATAATTGGAGATTTATTTGCATCTCTAAATGAAAAAAATATTTCTATTTCTCAATCATTAATTAAATCTAAAGAAATGGCTATCCTTATAAATTCCATTTCATCAGGATTAATTTCAGGTAGAGCGGCAAAAGAAGTATTTGAAGTTATGAAAGATACTGGTGCAGATCCTGTTCAAATAATTGAAGAAAAAGGCCTAAAACAAAAGAGTGACCCTAAAGAATTGGAAGCCTTAATAGATAAAATTTTAGAAGAAAATACTGATAAAGTATCTCAATATAAATCAGGTAAAGATAAGTTATTTGGTTTTTTTGTTGGCCAAATAATGAAAGTTTCAAGTGGAACCGCAAACCCACAATTAGTCAACGATATACTTAAAAAAAAACTTAAGTAACCTAAGCAATACACATATTGTTGTCGTATTCGCACGTAACAAGCTATCTTTAATTTAGTTATAATTAACAATGTCAGAAAAAAAATACATAAAAACTTTTAAATTGTTACTTCCTTATCTGTGGCCTAAAGAACGAAAAGACCTAAAGACTAGAGTTGTCTTTGCTATTATAGCCTTAGTTTTTGCTAAAATAGCTAGCGTAGGAACTCCTTTAGTATTAGGAAAAGCGGTTAATTCTCTGTCAGAATTAAGTTCTGGTATTAATTTATTTATGCTGGCTCCTGTGGGATTGATTGTTGCATATGGATCAGCACGAATAATCTCTTTTACTTTTGTTGCCATTAGAGACGCTTTGTTTTCAAAAGTTTCTCAACACTCAATCAGACAAATATCTTTGAACATGTTTGAACACCTACACAATCTTTCTTTGCAGTTTCATCTAAACAGACAAACTGGAGCATTAGCAAAATATATAGACAGAGGAACCAAAGGAATAGATTTTCTTTTAAGATATGTCTTATTTAATGTTGTTCCTACTTTTTTTGAGATTTTTTTAGTGGCAGGTATTTTATTTTATTTGTACGGCCCTTGGTATGCTGTCGTTACGCTGATCACTATTGGTCTTTATTCTTATTTAACTTTTCAAATAACAGAGTGGAGAAATGAATTTAGAAAAAGAATGAATAAATCTGACAACGAGGTAAGCACTAAAATGATTGACAGTTTATTAAATTATGAAACTGTTAAGTATTTTAACAATGAAGTTTTTGAATCTAATAGACTTGATAAATCTTTAAAAGATTATGAATTAGCAGCTAATCAAAGCAGGCACTCATTATCATTATTGAATATAGCTCAAACTTTTATCATAATGCTAGGTATTACTATTATGCTAGTGATGTCTGCATTTGGCATCAAAAATGGAGATATTAATATAGGTGGATTTGTTGTCATAAACGCCTACATGCTTCAATTGTACCAACCACTAAATTTTTTAGGGTCTGTTTACAGAGAGATAAGACAGGCACTAACTGATATGGAAAATATGTTTAGTTTACTGGAGGTTTCTCCAGTACCAAAAAATAATTTAGAAAATATACCTCAAAGTGATTTAGCAGAAATTAGATTTGATAATGTTAGTTTTGATTATGATGTAAGAAGAACTATTATAAATAATATTTCCTTTAAAGTTCCTAATGGAAAAAAAGTTGCTATAGTTGGTCCTACTGGTGCTGGTAAATCAACAATAAGTAGATTATTATTTAAGTTTTACAATCCAAAAAAAGGAAACATCTATATTAATGATACGAATATAAATAAAACATCACAAGAATCTTTAAGAAAAATAATTGGGGTAGTACCTCAGGATACAGTTTTGTTTAATGACACAATTTATTACAATATTGCATATGGAAACACCAACTCTACTAAAGAAGAGGTTGTTAATGCAGCAAAGAATGCTGATATTCATAATTTTATTTCAACACTTCCTGATGGATATGAAACTATAGTTGGAGAAAGAGGTTTGAAATTATCTGGTGGAGAAAAACAAAGAGTAGCTATTGCAAGAACAATATTAAAAAATCCTAAGATATTTTTTTTTGATGAGGCAACCTCTGCACTTGACACAAGTACAGAAAAAGAAATTCAAAAAAATTTAGAAAATATATCTAAAAACAAAACAACATTAGTGATTGCACATCGTTTATCTACGGCTGCAAACGCAGATAATATTATAGTTCTTGATAACGGTGTTATTATTGAAGAAGGTAATCACGATACTTTAATACAAAAAAAAAGTAAATACTTTGAAATGTGGGAAAAACAAAAACCCACCTAAATACTTATGGGAAAAAATTTAGAAATAACTCCTTTACTGGAAAAATACATAGAAGATTTTAGTCAGTCATTACACCCGATACAAAAAGAAATAATTTCTTACAATGAAAGTTTAGGAGATATTAAAAGAATGCAGATAGCAGTATCTCAGTGCTATTTTCTAGATTTAATAATTAAAGTTTCAAATTCAAAAAGAATACTTGAAGTAGGAACTTTTACAGGTTTAAGTGCACTATCGATGTCTTTGGCTCTACCGGACGACGGTAGTGTCGTTGCCTTAGACAAAAATATTGAAACTAATAAAATTGCTATTAATTTTTTTATAAAGGCCAATCAAGAAAAAAAAATT
>Ga0307986_10000413_pt1 | contig 31859 bp, 32 predicted proteins | sample EllFjometageno82_FD_203170 | JGI IMG/M metagenome (GOLD analysis project Ga0307986, IMG submission 203170) | Marine microbial communities from Ellis Fjord, Antarctic Ocean - #82 | ecosystem: Environmental > Aquatic > Marine > Unclassified | place: Southern Ocean | collected 2014-10-09 | reverse complement strand
CTGATACGACACTGCCAGCCATAAGTGAAGGGTGCGCAGACAATACTAGCACATCAGCCTTGCTTGCCAGTTTTTGGCCAACCATAGTCTCACTAATCAGCCCCCACAACCGTTACAGTCCAATGCCTATCCACTGGCTCTTCAGCCTTAGATAGTTGCACACACCCCCTGTTTCCTAGTAACCGCCCAGCCAGCACCCCACCCTAGGGGGCACACCCCGATAAGTCAGAATGGTTCCATTGCACCCGTATACATACTATTCTGGACGACCAATTACCTACTAGGTGGTTTTCGGCTTACCCATGATCCTTCTACCATGCCCATGCTGCGCATTTCTTTTTCAATCTCATACAGCTCCGCCAACTTAGCGCTGCGCTCTTCGCGTATAGCTCGCGTCTCTCTACCGTGAATAGTATTAGCTTTAATCGCGCGGGCTTTGCCCTCCAATGTCCGAAAAGAAGTACTAAGTCCCCCATGGTGGCGGCATTTGGTCTTGCCTTTAATGGCAGGGTTGCCGCATCTTTGCCCTACCCTTCTTTTACTAAGGGCATCACAGCGGACACACTTGGCCCTGCCGCCGAGAGTTGTGTAGTTAGTCTGCACGTATCTCTGCCATAAGCTCATCTAATTCTTCTTCGTCTTTACCATCAAGACTTGGGAGGTTATGAACTCCCAGACTTTCATTGAATTCTAAGCCATCATGCCAGCTAGTTATCATGTCCTTTAACGATCTATACTGATGATCAACTTTTCGTAATCCTTCCTTATGCTGCTTGTCGATGAGTTGGTATATTTCTTTCGCGAATTCTTTATCCACTACATTAGTCACTGTCTTCATAGTATTGATCCTATATCTTGGTTTGAATTACCTCTTAGGGGGTCTCTCGACCGCGCTTTATCCTTCGCACACGCTTCCCCATGAGCGGTACTGCAAACTTGCAGACTTTGAGGGGTGTTTACATAAACTTTCCCTGTCACTACTTCTAAGGAGAGTTTTGGTAAATAGGGGTTACTTCCTGCATTACTGCACTTCATGTTTACTCCCCATTCCCTCCCAGTACCGATTGCAGGTGCTGGTGGTGTAACCTTTGTCTGTAATCTTTCGGCTAAATCTGTGCTTAGATAGTGCGCGGACCCCAGAATCTTCCGCCCATCTTTTGTAGAAGCAGTAAAGTTGTGACTTCTTTATCGTGAGAGTGTGACCAGTAGAAGTTTCAGTGCGGAGGAAATCGCCCACTAAATCTTGGTCGTTGCGGTATTGGTTCGTGGCATCCGTTAAAGCTTTAGTTTTTGTCAGTCCTGCCTCGTTCCACTGTTGAACAGCTTTTAGAAGCAGGTTGAGAATACCCGAAGCTTCAGCCTTCAGTTTGGGAAGTAGGTCTTTGTCAGCCTTATCTCCTTCGAACCTTTGAGTGAACTCAAACAGTGCGACACGCCTCCAGAATCCTTCTCCATCGTCGGAAACAATTGGGGCGTGATTGCCCGATACTACGAGTTTGTGTGTTGGATCGAACGTGACGTGGTTCTTATACAGTTCACGCGCAGTTATGGTGTCACCGCCTGTTATATCTTTGACCAGAGCATCGTCTATTCTTTGACCCTCAGTCGTTTCGTTGCAGTAAATTAACCGCTTACCCTGCAAGTTCATTTTGTCTGGACTCGCACCTGACGAGGAACGATTTTGTCGCATAAGCATCTCGGTCGGGATCTTGAAAGCGTAATCACCAAGACACCAAGCTATCAATTCAATAAGGACTGATTTGCCGTTGGCACCCACCCCCATCCAGAAGAACCAGATTTGTTCTTTAACACTCCCTGTCAAAAAATATGCTAACGATAGCAGTAGATATTTTTGTTTTTCTTTGTCGGGTTCAACTTCATTAATAAACTGTTTAAATCTCGGATAATCTGCTTCGGGGTCGTAAATAAAATTACTCCGTTTAGTGACAAGGCTATCGGGTGTGATCATGATCGGTTTGCCCGTTGTTAAATTTATGATGCCGTTTTGCACACCGAGCATCATTGGGTTTTTGTCGAGTTCAGCTAGGTTTACCGATATGCCTTCCTCACTTTTTGCCATTTCAATCATTGCCTTTGTGTTTTTAAGTTGACTGACTCTCGTCACCTCCTTCATCATATTTCTAGTTATGGTTCCGCTCGGGTCGCGTCGGAACGCCCGCTGAAAATCATCCATCATTTTTTCGACAGTTCTTTTCGCGCAAATCATTGCATAGTCGGAATCTGTGCGGGTGTACCCAATCTGAGGATCGAACACTATCAGCTCAGCTGTGCCTTTAACGAAGCAGAGGTGACCACGGTGCATCGTTGCGAACTCCTCACCATTACGCATATCCGTTAGGCTTGGCATTCCAGTTTGCAAGGGATCGGGGTAGGCGTCTGGGTTAAGTTTCTTATCTAATGCGAAAACAGAACCGAGGGTCACTTCCCTACGAGACTTCCAATACCCGTTATAGTCTTGGTTAAAACCTGTATCGCCGCCTACGTCATATCGTGCAGGACACGTCCTCGCCCAGTCCCTTGCCATCTCTTTTCCATTGGGTAAGTTTTCGCTAGAGATGCCCCAGATAACTCCTAGGTAATAATCCTGAGGTGCATCCATCGACACATTGCACGAGCCACTCCCTCGGCTAGTATCCGAACTGATTCGGGATAGGGTGATTTTCAGCCGGGATTCCACGTCTTGCCAGTGAAGTTGAGGAAGTCGTTCTAGGCCCACGGGAAGGGGGATCACGTTGGTCGTAACTTCCAATGCCAGATCAGGGTTTGCCAGTTCGGGGTTATCTCGCTCGTGGACATCCTGCTGAAGCAACGAATACGTTTTGATAATCCGATCCAGCACGGCGTTTTGTTCCGTATCTAGTTTCAGTTCCATGACACCAACCTCGCTTCTCGATGTGGGCGGTCTTCAGTCGCTTCGCCTTTGTGAGCAATCGTTCCGAGTATTTTGGTGATACGACTCGGGTTATAAACCACGGGATCAATCGCAACATGTTCTGTATTAAATTTTATCCCAAGAATATTCGTGAGCTTTTTAATCCAATCTTTGGTCTCATCGTTTGCGGGGAGTTCGTGCAGTGGAAAATACAGGTGGTGTCCGTTTCCTGAGCAGGTCATTAAAGGTTCGTCCCAACCACAGTCCAGCATGTAAGTCCGCACGTTTTCTACAAGCTCTCTCGACATTTCTAGCTCCGCATCGGTTGCAGAGTTCTTATGGGTTCCTGTTCGATCAACGTCGATGAAAAACCAGTCAAGGCACGCAATGTCTGCATCGCTTGCACCTTTCGACCCATTACCTATGAAGTCAGAGCGGATCGTATTAAGAATCATATAGCAGTTGTAGCCTCTTAAGTTCCAAGTTCGAATAATGGCATTGATGTCGTGCCACCTCTGTGCGGGACTGTCATAATCATTCCTACTGAACGTTTGGATATGGACGGGGTTACCTCTTTTTCTAAAGCACCGCACCTCCAAGACTGCCGCCTTCCAGTTAACAAGTCGCTTCATTTGATCAATGCTAACGGTGACGGTCATTTCGACACCCCCATTGATTTTATTTCAGAGTTAGACCAGCGAGTGGTGTTCTCGCCAATCTTATGGGGGCGGGGTAGCGTGCCTTCTTTAGACCAAATCCAGATCGTCTTTCGGGTGGTGTCAAAATAACGCGCAAGGACTTTATCAGATGAGAAACCGACCCCTTCATCAACGTCCTTGAGTTGTTGATATTCACGTTTTGCGTCTCTTAGTTCCTTGGCCTGTTTTTCAGCCTTAAGATGGGATGTTTGATTATCAGCGGGTGTGGGTGTAGGCATGTCTCGCTCAGTATCGTGATGTGTATGGACACAATACTAGACCCTAACTAATTGAAATACTTAGTATATTGTTGCCATGGCAACTAAAGCGATTGCCATGGCAATTGGGAAGAACCGAGTGCGGGGGAGAGAAGCGTCTTTAGTCTTTGCCTACCTTGTCATTTCCTAAGACACGGTTTGCCTTGCCTAATAACTTTTTAATTTTGCTGGCAGACAAGCCTCCCATTGGGTACTTATCGCTATACGTTTTTGCAATGACTTTTGCTAAGTGATCCTGATTATCAAAGGGCATGACACCTACTTTCTCTTTGTTTTGCATCATACTAGCCATCAAGCCGATTAGACGCAGTCGATTCTTTACAGTGTTCTCACTTTCTTCTTCAGTTACCGCAGCATCGCTTCCCGGCACACGGTCAGCATCCGCATTGTTATTTTCAGGCTCAAGGTCTTCAGCCTTGATATAACCTTCTTTAATCGCCCAATTAAGCCAAGGTATGTTAATGCGCTTCTTCTGCGCCCACCTGATGCAGTAGGCTACTGAATACTCTTCCGTGAAGCCATTACTCCGAATCTCTCTCCCTTTAGGCTGATGATCTGTACCGTCCCAAACTTCTTTTATACGGTCTTGTTCTCTTTCTTTGGCTCTTATCGTCTGCTTTTCTTCTACTATCTGGAGACTGGGTTTAATCCACTCTCGCCTCACAACCCGTATCAATCCTGCAAAAATGTGGCACGCCTCGCTCTTACCCCAGAAGTCTTTTACTAACTCAGTCTCAAGTTTTTCCCACTTATTATCAGGCATCAGTATCCCTCCTTACTTGAGCGGACTTTCTTGTAAGCCTCTTTAGCTATCTCTTTGGCTTCTTTGGCTTTGCGTTCTTGTTCCTCGCTTTGCCATGTTTCGATGATGCCTTCACTGAGAATTTTCGTTCTTCGTTCTTTGTCCACCACTTCTGGAAGGACAATGTCTTTAATTAACTTAAAGAATTTAGACATTAGTTTGCTCTCCTTTGCTTGTTGATAGAGACAACCGTTTTGTCTTGTCCTAAGTCACCCTTCATAGCCCACTTTTCGTAAGCACTGATGACTCGTCTTCGTTCGTCGAATAATTGGCTTCTTGCATAGGCAGCGCGAGTAGAATCAGTGTCTGTGTGCTTCATACTTAATTCTAAGGATTCTTCTGTAAATCGTTGCTGGTCTTGACCCCAAGTTCTAAACGTAGCTCTGAACCCATGTGCTACTGCATCGAAACCTAGTGCGTCTGGCATAGTTGAGAGGTACTTATCGTGAATTTCTGCACCCCTTAATGTTGAGAAAACTCTGCCACGGCGTGTGGGCATAGATTTAAGTATCTTTATAGCGGTGGGACAGAGAGGTATATCCCAATCGAGCTTTTCGGCCTTGTATTTACCTTTGGGTTGTTTCCAGATCTTTTCTTCAAGGTCTATCTCGTCCCATTCAACTAGCCTAGCTTCGGAGGGTCTTGATACGGTGAGTATCATAAAAAGCATACAGTGAACGTCTGGCCTGCTCCCCTTAATGGCCTCTAGCCCGTGTATGGCCTTTACGAACTTTGGTAGTTCACGCCAATCTATAGAACGGCGGTGTTTTACTGTGTGAACCTTGGAGGCTTTAGGGAAGGACAGTTCTAAGTCATCCTTCCAAACAGCGGGATTAGCCTTAATTCTTAAACCTTCAGCGATTGCTCTTTGGATTATCCTCTGGACATGATTTCGGACGCGCTTTGCAGTTGGGTTCTTTGTTTCCCAGATAGGCTTTAGCAGGTTAACTATGTGTATTCGTTCTATGTCGTTTAAGAGCAGGTTGCCTATGTGAGGAAAGGCATATTCTCTTAGATGTTGGTTTAATCTGCGGACTTGGGTTGTACTCTTATACTCTTTAGCTTCCTTTGGTATATAGCTGTCTCTAGCAAACCCCTCAAAGGTTATCTCTTTAGCTTGCTTGGCTTTAAGCTCAGCCAACACAGCTCTCTTTTTACTAACCGGGTCTATCCCAGACTTAATAGAGTCCTGAAGCACCCTGGCGCTCTCTCTGGCTTTTTTGGTAGGTACGGAGGGGTAGCCACCCAATCCAATCCAACGCCTCTTACCGCCAATAACAGAGCGATATAGCCATTGCTTTGCTCCTTTCTCCCCTCCGTCTATTGGCGGTAAACACTGCACATATAGACCTGAAACGCCTCCAACAGCATGTACAGCCTTGTAGGGTTCACCAGAGGCATTGTAAGTATGCTTCAGTCTTCTAATAGAAGTTTCAGATAGCTCTTTTACTCTTTTTGGCATATTTACCTACCATCTTACCTACCATTAGAAAAGTTATTCCATGGTAGTCTAGGTAACAGCAGGTAGCAACAGAACACTCGTGTTTATTGGGATATAGAGGATTTTACTGACTGAGAGGTAGTGTGTTGTTATGGGAAATTGGTGCCCCGGACAGGAGTCGAACCTGTGACCTGCCCCTTAGGAGGGGGCCGCGCTATCCAGCTGTGCCACCGGGGCTGAAGCGGACGCAGTATAGCACCGGCGGCGGTTTTTTTTGTATCCTCTCAACCCGATCACATATTTGTGTGACTTGGGCTAGAATGAGCCCTGCTTACAATTAGAAGAACTGGGCTTTAAAGAATGAGTAGTGAAATAATTTGGACATGTAGCCGATTCAACGAATTAAGCACTGAGGATCTGTATCGGATTCTGCAGCTGCGTGCTGAGATCTTTATCGTCGAGCAGGACTGCGTGTATCAGGATCTAGATGGCTTCGATCAGCAGGGCCTGCATGTCATGGGGCAGCTGTCGGCTGGTAATGAGGCGCAGCTGGCTTGCTATACCAGGCTGCTTCCTCCCGGCGCGAAATATGAGGGCGCGTCGATTGGTAGGGTTGTTACTAAGAAGTCAGCTCGAGGTGGCGGTATCGGCAAGGTGTTGATGCTGAACTCTCTAGCGCTCTGTAAGGAGCATTGGTCCGATACGGCTATTACTATTTCAGCGCAGCAGTATCTGCAGAAGTTCTATACCGAGCTCGGATTCGAGACGCTATCCGAGCCTTACGATGAGGACGGTATCCCCCACATACGCATGCAGCTTAATCCTTAACTAGCCGCTCAACTTCTTCGAAGGTGTTTAGCGCCTGCGCATCCGATGCAGGCTTCAGCATGCTCATAACTACGATAACCACTGACGCTAAGGCGAAGCCAGGCACTATTTCATATAGGTCGAAAAGTCCTCCACTTAGATTAGACCAAACAACAACTGTTACAGCTCCAACGATCATGCCCGCAATCGCCGATGCAGCAGTCATCGATCGCCAGAACAACGAGAACACAATTACTGGACCGAAGGCCGCGCCGAAGCCTGCCCACGCGTAGCTTACAAGGTCTAGCACCCTACTCTCTCTGTTACTGGCAATAACCATAGCCAGTAACGCAATCGCGATTACTGCGCCTCGACTCACCATTAGCAATTCCTTTTGGGACGCCTGGGGCCTTACGAAAACCCTGTAGAAGTCTTCACTAATTACGGAAGACGACACTAATAACTGTGAGTCTACTGTGGACATGATCGCCGACAATATTGCGGCTGTTATGATTCCGGCGACCCAGGGATTAAATAGTTGCTGGCTGAGAGCTATGAAAACTGTCTCTGGGTTGTCCAGGGGATTATCGGCGAAGTAAGCGATGCCGGCCAAGCCCGTGGCTACCGAGCCAAATAACACCAGCACCATCCACACCATGGCGATGCGCCTTGCCGCGACTAGTTTCTGTGGATTCTCCACGGCCATGAATCTCGCCAGGATGTGCGGCTGACCTACGTAGCCTAAGCCCCAAGCGATAAGGGATATAAAGCCAATCAGTGTCATGTTACTGAACAGCTCCGTGCTCTGAGGGTTCGCTGCTTGCATCTGTTGCCAAACGACGTCCGTTCCTCCGCTGGTAAGTATCACCACCGTCGGCGCGACTAGTAGCGCCAAGAACATGAGAACTGCTTGCACAGCGTCTGTCCAGGCAACCGCGAGAAAGCCGCCGATAAAAGTGTAGCCCACGATTATCAATCCCCCCGAGATCAACGCGGTGGAGTATTGCATGCCAAAGCTGTTCTCGAACAATATGGCACCACCTACTAATCCCGACGCAGTGTAGAAGGTAAAGAACAGCAAAATTACGAAGGCGGACACGAGGCGCAAAATTCTTGTCGTGTCGTTGAAGCGATTCTCGAAGTAATCCGGCAGTGTCAGCGAGTTGTTAGCATGCTGGCTGTAGATTCGGAGGCGCTTAGAGACGAACAACCAGTTGCAATAGGCACCCAGTACTAGGCCGATGCCAATCCAGACCTCACTGATTCCCGATAGATAAATGGCGCCAGGTAGACCCAATAAGAGCCAGCCGCTCATATCAGAAGCGCCGACACTGAGCGCGGTAACAACCGATCCGAGCTTTCGACCACCTAGAATGTAATCGTCCAGACTATGTGTTTGTCTATACGCCTTAATCCCAAGGAACAATATTAGAATCAGGTAAGCAACGAAGGTTATCAGTAGCGGTGCGTCGAAACTCATATACGCCTTGCCCGGAAGTGTCCGGTAGGCATGCTAGGCATGCAGTCGATGTTGGGAGATAGAAGCTGGCCATGCTACCGAATGGCGAGATCAATGTGAATAGTCGTTACGTAGCGCAGCCTCTTCACTCAGATACTCCACGAATTCCCAACCCAAGCCATCGTCGTCGCAATAATAGACTCGGCGCCGACGTGGATGCCCATAGAGCGCGGTGGCGTCACTCGGCTCGATACCCGTTGCCTGTAAGCGCTGAATCAGAGCGTCGACGTCATCGACGACTAGCCCAATATGTCGAAGGTTTTCAATAGGCTCGACGCCTTTTACCTCGGTAGGCGCGATGTAGTTGCTCGCGGCCCCTATGTGCAGCCATTCGCCGTATTCCTTGGCTATGCCGCCGCCTCTACGGGTATATTGCGGCACCGCTAGCTTCAGAAATCGCTCCGTAGCCTCAATTGAAGCCACGCTTACTTATATATAATCAAGTATTTGCATTACTAAATTCTTTGGTTTTGTTTGTTCGTTATTATTAATAAAGTTATTACTTTATTAATATAAAAACATAAACAAAACTTTAAACAAAGTAAATACTTTATTTAAAGTGCCGATTAATAGAGATAATCTGTATCGAGTTAACACTGAGTTGATGCCATGGAACTGCCTAAAAGCCAAGATCAAATCATGCACCGCCTAAAAACGCGGGGCCCTCAGTCGGTTAAAATCCTTTCAAAACAATTAGATATGACAACCATGGGCGTTCGACAGCACCTCGCCGACTTAGAATCCAAAGGGCTAGCCGGACAAACACAAGAAGAACGGCAGACTCGCGGGCGCCCGGTACATCTGTGGAAATTGTGCAAAAGTGGGCATGACAGGTTTCCTGACAGCCATTCACAGACCACCATCGAGCTAATCGATGTCATCCGCTCCTCACTTGGAGAGGAAAGCCTGAACCAACTCATCGATAGCCGCAGCGAAATAATAGAGGCCACCTATCGCGCACAATTAGATTCTACCGCCCCCGAACTACAACCGCAGATCGAGCGACTCGCACAGCTGCGCAGCGAGGAAGGCTATATGGCCGAAGTGCGCCTACTCCCTGACGGCTGGATGCTTATCGAGAACCATTGCCCGATCTGTAGCGCGGCAACCAGCTGCCAACAATTCTGCAAATCTGAATTGGAAGTTTTTCAGCGTCTTTTCGAAAACGAGGCTACGGTTACCCGCACCGATCATCTGCTAGCAGGAGCGAGGCGTTGTGCCTACAAAATCACGGCACACAGAGCCTAAACGCGAAAGTTTCGAGGTAAATTCTGCTATAGTAGAGCGCTTGCTCAAGCTGGGCGGCACTAGCTAAGAACAACTCGGTAATCTATGAAATCTCTAGTAGTAAAAATCTCTCTCGTAGTCTCAGTACTGGCCGTCCTGGTGCTTGCTCTTATGCCGAAAGTTATCGGGGCAAGCATAGAGAGCGCAACCATCGACAATCTGCTCGCTCTCATCCCGCCAGAGGCTCAGAGCCAATTTGAGATTCGCCGCGACGAATTTAGCGACGGCTGGTTTAGCAGCTCAACTACAATTGAATTAATCTACACCCCTATCGGTACCGATTCGATCGCTCTATCCATGGATTTCGACATCGATCACGGCCCGCTTCTGCAGACAGAGGACGGACTCAGCATCGGCCTAGCGTATGCGGTTATTCAACCGAGCATTCGCAACGACTTGTTCGACATCGCAATTGACGAGATTTCCTTCCCCCTGCCCGACATCACACTCAAGCTATTGGCGCGCTTCGACCAATCGATGTGGGTGAACATGAATGTCAGCGCACTGAACTTTAGCGATACAGCCGGCGAATTCAACTTTAGTGGGTTAAACGCGAATGTAGACGTAGCATCAGATCAGTCCGCAAATTTCTCAGTACAAATGGGCGAAGTATCAGCTACTGAGAACGCGGACAATTCTAATGTACTCATCGCTGGAATGACTTTAACGAGTTCTACGGCGCAGATGAATGACATGCTCGCCGAGAGTCGCGCAACTCTCTCGATTCCTGCGGTCAGCAGCACTTTACCTCTGCCATTTTCAGTGTCAGACATAGGCATTGAGTACGGACTACAAGCCTCCCCCGCCGAGGAAAACTTCAGCGAGATTTACCAGACAATTCAGATCGCAAATATCGAGAGCGAAATTCCAGTCAGTTCATTAAGCTGGCTTAGCGAGGTCAAGCAAGTCAACAATGAACTACTACTTGATTACTACAGACTTATTAGCGAACTGCAGAACCAAATCAATTCTGACGCCGATGCGGTGTCAGCCGATTTCACCGAGCTAGGGCAGGAATTGTATCTGCTCGTTTTACAGAATCCTCTTGAGCTGAATAACCGCATAGAAGCCAACTCCTACGATGGCGATCACACCGCTGATCTGCGCGTTATATGGGCGGGTCTCAACACACTAAGCAACGCTGCCGAATTGGATACAAATGACGCCATCACCGCACTGGATATGACACTCGATATCTCTTTAGATCTAGAGGCTATTATGCGTAGCCCAGCAGCCGGGCTAGTCGATCCCTATGTGCAGCAGGGTTATCTTACCGTCGCGAACGGCAGAGTAATGATTCAGGCCAGCCTGCAAGACAGCGTACTCAGAGTAAATGGAGACGAACTCTCACTAGACCAGTTCTTCTAGACTCAAAGAGACAAGCCCCTAATTCGCCTTTACATAAACCGAGCTCCAGATAAGCATGCCGCAAAAATCAGACAAGAATTCCTCGCGTAACGATTCACAGCATTCTCCGCGAAAACTTTTCTCCTACCCGAAATATTGGGCGGAGTGCTTCGAAACAGCACCCTATCTACCCATGTCCCGTGAAGAGATGGATCAACTAGGCTGGGATAGCTGCGACATAATTATCGTCACAGGAGATGCCTACGTTGATCACCCAAGCTTCGGCATGGCGGTAATAGGAAGACTGTTAGAAGCGCAGGGATTTAGAGTTGGGATTATCGCGCAACCCTCTTGGGATAGCGCCGATCCTTTCAAGATACTCGGCAAGCCGAATCTTTTCTTCGGCATTACCGCTGGCAACATGGACTCACTAATCAATCGTTATACTGCCGACCTGCGTATGCGCAGCGATGACGCCTACACGCCTAAAGGCGAGGCAGGTAGGCGCCCAGATCGATCGGTTATTGTCTACAGCCAGCGCTGTCGCGAAGCCTACTACGACACCCCTATCGTCATCGGCGGTATCGAAGCTAGTCTGCGGCGCATCGCACAATACGATTACTGGAGCGATAGCGTAAGGCGTTCCGTTTTGATCGATTCGAACGCGAACATATTATTGTTTGGAAATGCGGAACGAGCTCTAGTAGAAGTTGCCCACCAATTCGCCGCCGGTAAAACAGTCGCGGATATGCAATTTTTACGAGGAACCGCCCGCGTAGCTGCAGAAGTGCCAGAAGGTTGGACAGAGATCGACTCAACTCGCATAGATTGGCCCTCGAAGATCGACCAACTGCCAAACCCTTATGAATATAATAAGAATGAGGGAGAAAACTCCGATGCACCAAGTGCTGATGCAACGGGCACCGAAATACAGCGCCCCGATAGTGACCAGGCACCGCAGGCAGTACGAATAATCCCGCTGCCATTGCAACGGAAAGAGAAGTACGACTCGGAAACCACCTACATTCGTCTTCCCTCCTTCAGTAAAGTGACGAATGACCCTGCCCTGTATGCGCACGCATCACGGGTACTGCATCAGGAAGCGAATCCCTACAACGCTAAGCCTCTAGTCCAAAAACACGGCACGCAAGAGATATGGGTTAACACACCACCGATTCCTCTAGAAACCGAAGAGATGGACTGGATCTTCGACCTTCCCTATCAGCGGAGACCACACCCGTCCTATGGCGATGCGAATATTCCTGCTTATGACATGATCAAGACGTCTGTAAATATTATGCGCGGCTGTTTTGGTGGCTGTACGTTCTGCTCCATTACCGAGCATGAAGGGCGAATCATTCAGAGCCGTTCGGAAGAATCAATTCTGCGTGAAATTGGAAAAATCAGAGATCAAGTTCCTGGATTTACCGGAACCATCTCCGATCTGGGCGGCCCCACAGCGAACATGTACAAGCTGAATTGCAAGTCGCCGAAGATTCAGAAAACTTGCAAGCGACTCTCCTGCGTCTACCCCAGCATCTGCAAACATCTAAACACGGATCACAGTCCCACGACGCAACTGTATAGAAAAGCTAGGGCGATACCCGGCGTTAAACGCGTCGCAATCGCGTCGGGCCTTCGCTACGACCTCGCCCTAAAAGATCCGGAGTATATAGAGGAGCTAGTAACGCATCATGTTGGCGGCTACTTGAAGATCGCACCGGAGCACAGTGAAGATAAGACACTCTCGAAGATGATGAAGCCGGGAATATCTGCCTATGATGACTTCAAGATATTGTTTGATAAATTTTCGAAGAAGGCAGGTAAGGAACAGTATCTGATTCCTTATTTCATTGCCGCTCACCCGGGAAGTGATACCGAAGACATGTTGAATCTCAGCCTGTGGCTTAAGCAGAGAAACTTCAAGCCTGATCAGGTTCAGACCTTCTACCCATCTCCTATGGCACTCGCAACAGCCATGTATTACTCAGAACGAAACCCATTGGAGAAAGTGCGATATAAGAGCGAGAAACTCGCCATCTGTAAAGATATCGATCAGCGGCGCCTGCAGAAAGCATTCCTGCGTTATCACGATGAAAAGAATTGGCCAATGCTTAGAGAGGCCCTGCACGAACTCGGCAGAGCTGACTTGATCGGTGATGGAGATAAATTCTTAATTCCGAAGGCGAAGCCAAAACTAAAATTAAAACAGTCTCAGAAAAGAAGCAACCAACGCAGACGTTAGGATGGCAGCACTACAATTACTGTCGTTCTAGACGCGGTTACTCTAAGGCGGTTCCCCTCGATGGAGGGCCGCTTTGACAAGAGAGTTTCCTTAGACGCGCACCTCGAGATTTATCTCTTCGACTATCACCAGTCTTGCTGCGCCCTGATCGCTGGCGGGCAACCTCTTCAAGATTAGTTTCTTGCGCGTGTCGTCGCGATAAGTTGGCGAACTATAAGCAAGCCAGAAATGCACCTCCATAATCTCTGCTTCTTCACTAATCAATTCGAAGCCGGACATCTCTAGACTAATCTGACTCGCATTACCTATCACGCGCTCTCGATTACCTCGCCACGCCGACCTGCTACGGTGATAACGAGGAACAAAGTCATCATCGTAACTGGCGAAGTACTTCTCAAGATCTTGTCCTTCCCAGGCATCTAGCCAGTCCTGCACCACTTGCTGCGGACTTAGAGGCGCTGCTTCTGAAGCTGCAGGTTCACGAGGCAAGGTTTCTACGGATGTCCGCTCTAGAGGCGCGATCTCAGGACCAGTCTCCGCAATATCCTCTAGGGAAGTCAACACTGGCTCTACAGCCAGAATCTCTGCCACTGCCACTATCTCAATCTCAATCTCAATCTCATCGTCATCTAGCGCGAGCATCGGCCTAGTCAGGTTTACATTCGCCAGCTGTATCGGGGCGTCGCTAGATGCAGTTTCATCTATAACAGACAGTGTCGGCACACCGTTGCCATTCACGGCATTGTCGCTAGATGCCATTTGCTCAAACAGGGGCTCAGTAATAGTCTCATTCTCGATTCCCCTCTCCTGCGCCGTGACCAAAGCAAGAGTAGAGTCGGAAACTGGCAACTCTTCCTCACCCAAAGACGACTCCTCATTGGAATCCTCAACTTGAACCCCAGCAGAACTCACAGCTACCCGCGTAGTAGCGCTTACACTGTCAACTTGCGATGACCTATTTGCTGATGTCGTACTGCCCGCACCGGCAACCAACAGTTCATCGACGGCGAACGGTGAAGCCGCAACCGAACTTGTCGATGGCTCCTCTTCACTATCTAAAGAGAGGCTCGCAACCTCTTCTACTTCGCTGCGTAGATCAGGTGGACTCAACTGGCGCATCACTAAAGCGAGCGAGGCTATAACAACAACAGCAGCGATAGGACCAAGCAGCATCCATCGATTCCCTTCTCTAAGCAGACGGCTAGAGACCGGCTGTTCGCCATCCGCACCTCGAATCGCAAGCAGCAACTCCCCTTTCGTTATAGGGCTTTGCTCGATGCTGCCTTGACGACTAGCAAATACTAGCTGGCACAACGAGTAAGCTGGACCGGGGAAGCCCTTACAGGACTTATAAAATTGATTTAGCGCTGCCGGCTCCAGCTGCAAGCCCGCTAGCTCCATCTTCTCGAGATACGCTAACAGAAAGTGAGACGTGGTAGCCGCATTCATTGCTTCAAGCAGGAAGTTATGGGATACATGCTGCAGCAGGGAAGTGAATTCTTTTTTCCTGCTAAGTCGCCGCTCTAATTCCGGCTCTCCGCAGAGCACAATATTAATGATGCGCTTCTGCTCAACCTGAACACCGGCTAGCCGGTAAATTTCGATCAGGGTTATATCACTTAATAGATGGGCATCGTCGAAGATAAGGACTAGAGGTTTCTCCGCCTGCGAAGCCAACGCATCTTCAAGATGCCTCAAAATATTAACGGCATCCGGAATGTCGAGTTCTTTCGTTAGCATGCTGCGCAACATGCCTGGGGATTCGACTAGATAGTCGAAATAGATAACTCGATAGTCCTTGAGACGCATGAACTGCGTTAGCTTCTCACACACGCCACTCTTACCCGTTCGCGGCTGACCGATAAACTTAACGAATGCCTCGGAACTGGACACCGCCGCATGCAGGCCTTGCATTGCCTGAAGATAAGGCCCATCGCTGAAATAGAAAGTCTGTCTGGCCACTTTAGATAACTACCCTGCCTCTAATTTCGTTTTAAATTTTACTTGGCTGAAAAATAGCTATTGGTTATCAGGAATTACCGTACTCTTTTTAAAACCCTAACAAAAACCCAAAGCTGAACTCAATCAGACTTAAGACTCAGACTTCTCAGCCGTGTCGCTTTCCTCTAGCTGAGCCTTCAGCTTGTTCTCACTATCCAGCCTGAATTCAATATTCGATAGAATACCTCTGAGTATATTCATCTCCATCACATCGATCCTGATGCGGCTAAACAAGCGGCGCATTCTTGGCATAAGCTGCCGTGGATTCTCTGGATCATGAAATTTAATGGCCGTCATCACTCTCTCTAGATGGACATAGAAGTGTTCAACTTGCTCGCCATTTGCCTTCTCCTGATCCCAAAGCTCATCCTCAGCAATGGTCGGCTTCTCATCCAAGGCTAAGGCGGCCTTGCGCACCTCATAACAAACCACCATCACTGCCGCCGAAAGATTCAATGAGCTATAGTTCGGATCTGCCGGTATCTGCACATGGAAATGACACAACTGGAGCTCTTCGTTGTTTAGCCCCGCATCTTCTCGGCCAAATACCAACGCGACTTTGTTGACTGCCGCCTCTGCCACGGCCTTCTGCCCACACTGCTCCGGCGAAACCATCGGCCAGGGGATGTTACGAGACCGCGCACTTGCTCCGATGACCAGACCACAGCCCTCGACAGCTTCCTGCAGAGAAGAGACCACACGAGCATTGTCGAGGATATCGACGGCGGAAACCGCCCGACCCACGGCTACACCGCTAGGAAAGTCCGCTGGCTGAACCAAAGTCAATTTGCTAAGCCCCATATTCTTCATCGCGCGCGCGGTAGCGCCGATATTTCCCGGATGAGAAGTATTCACTAAAACTACGGAGACCTGATTGAAATCAAACATTTTCTGTCGCTACTCGTAAACAAGAAGCCGCGAATTATAGCAGGATAGATCCCGTGTCGCGGGCTAACAGCGGATAAATTCAGGCCAGAGATGCCATAGAATTGTTCAGAAGGCCCCAAATTGTAATAGTTTCCTTCTGCTTTCTTTTGTTTGCTATCATAGCCCCGAAAACCGGTGGCTGTAGCGCTTCTCAATCGCGGAAGTAATTCCCCAAGAACCCGTCTACAGACCCGCGGCAAATGGGCTCGTCCTGTTTGATAGAAACCCAAAATTGTTCCCCAACAGGCCGACGCCTGTTAGCACGCTTAGGAAGTCAGCAATGCATCCCTTGTTAAATATCGCTCTTCAAGCCGCCAGAGATGCGGCCGAAGCAATAGCACATAGCAGCGACCGTCTCGACAGAATTAAGATCATCAATGACGACCCTGCTAACTTCCTCACTTCGATGGACTTAGAAGCCGAGAAGACAATTTTCTACCATTTGGAAAAGGCCTATCCCGAACACAGTTTTCACTCCCGCGCCTCTGGCCTAAAGCAAGGAGAGAACAAGGATATCGTTTGGCTTATCGACCCGCTTATAGGTAACAGAAATTTTGCCACTGGCTATACCCAATTTGGTGTATCACTGGCCTATCAAGTTGAAGGCGTGGTTCAGCATGCGATCCTCGTCTGTCCTCTTCTGCGCGAAGAGTTCATTGCGACTAGAGGTGCCGGTGCCAGACTCAACTCGCATCGCATACGCGTAGGTAAGCGCACCGAGATTCAGGGAAGTCTTATCGGCATTAATCCCGAGGGTATGCTTCAAGATGTCGCTCTAGGACTACAAACAGAATTCATGACAGCCGGTGCCAGCCCGAGGATCTCCGGCTGTACCGCTTTGGATATGGTGCAAATTGCAGCTGACCGTATGCAGGGTGGCTGTTCGGCGAACGAGAACATGCTTACCTTGGCTGCGGCCAAGCTCATCCTGCAAGAAGCAGGCGGACTATTAGGCAGCGAGAGCGGGAACCCCAATCTGACTGATGCGAAGGAATTGCTGTACGGAAACCCGAAGATATACAAGCAATTGAGCATGCTGCGGAAAGGCATTGCGGCCTAAGCTTTGCAACTTTCTGTGTCAACGGGAACATGGTTTCAAAAGTAAGGTATATTAATCGACACTGACGATCAGCACTGATTTTGATTAAGCATTTCCCACCGGGCTACTAATTAACTATGTCTTCGACTAGCAATAAGCACAGCTACAATCTGTCCGAAGGCTCCATTCAAAAATCTCTCATCCGCATGACGACTCCGATGATCATCGGCATGCTCATGCTATTCACCTTTAGCCTCGTCGACACATTATTCATCAGCTTCCTTGGCACCGAAGCGCTTACTGCAATTAGCTTTACGTTTCCGGTCACCTTTACCATCATGAGCCTCGCTATCGGCCTTGGCATCGGCGCCTCAGCTGTCGTCGGCAAGTATCTCGGCCGGTCCGAATACGAGAAAGCGAAAGAAGCCTCTACGGTAATTAACTACATCTCGTTGCTACTCGCCGCCATTATAGTGGGCATCTGCTGGTTCTTCATGGACAGTATATTTAACTTGATGGGTGCTCGCGAATCGTTAATGCCCGCAATCAGGGAGTACATGGTCGTCTGGTTTCCAGGCAGCATCATGGTCGTCTGCATCATGACGGGCAATAGCATATTGCGGGCCTGCGGCGACACCAAGACACCCAGCATATTGATGGCTGGCGCAGGCCTCATCAACGCCGTCCTCGACCCTATCTTCATATTCGGCCTCGGCCCGATACCTGCAATGGGCATTCAGGGCGCTGCCTGGGCGACAGTAATTGCGTGGGGAGTCGGCTACTTCTATTTGATGTATATCCTAGTCATTCAAAAGGAGCTTGTGAGCGGTTCGCTACCCAGCCGCCCGGTTATGATTTCATCCGGGCGCGAGATGCTGCGCATTGGCGTACCAGCGGCGGGGGCAAATATGATGACGCCTCTGGCAGCAGGCATCATGACAGCGATCGCTGCGACCTTCGGTGACGAGGCAGTTGCCGCTTTCGGCGTAGGCGCTCGACTGGAACCCATGGCCACCCTGATCGTCTTAGCAATGTCCTCGTCCCTACCCCCTCTCATCAGCCAGAATTTCGGCGCGGGCAAGATCGGCCGAGTTGAGGAAGCCTACCGACTCTCGATCAAATTTATTCTTGGATGGCAGATGCTGGTCTACGTGGCGCTTGCGCTAGGTGCAGGAGTGATTGCTTCAACATTTTCCGACGACCCGGAAGTTATTGAGACGATAAAACTGTTTCTCTGGATTCTGCCACTGGGCTACGGCATGCAAGGCATCATCATTCTGACGAACTCGTCATTGAACGCTCTGCATCGGCCAATGTCTGCCCTGTATCTAAGCTCCGCACGCTTCTTCGTTTTCTACGTGCCACTAGCGTATGTGGGAAGTCAGTGGTTTGGATTAGCAGGGTTCTTCGGGGGCGCTTTATGCGGAAACCTCTTGATGGCCGCCATATCATTGCGGTCATTCAACAAAGCAATCTCAGGGGAACGGGCGACTCACGCGAGTTCCGCTGAGAATACTGCCTAGATCACCCCAAGCTGGACCTGAGAACAGACCAGCACTGCAACCTCAGCTCTTTTGACTCACTCTGCCCACTGACCTTGACGTGCTTAGCTACGAAACAAGTTCTTCACACCATCCAGTAACGAGGCAGCGGCAGGCGGAGGCACAGGTGCATCAGCCTCAGCCTCACCGGCAGGCTCAACGAGGCTGAAACTCTTGTCCTCAACTGTGGCGCTACCTGGCTCACTACCTGGCCCATCGTCGTAACTCAGTCGGTTGTTAACCTGCTGGAAGGCCAACATCTCCATACAAAGATCATTGTAGTCTTCCTGCGTGAGCAACTCGGGCTGCTCCTTCATATTCATTATAAACTGCTGATCGTTTGCTGCGGAAAGGTAGTGCAACTCCCTCTTCGAGCTTAGTAGCAAACCTTCTTCCTTCGCGATGTTGTACAGCGGTGTTCCACGCAGAGGGATATAAGGGAAGAAGAAAAAATGCTCTGGCGCGATAGCTTTGTTTAGCTCAAGGGTCTTGCGCATATTCTCAGCAGTTTCTAGCGGCGCGCCTACGATATTGAACGTGAGTCGATTGATACCCGCCTTCTTGCAGTTGGCGGCGGCCTCGATAACCTGCTTGTTCGTCATCTTGCGACCAAGCATCTTCGCTCTGAATTCTTCGTCACCACTTTCTATGCCAAACCAGATCGTGTGGCAGCCTGCATCCGCCGCCATCTTACAGAATGCTTCGTTCATCACCTCTACACGCGAATTAATCGAGAAAGGGAGACCGATCTGTTCGCCATAGAGCGGGAAGAACGCTCTAACGAATTTTAGATTCGAGAGGAACAGCTCATCCCAAAATTCGAAATAGCCCACACCGTATTTGTCTCGCAGACGAATAAGCTCATCCACCATGTCTTGCGGGTCATACTTTCGAAGAAATGTCTTCTTGGTTTTCCAGCCCTCTAAGATTGGCGTGTTGCAGCAATAGGTGCAACGGTAAGGACAGCCGCGTCCGGTCATAACCGGTAGAACGAGTACTCCCTTTGGTCCGAAAATTGAGGAATTTACATCTTTAAAGCCATCCTCCTTTTCAAAGACATCGTAATCGGGAAAAGGCAGCGAAGCCAAGTCGCCAATCTGATGCGCTTCTGTTTCATAAACGGTACCGTCTATTAGTTTTTCCCACATGCCATCGGCTGGGCCATGTTTCGTTCCCTGCAAATGCTGCACGAGGTTGCCAATGGCGTGCTCACCGTCTCCTACGCAAATGTAGTCGACACTAGGGCTCTCTATTGTTTGCTCTTGCGACAGCATGGCCTGATAACCGCCAATCACAAGTGGCAGATCCGGCATCAATTTTTTGATCTGGGCGAAATAAGGCTCCATCGGATACCAGTGCGGGCTCATGATCGAGAAGGCGATGACATCCGCATCCAGATCCTGAATCATGCGCGCATAATTTTCAGGAGAATATTTTTCCGCATCCCGCAGAATTAGTACCGGTTCCAGCAGCACTTCCACATCCGGAAACTCACGCTTTAGATAGGCTGACATGCTCGCAATTGGCATTGCTATTTCATTGCCATCTGGCGAATAGAAGGAGAACGCAAGTCGCAACGTTTTCTTCTTAACGCTGCCGAACCAGCGCGACTTCTCCTGCGGATACACCGGTCGATCATTGCCAACCGCTATAACATCTACCTTGGAATTCATAGCTTAATCCTGAGTACTCATTTCGAGGTGCGAGACACGCAAATAGTAAGACGAAGCTTACCGATTAAAACAAATAGCTTTCACACATTTTCTATCGACTGAATAGCGCTAAAGTATACCAGTATCCAGCATAATAATCATGAGATACAGAGCACACAAGACCCTGAAAAATATGTGGTTAATGGCGCTTTGCCGTAGCTGCGGTTTCCAGCACTGAAGGATTGCTTTATGCTTTGCTTAATATCTGACGCGACCTACGAACGCCGGCTTGTCAGAAGCAATCTACCGATTCGGAAACACGCGCTATATGAATGCATTAGACGCTCTACACCTGAGAAATTCCGTTCCCAAGCTGAGCGGCCCACTTCCCTCCCAGGAAGTGCTCGAGAACATCTACAAAGCCGCGTTCAGTGCCGCAGACCATGCTGTACTCAAGCCCTGGCGATTTCTGGTCGTTGCGGGAGACTCACGGGAGAAACTAGGCGAACTCTTCGCCAAGGCCGGCGTCGCAAAGGATGCATCTCTCAATCAGAGAGCAATCGAAAAGCTACGCTGCAAGCCACTACGCGCGCCCCTAGTCTTAGTTTGTATTTCTAGCTTCAAGCCTCATCCCAGGGTACCTGAGATCGAACAAGATTTGTCCGCAGGCGCCGCCACGCAAAATATGCTGTTGGCGGCGTTCGCGCAGGGTCTAGGAGCGATGTGGAGAACCGGCTCTTTAGCCTACGACCCCATCGTTAAGAACGGCCTAGGACTGAGCGCTGAAGAAAAGATTATTGGATTTCTTTACATAGGAACGATCGATGGCGGCACTAAACGGCTATGTGAACCCGACGTTCAGTCCTATTTTCAAGAGTGGTAGGTAGATAGCTCAGTAGATAGATACTCGGCACGAAACCCAACTAGAGATCGCATAGACTTTATCTAGATGGCTTCTGAAGGACGTTTTAGTTGATTAGAATTCATTTAGTTGGCATCTACAGCCGTATTAACTGCATCTAAACCCGCATTAACATCATCCACACTCCATGTAGTTGGCTTCTAAAGCGCCTTTGAACGCAACCATATTCCCTGCAAACGTCTACCGACTGAGGCCAGCAATAAACTACGCTCTCATTCATTCTTAGTTCATCTGGGGGTGCGTAATATGACTCCTAGATCGAGGAGAATCGCTATGACGACACTAACTAGAATGACACTAACATCCTTAGCTGCCGCCTTAATCCTAGGGTCGAGTGCGGCCTACGCGGATCATGATCGCCGCGATAGTGACGCGCAGGATCTGTTGTTCGCTGTTTTTACCGAGACTGTCCTTCACGCCGCTCTAGACAGACCCCAGCGCTCTCGTCATGGCCGCGAGTATCGTCACGACCGCGGTAATACGAGGCGCGGTTTTAGCGGGAGACACTCCAACAGAGATGGCTTTGGTGGTGTAAGCTTCACCAGCGAACCAGTTCGAGGTGGAAGTTCGCGTCGAACTCGAATCATCGAGAACCCATATCCAGGCAGACCGGTAACCGGCGTTAGCTTCACCGGCATCGATCATGATGCAGTCCATATAAATGATGTTATAACTTATCCACGAAGAAGACTGATCAGCCACTCGGGCTATTCGCTTAGCCTCTATCACCCCAGTCAATTCTTAAACACCAGGGGATACGTTAACTACATCAGCGTTAAGGCGAAGCGAAGGGAATACTTTACTGTTACCTTTCACTACGAATAGCCCGCTTAAAAGAGCCCGAATATTGCTCATCTGTGAAATATTCGGGCTCTAGCTTAGCCTGTCAAAGCTAGGCTATACTGCCGTCGCCCAACCAGAATAGACGACGATGCGAACCACGATTTTTTCTACTCCGATAATCACACCGCTGCTGCGCTTTCTAGCAATTTTGATTCTCAAGCTTATCGGCTGGACGTCAATCGGCAGCAAAGTGTCTGTTCCAAAATATGTCCTTATTGGCGCGCCTCACACTAGCAACTGGGATTTCCCCTTAATGCTGTTGGTCGTATTGGAATTGCGATTGCAGCTGTATTGGATGGGAAAGCACACCCTCTTCCCCTTCCCATTTTCCGGCTTCATGAAATGGTTAGGAGGCATTCCGATCAATCGTGCCAAGTCGCACAACGTTGTGTATAACATCGTCGGGCAGTTTAAGAGCAACGATAATTTTGTAGTTCTTGTGCCACCTGAAGGTACTAGACGTAGGGTAAGCGAATGGAAGACCGGCTTCTACCACATAGCAAATAGCGCTGAGGTGCCAATATTGATGGGCTATGTAGATGCTGAAAATAAAGAAGCGGGGTTCGCAGATTTCTTCTATCCGACAGGGGATCTAGATAATGACATGAGGGAAATCCGCAGCTTCTATGCCGAAAAGAAAGGACTAAATCCAGAGAACAGTTAAGGCACTTAGCCTAGTGCTGATTGCTCGACCTCAGGGTTCGAAGCTGCACACTTATCACCGTCTTCAATACCGTCACCCGAATATTGCAGACATTTGAGAAGGCTCTCGAGAACAAACTGCGCATATTCTTGCTTACCTATTTCTCGCAATTTGAATTTCCATCGCTTTAGGTGCCACTGCTGCAGCTGAGCCGTCACCTGAGAGGCTAGTAACTCGGGTTGGTCGCAAACGAATTGCCCGCTTGCCACGCCGGTGTGAATCGCATCCAACAGGATGCCTTCGAAACGCAATTCAAGCTCTAGGGTTTGCTGCTGCTGTTCCTTAGGCAAGCCTTTCAATTCCATGAAGCAGAAGTAGTACCAAGGGCTCAGTTTCTCCATGGCGAATATTTCCCCATAGACGATTGCGCGCAGGCACTGGAGCGGCTCCAGATTATGAGAACTTAATCCACCAATAATCTGATCGATGGTATTTCTTAGCACACCCTCTATTACTGAGGCGAGATCGTTCTTACTACCAATATAAGCATACAGACCGCCCATGCTTATACCCGTCTCTCGACTCAGGTCTCTCAGGCTCATCGCCTGAAAGCCTTTAGTATTTGCCAAAGTGAAAGTGGCAGAGAATATTTTTTCAAGATTTCCGATGGCGATGTTTGGGTTCTTGATCTCCATCTTGTGTTTGTGCATCTCGAAAACACTGCGCCAAAAAGCTTCTCCCTCTAAGGTCCAGGCCTCATTAAAAGACTCCATGCTAATTTCGATTGGCCAAGCTGCCATTATTCTTTTACCTTCTCTGACTCGTTTTAATCTCTACCCATCAACCACTGTTACGCAATACAAATGTAACAGGTGTGAGTTAACCACAAAAAAGGCTTCTATTCGAATAACAGTGAAGCATTTTGGATCAACAGCTACCTAGTATCTGCGAATCTAGGCTCGTAGGTTTTTCATCATCGCAGCAAGTGTCACATTTACATCCACACCGGCAATGTTAAAGCCAATAGGAGGCGATGGCTGCTAAGCCCGCGATCACACAAAGCCCTAGCGAGACGCGCCGAAGGTTCTGGTGCGAGATGAGATGCATAGTACGCATGGCTACCCAGTATCCTACCAGCGTGGCAGGCATCATCGGCAACGAGATCATAATATGCTCCATACCAAAACGCCCGATACTGAACAGCATCACCAGAGACATAAAACAGCTAACCACGAAGAATGCCGCTAAATTCGCCCTGATGAAGTCGTTCTCTTGGTGCTGCATCACCAGCGCTATAGGCGGCCCGCCGATTGACGTACTCGTACCCATAAATCCAGAAAGAAAACCCGCGCAGAAAAGCGACTTCCCATTCGCCTTGAAAACGATATTGCTCATACTGAGGGCTACCGCAACGAGAACAGACAGACCCAGCCAGAGTGCAAGCGCATCCTGATCGATCCAGAGCAGTAAGAAGCCACCTGATATGGTCCCAGGGATTCTCCCTAGAATCGCAAACCTCAAGCCACGAAACGAAATTGAGCGCCAATGGCTATACGAATTCGCAACCGACAAGGTTAACGCCGAGACAGTGATGGGCGCGGGAACATAAAGCGGATCTATCAGGAAAAGAATGGGCGCCGCGACGATAGCTAGGCCGAAACCGACTGAACTCTGAACAAACGAGCCAACGAATATTACGAATACTACTATTACGATTTCCATAAGCGGCTGCGGACAGGGTTAGCGCAGCATTGAGCCGGCTGATAGTGAAACGTAGGGTGAACCAGCGAATACAGTGATGATAAAACTACTCTTCACGCAGGCCCTGCTTCTCAAGCAGTGCATCATAACCGCCTTCGTTAACTACTTCCTGAAAACCTATCTCCATTAACATTTCAAGTGCGATGCCTGCGAATGTCCCCTGACTTCCATCGTATATGTGCACCTCGATGAAGGTGTCGGGCACTTCTACAAATATCCTATGACCGATATCACCGTGAGGAATGTTGATCGCGCCTTCGATATGCCCCCGGCGATACTCCCGCTTAGAACGCACATCGATCCACACAACGTTGTCATTCACCTGCGCCGCCAGCGTAACCGGCACAAAGGCAAAGAAACTTGCATTTCCAAGAAGGGTAAAAAGGAGTAGCGCAATTCTCTTCATGATTACCAAGGCTCAGAATTGAGCGCACGATAATACTCGCATCTAACAGCAAGCGCTAGGTTGCCGCCGGCGCACAGGGCTCTTACAATGCGACTACGTAAGCAACTATTCGACATATATTCGAGCGATTGTCTAAACCACTAATTCGGCAATTATCCCCGTAACAACAAGGAAGAAGTTCATGAAATCACGCGCTGCGGTTGCATTCGAAGCAGGCAAGCCCCTGGAAATCGTCGAAGTCGATCTGGAAGGCCCAAAAGCTGGAGAAGTCCTCGTTGAGATCAAAGCGACAGGCATCTGCCACACGGATGCATTCACCCTGTCAGGCGATGATCCTGAGGGCGCCTTCCCCGCCATACTCGGCCATGAAGGTGCTGGCATTGTTGTCGAAGTCGGTCCTGACGTTCGCTCCCTAAAGGTTGGCGATACCGTCATCCCCTTATATACGCCCGAATGCCGTGAATGTAATTTCTGCCTGAATCCCAAGACCAACCTCTGCCAATCGATTCGCGCGACACAGGGCCGGGGACTGATGCCGGACGGTACAAGCCGCTTCTCTCTTGATGGCAAGCCCATCTTGCACTACATGGGGTGTTCTACGTTCTCCAACTACACCGTACTGCCTGAGATCGCCCTAGCGAAGATTCGTTCGGACGCCCCGTTCGATAAGGTGTGCTATATCGGCTGCGGCATTACTACCGGCGTGGGTGCAGTAGCGTTCGATGCCAAGGTAGAACCGGGCAGCACGGTTGCGGTTTTCGGACTCGGCGGCATCGGCCTGAATGTTGTCCAGGGAGCAGCGATGGTTGGAGCCGACCGAATCATTGGCGTCGATCTAAATGCCGACCGCGAGACACTCGCTCGCGAATTCGGGATGACCGACTTCATCAACCCGAAGGATACCGACGATGTCACTGAGGCTATAATCGAATTAACCGGAGGCGGCGTAGACTATTCCTTCGAATGCATAGGCAACACCACAACCATGCGTCAGGCACTGGAATGCACCCACAAGGGATGGGGCGAGTCTTATATTATTGGCGTAGCCGGAGCCGGGCAAGAGATCTCAGCGCGCCCTTTTCAGCTGGTAACCGGCCGCTCGTGGAAAGGCAGTGCTTTTGGAGGCGCACGCGGACGCAGCGATGTACCCAAAATTGTCGATTGGTATATGAATGGCAAGATTAAGATCGACCCACTCATTACACACACGATGCCGCTGGAAGATATCAATAAGGCTTTCGATCTAATGCACGAAGGCAAAAGCATTCGATCCGTCGTACTCTTCTAAATAGCAGCTCTAAAAATCCGTTCACATACACTAATCGAGCAATCTCTATGAAATACCTTCACACAATGGTCCGAGTAAATGACCTAGACAAGTCTTTAGAATTCTACTGCGAACATCTGGGCCTTAAACAGCTACAGCGCCGCGATTTCGAGGAGGCAAGGTTTAGCTTGGTGTTCCTCGCGGCCGAGGGCGACGAAGAGGCGCAGGTTGAGCTTACCTACAACTGGGACCCTGAAGAATACGACGAGGGCCGTAATTTCGGTCACCTCGCCTACGCCGTAGACAACATCTACGACACATGCCAGAAACTGATGGATGCCGGCGTAACTATCAATCGTCCTCCGCGAGACGGTCATATGGCATTTGTTCGCTCGCCGGATAATATATCGATCGAACTGCTGCAGCGCGGCGACGTACTGCCGGCTATTGAGCCTTGGAAGAGCATGGAAAATAGCGGTAAGTGGTAGCTATAATCGCCTGCCGAGCTTGAGCTAAACTGGCCGCTCGTTTATCATAGTGCCACTTCGAAATACGCTATTCCCTGCGTCGCATCTGATACGCAATCGGGCCCTGAGATGGGCCCTCTAACACACTGGAAAGATCACTATGCAACTACTTGATGGCAAATCTTGCTCGGCGGAAATTCGTCAAGAAATAGCCCAGAGAGTCTCTGAAATTAAAGCCAGCGGCCAGCGCGCTCCTCACCTCGCGGCGGTGCTCGTCGGAAATGACGGCGCCTCACAGAACTATGTCGCCTTCAAGGTAAAAGACTGTGCTGAGGTAGATTTCGAGTCAACAACGATCCGTCTTGAGGACACTATTAGCGAGCAAGAGTTGCTCGCTAAGGTCGATGAGCTAAACAACGATGATGCGATCGATGGTTTCATCGTACAGCTACCGCTACCTAAGCATATCGATGAGAACAGGATCATCTTGGCTATCAACCCTGCCAAGGATGTCGATGGTTTCTGTCCCGAAAACGTGGGCCGCCTGAACCTAGGCCTGCCCACGTTTATATCTGCTACACCTAACGGCATCATGGAGCTGTTAAAGCGCTATGAGATAGATACCGAAGGCAAACATTGTGTAGTGCTAGGCCGCAGCAACATCGTGGGCACGCCCATGGCAGTGCTGATGTCGCGCAATACCAACCCAGGCAACGCGACCGTTACCATCGCTCACAGCAGAACAAGAAACCTCGCTGCTCTTTGCGCAACTGCCGACATACTCATCGTCGCTATCGGTAAGACAGAATTCGTCACCGCCGACATGGTAAAAGAAGGCGCCGTTGTTATAGACGTGGGGCAGACTCGAGTTCCGGATGACACGAAGAAATCAGGTTTTAGAAACGTAGGCGATGTTGATTTCGAGAACGTGAAAGACAAGTGCTCGTATATTACTTACGTAACCGGGGGTGTAGGTCCAATGACACGCGCCTCTTTGCTGCAAAACACCCTCAAAGCCCACCTCAGAAGATAGAGTAAATATCATGTTTCAATCACTTCCAGCTCTTCCCGCAGATCCAATCCTGGGACTCATGGCCAGCTACCGTGCCGACAGCAACCCGAAGAAAATCGATTTGGGAATCGGTGTCTACAAAAACGAGGCTGGCGATACGCCTGTCATGACGGCGGTGAAGAAAGCCGAGGGCATGATCCTCGATTCGCAGATGACGAAAAGCTATGTGGGACCAACTGGCGCTGCCGACTACAATGCGATCGTAGCGGAGTTGTTACTTGGAAAATCCCTCAATGACAGCCTAGGCAAGCGACGCGTTACCGTGCAGTCACCCGGTGGCTGCGGTGGCTTGCGACTCGCCGCTGAATTCATTAAAGCAGCTAACCCCTATGCTACAGTCTGGGTAAGCAATCCAACCTGGGCAAACCATGTTCCCCTGCTAGGTTCGGCCGGACTTAAGATCGCTGAATATCCCTACTATGACTACGACAGCCATAGTGTGAACTTCGATGGAATGATCGAATGCCTTAGTAAGATTGGAAGTGGCGATGTCGTGTTGCTACATGGCTGCTGCCATAACCCTTGTGGGGCCGATCTAAACCAGGAGCAGTGGCGACAAATTCGAGACGTTGCGCTCAAGCAGGGCTTCACCGTATTTATCGACCTCGCCTATCAGGGATTGGGAGACGGCCTAGAAGAAGATGTCTACGGCACACGTCTACTCGCGGAGTCCTTGCCCGAATTGATTGTGGTCAGCTCTTGCTCGAAGAACTTTGGACTCTACCGTGAGCGCACCGGTGCGATGACGCTAATTTGCGATAGTGATGCTGCGGCTGCAGTCGCTACTACCCAGATAGCTGGAGCCGCGAGAGCGATGTACTCAATGCCACCTGATCATGGCGCCGCCATCGTTCAGCTGATTCTCTCGAATGATGCACTGCGCACGGAATGGGATGCTGAATTAACCGAGATGCGCGACCGCATAAATGGTCTGCGCGCCCAATTCGTTAAGCAGATTCAGTCTATTGGAATTGAACAGGATTTTAGCTTTATCGAGAGAGAGAAAGGCATGTTCTCCTTCCTCGGCGTGAATGTGGATCAGGTGCAGACACTAGTCAACGACTACAGCATCTACCTCGTTAACTCTAGCCGCATCAACGTAGCCGGCATTAACGACTCCAACATAGAGTATCTAGCCAACAGTCTCGCTACTGTACTGAAAGCTTAGTCACCGCTTGGGATAACGATAACGGGGACGGACCCCAATTAGTTCTACATGCGCACTAGCGCGCATGTAGAACTAATTGGGGTCCGTCCTCTAAATATATAACCGCATTAGAAGCACAATGACTAGACTGCGCGAGACTTCAAAGATTCCGAAATAGATCCAGCGAATTCTCTAAGCAATGTCTCAGTTGTTGACCAGTCGATACAGGCATCGGTAATCGACACGCCGTATTTCAGATCATCCAGGTCGTCTGGAATAGGCTGATTGCCCTCCTCCAAGTTACTCTCGACCATGACGCCGATGATAGACTTATTGCCGCCATTGATCTGCTCTGCGATTTCATCCAAAACCAGCTTCTGATTGCGATGATCCTTGTTAGAGTTACCATGGCTACAGTCGATCATGACGTTCTCTATCAAGCCCGCCTTCTGCAATTCTTCTTCGCATGCTGCCACGCTCGCCGCATCATAATTGGGTGACTTGCCCCCTCTAAGAATGACATGGCAATGCGGATTGCCGCCTGTTCGAAACATGGCAACCTTGCCGTCTTCTGTCACACTGATAAAACTATTGGTAGCAGATGCAGAGCGAATTGCATTTACCGCAACCATCAGCCCGCCATCGACATTGTTCTTAAATCCCACCGCAGATGAAATGCCGCTCGAAAGCTTTCTGTGAGTCGGAGATTCTGTAGTACGCGCGCCTATCGCCGTCCAGCTAACCAAATCCTGCAGGTACTGTGGCGTAATTAGATCCAATGCCTCGATGCCGATAGGCAGCCCTATTTCGGCTATGTCTAGCATCAGGCGCCGACCGATACGTAAGCCGTGGTCGATCTTGTGACTGCCATCAAGATGCGGATCATAGATTAGCCCTTCCCAACCAATAGCTGTGCGTGGCTTCTCGAAATAGACACGCATCACGATCAATAACTCGTTCGACAACTCATCTGCTAGGGGCTTCAGGCGTCGCGCATATTCGAGCGCCTCAGCCGGACTGTGGATGGAACACGGTCCGACGACGACGATCAATCTCGGATCGATGTGATCGAGAATGCCTTTGACTGAACGATGGCCATTCTGCACAGTCTCCAGCGCCTTGCCTTCGAGAGAAAACTCGCTCTTTAGTGCCGCTGGCGAGGCCAATTCCTCATGACCGATAATATGAAGATTGTCGACTTCCTTGATGCGCTCTGTCATTGCCGTACCTTGATGCTTTTTTTGGGATTCCGGATTATGGTTGAAAACAGCTACTATTCAAAGGTTTATCGCTAAAATGTAGCTCGCTACCGGTGACTAATGCGGCGCTGTTTACAGGAGCACTCCTATTCTGTAGATTCCCCCACATTATTGAGCCTAGCGGAAAAGGAATCAGCAACGTGCCTAAAGCCAACGAACTTAAACGAGGAATGATCGTCGACATCGATGGCATACCACATATCGTCAAGCAGACAGAGAGCAAGAGTCCTTCGTCTCGTGGAGCGGCCACACTCTACAAAGTCCGCTTCAATAACTTGCAGACTCATCAGAAACTAGACTCCTCATTCAAGGGAGACGATCTCCTAAAGGAAGCCGATTGTGTCCGCGTCGGCGTACAGTATTCTTACTTAGACGGCGACACCTACTACTTCATGAATATGGAAGACTTCAGCCAGTACGCAATAGACTCCGATCGGCTTGAGAGTCAGAAAGATTACTTGGTAGAGCAGCAGGAAGACATCGTAGCCTTGATCATGGATGGCAATCTGCTTGGCATCGAATTGCCACAATCGGTAAATCTCGAAGTAACCGATACTCCACCAGCCGTGACCGGATCGTCGGCGACGAATAGAAGTAAAACAGCAACACTCTCCACCGGCCTAGAAATTCAAGTGCCGGAGTATCTCTCTTCGGGAGAAGTAATCAAGGTGAACACGGTAACGGGGAAATTCATGTCACGCGCTTAGTCGCGATGAAGGACAGATGACTGAGGGGCTACTGCAGGAATAACAACGCGACGAATACAAAAAATCCAACGCCCGCCAACAGCCCCAGAATACGGCTCCAGCGGTCTTCATTCTGCTGATCGCCCCAGTTCTGCTGAATGATTTCGGTGTCGTTCTTACTCAATGCGGCGTCTAAGTCGGCAAACTCTTCCTTACTCATGGACACGGCCTGCTTTTCCTCCGACGTAGCCTCGGCAGAATTTTCCACACTCATGATTTCATCATCGAGGTAGCCACGGCGTTTCGCCCTACGCCCAACGACAGTTTTCTCGACTTCTTCTTTTAATTCTGGCGGCCTATCCTGCGCCTTCTTCTTGGGCGGCGTCTTGTTACTCGCCCGCTTCGCTTGCTCCTCAACCAATTCCATTTCTCTCAGTAGATTGGCCGCTATCTTGTAAGCCTTAGTGCCGGTCGCCAACACGCCCCTTTCGATTTTCTTACTGCTAGCAAAACCCACAATTCTAAACTTGCTTCGAGCATCTTTAGTGACCGTGCGCAGCGATGAAGAGAAACCTTCAACTGCCAAACAGTCCTTCGCGAGATTCTTCTGTGCGACATCATCCAGATCGCTGCCGATCGGGGTAGCCCACTTTGCCTTGCGCAGATGTCTGAGCACACTGATGACGAACCAGCGAGCACGCTCTTCGTCGGCCGTCTTGCCGAGCGTAGACTCTATGGCGTCGACTACAACTTCCGCAGAGCCTAGCTCAGCCACATCGAGGCCTAGCTCGACAGCCACAGAGCTCTGGTTCGGATGCAGGCTGGCAGGGGTGGTGAGACGGGTGTTGGGGCTACTATCGACAGTCATGTTAGTCATCAGCCTCCTCATCAATAGGTTCAGGAATAAAG
>Ga0307986_10000409_pt1 | contig 31973 bp, 30 predicted proteins | sample EllFjometageno82_FD_203170 | JGI IMG/M metagenome (GOLD analysis project Ga0307986, IMG submission 203170) | Marine microbial communities from Ellis Fjord, Antarctic Ocean - #82 | ecosystem: Environmental > Aquatic > Marine > Unclassified | place: Southern Ocean | collected 2014-10-09 | reverse complement strand
CGTGGTAGACCACCACGTTGATAGGCTGGATGTGGAAGCGCAGTAATGCGTGTAGCTGACCAGTACTAATAGCTCAATTGGCTTGATTTATGCACTGAAAAAAATTTTTAAGTGATTTTAAAGATAAATGGTATTTTATTTTACAACCCCAGTCTAAACAACTGGGGTTTTTTTTTGTAATTTATTAATGATATAAGATATCATGAAAGTTATTATTTTAGGTTTTAGAAAAAAAAAAACAAAAATTATTTCATTCCTAAAAAAAAAAAATATAGAAGTTATAGAGTTGGGTCAAAAAAAAATTGACTTAAAAATGATTAATAAAAGAGATTTAGTTTTATCTTTTGGATATAGAAAAATAATTAGTGATAAAATTCTAAAAAAACTTCATAGACCAATTATAAATCTTCATATTTCCTACCTACCTTACAATAGAGGTGCTCATCCTAATTTTTGGTCATTTATAGATAACACTCCACCCGGTGTGACTATTCATGAATTAGACAAAGGTATTGACACTGGAAAAATTATTTTTCAGAAAAAAATTAAGTTTCAGCTTGATGGGCATTTAACTTTTCATAAATCTCATAAAATACTCATAAGTGAGGTGGAGCATTTATTTTATAGACATTACAAGTCCTTAATTAACTACAGCTATAAAACTAAATTACAAAAAGGCAATGGGACGTTTCACTACAGTAAAAATTTACCAAAAAATTTTAATTCATGGGATGTAAAAATATTACATTATTTAATGGACATGAATTAAAAAATGATACATCTTTATATTACTGATATGGGAAATTATTAAATAATTAAAAATTTGTGTATGAAGAAAATCTTGACAATCAAAAAAAAAAGTAGCTATGATAAAATAATTGATAAAATCCAGAATGTTAGAAAAGAAAATAATAAAAATTGGATGGATATTTTAAGGCTCGCTTTTAAAAGCAATCCAAAAGCAGCTTCAAAAATATTAAGTTCTATTTACAAGGAAGATAAGAAAGTTAGTTCTTTAGCAAAACAATTGACAAAAGTTTAAATTCTAATTTAAATTAAATTCTAAATCAGGTTTGGCAGTGGGCATTATGCATTTTACATAATATTCAGTATTCATTAAAATTTGAGACTTTCAAAAGAATTGACTATATATATTTCGGTAGAACTAAAATAAAAAAATTTTATGATTAAAACAACACCTTTTATAATAGCTGAAATTTCAGCAAATCATAACGGATCACTAAAACAACTTAAGAAATTAATTGATAATGCAAAAGAGCATGGTGCAAATGCTGTAAAGATTCAAACATATGATGAAAAATCAATGGCAATTAATTTAGATAAAAGTTATCTAAGAATTAAAGAGGGTCTATGGAAAAATTATACTTATTGGAATTTATATAAAAAAGCTAAAACACCTTACAGTTGGCATAAAGAAATATTTTCTTATGCAAAAAAAAAAAAAATTTTATGTTTCAGCACCCCATTTGATTTTAACGCAGTTGAAATGTTAGAAAAATTAAATTGCCCAATGTATAAAATTGCTTCATTTGAGATTACTGACATTCCTCTTATAAAAAGAGTAGCTGAAACAAAAAAGCCAATAATAATATCTACAGGTTTATCAAACTTAAAAGAAATAAGCCTGGCATACCAAACAGCCAAGAAGCATGGAGCAAAAGATATTACTTTATTGTATTGTGTAAGCAGCTATCCAGCACCAATAGAAAACTTTAACTTAAATAATATTTCGATTTTAAAAAAAAAATTTAAATGTAAGGTTGGTTTTTCAGATCACTCAAAAGACAATACTGTAGCTATAACTGCAGCAGCATTAGGTGCAGATGTTTTTGAAAAGCACATAGCTTTAAAAAATCAAAAAAAAGGGCTAGATATTGACTTTTCACTGAAAGGCAAAGAGTTGCGAGAGTATATTGAAGCAATTAAAAAAACAAAAATTTTACTTGGAAGTTCTAATTTTATAAGAAAAAAAAATGAAATAAAAAATATTAAGTTTAGGCGGTCTCTATATGTTGCCGAATCCATTAAAAAAGGCGAAAAATTTACCAAACATAATTTAAAGTCACTCAGACCAAAAATTGGCTTAGACCCCATATATCTATTCAAGTTATTAGGAAAAAAAACAAAAAAAAATCTTCCTTATGGTCTCCCTATAACAAGGAAATTACTGAAGAAGATTAGTTAATTATGAAATTTGATATAACTTTACAAACAAGAGTAAATTAAGAAAAATATATAATATGAACATAGCAATTATACCTGCAAGAATTGGTAGTAAAAGAATTAAAAATAAAAATATCAAAATATTTTTTGGCAAACCTATCATTACACATGTCATCAAACTTTTAATTAAATCTAAAATATTTGATAAAATTATTGTGTCTACAGATAGTAATAAAATTGCAAAAATTTGTAAAAAAAGTGGTGCAGAAATTTTATTTAAGAGACCAAAATCTTTGGCTGGAGACTATACATCGACAAAAGATGTTGTTAAACATGCTATTGAATGGTTGACAAAAAATTTAAAAAAACCATCACGTGTCTGCTGTGTATATCCCACAGCAGTACTTCTAACAATAGAAGATTTAAAAAAATCTTTTATAAAGTTTAAATCAAACAAATATGATTATTTATTTTCAGCAACAAAATATTCACATCCAATTCAAAGATGTTTTTATATAGATCAGGATAAAATTATGATGAATAATAAAAAAAACTTTAATAAAAGAACACAGGATCTAAAAGATTACTATTATGACGTTGGACAGTTTTACTGGGGTAAAACTAGCGCATGGTTAGATAAAAAAATTATTTTTGATAGAAATTCAACTATACAAATTATACCTAAACATAGAGCTCAGGATATTGATGATTTACAAGACTGGAAATTTGTAGAAAAATTATTTTTGATTAATAAAAGGCTAAACAATAAATGATAATAAAATATGGAAGCCAAACTATAAGTAAAAAAGATGGAGAGTTAACAGCCAAAATTTTGAACAATAGTTATTTGACACAAGGTCCAGAGGTTAAAAAGTTTGAAGATAATCTCAAAAAAAAGTTTGCCGCTAAATACTGCTCCGTAGTATCAAGTGGAACAGCCGCGCTTCATTTAGCTGTAATGTCATTGTCTCTAGCTAAGAATTCAAAAATTGTTACTACTCCAATGACTTTTGTGGCTACGTCAAACTCAATCATAATGAACAATTTAATTCCAGAATTTGTTGATATTGAAACCAATTCATACACTATTGATTTAAATAAGTTGGAGCAAAAACTTAAGAAGGATAAAAAAATAAAAGCTGTAATAGGAGTAGATTATGCAGGAAATATTTGTGATTGGGAATCTCTAAATTTTCTTTCAAAAAAATATAATATAAAACTTATAAATGATAACTGTCATGCAATTGGAACTAGGTATAAAGGAAAAATTGGTTATGCGTGCAAGTTTGCTGATATAGTAACACAAAGTTATCACCCAGTTAAAGCAATTACAACAGCAGAGGGTGGATCTATTTTAACAAATAATAAAAAAATTTATGAGAGAGTTTCAAAACTAAGAAGTCATGGAATAAATAGAAGCAATGAGTTAAAAAAAAAGCATGGCCCATGGTACTATTCAATTGAAGAGCTTGGCTATAATTATAGACTTACTGATATTCAATCTGCACTAGGTAATAGTCAATTAAAAAGATTAAATAAGTTTATTTCAGGTAGACGAAGTTTAGCAAAAATTTATGACAGTGAATTTAAGAATATAAAAGAGCTTACAATTCCAAAATCAAGAGAGAATTGTTATCATTCATATCATTTATACCCCTTATTAATAAATTTTAAAAATCTAAAAATAAACAAAAAAAATTTCTTCTTAAAGATGCAAAAAAAAGGAATTTATATGCAGGTACATTATTTGCCAATTCATTATCATCAGTATTATAAAAAAAAATTTAATTTTAAAAAAGGAGATTTTCCATTTTCTGAAGATTTTTATGATAAAGAGGTATCATTACCTATTTATCCTACATTAAAAAAAAAACAGATACTTTATGTCATTGAATGTATAAAAAAAATTCTTTCACTTTAAAAGCTCTATAATTTTAAAACTATTTAATAGTTTTTAGATTTTATTTTATACCATTATTCTTATTGAAGAGCTTGAAAATATAAGTTATTAAAAATAAATGGAAAAAATAAACAAAAACATGAATTTCTTAAAAAATAAATCTATTTTAATAACAGGTGGTACAGGATCTTTTGGACAAGCTTTTGTAAACCAGGTCCTTAAACATCATAAAATAATAAAAAAATTAATTATATTTAGTCGTGATGAATTAAAGCAATTTGATATGGAACAAAAATATTCATTAAAAAAATATCCAAAACTAAGGTATTTCTTAGGTGATCTTAGAGATAAGGAGAGAGTCAGTCGAGCATTAGATGGAGTGGATATTGTTGTTCATGCGGCAGCTCTAAAACAAGTTCCAAAAGCTGAATATGATCCCTTTGAATATGTTAAAACCAATGTAGTTGGAGCTCAGAATTTAATAGAGGCATGTCTTGATAAAAAAGTTAAAAATGTAATTGCATTATCGACTGATAAAGCAGTTTCACCAATAAACTTATATGGTGCCACAAAGCTTTGTTCTGACAAATTGTTTTTAAGTGCAAATAACATTAAAGGAGCCAACAAAATAAGATTTAGTGTGGTGAGGTATGGAAATGTTCTTGGGAGTAGAGGCTCAGTGTTACCATTTTTTTTAAAAAACCTTTCCAAGGGTATTTTGCCAGTTACCGATATTAATATGACAAGATTTAGTATGTCAATTTTAGATGCTGTTAATATTGTTATGTGGTCAATTGAAAATAACAAGGGTGGTGAGGTTTTCATTCCTAAAATTCCAAGTTATAGGATCATGGATTTGGTTAAGGCCATATCACAAAATATTAAAGTTAAGATAGTTGGTATAAGACCAGGAGAGAAAATTGATGAACAGCTTATAACAGAAGCTGAGAGTTTAAAAACTTATGATCTAAACAAATATTACATAATTTTAGGTAATGATGATCCAGCTTTAAAAAGTTTTTATGAAAATAAAAAAACTAAAGCAATTCCAAAAAAATTCAATTATTCTAGTAATAATAACAAAGATTTTTTAACAATATCTGATCTAAAAAAGTCAATTAAAAAATTTTTAATAGAAAGTAAATAAAAATATTTAATATTTGCCTAAATTATTATTTAGAAGGTGAGTGTTATTAGAATTGAAATATTCATTTAAATTTTTTATAGTTTGTGCTTCATCAAATTTACTATAGTGCTTAACCCAATAATCATAAAATGAAGGTTTGCTGAAGTTATGATAACTGCCAATTTCTTTAGTTATTTTATTAAGGTCAGAATAAAACCAGTTTTTTTTAAAAAAAAGAGTTTTCATTCCATAGAACTCATGCAATTCATCTTTATTTATTTTAATCTTTTTTTTATATTTATCAAAATTCAATACTAGATTTTTAAGCTCTTTTATATTTTTGGGATGATAGTTGAACTTATAATTAATGTGAGGATTGTTTAGGGAAGCATTTATTACGGGTATATTTAAGAGTGGAAGGTCAAAGCCAATTGTACCGTTAACAGAAAATACTGCATCAACATTCATTTTTGATAAATCTATTAAGCTAGTTTTTTTATCCAAAATAGTTATGTTTTTATACTTTAAACAAACATTGTGAGTTACATCTCTTTCATATTTCATATATTTTGCATATTCGTCTTCAAAATCAGGATGATTTTTTATTAGCCAGATATCGTTAGTCTTTGTTGAGAGCTCACATAAATAGGTAAACCATTGATAAAAATCTGGGAATAATGATTTTCCTCTTGCATGTGGCGCATCTACAAAATCATGTGTCGCGATGACAAAAATATTTCTTTTATTTTTTTTTAATGGGATTTTATGGCCTGTACCAACAAATGGACTTTTTGTTATCCAGGCATATTCTGCGCTGTACGATCCTTGTAGTCTTAAGGCTATCTTTTTCTTTGCTGTATTTTTTATAAATAATTGTTTCTTTTTAGAAAGATTTCTAAATTTTTGTCTTAAATGTTTTGTAAAGTAATCTTGCACTGGATGTGAGGAGTTTAGTTTCCATAATTCTTCATGAGTCAAAACGTAAGTAGCAATTTTTCTTTTTTGGGCAATTTTTAAAACCATACCCATTACGTAAACAGAATGTGAGCCAATTATAGCCTTTACTCTATTTTTCTTTATATACTCAAACCAAATTTCGAAAAGCAGTATAAAATCATAAGCAAACTTTTGGAAATGTGTTGATTGTAAATCAATAGTAGGAATCATTGAATATTGATTCTTTAAATAAGTGTCATAAAGAAGATCACCAATATGTATTTTTTTAATCTTATAGTTTTCTAAACTTTTAAGGTTTTTTACATCACGTTTAAATCTAAAATAAGTCTTATCAGATTGTTTTTTAATAATTTTATTAGCTTTTGGATAATAAAATTCATTTGTACCAAATGATTTGTAAACACCATAAAAACTCATATTAAAAGTTATTAAGAGAAATCTTTTTATTTTTGTCATAATAGTTGGTCTTAGTGGATATGATAAAAGAACATGTCCCGGGTAAGCAATTGTTTTAGCGTCATATTTGTCTTTCAAGATATTTGTAGAATAGGAAAGTCCAATATGGGCTGCAGAGAAGTTATTAAATTCAATTAAAACTTGATTTTGTTTAAATCTATTTTTTTTTTTAAAATTATTATTATTAAGACTTATGATTGATCTAAAATATCTATAATTTTCTATATGCTTTAATAAATTCATTTAAATATCTTTAATATTATTTCTTTTGCAAAATTTTTTTACAATCATATATCCATGCATTTAAATATTTCATTTCTGATTTATCAAGAAATTTATGCATTATTAAAGTTGAATAACAAATTTTTAAGTTCTGAAGATAATGTTTTTCTCCCATTTTTAGTTTTAATTGATCCAATAATTTAAAAATTGTTTTATCATGGAGGTATAGTTTTATTTCTTGTTCAAAATCATCTAACAGATTATGAGCATTTCTTTTTTGATACATGTCTGTTCCAAAAAAAAGTATATTTTGTCGATTTGTTTTCATAATTTTTAAAACTACCAAGCTTCTCCATATATCAGTGCACCTCATAGGACATGTCACTGGCAAGTACATTAGTGGGAAGATGTCTTTAAACCAAGTTGTATTCTGTGAGTTAAATGTTGATAATGATTTTCCTAAACTAATTTTTATATTTTTAAATTTAATATTTATCTTTTTATTTACAATTCTAAAAATTGCATCAACATCAGGGTTTGTATCGGCAACTCCTTGCTGAAGACTAAATTGGCCTAGTTTTTTTGTTTTAGAAATATTAATTTTATTAGAATCAATTTCATCAAGAGGAAGCCCTCTTGGCCATATAATTTCTTTATTCTTATTAAATATTTTATAAATATTTATCCAAGATTTATTTTCGATCTTTTTAGTTTTGTGAATATTAGTTCTATCTAAAAAAAAACCTTTTTTTGGATAGTTATCATCATCTGTTTCAATGATAATATCATTTTCTAAAAAAGATATAAGGTAGCCAATGTTTTTCCTGGCATAGCTGTTAGGTGGGCAAATTTTGGAGAACTTAAAATTTAGCTTTTTTTGATCTTGAAAAGAATAGTAGTTTCCATATTTAAGTAAAAAGTTTTTAGGAGTTTTTTTATCTCCAATAACCACAAATTTCCAATTCATCTTCTTTGATTTCAAATCATAATTTATTATGTTTTGATTTAATTTATTGATAGTGGTAATGACTATTACTGACCGCATATTGTATATATACACAATTCCAATATATAATAAACCAATATAATTTAAAATTTATGACAAGCATTAAAAAAAAAATATTTGAAAATTTTATAGATGCAAATCCTAAATCGCTTTTAAGGAAAAAAAATGTGATTGATGAATTTGAAAAAACACATTTAGAAAATAAAATAGATATTAAGGGTGATTACAGTCTAATATTAAATTTAGGAAAACTTAATAAAGACAAAATTTTTTATATTATTAGAAGAACACCAGGTGCTGGAATGTTTTCAAATGTTCTATTTGTATTAAATCACATAAAGATTGCAAAAAAATATAACTTTATTCCTGTTGTGGACATGAAAAATTTTGTTTCAATATATAACGATGACAGCATTTCTTTAAAAGAAAGTAATTCATGGAAATACTATTTTGAGCAAATTTCAAAATATGATTTAGAAGAGGTTTATAAAAGTCACAAAGTAATTGTAACAGGTAATAATTTTTATAATTTTTTTAATTATAATTTAGAGGATAAGTCTCTAAAAAAATTATTTGATGAAAATGTGTTATTTAAAAAATATCTTAAAAGATATATAGTCAGTTTTGAAAATAAATTTTTTAAAAATGATAGAGTTCTAGGTGTTCATTTTAGAGGAACAAGTTATAAAACTTCAGCAGGCCATCCATTAGTAGCAACAAAAAATCAAATGTTTCACTTAACTAATAAAATTTTGAAAAATGAAAATTTAGATAAAATATTTTTAGTTACTGAAGAAAAAAGTCATTTAGAATTTTTTTTAAAAAAATTTGGTAAAAAAATAGTTTATTTGAAAAGTTCATTTCGATCAAATAAGAACAATGCTTTTACTACATACCCAAGAAATAAACATCGCTACAAAATGGGAAGTGAAATAATTACAGAAACAGTATTATTATCCAAATGTGATAGTTTTTTATTTGTAGACACGAACGTAAGTAGTGCTGTTATTGCATTAGATCAAAATAAAAATCAAAAAAGATTTAAAATTGATAATGGTTTTAATTCTAAAAATATTTTTTATGCTTTAATCAAATGGTATCTTAAAAAATATCTTCCATATTTTTTAGGTGGTTTTAAAAAAGAACCTAAATTAATTTTTTTGAAGAACTAATAAACTTGGCACACTTTCAAGATATAAAAAATATAAATTTTCCTTTTTATCAAAAATAATATCTCTTATTCTTTCACCAACATTAATTTGGCTTTGAATCTTGGAATTTTTAAAGTTCTCACCAATCTTTAAATTATATATTGTTTTATTTTTTAAAGATGTAATAAAATAACTATTTTTTGAGTAATGATTTTTAATTATTTCTGATATACCTATACTTTTATCAAAATAGTATATGGGCTCTTCAAAGCCATGCTCTTTATGACTTTTTAATAACGGTGCAATTTTTTTTGTGTAATTGTTGATTGGGACCACTGGATAGTGATCACCATATGAAGCCAATGGCCACCCATAGTTCTTTATACTTTTATTTTGTAAATCAATTATATTTACTTCATCCCCACCTTGGGGGCCGTGGTCGGTAAAAATCAAATTATCATCATCAAAAATTGCCAACCCTTGTGAGTTTCGATGCCCTTTGGAGATTATATTAATTTTTTTTGTATCAAAATTTACTTTGATTAATTTTCCAAATAAACTTTTATCACTTTGAGGTAGTTCCCAACTATTATAATCTCCGATAGTTAAGTAAATATCATTACCTTGTGTTACTATCCTACCGCCAGTCTGATACCCGTCAAAAAATTTAAATGGTTGTTTTGATTTACCCTCATCTTTATCAACACATTCATTTGATCTAAAAAGATGTTTAAATTCCAAAAATTCATTTGATAACTTTGCATAAAGTAATGATGTTGCGTAGCAATTTTTTTTGATTTCTTCTGTGACTGATGCAAGCAGGTAGTTATTGAAAACTTTTATATCTTTTATCCCAGTCCATTTTATTCTTTTTTCATTTGGGTCATAAAGATTTAATTGAGAGAGGTTATTATCAACAGTAATAAATTTAAAATCCTTATTTTGGATAAGCATTAATTTATCAACAAAAATAATTTTTCCAGAAGTGAATGCGATAATTATATTGTCACCATATAGCTCTAGATAACCATTTTTTTTATTATTAAATATCTCATCTGTATAAAATGGAGCCACATAATAATTCAATTTAAATTTATCTGGAGCAATTGAGATTTCTTTTTCAAAATTATTACCAGCTTTGTAAATATTTTCATAATATTTTTTTTCAGCATCACTTTTTCTAAATTTCTCATTTAAAATATGGAGCTGATCTTTCATCACCTCCTTTTCTCGGATTAAATTTGGTATTAAAAATACTGTATTTTTTAAAAATAATTTTATTTTTGATGGCGTTTTATCTTTAATAATTTTTGAAATGTTGTTATCAAAATTCTGATTAAGTAAGTATATCCCAAATATAAAGAACAATATAAATACTACTACTAGTGGTATGATTTTTTTTTTTCTCATGTATAATCCTACCAGTACTTGAACTTCTGAAGCATAATTTTTTCTTCTTTAGGGAATTTCTTTATTCCATCTCCAAATATTTTTTCTACTTTGCCAAAAATATTTCCAAACATTTTCATGCCTTCGGGTGAAAGAGAGGCTGCTTGATCAGTTCCCCACATTGATCTATCAAGAGTGATATGTCGTTCAACTGAGGTTGCTCCGAGCATATAAGCAAAAAAACTAGGTGAAACGCTCGGTTCGTGTCCACTATAACCTACATTACATTTATATTTTTTTCGTAAAGTTTGTATCATTTGTAAGTTCAATTTTTCTTCAGGGCATGGGTATAATGAAACACAGTGCATTAATTCATAATTGCATTTATTTTTTTTGAATATACTTACTGCTTTTGTAATATCTTTCATTTCACACATACCAGTAGAAATAAATGTTTTTTTTTGTTTTTTTGCTACATGTTTTAAAAAAATAGTATTTGTTATCATTGCAGAAGGTATCTTATTAAAAGTATTTATTTTATTAACTAGATTAAGGCTATTAATATCAAAGCATGATGCACTAAAATCAAGCTTTAATTTTTTTGCATAATTTTTTAGAGAAGTTAATTGTTTTAAGTTTAATTCAATTTTTTTTTTATAGGATAAATATGAAATGTTTCCCCAAGGTGTATCTCTCATTTTGTATTTCTGATCTTCTGGCACACAAATATCGGGGTCTCTTTTCTGAAATTTTACAGCATCAAAATTATTTGCTTTGGCAGCATCAATCATTTCTTTTGCAATTTTAACTGAACCATTATGATTTATACCAATCTCTGCAATAAGGTAGGGTTTTTTAAAAAAGTTAAGTTTCTTCATAATTTTTTGGAATTTTTTTACAATGTTATTTTTTTTAAAAAAAATATTTTCTTGTCAATATTTTGTCTTATTTCCCCTATATTCCTTTTGAATTGCCTCTGCACAAAATCAACGCTATAATATTTTTTCATTAATTATTCTTATAAACAAAAATGAAAAAAAAAATACTTATTTTAATTAACTCAGATATATATGTTAGAAATTATCTAGAAACCAATGCATTTAACAAGTTAATCAAAAATTATGATTGTTATTTTATAGCATCATCAGGTGGTGTTTTTAACAAAAAAAAAATAACCGAGAAATTAAAAAATAATTTTATTGGCTATATCAATTACTCTCCAAATGAATACAAAAATTTTCAAAACTATTTATATAAAAACTTTCTTTTAAATAAAGAAAAATCTAAAACAATTTACTACTTAACAAAAATTATTTTAAGTCCAAAATTTTATTGGCATGGAGAAGAATGGTATGTATCTCTTTATAAGCTTCCATTAAGATCACTGAGTTGGTTAAAAAAAATTATTGAATATTTAAATATAAAACTATTTGATAAAAAAAATTTTGCTAAAAACCCCAACACAAATATGGTTAAAATCTGTAAAAAAATTAAGCCAGATTTGGTAATATTTCCACTACAAGATGCACACCTAGCATCCTTTGACTTATTACAAATTAATAAAAAAAATAAAACACTGGGCTTAATAGATAATTGGGATAATTTGTCCAGTAGAGCTACCTATCAGTTAAAACCTAAATACATTACTGTTTGGGGTGATCAAACTAAGAAACACGCTGTAAGATTTCAAAATTATAATAAAAAAAATGTTTTTGTGATTGGGACACCAAGGTTTGAAGAATATTTTAAAACAAGAAACATTAAAGTAAAATCAAATTTCAGATTTAAGTATTTTTTATTTTTAGAAAGTTTTAATAATTTTGAAAACTTTTCACTTCTAAAAAAACTCGATAATTTTATTGATAACAATATAAAGTTTAAAAATTATAAAATTGTATACAGGCCACATCCATGGCAAAAGAAAAATCGTAGCATAATATTAGAAAAAAAATTTAAAAATTTAATTTTAGACCCCCAATTAAAAAAAAATTATTTATCTAGAAATTTTTCAACATCTTTTCAACCAAATATTGGCTATTACTCATCTTTGATCAAAAATGCAGAAATAATCATAACAGGTCCAACTAGCATGTTAATAGAATCATCAATATTCTATAAAAAAGTTTTATTACTTGGTTATAAAAGTAAATCTACAACACCCTATTCTGAGGAATTAAAAAATTTTGAACATCTTCAGGGAGTCAAAAAATTTACTAATCTTAAAACTGTTATTAAAGAGTCAAATTTTATAAATGATTTATTAGATATTTCTAATAGCAATATAAATAAAAAAAAAATTGATAAAACAAGAAATTATTATTTAAACTACTCAGGCATTAAATATAATGATATGTTGTACTCAATAACAAAAAAAATAATCAATGACTAAGTTTCTACAGAAAGAAAAGTTAAGAAAAATAAAGATATAATATAAAAATGCTAAAAAAAATTTTATTTATTTTAGATATAGAACAAAAAAAACAATTAATTTTTTTCTATTTTCTTTCTCTTTTAATTATTGTTTTAGAGTTACTAAGTTTAACTATGGTAATTCCTGTGGTGGAAACTATTTTAAACCCTGAAACAGTTTCACAATATTTAGAATATTTGCCAGCAGGACTCTTTAACATGATGTCTGCTAATTTAATTTTTTCTATATTAGTCGTATTTAATATCTTAATAATATTAAAAAATATTTTTTTATTTTTCGCACAAAAATATCAGGTCCGCTTTATTAGTGAATATAATCAAAAACTTCAGGTTAAATTATTCAAAAGTTATATATATCAACCTATAAGCAATTTAGTAAAAAATAATATTGCTATAATAAATAGAAATGTAATTGATCTTTCGATTGAGTATACAAATAGTTTATTAAACCCATTTATTACAATTTTAGCAGATTTAGTCTTATTTTTATTTGTGTTGGGTTTATTAATTTTTGCAGAGCCCACCATAACAATCTTTGGTCTAGCTATAATCACAATTATTGGAGCTAGTATTTTTTCAATTAATAAGAAAATTCTTTTAATAAATGGTGAAAAATATAAATTAAATAAATCGGAAAGAATTAAATCTTTAAATGAAACTTTCGGAGCAATACTCGAGGTTAAGTCTTTTAAAAAAGAAAATCAATTTATAGAAAAATTTGAAAGATTTACAAAAATACTTAAGGATGTTCAAATTAAAATATCTATCTTAGGTTTTGTGCCCAAATTAATGTTTGAAGTACTAGGAATTTTTTTAATTTCAATCTTTTTTTTAATACTTAGTCAGAGAACTGAAGATATGGGTGAAATGTTAGCAATTGTTGTGCTATTCGCTTTTGCTATTACTAAAATGATTCCACTAATTAATAAAATTCTCATTAATTCACAAAGAATAAAGTTTTCACAGCCACTCTTGAATGAAATCTACTCAACATTATTCCTGCTATTAAAAAGGGATGATGACAATCTTAAATCATTAAAATTTGATAACGCAGTAAACTTAGTAAGTGTTAATTATCAATATGAAAAATCAAATTATATTTTAAAAGACCTTAATCTACTAATTAAAAAAAACAAGTTCATAGCCATCACTGGAGCTAGTGGGAGTGGTAAAAGTACTTTATTAAAATTGATCTTAGGATTGATGAAGCCAACAGAAGGTAAAATATTAGTTGATGATCAATCAATTTTCTCCAATATAGGTAATTGGCAGGAAAAAGTTAATTTTGTGCCACAAGATGTTTTCATTTTAGATGATAATTTAAAAAATAATATAACACTTGAAACTTCAGATGAAAAAATAGATTTTGATAAATTGGAATTGGCAATTGATGTATCAAATTTAAAGAATTTTGTTAGTAAATTAAATAATGGATACAATACAATTTTAGGTGATAAGGGTTCTAGAATTTCAGGTGGTCAAAAACAAAGAATTGGAATAGCTAGAGCAATTTATGTAAACTCAGAAATTATTATATTTGATGAAAGCACCAGTTCAATAGACGAAGAAAGTGAAATTGTAATATTTAACAAATTAAAGCAATTAAAAAATAAAACAGTTATTTTTGTAACACATAAGAATACAGTTAAAAAATACTGTGATGAATTATATTTACTAGAAAATAATATTCTTAAAAAAGAAGTATATAAAAGAACTAACTAAATTAAATGCAAAAAAAAACACCCAATTTAAAGAGCAACGTACTTGTTTCTATAATAACTGTCGTAAAGAATAATGAAAAATATTTAGAAGAAACAATCAAAAGTGTATTAAATCAATCTTATAAAAATTTTGAATATATTATAATTGATGGTAATTCTACGGATGACTCTTTGAAAATTATACAAAAATACGACAAAGATATTGATTTTTGGATTTCTGAGGATGATAAAGGAATTTACGATGCTTTTAATAAAGGATTAGATTTAGCAAGAGGTAAATTTATCGTCTTTGTTAATTCAGATGATTTGTTAACTAGTAATGCAATTAGAATTCTTAAAGAATATGACACAAAAAACCCTAATATTGATTTTTTATTTGGCACAGTAAAAAAACATTGGGGAACTCTTTATGGATACAGACCTTGGAAAATTTATTTTAGTTGGGGTTTCTATTCAAGCCACTCAACTGGATTTTATATCAAAAAAGAAGCAGCAAAAAAAATTGGTAAATATAATTTAAAGTATACCTATTCTGCAGATTATGACTATTTTTATAGAATGATAGTTACACACAAACTTAAAGGAATAGGAACAAGAAAAGATGAATTATTTGGAATATTTAGACCAGGAGGATTCTCAAGTAATATAAAGTTTATAGATCATTTTTTTGAAACTATAAAAATTAGACTTGATAACAGACAAAATAAATTTTTAGTGCTTATTATATTTATACTTAAGTTTTTAAAAAATATGAAAAAAATATGAAAAAGATAATAAAAAAATTATTAAGAGCAACAGATTGGAGAATAAAAAAAATATACAGAAATAAATCTTACACAAATGATCATCCTAAATTAGAATTACTTAATGCTATGCATAATTGTAATGGAATTATACATATGGGTGCTCATAGGGGGGGAGAGGCAGCCGTTTATGATTGGTTTAATAAAAAAACTATATGGATAGAAGCGAATCCTAAAATGATAGATGATCTAAATGATCAAACATCACAATACATAAATCAAAGAGTGGTCCAGGCTCTTCTCAGTGATGAGGATAACAAGCTTGAGAATTTTAATATATCAAGTAACGACGGAGCATCTTCATCAATATTTTCATTTGGGAGCTATAAAAAAATTCATAAAGAGATAAAAATGACCGATATTATGAAACTGAAAACTAGCAAATTAGATACAATAATAAAACAAGAACAGATTGATGCAAATAAATATAACTTCTGGGTTGTAGATTTACAAGGTGCAGAATTACTTGCGTTAAAAGGTGCAAGTGAATCAATAAAGGCATGTAAGTTTATGTATATAGAAATAAGTAAAGAAAATATTTATAAGGGTGGAGCTAATTGGAATGAGCTAAATGAATTCTTAGATAAGAATGAATTTTCACCTGTGTGGGAGCCAGAAGAAATTCATACAGATGTACTTTATATAAAAAGAAGAAATAATATTGATTAAATATTCTAATATTATAATTAGAAGAAAATAAAAAAACTTTGAGAATTGAATGTTAAATTATCTAAGAGAAAAATTATATGCAAAGTATAGGTTAGCCAGACAAAGTTGGCACACAAAAAACAGTAATTTTAAAAAATATAAGTTTAACCATTTAGATCTAGAATATAGAACATATGGGAATAAAAATGCTAGTAATTTCTTTTATGTAATAAAAAGAGCGCCTGGTGCCGGTTTCTTTTCAAATTTAAATTTTGTAATTCACCATCTGTTAATATGTGATGATTTAAAAATGATACCAGTTGTTGATATGCAGAACTATCAAACTTTTTATAATTGTAAAAATAAGATTAACAATTCGTTAAACTCTTGGAATTATTATTTCAAACCTGTGTCAAAATATTCACTAGAAGAGGTATATAGCAGTAAAAATGTTATTATTTGTGATAATAAAACTTCTGCAAAAGGAGGATTTTCTAACAAAAATTATATTTCAGAATTTAAATATTTAAATGGTTTTGAGTATTTAGATCATAGACACAAAAAAATAACAAAAAAGTATATAAAGATTAATGAAGATATAATTGCTGAAGCTGAAAACATATCTAAAAAATTAAAAAAAAATAAAGTTCTTGGAATTTGTTTTAGAGGTTCTGATCAAAAAAAAAGTGCTTATCAACCATACACACCAACTGAAAAACAAATGGTGTATGCAACAGAATTATTACTTAAAAAATATAATCTTAATAAAATTTATCTATGTACTGAAGATAGTGATTATTTAAATTTTTATAAAAAAAATTATAATAATGTTTTATTTAATCCTAATTCGATAAGAACTACTGATAAAAAAGATCTTTTTGATGGTAATAAAAAAAACCATAGATATAAAATTGGAAGGGGTCAATTAATTGATATGTTAGTTTTATCAAAAACAAATTTTTTACTTTTTGCACCAAGTAATATTCCTGAGGCAGCAACTTTTTTTGCAAACCATCAAATACCAAAGGCAATAATTGATAACGGAATGAAGGGAAATATTTTTGTATCGCAATTTAGCTGGTATTTAAGAAAAAGTTTACCACTATTTTTAGGTGGTTTTAAAAACAAGATTAAAGAAATTAAATAGTTAGTATGGTTTTGTAAACTTAGAAGTATTTTCTCCACTCTTAAGTTGATCATTAATCCATTCATATGTTTTTTTTAACCCTTCCTTTAAACTTATTGAAGGTGCCCAATCAAAATCAGAGCTAATTTTGCTATTATCACTTGATCTACCTCTAACACCTTTTGGTTTTTCCAGTAGATATTTTTTGTTAACTTTATAATCTGCAATTTCTTCAATTATATCTATCATTTGATTGATAGAAACTTGTTCGCTACTGCCTAAGTTATAAACATCCTCTAGGCTGGAGTTGAAAATTTTTTTGGTACCCTCTAAACAATCATCAATGTACATAAAACTTCTTGTTTGTTCTCCATCCCCCCAAACTTCAATTTCTTTCTGGTTATTCATCTTAGCTAAAGCTATTTTTCTTGAGAGTGCAGCTGGAGCTTTCTCACGGCCACCATCATAAGTTCCCATTGGTCCATAAACATTATGGTATCTTACAACTCTTGTTGCTAACCCAAAATCCTCAGTAAAATGTCTGCACATTCTTTCACTAAATAATTTTTCCCAACCATATCCATCCTCAGGATTAGCTGGGTAGGCATCTGACTCTTTAAGGCCAGGAACAAAGGTTTTTTCTTGTTTGGAGCCATTGTATACACAGGCACTAGAAGAAAAAAAATATTTTTTATTTTTGTTTACTTGGCATGATCTTAATAAATTAGTATTTATTAGTACTGATAGCATGCAGTCGGCTTTATTATTTTCAATAAATCCCATACCTCCCATATTGCACGCCATATTATAAATGTAATCAACACCCTCAGTGACTTTAAGGCAGTTTTCGTATTCTTTAAGATCTAAACTGTAATTTTTATTTTCATCAGATATTTGGAACCAGTGTTCAAAAGGTTTAATATCTGCACAAACCACTTCATTTCCAGACTTTACAAGGTCTCGAACTAAGTGACCGCCAATAAATCCACCTGCTCCACAAACTAAAAATTTTTTTTTCATTTTTTAGATTAATTCTTTAATTAAATTGTAGTATTTATTACAATTAATTTGATAGTCATATTTTTTAGTATTTAAATAACCAGTTTTTATTTTATTTTTAATAGCACTGCCATAATTATATTTTTCTATTATTTTTGCAATTGATTTGTAATCTTTTATTTTTACTAGGGATCCATATTTGCCATTATTCAGTATTTCTCTAGGTCCAGTGGGACAATTTGTAGATATAATGTATTTTTTTAAATATTGTGCTTCTATAAGTACATTGGGAGATCCTTCAAAAATTGATGTAAGTATAAAAATTTCAGATTGACGGATATATTTAAAAGGGTTTTTTTTATAACCAATTAATCTTATATTATTACTTAAGTTATTATTTCTTATAAATTTAAGTAAATTATTTTTTTCACTACCTTTACCAATAATTATTAATTCAACTTTCCTTTTTTTTATTAATTTAATTGCTTTAAGCATAGTCATAAAATCTTTTTGTATAGTCAATCGACCCACAGAAATAATTCTTAAAGTATTTTTTGAATATATTTTTTTGGTTTTAATCATTGAATCACTTTTTATTTTTTTAAAAATAAAAGGATTTAATATGCAGGAGCTTTTAATCTGATATTTTTTATCCATCTCTTTTTTAAAATCAATACTATTAACAATAATTTTATCTGCTTTTTTAAAAAAATAAGAAAAAATCATTTGCTTGATGGGGTTTTGACTCCATCCTGCAGATGAAGAGTTAGACCGAGAAATTACTTTTAGGTTAAAAATTTTTGATATTATTAGAACGTATATATTTGCCTGAAAAGATAAGACTAAATAATTTCTATCAAATATTAATATTTTTATTAAAAGTAGTAAGCACAAAACATATTTTGGATATCTTCCTTTTAAAAGACTAAAATTAAAAATTGGATTAATTATTTTTATTTTATTGTTAAAGTAATTATTTTTTGAATTATCAAATGTTAGCAGATGAATATCTTTGATTTTTATTTTTAAATAATTAAGAATAATATATAAATTTTTTTCTACTCCACCATCTTCTATAGAGGGTATAAAAACTAATAACTTTTTTTTTGAAATATTCATATTATTTTGTTAAATTTCTATTACGTTTCAATAATTACACCAGTAAAAATATCAATATAGAGACAATAGATGTTTATTACTCTTAAGGTGTGAATCTAAAAATATTTTAATAAATTTTAACTCCAATCATTGAAATTAAGAATATTTAGTCATTAATAGCTTGAATTATTAGAAAATTATAATTGCATAGTTTAGAATTGTATTCTTTTATATTTCAACTATACGATTAATCATAAAAATTACTATTTTTATCAGTTTCTATATATTAAAAAATATAGAATATATAAATATAATAGAAAATTATTTAGTTAAAAAAATTGAATTTAAAAAAAAAAATATTTTATTGGTCACCTTTTTTAGTGCCAATAGCCACACCTAAGGCTGTTATAAACTCAGCACACTCACTACAGAGATATTCTAGTGACTATAAATGTACAATAATAAATTTTTTTGGTGAATTTAATATTTTTAAAAGAGACATTTTAGATAAGAATATAACACTTAAAAATAGTTCATTTCATAAGATTAATAAATTTCTTCCATTTAAAGGAAAAATTAAAAGTAGATTTTCATATCTGGTTATTTTTCTTTTGTCATTTGTACCTTTAAAAAATATTCTTACCAAAGAAAAACCAGACTACCTAATTGTACAATTAATTACCTCACTACCAATGATTCTAATTTTACTTTTTAATTTTAAAACTAAATTTATTTTAAGAATCTCGGGTTTACCAAGAGTCACTTTTTTTAGAAAGATATTGTGGAAAATGGCATTAAAGAAATTTCACTTAGTTACATGCCCAACTCAAACCACAATGGAATACATAAAAAGTTTAAATATTATAAACGAAGAAAGAGTGCATGTATTATTTGATCCAATAATTGAAGTAAAAAAAATGAAATTAAAAATAAATGAAAAAAATTATTCAGAACATAAAAATTATTTTTTAGCTGCAGGTAGACTCACTAAACAAAAAAATTTTATTTTTTTATGTGAAGCTTTTCATAAAATTATTTTAAAGTATCCAGATTCAAAATTATTGATTGCTGGTGATGGAGAAGATAAAGATAGAATTACTAACTACATTGTAAAAAATAAACTTGAAAAAAATATAATTCTTCTTGGACATGTAGCAAATATTTATCCTTTAATGAAGTTTGCTAAATCATTCATTATGTCATCATTATGGGAAGACCCTGGATTTGTGATTATTGAGGCAGCCTTTTGCAGAACAATGGTATTTTCTAGTGATTGCAACACTGGGCCAAAAGAAATTATCAAAGATAATTTTAATGGCATACTATTTAAATCAAATAATATTGATAATTTTTTAGAAAAATTTGAATTATTAATTTCTTCATTCAATAAAAAAGATTTATTGATTAATAATTTAAAACAAGTGAGACAGTTCACTCAATTTAATCATTATATTAGTTTTGAAAAATTATTATCATTATGAAAATAATTTTATTAAATCTTTTTTAATGTATTTAAGTTTATTTTACTGTTATTTAGATTAAAAAATTATGAAAAATTTAATTTCAATAATCATACCGTATTTTAAAAAAAAAGAGTTTTTTAAGGAAACAATTGAGTCAGTAAAAAACCAATCATACAAAAACTTTGAGATCATTTTAATCTATGATGATATTGATAAGACAGATTTAAAATTTGTTAAACATACTCTTAAAAAAATTAAATATAAAAAAATTATCATTAATAAAAACAACTTAGGTGCTGGAATATCAAGAAACTTGGGTATCAAAAAATCAAAAGGTAAATTTATAGCCTTTCTTGATGCAGACGATGTTTGGTATAAAAACAAGATAAAAAAGCAAATTAACTTTATGAGAAAGAAGAAAGTTCATTTTTCATTTTCTAATTATTCGATTATTAATAAAAATAATAAAATAATAAAAATAATTAAAGCACCCAAACAAATTAAGTTTATTGATCTCTTATTTGCCTGTGATATCGGTCTCTCGAGTGTAATATTGGAATCCAATTTATTAAAAAACCGTAAGTTTTCAGGGCTAAAGACTAAAGAGGATTATTTATTATGGTTAAGTTTGGCTAAAGACGGTATTAAAATGATGAGTATTAATGAAACACTAGTGTCATGGAGAAAAACAGATAATTCGTTATCTACTTCAGTTATACAAAAATTAAGTGATGCTTTTACAATTTATAATAAATATTTAAAATTTAATTTTGTTAAGTCTATTCTCCATGTATTTGCTCTATCGCTGAACTTCTTAAACAAAAGATATTTATGATCTCATTCCAAAGTTTATTAATTGCTACCACGATCTCTTTGCTCCTAGCATTCATAATATTTTATTATTTAAAAAAAAATAGTTTTTTACTAGATCAGGTAAGTTCATCAGCTCACAAAGGGTTAACTAAAAATTCATCATCCAGAAAAGTGGTAGTATGTGGGGGAATTATTATTTTTTTTTGTTGTGTGCTTTTTTTTGATAATGAACTTTTAATATTAAAAATATTCGCAGGCTTAATTTTAATTGTTGGAATTTTTTCTGATATTAATAAATTTAACTCACCAAAACTTAGAATTCTGTTGCAATCATTCATAGTTTTATCTTTTTTATTAATTAATGAAAACTTAACCATTACTGATTTGAGAATTGATTTTATAAATAAAATCCTCACAATAAAATATGTTTCGATTTTTTTTACTATGTTTTGTATGCTTATATTAATTAATGGTAGTAACTTTTTAGACGGAATTAACACTTTGGTTGTAGGTTATTATATTTTAGTTTTAGTGACTATTGTAATTACTTCAATAAACTTCAATTTAGATATAAATCTTGATATTTTTTATTTAATAACCTTTCTAAGCATAATTTTTTTATTTAACTTCTTTAATAGAATTTATTTAGGTGATGCGGGATCTTATTTAGTGTCTTTTCTTACTGCATTTTTTATATTAGATTTTTATTTACAAAATACTGATTCTGAAATTGAAATTTATAATGTTTCACCTTATTTTATTTGTTTACTCTTATGGTACCCAGCCTTTGAAAACTTATTTTCTATTTTAAGAAGGATTTTTTTAAAAAAAAGACTAGATGAAGCAGACCAAGGCCACCTACATCAAATGATCTATTATTTTATTGGTAAAAATAAATTCTTTAATAGGAGGTATATAAATACAGCTTCTGGTATCTTAATTAATTTATTTAACCTAATTGTATTTATTATTTCATACCAATTTTATTCTAAAACAAATTACCTGGTATGTGTTATATTTTTTAATATTTTTATTTATTTATTGATATATTTTATTCTTAAAAAGAAAAATTATCATACATAGTATTATTTCAAAAATTAAGAAATTTATTTGTATTTTCTAAGAATTCCTTTTAATTTATCTTCTTTGGTGAACTTAATAAGGTTAAATTTGAATAATTAGCAATTCTTTGATTGTATTAATAAATAATTATAATATCTATGTATCAATCATAAATAAACTAAACCTATATGAAAAAAATAATTTTTATTGTCTACTTTTTCTTTTTAAACACAAAGGCTCATGCTTATCTTGATCCTGGAACAGGCAGCATGATTATTCAAGCAATATTAGGTGGTATTGCAGCTTTCTTTACAAGTGCCTATATTTATTGGGAAAAACTGAAAAATTTTTTCAAAAAGTTTTCAAAAAAAAATAAAAAAAATTAAACTTGTGAAAAAAATACCAGGATCCTTTAGAGACCCAGCCGCAACTGTTTATACATTAGAAAATAGAATAATTCGTAAAATAAACAAAAGTGGAAATAAAAAAATTGAATTATTTATATCTTCTAAAATTCTTGAAGAAAGCATAAATGAGAAATATTTAATAGATTCATGGATTCTTGAGGATCAAGATTTAAAAAAAAAATTTAACTGTGATTATTTACTAGAACATAAAAAAATCCCATTTATATCTTATCCGTATGAATGGAGTTTTGATCAGCTAAAAGAAGCTGCTTTACATCATTTAGATTTTAACATTTTTTTAATTGAAAAAAATTTTCAACTAAGTGATGCTACGGCATACAATATTCAATTTATTGGAAGTAAGCCAGTATTTATTGACGCAATGTCTATAGAAAAATATGAAGAAGGATCTAATTGGAATGGTCACAATCAATTTTGTGAACAGTTTTTAAACCCATTAATAATTAGTTCAAGAAAAAATATTTTTTATAATAATTGGTATAGAGGAAATATCGAGGGAATATCTAATACGGATACCTCTAAGATATTAAGTTGGTATCAAAAATTTAATCCTACAATTTTCTTTAATGTTATTCTGCCATCATATTTTGAAAATAATAATAAAACTAAAAATATAAGTGAATTGAAACTTTTAAAAAATAATAAAAAAAATTTTAATAAAAGCTCTTATTTATGGTTATTAAAAAGTTTAAAAAAGTTTATTTCTAAAATTTATAAATCTAACGAAAAAACTTTCTGGAAAAATTATGATGTAGATAACACGTACAGTACCGAGCAATTTGAAATCAAGAAAAATATTGTAAGAGATTTTATACAAAAAAATAAACCAAAGATTTTATGTGATTTGGGCTGTAATACAGGAGAATATTCAGAAATTAGCATTAATAGTGGTAGCAAATATGTTGTTGGTTTTGATTATGATCAGGGTGCTCTAACCAAATCTTACTTAAGATCAAAAGAAAAAAATCTAGATTTTTTATCTCTATACTTAGACGCAACTAATCCATCCTCTAATATTGGATGGAAACAAACTGAACGATTTGGCTTATTAGAAAGATGTAAATTTGATGCTGTAATAGCTCTTGCATTTGAACATCATTTAGCGATAGCTAAAAATATACCACTCAATAGTTTAATAGACTGGTTTATTTCAATTGCACCAAAAGGTTTGATTGAATTTGTTCCTAAAGAAGATGAAACGGTTCAGATTATGCTTAAGTTTAGAAAAGATATTTTTTCAGATTATACAGAGGAAATTTTTCAAAACATACTGCTTAAAAAAACAAAAATCATAAAAATTCACAACATAAAAAACACCCAAAGAAAAATTTATGAATATGAAAAAATTTTATAATTTATATACTTTAATTTGTCTTTTTCCAGCATGGCTGTTGTCTTCAAACATTATTTTATATGACAAATCGATATACTTCTTACCGTATATATTTTTCTTTATAATTTTAACCAGTTATTTAAACCTAGGGCAAAAATCAAAATTTAACCTAATAATATTAGCAATTATTACTGTTTTTTCTTTAGATCAAAATTTGTCACTTTATCAAAATTTGGTTAAACCAAATTTTATATTTTTAAGTAATAATATAGCAAATATATATTACGTTAACATATTATCAATAATAGTAATCTTTATTACTATTTTAATAATACTCAATATCTCAAAAACTAAATCAATTAAAATTTTATTTTCATTTTTGCTAATAGTTTTTATTTTTAAAGTATACGAGGTAACAAAAAACTCAGTCAAAATAATTGATTTTGATATGACAGAAAAAATAGAATCAAGTAATAGTCCAAATAAAAAAGTATTAATTATAGTTTTAGATGAAATGAGTGGAATTGATGCCACTGAAAAAGACTATGAATTTGGAGATGTTTTTGATCAAACAATAAATAATTTCGCAATTAAATATGATTTAAATCTTTATGAAAAAAGTTATTCTTTAAGTGAGAATACTGCCAATTCAGTCCCATTCATGTTAAATTTTGAAACAAAAATTCCAACTACGAAATTAAGAGAGCAATATATTGAAGTGTCCACATTAAACTATGATTACGACGTAATTCAAAACAAGATATTTGAAAAATTTAATAATATTTCAGTAATGCAAAATGTGCATTTAAATTACTGTAATCAAAAAAATGTAAAAAAATGTAGTCAAATTAATCCCTATGAGAATAATAAAAATTATATAAATGGATTCAAAGATAATTTACTTACTCACTTTTTTTCTCGTTGGAAAATGGATGGATCTTTATTATCTACACTTTTCTTCAAAACTAGTAGAATATTAGGATTGACTGATTCAATACTTGAGCCGGAGTCGCATAAAATATTTCTACCTTTAATTCTTTCGAAATTAGAGAATGATATTAAAGAAAATAAATTTGATTTAATATTTGCACACATTCTTGCACCACATACACCCTATGGTTTTAGCCGAGATTGTAAATATGATGGAAAAAGATCATCTTATAATACCCTTATGACTGATAAAGAAAAATATATTCAGCATAATGTAGAAAGAATATGTATGATAAAATTTGTTGATAATTTTTTTAATAATATAAAAATGTTACCTGAGTATGATAATTTAGATATATTTATTATGTCTGACCACGGATCTAAAATTGATCATGAAGAAAGTCTTTCAAGTATATTCTTCACTAAAATTCATAATAATAATTTTAAGATTATTAAAAAAAAAGTTTTAATACATAGAGAAATAAAAGAGATATTTCAAAAATCATATCGGTAATGAAAATTTCGATATTAATCACCAACTATAATAAAGAAAAATATGTCGAAGAATGTATTTTATCTGCATTGAATCAGGATTATAAAAACTTAGAAATTATAGTATTTGATAATAATTCTTCAGATAATTCGTTAAAAATTATTAATAAATTTTCAGAAAAAATAATATTAAGGAAAAAAAATCGAATTAGTGAGTCTGGTCCGTTCAATCAAATTGACTTAATAATTGAGTCTTTTAAAATTTCAACTGGAGATATAATTTGTCTTTTAGATGGAGATGATTTATTTTTACCTACTAAAGTTTCGCATATTAGAAATACCTTTTTTAAAAATAGTAATTTAGATGTTATATTTGATATACCAAATATATTTGTCAATAATGAATTTGTACCCTTAAAGATTAAAAAAAAATATAATAGTAAGATATGGCCCACAACTATTCCAACTAGTGGAATAAGCTTTAAAAGAGTTTTTTTTGAAAATTGCTTAGAGCACAATTTATTTAATAATCATCCTACGTTAGAAATTGATTTTAGATTAAATTTCTTTGCACAAAAAATTTTAAAAAACTTTTTAATTGTAGCTGAAAATTTGAGTACTTATAGAAAAGTAAATGATGGGGTAATGTCAAAAATTAAAAAATTTTCTCATACTTGGTGGCTGAAAAGACTAGAAGCTCATTATTTTATTAATAATTGTTATAAAAGAAGTGAATTTTCTTATAAAGAAAATTATGATTTCTATTTAACAAAAAGTATCGTTTGGTTATTAAATAAGATAATTAAATAATTTATAATGCATTCACTCTTAATTTTACTATCTTATTATTGGTTAATCACATTCTCCTTAGTTGGTTATGGCATCTTGTTTAACCGGTTTTTTCTGAAGTCCTCAGAAAATGATATTGGTTATATTGGAGTTTATGGAATTTTTATTCTTATATTCTTTTCATATATCACTAGTTTTTTTACACCTCATACAGAATTATTTAACTCAATTGTTCTCTTGATTGGTTTGGTAAATATCTTAATCAATAGAAAAAAAAATATAATTCAAAAAAATATAAAAAAATTATTAATTGTTTTCTTTATTTTAATTATATTTATTCTTTTAGCAAAAAATCATGATGATTTTCCTTATTATCATTTTCCTTACACATATCTATTAACCGAATACTCAAATATGGTAGGGTTGGGAAATTTTAATCACGGATTTAGAACACATTCATCAATCTTTTACTTGTCTTCCTTATTCAACTTACCATATTCTAATTTTTTTTTAGTACACCTTTCACCAGCATTTTTTATGGGTTTTGCAAACATCATTTTGTATAATAAAATATCAGTATACTTGGGTGGAAAAAAACCCTCATATATATTATATTTATCACTCCTTTCTTTAGTTTTCATAAATGTATTCTTTGTTCGCTTAGGCGAGCACGGTACTGACCGTTCAGCAATGATATTAATTATGGTTATAATTATTGAATTATTTTATTTAACTAATAATAGTAATAAAATTATTGATAAGAGCTCATTCTTAAAACTTCTAATTTTTGTAACACTTATTATTTCCTTAAAAACATTCTATGCTTTGTATTGCCTTTTACTCATCCCTGTAGTTTTTTATTTAAATAAAAATAAAATTTCATTAATTTTTTTCTTTAAAAATAAAATCACATATTTGTGTTTAGTTATGTTTTTGTTATTATTTACTGTTAATTTTTTTAATAGTGGTTGTTTATTATACCCAGTAAAATTTACCTGTTTCGAAAATTTTAGTTGGTCTATACCGATAAGTGAAGTTGAACAAATGAATATCTGGTATCAACAATGGGCTAAAGCAGGAGCCAACCCTAACTTTCGAGTAGAAAATCCAGAAATTTATATAAAAAATTTTAATTGGGTTTCAAATTGGGTAGATATGTATTTTTTTAATAAAGTTTCTGATTACCTGGCAGGTTTAATCTTTTTATGTTTAGTCGTTGGGTTAACTTTTTTTTCAAAGAAAATTTATAAGTCTAAAAAACCCAAATTCTGGTTGATATATTCAATTCTTATCTTCTTAACAATTGAGTGGTTTTACTTACTACCAACTCTACGATATGGTGGTTATCATTTAATAGCTTTATTATTATTTGTTCCACTATCAATTTATTTAAGTAGATACGCCATTGATTCAAAATTATTAAGAAAGAAGATCTATTTTATAATTTTTTTAACAATAACTGTTTTTCTATCTAGGAATATTTCAAGAATAAATAAAGAATATCATGCTTATGATTATAATATTCTCAACAATGCTTTTTATTGGGATTACCAAAAAAACTTTAGTATACCCAATTTAATCAAGAATATTAATAAATGTCATATTAAAAAAGATCTAGACACATGCTCAGATCATTATATAAAAGTTAAGTTTTTGAATAATAGCTATATTTACTACCAAGAAAGATAATGAGTAATTTATTTAATTTAATCATAAAAATTATCGATTTTTTTTACCAAAAAAAAATTATCAGTTTTTTAAAAAATAATTCAAATGCTAAATATGACGTGTTGATAGATGTAGGTGCGCACAAAGGAGAAACTATATCTAATTTTTTAAAAAATTTTAAGATTAAAAATATTTATTCATTTGAGGCAAGCAATAATACCTACCAACACCTTGAAAATAATGTAGCTAGAATAAAAAATAACTATAAAGAAACCAACATAGAGATATTCAATCTTGGTGCTGGCAATTCAACTGAACAAAAAATCTTCAATGAGTTACCAGATAGTAATTCATCAACATTTAATTTGATTGATCAAAATTCCTCATATTTTAAAAGAAAAAACAAGATATTGTCTTTTTTTTTTAGAAAAAAATTTAGTATAAAGAAAAATTATGTTTCTCAAATTAAACTCTCTGATTTTATTGATAAAAAGAATATAACAAAAATTGATATACTAAAAATTGATACTGAGGGGTATGAGTATGAGGTCATAAAAGGGCTTGAAAAAAATATTAAAATTGTAAACTTTATTTATTTTGAGCATCATTATGATAACATGATAAAAAAAAACTATAAATTTTCAGAAATGCATGATTTTTTATCAGACAATGATTTTTATAGAGTTTTTAAAGTTAGGATGCCATTCAGAAAATCTTTTGACTATATATATAGAAAAAAAACGGTATAAGAATCATTAATGAAGAAAAAAATTGCTCTTATTTTTGGTGTTACTGGTCAGGATGGATCTTATTTATCAGAGTTTCTAATAAAAAAAGGTTACTCAGTTCATGGTGTTAAAAGAAGATCTTCATCTTTTAATACAGGTAGAATAGATCATATTTATCAAGACCCATTTGGAAATAGAAGAAATTTCTTTTTACATTATGGTGATGTTACAGATGCAATATCCGTATCATCTCTAATTAAAAAAATCAGACCAAATGAGGTATACAATTTAGCAGCCCAATCCCATGTAGCAGTATCTTTTGAAGTACCCGAGTATACTGCAAATGCAGATGCTGTAGGTGCTTTAAGAATTTTAGAAGCAATTAAATTTCATGGCTTTGAAAAGACAACTAAATTTTATCAAGCTGGTACATCTGAAATGTTTGGAAAAGTTCAGGAAATTCCACAAAATGAAAATACACCTTTTTATCCAAGAAGCCCTTACGGTGTTGCTAAAGTTTATGCACACTGGATAACAATAAACTATAGAGAGGCGTATAATATCTTTGCTTGTAATGGAATCTTATTCAACCATGAAAGCCCGAGAAGAGGTGAAACATTTGTTACTAGAAAAGTTGTAATTGCTCTATGTAAGATTAAGAATGGTATACAGGATAAATTATATCTAGGGAATTTAGAGGCCAAACGTGATTGGGGACATGCCAAAGATTATGTTGTGGCTATGTGGAAAATGTTGCAAAAAAAAACTCCAAATGATTATGTCATAGCAACTGGAAAACAATTTTCTGTAAAACAATTTGTAGATTTGGTTTTAAGGGAACTTAAGATTAAATTTATATGGAAGGGTAAAGGAATAAACTCGAAGTGTTATACATTAGATGGTAAATGCATAGTTGCTTGTGATAAAGAATATTATAGGCCATTAGAAGTCGACACCTTACTTGGGAGCTCTATTAAGGCAAAAAGAGAATTAAACTGGACAGCAAAAACAAGCATACAAGAGCTAGTTAAAGATATGGTCCAATCTGAGTTAAAGATTTTAGAAAAATATGAATCATAAATCTAAGATTTTTGTTGCTGGACATAATGGATTAGTTGGAAGTGCAATTATTAGAGAATTAAAAAAAAAAAAATTCAAAAAAATTATTACAGCTACGAGAAAACAGCTAGAGCTGACTAACCAACAAGAAGTTTTAAAATTTTTAAAAAAAGAAAAGCCAGAATTTATCATTATAGCAGCAGCTAAAGTAGGGGGCATTTATTCAAATAATAAATATAAAGCAGAATTTATTTATGAAAATTTGATGATCCAAACAAATTTAATTCATTCTGCATATCTGTCAAAGATAAAAAATTTAATTTTTTTAGGCTCAAGTTGTATTTATCCAAAGGAATGCAAGCAACCAATTAAAGAAGAGTACTTATTAAGTGGCAAATTAGAAAAAACCAATGATGCTTATGCAATTGCAAAAATAGCTGGGATAAAAATGTGTCAAAGTTATAATGAACAATATAAAACAAATTACAAATGTTTGATGCCAACAAACACATTTGGACCTAACGACAATTATCATCCACTAAACTCACATTTTATACCATCCTTGATTAGAAAGATTCATGAAGCCAAGGTAAAAAATAAAGATTATATATTTGTGTGGGGAAATGGAAAAGCAAAAAGAGAACTTCTTTATGTAGATGAATTAGCCAATGCATGCATTTATTTTATGAATAAAAAAACAAAACATGCGATGATAAATATTGGCAGTGGAAAAGATTCTTCAATTAAAGATTATACAAAATTATTTATGCATATTATTGCACCAGACAAAAAAATTGGTATTAGATATGATCTATCAAAACCAAATGGAACACGCCGAAAAGTTCTTGATATTTCTCTGGCTAAAAAATATGGATGGAAACCAAATCATGACTTAAAAACACAAATTTTAAAAACTTATAAATCATATTTAGTTGAAATAAATAAAATATGAAAAATATTATAGTTGTTACAGGAGGTGCAGGGTTTGTTGGTACAAATCTCATTTCTTTTTTGATAAAAAAATCAAAATATAATATTTTAAGTATAGATAATTACTCATCAGGTTCAAAAAAAAATCATATTAAAGATAAAAAAATAAAATATATAAAAGGTAATACTAAAGATATTGCAAAAATACTTAATTCAAAAAAAAATAAAATTAATGCAATTTTTCATTTTGGTGAATTTTCTAGAATATATCAAAGTTTTTTAAATATGGGAGACTGTATAGACTCTAATTCTGTAGGCTCTCATGCAGTCTTTAATTTTTGTTTGAATAATAAAATTAAATTAATATATTCTGCAACATCAGCTAGTCTAGGAAATAAAGGAAGTGATAAGGATTTATCACCTTATGCATTTACAAAATCAATTAATTTAGAGTTGTTAGAAAATTTGAAAAAATGGTTTAAAATGAAATATGAGATAATATATTTTTATAATGTTTATGGACCTCACCAAATATCAAAAGGAAAAATGGCAACGGTCATAGGAATATTTGAAGAAGCCTATAAAAATAAAAAATTTCTAACCGTTGTAAAGCCTGGAACACAATCCAGAAGATTTACACATATTCAGGACACAGTTAAAGTTTGCTATGATGCTTGGAAAAAAAATAAATGTCGTCATTATAGTATTTCAAGTAAAAATAATTATACGATATTAGAAGTTGCTAAATTGTTTGGTTCAAAAATTAAAATTCTACCCTCAAGAGAAGGAGAGAGATATGCCTCTGCCTTAACAAGTATGAACCTATCTAATAAAGTTTACAAAATTTTTGGAAGAATAGAGCTTAGCACTTACATACAAAAATTCAAAAAAAGCCTTAAAAGATAGGGTAATTCATTGTTTACAATGTTTCTTAATTATGTATAACACTTGTGCCGGTGATTATTGCGAAGGGGTTATACCCGATCCCATTCCGAACTCGGAAGTCAAGCCCTTCAGCGCCAATGGTACTTTGTCTTAAGACACGGAAGAGTAGGACATTGC
>Ga0307986_10000407_pt1 | contig 32073 bp, 50 predicted proteins | sample EllFjometageno82_FD_203170 | JGI IMG/M metagenome (GOLD analysis project Ga0307986, IMG submission 203170) | Marine microbial communities from Ellis Fjord, Antarctic Ocean - #82 | ecosystem: Environmental > Aquatic > Marine > Unclassified | place: Southern Ocean | collected 2014-10-09 | reverse complement strand
TGTATACCCTCTTGCTGATGGCCACGTTTTAGACCCAGTTCTCATATAATTCGGCCAGTCAGTATTATAGCCTCCAGCAGAAGCAGATGATGGTGTATCACCAGATCTAGGGCCTTCTATCCATGCTAAATACCCTGTATGAGCATTGTTTATTCTAGAACCAGAACATAATGATGATGTATATATAAGATTATCATTAGAATCTACTGACCAAGAGTAAGGAGCTTTCATCCAGCCTTTTTTTAGAAATACAGTACCTTGTAAACCTAAATCGTCGCCATGATCTAATGGAACTGTAGCTACGTTTTCAGATGAATCTACTGATCCCCAAAACTGGCCATAAAAATTAAGAGCTAAAGCTAAAGAGTATGCTTTAGTTCTACTACCTGTCGGCATCCAATCGCCATTGTTTCTTGTTGTTGCTGATGATGACGTCATAAAATATAGAAGACCTCCTGGCCATATACCTACTTGATTCCATCCCGGGAGTTGTGTTCCTTTGTATAAACTGTTAATTGATTCAGTGTTTTCTACATACCATATATTAGCCCCAAACAGATGCTCTATTGTTTTATTGGCGCCATACGATCCAGAACTACCTGACGGGAACCCAGTGCTCCAAAGGTTTGGTAGATGCTCAGCACCTGTGCTTGATGAGTTCCACGAAGTGGCCTGAGCGCTACCAAGAGAATACCTATAGGCTTGCATTATAGAACTTACCCCTGTGTGAGAGGCTCTTGATGTCCCTAGGTAATTATACACACCTTCGTGGTACTCTCTCCAATAAAAGTAGTTTTGAAACTGATGGCTCTGAGCTGCAGGTACATTGTGCGGAGTGTTGGTATAATCAATCGGGCCTGTGTAGTTTGTTAAAGCGTATGATGGTGTTGCTCTTGCGCCGTCTGAAAACACTGATGAGGTTCTTATTGTATGAGGTATATAATCGTAGTTAAACCATTGAGAGCTTTCTGTAAAGTTATTGGTATCTATATGTACTTTGCTTAGTATCTGATTCACTGGTATACCATTCATATATGCCATGTTATCAATTCCTAGGCCGCTACCATGTCTTCTAGAATCTACCGGTACTCTATTACCATAAGCTGTAATTCTGCTAGATGTCAAAAAGAAGTGGCTACTATCATAACTCGCAGAAGCAGGTCTATATATACTATCAGCACTTGCCATTTTGAAGTTATTTAAAAATGAAGAGTCAACAGTACCAGAAACTTCGTAGCATGTGTTGCAATGTGCCGGCTTGAAGTGGCCGTTGTTTGGCTCATAACTTGCAGATGGCAAGATGTGGTGGTCGTTTTTAATACCATGAGAAAGCTTATCGAAGTTAGTAAGATATGGGTCTCCATCTCCACGTAGCCAGAAGTTTGTATCTCCCATTATACCTGATTTCATTAAAAGCTTGCCAGACTCATTTGAAACTACATAACCTTGAGATGTGAGATTTCGTATATGATGTAGATCATAGAAAGACCAAAAATATAAATCTTCTGGTATTGATGGATTCGCTAAAGCGACTGTCCCCATTACTGGTATTGGTATTAATGCCATTAGTAAGTAGCTCCGTGTGGGATTAAAAATACATACACCCCATTCTCTAACATTACAGCGGCTGCTATTTCACTACTTGGAAAACTATCCCTAGGATAATTAGTTGTAAAGTGTGATGCGCCTATTGTACCAGCACTTATATCGAATTGCACCTTGCTTGTTATCTTTACACACCCTGATGATATATCTGTTGTGTTGCCGTTCGACATGCAACTTGCAACATAGGTACCTGCGGACATTTGGGTGCCATTGTTGATGTTTATTCCGTTGTGGACTCTTAAAAAGCTCCATCCAAACCCTAGTGAAATTGAATATCCGTCTTCAAAAGTATAAGTGTTCATATATGTTGGGGTCATACTTCCATTGACATCGGCAGCGTAATTCCATACTCTAAATGAATTAAGCATAGTACATTCACAGTTAGGTCTCTTTATTTTTACGCCTGGTGTTGAACCTAGTGATGCTAGTACGCCCGTACCTGAAGAAGGGTTTGCTACGCCAGCTTCAGCTTGTATCTGCCCCATAGTTGTGAGTACTCCATACCCTGAAGAACCTAATACTCTTATGTTTTTGTCTAAAGGGAAATAGGTAGCTGCATGAGACCCAGAGCCTTCAGATATATCCATATACATACCACCCAAGCTCTGTACATTTGCTTTTGTTACTAGTAAGGCAGACGTATTAGCTGGTGAAACACACCCACCTGAAGGACCTGTTGCGTTAGATGATATCATTGCCATTAGTCTACTATCTCCCTTCCCTTATCAGTATTGATCTCCCAAATATCTGTATTGTTTTCTTTTGCAAACATTCGTGTTAGCTCTATAGCTCTTCCCAAAAATGTCTTTTCTATCTTAGCCTTCAAAGGCCTACCTCCAGAATCCATAAGATAAAATATAAATTCTGTTTTGTTAACTGCTCTTGTCAATACGTACATTACTTTCTCCAATAACCTTGAGGACAATCCTCAACTTTTAATCTTGCTTTAATTTTTACATAACAACCGCAGTCGTTACATCTGTCTTCTTTGTAGTTCATAAAAGGGCAGCCCATACATATAGAAAGCCTATCAGCATACTCTTCGTGTGTCACATGTTTAAACCCTGACTTTATGTTTAAATATAATGATCTTATGAATCCTTTAGTCTGTTTTATGAATCTTTGTCTTTTATGTTTCTTGCAGCATGCCATAACCTATACCTTACCTTTTCTATTTTTTACATATTGTACTATAATCTTTATTTTTGGCTCATAGCTATCTGGAGTCCTATCATCTATACCAAAATACTCTGATTTATCCTTATCCATTCTCAGTGTCATTTCTAAGTCTGTTATATTCATCATTATCTGGCCTGTTGTGGATAAGATATCTTTCTCTGTAGGACTTACTACCTTATCTGCATTTCTGTAGGGATTGTCTCTCCAGTTACCTCCATAATAAGCACTAAGCCCGTTAAGAACATCTGTAGGTGTTTTTACTTTAGATAGCATTTTCTGTGCCTTTTTCCATCTCCTCTCTGAAGAAGCCTTGTTAAGACCTGATGTATAACCAGAGTCTTTATAGTCATATCCATGATTTGTTCTTACATGGTTTTGTTTTCTATCAAGCTTTTTAATTACAGGCTTATGTTCTGATGTCATTTCTATAGAATATGTGTGTTTTGGTGTAGCTACAAATGTGTGGCCTTTAACGCCTACATCTCTGTCATCATCACCTGTAAAGTTCATGATAGATACTAGCACTTCTGCCGGCTTCTTAAACATAAGAGCTCGCCGTATTTTCTTACCATCTTCAGAAGGCTTACCTTTAGACTTTGCAAGCTTCTTTTCTTTCTCATCAGCATTTACCATAAGAGCTGAGTTGATTACAGCAGTACCATGACAGTTCATGCCTTCAGACCAGTCTGTGTCTTCGTCTACTATATAAACCATTTCAACATCGTTTATTAGTTCACGAACGATCTTAACTCTTGCTGAATAAGATCTATCTCTGTTCTTTGCAAGTATCACCTTGTCTTGAACAATTGTGTGTGCTATAGTACATTCGTTTATCATGCCACCTTCTCTTTTATTATATAAATATCAAACTACTACTTAACCAATGAGGTTACAATAGTAACATGTGGATATTTTTGTTTAAGAGCATCTACCGCTTTTATATTCTTAGGACTGTCATCCATAAAATATATAGGGTTATAACCTTTGCTTATCTCTCTCTCAATATAATCTGCTTTCTTTTGAGGATCGCCACTACCTAGTGTGACAACATAGGGGTTTATACCTATAGTCTTAAAGAAAGAATTTATTGGAGCTCCAAGTCTTCTTGCTGTTAATATCGTAACCTTTCGTCCGCCTTTTTTTAATTGCTTGCGTAGCAAATCTACATTCTTCTTGATAAGTCTGGGACTTCTAATCTTTCTATCAAAGTCTCTAAAGTCATACTCCTCACCCTTCTTAAGCCCACCATGTACTGCAAACTCTGCAGCATCAAGTTTAAACTCAGAACCATCTGGTTTTACTACGTATACCCAAGAATCTGATTTAACTAAGGTATCATCGAAGTCGAATATGCTTAACATCTTAGCTTCGCTTAATATATCTCTTAATTTTATCATTATTTTTTACTAGAAAATCTACTTTTAACTTTACCTTTTCTGTCAGTTACGAATAACATAACATTTTCACCTTTCTCTTGACCTTCTGGTATGTTACACCAGATGGTAACATGTAACTTAAATGAAGATTTGTTTGGGTTTGTATATGCTACTTCCCCAGTTTGAGTGTATATATTAGAAAGATCCTTCTCCTCCTTTTCAATAGATCCCCATTTTACATTAAATTTTGAGCCTTTTGTAAGTACCTTAAAACGACCATCTTTATGTACAACATCTCCTCCTTTCCCATATTTATTGTCATTTTTAGCAATATCATTAAGAATATGTTCTGTAGTACTTACTGATTTTTTGAAAGCTATTTCTATTTGTTTTGTAATTTTAGTAGACGACTTTTCCATTGCGCTTCCCCGTTCACCTTGACCCTTAAATTTTGTCAATTGAACAGTAGCTAATGGATTGTTAAAGTAATTTTCAGTACTAATTGTACTCCAGACACTCCAACCGAACGGATCTAATTCAACTGCTTCGGTTCTCTTGCCTTCGAATAATATTTGTTTTAATTTGATCATCGTTTTTCTCTTTTATTTTCCAGGAATTACTTTTAATACAACTCCAACAATTCCATCTGATGTTAATTTTTTATGTCTACCTTGTGCTTTTACTTCAGAAAATGTATCTACTATTTTAAAGTCAACACCATGTTCTTTGTTCCAGTAATCGTAATTACTACCACCTTTTTTCCAAGAATCTACTAATTGCTTCATTGCTCTAGATTCACCGTAGTACCAAGAGTCTATATGTACCATGTTACCACCTTTCATATAAAGTTGATCAGCTAAATCTCCCCAATCACCTTTATTCTTTGCAGCTTTCATTATATCTTTAGCACCAAATTTCTTTGCTTCGTTTAATATGTTTTTTAATTTTATCATGATCTTGTCTTTTTCCAATTATTAGGAAAAGCAGCTTCAGCACCTTTCATAAATTCCTCCCAACCTTTCCAGAACTTACTTCCTGGCATTACACCTACCTTAAATGCTTTAAACATAGTGTTTGAATCGTTAGTAAACATCTTACCATTTGGTTTATTAGCATTTTTCATAGATAATTTATCTAATGCAGTAACTGCTTTGTTTAATGCACCGGTGGCCTTTAATACTCTTTCGTGAGCTTTCTGTAATACGATAATATCTTTAACAGTCCAATTATCGCCCGCTTCGTTTAACACGTTTTTTAATTTCATTTCTGCTCCTCTGCTTCTTTTGCTGGGCCAAGTACTGCCCAAAATTTAGACCAAGCTTGTTCAACTTTACGCTTTTCTTTTCCTGTGAGCATCTTTGACATCTTGCCGTATGCTATATAGAATTTATTAGATTCTGCAGTTACGGGGTGGCCGAATCTATCTTCGTTTAATAAGTTTTTTAGTTTCATAGGTATTTTCTCCAATTGCTTTCTGCTTTATGTGCAGCTATTTCGTAAGGGTTCTTTTTGTATCCCAACTCCCTGTACTTGTCCATTTTCTTTGGGTCTTGCGTTGCATGTGTATATTCGTGTAACAGTGCTTTAATAATTTCTTTTTCATTCACCATCCTAGGGTTATATAAATAAATCTCGTTTGCCTCCCAATTATATTCAGCATACGGATTAGCTTCACCTTCTGCATCTGGGTTACCAGTAACTCTTACATAGATATTACTATGAAATTCAACCTTAGGGGCTCCTCTTTTAGCTCTTCCCAAATTCTTTACTATCTGAGGGTATACTCTATCGACAACTGCTTGCTTATCGAATCCTTCTAATAATATGTCTTTTAACTTAATCATATCTATTTTAAATGAGTCAGTTTATTATCTTTCTTCCAAGCTTTTTTGTCGAATATTACATCATCTTTAATCAACATAACAACGAGAGCTCTGCCAAATTTAGTATAATTTTTTATTTTAGAAAATTCTTTTGATTCTAATTTAGACCAAGTATACCATACTCCGGCCATTGCTACAAACATCTTACCGCCATCTCCACCAAGAGATTCCATCTGCTTTTTTATTTTAGAACGCATTTTATGAGCCCATTTCTTAAAATCTACGTATGCTAATTCATTTGGAGTGTCCATTGGTATTGGACGACCCTCGTTAAGTAAGTCTTTTAAATTTATCATCTTCTACTCTAATCTATGTAGCCAGCATATCGCTGGGCTGTACCTCTACCCCACCTACCAGCTATTATACTTATCATTAATGTTCTATCTGTCGATTTTGATAAACCTGAAGAATGATAATATTCTCCGTGTTCACGTTCCAACTCACGTCTAGACATTTTAGCTAATACATCATCTATATATCCTTCAACGTCGTTTTCATACTTGTCGTTCTTTTCGCTTAACAATCCTTTTAATTTAATCATAATTTTATTCCCATCTCCTGTTATATTTCTTTCGTTGATCTTCTATTACATATTCGACAGTATCATGTTCACCACAGTGAGGGCATCTTAATCTGTCTATATTACTTGCTTCGTTTATCTTCCATTCACCTCCGCATTTCTTACTACTGCATTTGTAAATGTATGTGTGTCTTATAAATACTTTATGTGCCATTATATTATACCCTCGTGTTCAGCTTTTAAGAAGGTATCTCTTGCTTCTGTTTGCCTGCAGGTAAGGTAACTCGGCCTTGTTTTTTTAACAAAACGATCATTTAATGGAAACATAGTATATTCTTTTATGACAAAGCCTTTTTACGTTTTTCTAGACGTGTTATGCCTTCTTTTAAGAACTTAATATAATCTTTCATCTTCAACTGTGGATCCCATGGGTGTACACCACTCTTGGACTCGTAAGTTGCCAATCTTTTGTTAAAGTTTTCTAGATCAGTAGTTACACTTTCAAGCGTCCCTTTCTCTTCGTTGACTGTAGCTGCAAGCTCTTGGCTTATCAAAAGATCCCGTCTCCATTTTGCATCATTAAATTTTTCCATTATTTCTTCTCCTCGTGTACATATTTAGTCCTGCCGTTAATTGTTTTAGCTATAGTCAATTTCTTTCTGTTTTCTCTGTGAGTTACATAGCTCATGTGAACCCAGTTAGGATTGTCATCAGTACCGAACTCCCAGATTAACTGATCAAATATTAAATTGTCTTTTATGTAATGATACATTTCAGCATTTGTCTTATGTCCGTATGTATCGTCTATGTCTAAAGCCTGGCCTTTCATGTGTTGAGAGTATTTGCTACCACCTATTGCAGTGTTAACCGGTTCTCCTCTGAAAAAGCTATTGATTTTTATAGGACCTCCTACCCATTCTCTTAAAGGTTCGAATAAAAACTCTGCTATGTCGTGCATGTTTTTCAATTGATCAGGACCTGGATTATTATCAAGGCCTCTTCTTAATGCAGTGTTACTATGAACACCTTCTTTGTAACTTATGTGATTACTAAATTTTTCCATTATTTTTTCCCAGCAAATTTTTCGAGTCCTGCAATACCAAAACAGCCAAGTACTACAAGCACGAATGAGTCATATACGAACTCGTTAATTATTAAATCCTTCCCTACCCAACCTGTAACCAAGTCGGCAACCATGATTAAACACATGATTATAAATGCTATAAAACCTACTATAGTCTTTTCGTTCCATTCATTACTATCTTTGAATATATTCCACATTAAAACAACTCCATTATGATTTCATCAATCTTTCCCTGTATCTCCTTCTTGGTTGTTTCCATCTGCATCATTATGTTTGCCTGATATCTTGCAACTTCCTCTCCCCCATTAAATATAAGAATCGTAGGTATAACTACTATCTTGTATTCACCTGCTGCAGTGCCATCTACTCCAATATCTACGAATGATGTTTCACACTCATTTAATTCTCCTATCCAAGCTACTTTGTTTCCTTCGTTAAAACCTGCGTTAAACTGTACTACGCATAGATCATCACTACCACATGGGTTCTGACCGTATGCAGAACTGGATAATAACATTAGTAATATTGCTAATATGTAACCTCCAAATAGCTTCCAAACTGTATAGTCTTTACTCATTGTTTATTTCTTTTTCTATCGAACTTACTACCAACTACATATCTGATACTGTCATACGAGCCGTCTTGATAGTCTAATCTTTCTAGTTTAAATAGAATTCTATCTATTCCAGCGCGGATAGTATCTAAATCTAATTGTGTTCGTTCTATTATAGTGTACATCTCTGTTTGAAACGCTATATCTTCATCAGTTGGTATCCAAACTTCAACCTCATCTTCAACGATTTCTTCAACAATAGGTTTAGTATTGTATACACTTGCTATAACCAGTGTACTTAATAGTAGAGATGCTAATATTAGTAGCGATTCTTTAGATGTCAAGCACACATTTTTGTTTAGTATCTTCATTTTTATCGCAACCTGTCTATTTTGTCATTCAACTTGTCTAATTGAGCTTTAATTTCCTTAACATCTTCCTGGGTAGTCATAATGGTCTGACGTACCAATTTATCCTTCATATCAAATTCCATCCTAGATATAACTGGAGCAGGAGGTTCGGGTAGCAACTTTGCCTCCTCAATATCTGCTTGCAATGCAAACCACATACCAACTATTGTAACTATCCCGGCTACAATACCTCCTAGTGTTTTGATGCTTACATTTAAGCTAGTATCTTCATTCAATTCTTTCGCCATTTTCTTTCTTCTATATAGTTTTATTATCTATATTATTAGTATTCTGCTGTATCTGTAAATATTTTAGCTAGTATTGGTTTGATACCACTAATAATCTTAGATTCTGATTCTTTGTTTGCAAAAAGTCCTAATGAAGCTTGCACACCAGCTGCTTTTCCATTGTGATGCTTCGATTTAGTTACATCTGTACCTGTGAACCATGTTTTAATTGCATTGAACATAGTATTTGATCTATGAGCTGATTGTGAGCCTCCATAATGGAATACAGCTGGGTCCCAATCTCCATCTCTATTAGCGTCTTTGAAATTGTATTCTGGATAGCTACCGAATGAGAAATATTGTATATCATTCTTAGATATCTCTCTAGTCCATACAGCTGTTACTCCTCCATTATACATCTTGAACTTTGCATCTCGAGGTATAATTGAAGTTAATCGTTTAACTATATTGTTAAACTGCTTCTTATATGTTGCAAAATCTTTTTCATACTTATCTTCGTTTAGATGATTATCTTGCCATTCTTTGATGTTAAATTTTTTCATTTTATTTCTCTTAAAACACTCTGTAATTTATACCTGCACTAAAACCGTGCCATTCTCTGTTCCAATACTTGTTGTACTTGCCTTCTACGAATACACCTAAATTTTTACTAAGCCAATGGCCATAAACTATACCAGCCGAATAATCTTTCCACTGACCTCCATTATACTTGTGATAACTAAAGTCGCCGTCATCGTTATAATGTAATGGCATCAAGTTACCCCAACAATGAAGCCAGCTTTTCTTCTGATATTTATAATAATCAAAGCCTATCACCCATGAATGTTGAATCACATCGGATAGTTCGCTTCTTTTCTTTTCTGAATAATTTGCTAAAACTTCTGGTACAACAACTGCTTCCCAAACCTCTGTGCTAGTTGCAACTGAATTATTTGATGGATCAAAATACTCATATCCTCCATGCCCATCGAACTTAACAGAGTAACCTTCTTCTATTGCTAAGAAAGTATAATGTAAATTTCCATTTGAAAGAAGCCATTCTTCTAAAGGGTTATATCCATAAGGTTCTGCAAGTCTTTGAGCTAGACCAAAGTTGAATGATAGATTACCATTCACATTATATCTATATCTTTCAGATGCTTCAAAGTATTCTATATCTGCAAATCCATCTTTTAGATATTCTACCTTTGTTATAAAGTGTTTCCAGCATCGCTTGCTGCTGCAGCCGTCGTCGTGTACATATCTAATAAAATGGTGTTGGTCAAAGTATTCTATACCTTGCTCCCTTTTGTATTCAAATTCAAAAAGAAACTCTATATTGTTTTCCCATCTACCAATTGTAGCTGCATCTGAAAATGATGATTCCGTACCTCTCTTGAAAGCCTCTTTTGGCTGGTAACCAAACTGCTTCATTTTTCTAACACCAAATAGCATTGAATAATCAAATGGTGTGCTAGTTATACTTGTTTCCAGACCATTTGATACTGAGTAAACATCTTCGTCTGATAGTGAAGTACCTCCATTTACTGCTCCATATACTGTTGAGTATTTGAAAAAGTTGTCGAATTGTGCACTAGATATAAAAGGCAGGCATAGTAATATTATAAATAGTTTTTTCATAATCCGTATCTTGTTTTGTTTAACATATTTCTTAATTTCATTATATTCTTAAAATTCAAATGGAGGTGTGCTGTAGTTTTTTCTATTTACTGCAGCCCAACCACCTTTAGTTTCAAAGTACCAAAACTTATCAGTCTCAATCATCTTAAACTTACCTTTTGGTATGGTGATAGTTTTCTTTCCACCACGGTTGAAATACTTTGTAACTGGTACGCCGTCATCCCATTTTTTAGTAGTAAACTGGCCATCAATTGTGCGACCATCTCCCGCTGCCGTATGTATTTTAGCTTTAATATTTTCGTCGTTTAACTCTGCGTTGAAGATCTTGATAACGCTTTCGTTTAACATGTTTTTTAATTTTATCATAATCCGTATCCTATTCTTCCTGTATCAGCTTTTGACCCATAATGGGCAGCTTGACCTTTTGCTTCTTGATCTAATGCTTTCTTAGCACCTGCTTCATTCTTCTTGATTTCACCCTTAACTTTTTTCCAGAATTGTAATAGATGATCGCTTGTAAAGTCTTGCCATACCTTAGGATTGCCTTTGAACTTGACTGGCTTCATATTATTAGTAGTAGCACTACCAGTATATTTCTTATCATACCAACTGTAAGCATAATATCTATGATTACCATCTTTACCAAGACTTATACCAATCTGTCCACCCCAGTTTCTCGAATGATCCCATTTGAAGCCAAATCCACCGTTCCCATCTTTAAAATTATGTTCAGTATAGTCAAATGATTGATTACCATACCGTTCTTTCTTCCATTTGAGCAGCTTCTTAATGTCATTAACTATCTTGTTAACTGTAGAAGTATCAAACATTTTAGTCTGATCCATTCTATCTTCATTTAATAAATCTTTTAATTTAATCATTGTTTTATTACCCTCGTTGCAAATCGTTTGTTGTTATATATAAGTATCAAGTTGTATACACCATTAGGGTATTTAGACAAATCAATTCTTTTAGAATCCTTGCTTATAACCAGTTTACCCATAATATCATATATTTCTACTTCTATTTCCAATCTTGTTTCTATAGTTATTATATCATTTGTTGGATTTGGATATATTACTATTCCTAATGCTGATATATCTTCAACTGTTGTTGGCCAGCCGTCTTGGCAATAGTTGTACATTGATATACATGATGCGTCCCAATCATTTGTGCAGCAGAATTCATCTACATCGATCACCCATGCGTAACAACCATCGTTTAACCAGTAAGGTATTCCAGGTCCTCCATAACAACCAGCATCATAATTACATGCAGCTGAATCAGATACATTAGCTGCTGGATTGTAATTGTAAGCACTAACATCAGTACAGCCAGATATTATTGTTATACATGAATTGTCATCATAACATGCATTTGGATTATAATTTAATGCAGTAGAATCAGTACAACCTGCTATATAACAGCAAGTGTTATCTGATGTATTTGCTAAAGGATTGTAGTTAAGTGCTGTAGCATCATTACATCCGTATATGAATGGTAAGCAAGTTCCGTTATCTACATTAGCTAATGGATTATAATTAAATTGTGTAGAATCCATACAACCATATATTGGTGTTATACAAGATCCATCATCAGTATTTGCTAATACATTATAATTTAATGCTATTGGATTTGTACAACCTGTTACTATAGAATCACAACTTCCATTATCTGTATTTGCTAGAGGATTGAAGTTAAATGCAGTAGAATCGGTACAGCCATATATGAAAGGAACACAATTACCATTATCTGTATTTGCATTTGCATTGTAATTAAACATTGTGTTATCCATACAGCCGTATATAAACGGTATACAGTTTCCATCATCAGTATTAGACAAAGGATCATAATTAAACATCGAATTATCTATACAGCCATACATGAATGGAATACAGCCGTCGTTAGTATTTGCTAATGAATCATAGTTAAATTGAGTTGGATCAGTACATCCTAATATTGCTGCAACGCAAGTACCATCATCAGTGTTAGCGAGTGCGTTATAGTTTATAGCAGTAGAATCAGTACAGCCAAACAGCGTTGCTATACAGGAATTATCATTTGTATTTGCTAATATGTTGTAGTTTATAGCAGTAGAATCAGTGCAGCCATATAAATAAGCGATACAATTACCATCGTCAGTATTTGCTAAGATGTCATAGTTTAAAGATGTGCTGTCTGTACAGCCAAATATCTTTGGAATACATGTTGCATTGTCTGTGTTTGCTAATGGATCGAAGTTAAATTGTGTATTGTCCATGCATCCATAAATAAAAGGAATACAAGTATAATCTTCTGTGTTTGCAAGCGGATTGTAATTAAACGCTGTCCCATCTAAACACCCAAGAACTTTAGCAATACAAGGATCTGATTGATCAATAACAGTAGTCCATTGGACAGTTGCATATACATCATAATTAAATTTAAGTGAATCCATACAACCAAAGATTGCGTAAGATAAACAAGTATTATTATTAAAGTCTGCAACAAAACCTTGTGTGTGATACTCTAAATAAGCAGCATCCATACAGCCAGGATTATAGTAACAAGAATTATCCGTTGTATTAGCTATTGAATCGTAATTAAATGCTGAAGGGTCGATACAGCCATATACTTTATCAATACAAATATCTCCACAATCAGCCTGCACAGAATACATGTGACCGAATTGATTGTAAGATGCTATTGGATTTGTATAAGGATTTGCTCCAACTTCTAATATTGTAGTTCCCAATGGATTTGTAATGCCAAACATACATTGCACTGATGTCGATTGAGCTTGTCCATAAGAATAGAAGAATACATTTACTTGTTCTGTAGTATTAAGTAATATAGTATCTACGAAAGTAATCGAATCTACTGTAAAAGGTCCAAAAGAATTCGATCCTTGTGTAACATACAAGAATGAACCTGACCAACCATCTCCCGCCCAATCCGTTAATGTTATTATATTATCACAACCAGCATTTTGCTGTAAACCAGTTGCTGAAGGATTGTAATTAAAAGCATTTACGTCATTACAACCATATACAATAGGGTTTATACATAAAGAAGAATCCATTTGATTTGCAATTGGATTAAATTCAAGATACATTGGATCAGTACAACCTACAATCGTATTAGCAGTACATGCGTTAACTGTTCCTGTATCACTGTATGAAAAACCAAAGTCTTGATTAGTTAAATTGTTCCCATATACTCCACCTGCAGAAATAGTATCGCAATCAGTATAAACTATCCATCCACCTGGAGCAAATATTCCATCTCCGTATGTATCATTTATTAGAAACTCTAATGTTGTTCCATAATCAATACAAGTAGTAAATGTAACAACTTGACCTGGTGGATATCCACCGTAAGTATTAGCTGTAGCTTGATGTAAGATACCTACACCTACTTCAGATAATATCCATCCAGTCTCACCAACAAATTGATCTAATTTTATTTCTATTGTTACTTCTACTTTACCTGCAGTACAAACAACTCCACCTCCAATACAACTGTTATCATCTAATGTTGCAATTGGATTATAATTAACTGAAGTTGAATCAGTACAACCTTCTATGAATTGACATGTTCCATTGTTTACTCCTGCTGTTGAATCATAATTAAATGCCAATGGATTTGTACAACCGTAATTGTAAATACAAGGAGATATATACCAAGTAGTTCCTACCTGTACATCTGTTTGTAATGCATCTTGTTCGGATGTCCAGATATTACCATCTGCTGCTGCTTCAGATCCAACTACGTAAATCAATACTGCAGGGCCATTACAATTGGTTGGAAAGTCTAGTCCGTCTATCCAATACCAATTACCATCTACAAATATTTTTGCTCCTACTGTAAAGATCGATTGGTTAGCATTATATGTTGATGTATCTATTCCAAAGTAATTGTCTGTCCATTGAAATAAGTTACAGCTACCACCTGAAGATACTTGACCAGTATAATAAGATGCTGTAGCTAATGAATCGTAATTTTCTGCATTTGTATTTGTACAACCTATAATATAGGTACAATTTCCGTCATTCTGTGTTGCTAACGAATCGTAATTTACAGCTATTGGATCCATACAGCCTAGAACATAGAGACAGCCACCATCGTCTGCAGTAGCTGTTGAATCATAATTTGTTGCTATTGGATCTATACATCCAAATACATCTGGAGCTGGTGGAGCACATGGTGCAATTGTTAAAGTGTCTATGTATGATAATCCAAAGTCACCACCAACATACATTATAGTATCTTGGCAATCATTTTGTATTAAGAACCATCCATCAGTACCACCAAAAGCAGCAGCCCCTAGACCATCGCCATAAGAATCAAATATAGACGCAATGATATCTCCAGATACTGATACAGTAGTATCGTATAGTACATTGGCACCAATTGGCGCAGCTTGTCCTATAATATAAGTTCCTGCTGTCGATTTAATTTCCCAAGATGTTTCACCTGGATAATCATCTGATAATAGTTGAATGTTTATCCAGCTTGTTTGTGCTAATAGCACTGTTGGCAACAATGCCAATACTAATAATAATTTTTTCATAACTTTTTTATAACTTTTTTAATTTATTCTATAATCCATTATTGCTTTTTTAACTGTAAGTTTTTGCTTTGCTAATGTTTCTACCTTAGTCTGAAGTTTATCTAACCCTCCACCCCATTTGTTTGCATCTTTATCAGACCATGATTCACCTTTCTGTCCAGCATCTTGAAGCATATCTGAATTCATTTGGTCGAATTCTTTAGCTGCATCTTTCATCTTAGTTATAAGATCTATTTCTTTATCCATCAACTTATAATACTGGTTCATGCTTATTTTCTTAACTTTAGGAGCAGCCTTTGCTTTCTTAATCATTGTTGCTCTTGCTCTTACTGCAATTAGTATTGGATCGTTAATATCCATCTCAGTTAGCATACCTTCAGTTAAGCCATCAGATTTCATTTCCTTTTGCAAGTTGAATACAGCTTGATGTAAACCATCTATCTTGTTCTTTAATTTAGAATCTGCTTGACCTAGTTGTTTGATACCCATTGCATGTCGGAAGTCGAACATTGCATCGTTAAGTTTCTTAAATGCTTTGGAGACATACTTCTTATATTTGTAGTCTTCTTCGCTTACATTGCCTTCTGTGATTTCATTTGTTTTGTTTAACACAGAAAGAAAACGAAGTATATTTCTAGGTGGCATTCCGTACTTTATTAAAGCATTGTTAATTTGAGACCATGCGTATTGAGTATTATTACCTTCGCTAACTGATTCCTTTGATAACATAACAGAAAGTCCTAAACCATCTACAACTTTCTTAGCATCATCGTAGTATTTCTTATCTAAATCTAATACCATTAGAGTCATTGATAAACGATTCATTTTATATTTTATTTTAGCCTTATCTAAAGCAGTTTTCAAATCTTTACCCTTGAAATCTCTTCCAGTTTTTATACCAATTACGCTTTCATTTACTAGTCCTTCTTTTAAACCTTTAAGTGCGTTAACACAATCTTTATTGAATTTTTTAAGATGTGATGCAGCATCTTTCAGTAAGCTATAATATTCCTTATCTTTTGTTACGTTGTTTGTACCAGGTTCTCCAGCATCTTGTATGATTTCAACTGCCATAAATAAGTGGTCAACTGTATCATCGTATTCGTCATCATTATCAACATTCCAATCTTCGAATGCTTGAGAAAGTTTATATAACTTATCTTCACCCATCTTAACTGTAGCTTTTGCACCTATCTTAAGTAACTTTGCAATCTGTGCATTTTCTTTTTTACCTTCGGACAGCTTGCCTTCGCTAACAATATCGTATTCTTCTTCTATTATAGTCTTTAGTGACATTGATGATTCTTCTTTGGTATCTTCTATGTTTTGTTCTAGATCATGCAATAGATCTCTCTTCTGCTTTTCGTCAAGCCTTGATAGCTCTTCTTTTATGATTTCTTTAATTGCTGGTGTACCCATAAGAATCTTCTCTCACTTAAAATTAGTTGTGCTGTTATGATATAAATATCAAATTACTTTATTAAAATAACGTCGTTTGATACCCAATATCGTCTACCAGCCTGTTCTACTGATATATTATTTTTCGTCTTACATGTGCATACCTTGTCAATGACTCTAACTTCTGTACTCTTGTAAAGCATACCATTTTCGGTCTGTGTATCTTTAACTATTGTTGCTTTTTTTCCTATCATAGTCATGATTATTTCCGTTTCTTCTTGAACTTGTAGCCTTCACCCATCAGTTCCTGTGCAGTTATAACTGCCATGTGATGAGATTTGAAAGGGCCTGCAACTCTATTTTTGGCATGATAAACGAACACTTCTACCTTCCCAGATAGCGTTTGCGTTTCCCCGTTACTTAATTTTCTCTGTCTAGGCATTTCTATCTTTTGTCTGATGTCGAAATATCCTACCTTACATATATAGCTGCCGTACTTTTCTTTTTTACCCAAAATTATCACTTCCATTGTTTTTAGTTCGTATATAAATATATATTTATTTTTTTATTGCTTGTTTTTTAGCCTTCGCTTCTAGTCTTTCAAGCTCAACTTTGAGGCCTTGTATAACCCAACCGTCTTGTCTGTTACGGGCTGCCAGTTCGTGGCGCAAATACTGTATCCTTCTTTCTAATTCTTGCATTAGTTTACTCTTACTTTAAGTCCTTTTATTTCTGTCAAAAACTCTTCGACAGTCAACGTGTTACCTTTATCTGTTTTTATTCTTACATCAGGAAGAATCTCTGGTTGCTTATCAACCATCTTCATCAATGTCTTTAACCCGCTGCCAGCCCATAGTACACCAAATCCTGTATTTTCACCTAGCAAATTAGAATCAAAATAAACATCTTTTTCTTTGTCACCTGGAAGCATTATGAAATATGTCATTTTTTATACTCCATAATAAGATCTAGTGCCTTACTTTCAAACTGCTCCATAAGCAACTCAACATTTGGTATTATACAATGTCCGCCAATCCCATCAGATGGTGGTATTAAATTTGGCCGAACTACGTTCTGCATGTCCATTCCCATATAGCCTAAGTTGTATGATAATGTCCATTTATTTATTACGTCAAAGTCTATGTTATATTTGTCACACATCTTTTTCATTTCGCCATGCCAAGCAATACATAGGCCGTAGTACGTAGTACTAGTAAGTTTTGCTAGCTCTGTAGAATCTGAATTCTGCACTGGCCAAAAGACTATCTCTAAACTTTCATAGTGCTCTTTTGCAAGTGCTAAATCTACTGGATCATTCCATCCTATGAACTTAACAAACTTCTGTATGCCTTCTTTCAAGTTTGGGTGTATACCTCTGACTGGTGAATGCACGCAAGGCCTAGAGATCTTCTTTGTAGTACCTACAGGTACTGTCGAGTGTATTATTGTCAGTTTTGGTAAATACTCATCGATATAACCATTGACTGTACTTATAAAGTTTTCCCCATAAGGCAAGCATATGTCTAATATATCAATATCTCCATGTATTGTATTTATATTCAAGTCTCTTATCATAGGTACCATTTCTTTTTCTTGGTATACCTTTGCTAATGATGAACCTATCTCACCAAATCCTATTATTGCTATCTTTGTTTTATCTTCCATATTATCTTTCATTTACTAAACTCCATCCTGTATCAAGATGATGCTGTACCATTTCGTCTCTTAATGGATTGTGATGTTGGTTTCTCCATGAGGCACTCATATCATTTCCTCTATCCATACCTTTTTTATAGTCACAGCTGTGTCTTTCTGGTTTAGAAATATCGTGCACAGGTACTATTATAGGAACTTTGCCATATTTATTACACATTGCGCTAACATGCAAGTCATCTCCGTTTCTACCTCCCTGCACTGGCATTTCTCTTGATATGCAATTAAGTGTCTTCCTTTTGAAGAAGTGACTATGTCCTGCCATATCTACTTCTATAGGCTGCATATTACCTCCTTTAGGTATACCATGCCAGCCAAATCTGTTTGTGGGATTGTATCTATAATCTTTTCTATCAAGAGTAACTCCATAGCCTGTTATCCACGATTCTCCCAAAGACTCAATTGTTTCTATGCAGTGCTGTATGTATTCTTTACCTGGCATGATGTCATCATCAATTACAAACACATATTCAGTCTGCGCATTAAGTGCATAGTAAAATCTTCCTAAATGATAAAGATTCTGGTTTGTCCTCATAGATATCTTAGCTTCTGGTGCTATTGCTGCTAAATTATATTTTGTCTCACCTTCGGGTACTGTATAGTCTATCCATATATCTGTTTTTACAGTCTGGTTTCTCAAGCATTCCATCTGGTCTTTCAAATATATGGGACGTTTATATACATTTAGTATCGTAGTTACTTTATAGTCTTCCATAATTATCCTCTAATCTTATTATATCATCTTCACCGAAATATGTACCATACTGTACTTCGATGAAAACTAAGTCTTCTTTCTTTCTGTTTTCAACCCTGTGTTTCATGCCCTGCGGTATTAGTATCGTATCACCATAATTATGTTCAGTGACAACATCATCTAAAGTCATTGTTGCAGTACCTGATACTATCGTCCACACTTCACTTCGCTTGTGATGATATTGATAGCTTAACTTTCCAGCTGGATTCACAGTTATTCTTTTAACTTTGCAATAACTAGTGTCTACTAATATTTCGTATTTGCCCCAGGGCCTGTTTTCGTTTTCCATATTACTAATATAACAAATCTTTCCGATATATAAAAACTTATTTACAATTCATACATAAATTTATGAAAGATTTTCTCGAACTTAATCCAGTCTTCTTCTGTTATCAAATGGTTGTTTCCTACATAGAATCCATTGAAATGCATAACATCTGACTTTTTAAAATCTTCAGGTGAATAACCAAGATGTTCAAGAAAAGGCTGACGTAGTAAGTTTCCCCCACAAAGAGGTCTGGTTTCCATACCACTCTCTTTAAGATGTGATTCTAATTTATTCTTAAGTTCTTTATCTTTACATATAAAAGGCAGCACAAAACTTGAATTACCTTCCGTCTTAAACGAATTCGTGAAGTATTCAGGATAGTTTTTTAATAACCTTATAAATCTATCAAGATTCTGTTTTCTTTCTAATATACTATTATCTAATTGTTTTAGTTGAGATAATCCTAAGACAGCATTTATCTCCATGTTTCTAAAGTTATAGCCATCTGTTATAAATAAAAATTGAGGGTCTACATCTGGGTATTTTTTATATATCTTCTTCTGTGTTTCTGGACTCATTTCTCTTGCAAGGCCATGCGAACGTTTAGCTCTCATCAATTCATATAGCTCAGTATTATTTGTAGAAACAAAACCTCCTTCTACAGTTGTCATGTGGTGGCCAAAGTAAAAGCTAAATGTTCCTCCCTCACCTTCAACGCCACATTTCCTGCCATTTAATTCGCAGCCATGAGATTCACATACATCTTCAGCAATTAAAGCTTTTGGAAACAATTCTTTATAATAATCTACGTCTGCAGTTATTCCAAACAAGTGAGTTATCCAAATCATCTTAACATCTGGGTGTTCTTCTTTTATTTTAGCCAAGCTCTCCTTGTCAAAGCTAAAGTCATAAGAATCAACATCACAGAATATAGGGTCTAAGCCTAGCTGCATAATGGGGCCTATATTTGTAACCCAAGTCATAGTAGGTACGATTACTTTATCACCATCTTTTAAGCCATACAGTTCTTTCATAGCTGAAATTAGTAAGTAGTTTGCAGTACTACCAGAAGATACAAATAGTGAGTGTTTACACCCAAGCCACTTGCTCCAAGTCTCCTCAAACTCTCTACATTTTACTCCATTAGTAAATCTGTTTGTAGATCTTATGAAGTCTACCATTTGATCTTTGTCATCTTCAGTAATTATATCTTTCATCAGTGGCCAGAAATTATCCATTTGTTTCTCCAAGTATTTTTAAGTCGTTGTCTACCATTCTATGCACCAATGTTTCAAAATCTATCTTTGTTTTCCAGCCTAAGTCTTTTTCTGCTTTACTGCTATCGCCTCTAAGCAAATCAACTTCTGCCGGTCTCATAAATCTTGGATCTTGCTTTATATATGATTTCCAGTCTTTTATTCCTATTCTTTCAAAAGCTATTTTTAAAAATGACTCTATTGAGTGTGTCTTTCCTGTAGAAATTACATAATCTTTAGGGTGCTCTTGCTGTAACATAAGCCACATTGCCTCAACATAGTCTTCAGCATGGCCCCAGTCGCGTTTAGCTTCTAAGTTTCCAAGTGTAATATGATCAGATAAACCTAATTTTATTCTTGCAACACCATCTGTTATCTTTCTTGTTACAAACTCAACACCACGTCTTTCGCTTTCGTGATTAAAGAGAATTCCGCTGCATGCAAACATACCATAAGATTCTCTATAATTTTTTGTTATCCAATGCCCGTATAGCTTTGCTACCCCATAAGGACTTCTAGGGTGGAACTGCGTTGATTCTTTCTGAGGTGTTTCTTTTACTTTTCCGAACATCTCTGAAGTTGATGCTTGATAAAATCTTATTTTTGGATTAAACTCTCTTATTGCTTCCAATATTCTCAACGTACCTAATGCATTAATATCACCTGTTTGTTCTGGAGTGTTCCAGCTTTCACCTACAAATGACTGAGCTGCAAGATTATATACCTCATCTGGATTTGATTTTGTTATCGCTCTAAACAAAGAGTTTTGATCTGAAAGATCTGCATTTAGCCATCTTATTTTATCTTGTATGTGTCCCGTGTTTACTCTGTTTTTAGTAGAACATCGTCTTTCAACTCCATAAACTATGTAGTCTTTTTTTAGTAATAGCTCTGCAAGGTAGCTGCCGTCTTGACCACTTACTCCTGTTATTAATGCTGTCTTCATATTATCCCTTAGTTATTGTTTTTGTGGCCTTTATACTGCTTTACGTTACCATCATCAAATTTCTTAACATACTCTGAATTTATGTGCTCATCTAAATATTGATTTATTGCTTTCGTCAACTTTGGTCTTCTGTCTTTAAAGCAGTAATCTAACTTTCTCTTCAAGTCAAATACTTCCTTAGGGTCTTCTGATTCAGCACATGCATCTTCTATCTTCCACATTCTTATATGTAGAATTATGTATTTTTCTAACATCTCTGAAAAGTTATCAGACCATTCAACACCTTTAAAATGTGGTGGTTCTGAGTCAAATCTAGACTCTATTTCTTCTAATAATAATTCACTAATTTTTTCCAATCTCTTGCTCATATTTTCCCTTTAGTTATTTTTGACATTATATTCTTGCTCTCCTTTTTACGCTGCTAACAACTTCTTCAGTTGATATATTGTCGCACCCACCTTTTGCAAAAAATGTTTCACCATTATCATTTATAGGTTCAAGTGCCATAAAGTTTCTGTTGTGATTAGGCAGCCAGTTCGTCATTAGATTTATTGAAGGGTGCGAGTAAGCTCCCATAACCCACATTGCACCGCTATCTGTACCTATAGTTATTCTAGAAGCTAATGCTGCTTTGACTTGATCGAAATAAGATAACTGAGGGTATGTGTAATATCCTTTTTTATCGCTAAGCTTTGGATCACTTGGCATACCATAATGACAGACAGAATAACCTTCATCTATAAGTCTATCAATTACCAAATTCCACCATTTTGGACTTGGAGACCTTCCGTCAGATCCAGCAAATGGCCAGATGGATATATTATTGTGATACTCTCTACCTAAAGTCCTGCCTTCCTTTGAATACGTAGATCTTGCATTGGGGATGCCTACGTCAAACCATTTATAAAGCTTAGGTTTCATTTCTTCTTCTGTAAGTAATTCTTCTAATTTTATGTTGCCTCGTGCGTCAGCAGTTTCTTGTATGCAGCTGTGTTCGTTATACCACTCACTGTTCTTATGGCCGTTACCTTTGCTCATCACAATGTCACAGTTACTAATAAGTAATTTATCCTGCTGGCCAAATGAATCCCAATTGTCTGTTATCTTTACTCTATCTATTAAAGGATGGTTAAAATAAATAGGTGCAGATTGAGAGCATTTCTTTTCAATGACCCAGTACTTATAGCTACCAGGGTGTTTCTTTTCAAAATAATTAAGTAAAGGCAAAGACATTATCAAGTCTCCTATTACACCATATCCCATTCCAAAAATCTTAAAGTTCTTATCAATCATATTGCTTTACGTCCATATATTGTCTCATAGTCTTTTTCTATTTGCTCTCTTCTTGATCCAATACCAGAATCAAATATACCTACTCCAGCATAGTGTATTATTTTCGAATTAAATCTATTTGCATTGCCATTCCAGGGTTCTGAAAACATAGTCATGTGATTCCATTCAAACCCAAGCTCTTTAACTTTATGTTTGTGCTTATGTATCATATAAGACATATGAACATCAACACTTCCCCAGCCCTTCCAGTACATATTGTTATATGAGTCAAATATATTACTATGTTTTTTGGAAAATATGCAGCACCCGGCATTTGTATAATTCTTTTTCCAATTCACATCTCCCCACAAGCTCTGTATGTGGTTTATAAGAAGTCTTCTAGGTGCTAATCTACTTCCCACGTCTTCATATACTATGCCTATCTCATCTTCAGGTACTATTTCAAACAAGTTAGGTGTGTTCTTGTTAATTATCATATCTGTGTCTAGATGTATTATTCTATCGTATTTTTCAAGCAGCTGTTGAAAGTAGAGCGCACGGTAATGCTGGTTGCCGTCGTCTGTCAAAAAGGGTGCTGGCTGCGATATGTTAACGAAGTCAGCGTTGCATTTCTTAGCATACTCCTTAAATATAGGATGTGTTATATCTTGACACCACTTTATGTTTTCGTCACTTCTTGTTACAACTGCTAGCTTATTCATCATCTGCCTCATAGACTTTTATTATGTACTTTCTGCTGTTCTTATAAAAAAATGCAGGGTATCTATTATTGTCGGCTACTCTTAGTAAGTTAAAGTTTTCTTCTATACTTTTATTTATATCAAGCTCGCTAGAATCTAAACCTCGCTTTTTATAATATGTACTTTCAGAATCTTCCTGCGGTCTCCCAATCATTGGCCAATTATATATATAAGCAGCAGCCATGTCAACAGTCTTCATTCCTTGAAGATGCTTTATTTCTTCATTAAGCTCTGTTCCTTGTAATTCAATATAGTCAACCATATACACGTTACCAGAATCAACATTAGATGTGGCTTCAAAAAGACTTATGGGTATCCAATTTTTGTTTTCTAGTATCTGCCATGCAAGTGGAGACCAACCTCTTCCTTTTGGAAGCCGTGAAGGATGTATTACAATATTATTTTTACATATATCTAATTGCTTTTGAGTTATAATCTTTTCGCAAGAAAGAAGAAACAACACGTCAGACTCTTCTACATCTTTTATGTTATAAACATGTTTCACTGAAGCTTCAGAATTAGAAAGTATTCCGATTATCATATCTACGTAAGGTATTATCCAACTTTCTCTATTATCTGTAAGTATTGTTATCTTCATAATATTGTCTCATTATCCTTGAAGACTGTAAATTCTGTCAGATCTCTGTATCCATTGTGCTCACCTTGATCTTCTCTGTGTTCTGGGTAGTTCTGCATCATAGAAAGTCCATGTGCTGCTTGCTGAGGTGTCATGTACATATTCCAACCACAAAAATCTATGTCGTCATCTTTATAAAACTTTTCACTCCTACCTTCGTATCTAGCTTTCTTGAACCAACTATAAGCTTCTTCACTGTCGCACAGTATTGCACCACCTTTCCATATAGGCAGCTGTTTTTTTATATGAAATGAAAGACACATAAACGAATCAGGTATGTACATGTTCGATGTCAATCTTTTAGCGGCATCGTAAATCGGATAAGGCTTAAGTTGATATACCCCTTTCCATTTATTTGCTGAAGGACGCTTGTCGAATATAACTTCGCCACCTGAGTGGATTATAGATTGAGGCACTGAAAGATATGTCTGAGATGGTATTGTAACTCTATTTACGTCTAGCCACTTACAGCATAGGAAAAGTGCATTAGTGCAGCTATCTACAGTTACTACATGCTTTGCACCTGTGTAATGCTCTAATTCTTCTTCGAACATTCTAACTATTTTATACGGGTTGTTTATCATAATACTAATATAACTAAATTTATTGATATAAAAAAACTATTCTTCTACAAATACTTCAACCATTAGAATGTTTGAGTCATTGATCATCAGTGTTGCTCCATTTTTACATTCTAGCTTAGTAAATTGCCCTTGTCTTATAGTTTCTGTTTTTATTCCTTTAAAAGTTCTTTTTATACCTCCTACAAAGTGAAATATCTGAGTTACGAATTCGCCTTTGTCGATAAGTGATGATTGTAAGTTCGGCTCTTTCATTTCATTATTTCTCTTGCCCAGTTAAGTCTTGTATACTTTTTTGCTTTAATAGCGCCGCTTGCTGCTATCTTATCTCTAGCATCTTCATTTTCAAGATAATAATCTATCTTTTCTTGTAAGTCGCTGAAGTCTTTATATATCACTATATCTTCCTCATCTATAAAGCCAAGTTTTTCTCTGCCATACCAGTCATCAGACATCAAAAAGCCGCCAGCTGCCATTATCTTGTATGTTCTATCAGATGCAGCATTCATTGTGCATGAATTAAGATTTATCTTAGATTTACCTACCTCGATTGAATGCTGTATACCGTATGCACCAGATATTATTGTTGCCTTTGGTAACAGGTCTAGGAAGCTCGTCCTGTCTCCATATATCTGGCCAATGAATGAAATATCGTATTGTTTTTTTACTTTTTGCAAACAATCTACTGTTTCGTCGTACCCTTCGCATACATACCTGCAATTATCGTTAAACATAAGGCCTTTTTCCAGCACCGTGCGTTTGTCGAAAAATGCTACATCTGCTAACATAGTCCTCTTCTGCATTTCTCGGGAATAGCTTATGAGACCATCACAGAACCATAAAACTACTTTTCCGTTGTTTTTCTTTAACATCTTCATAGTGTATTCAGAGATGCCGTTACCTTTCGCTATCAATACTACATCATAGTCTTTTACTTCTTGTAGCTCTATATTAAAGTTTGTTACTCTCCTATAATCTACCCCATGTCTGCCAAAAGGTATAAACTCATCTACTTCATGGCCTAGCTTTCTTAAACAGTCTCTTTGAGATATGTTTGTTGAACCTTCTGTAAAAACCCCTGCATATAGTATTTTCATATTTACTGTATCTCTTGGTATATTATGTCTAGAGTTTCTTTTACTTTATTTTCAAGAAAATCAATAAGCTTCTCACCTTTTAGCTCTTTAAACCATTTTTCATAAGTACAGCCATTCCTGTTATCTGTTATTATCTTCATTTCGAACATTCTCGCTTCTACCAAAAGTCGACAACATGTCTCAACTGCATGTGAAAAGAAAACTATACCTTTGTATTCAGAAAGCTTTGACAAAAGATCTTCATATTTCATATGCTGTATAATATCATATTCGATCTTGTTTAATTCGCAATACTGTATTGCTTTATTGCTTCTCTTGCCTGATACTATTGCAAATTTATCGTTTTTCTTTTTGCCTACATTGCTTCGTACTAATTCTAACTGATATTTAGAAAACTGTGTACACCCTAAAACTTCTACATTTTTAAGATCTATATGGCCTAGTAATATCTTAGCAGAATGAGCAGTCAGACAGAAAACTTTGTGTGCACCAGTATAAAATGATTCGTTAACAACTTCTGACTTGGGTGCTATAAAATTATTGTACATGGCAGTGTTTCTTCTTGCTACATACTTCTGATCACGCTCTATTATTATATATCTTGCTCCAGATGCAACGAACCAAGCTTTGATTTCTTCTGATAAACCTACGAAGTTAGAAATGATAAAAGTATCAGCCTTATGTATGGTCGGGTCAAACGTTTGACTTTTGACAGTTTTCAGATTACCACCTTTATCTCTAATATATCTTACTACTACATCGTCTGATAGTTCTGCACCACCTAGTATTTCATCTACAAAGAAGTCTGATATGTATATTATATCTTTCATTTGCTATCTTTTTATTATGTCGTCATCAAAGTCATAGTCAATTAGCTGGATCATGCCCATCTTATTTAAGAATAACGTTCTATAACTATTATTGTAAAACCTTTTTAAGTCTTGTCTTAGTGTGCCTATATAAAATCTTCTAGATGACTCTTCCATTATAAGCTTTGGTATATCTATCGCGCGTTTCTTATACTTAATTATCTCAACTATTCCAGTGTCTCTTGCTAAGTTATTAAAGTGAGTTGTTGAAAACTCATTAAGATTAAGCACGTGGACTTTCCCCTGAAACACAGGGTTGAGTATAAGAAACATATACTTATTTTTATCTCCCTGTCTATTCTCATATAGATTAGATACTACCATACCTTTTTGAAGATCATTTTTAGGTATAATAAGTCTAGACTGCATTTTCATCAAATGCTGGTTATAATAATTAGTACTCGGTGCTTTCATTATATATCACCTAATGCGAATCCTTTTACTTTTTTACATGCTTCAACGTAGCTAACAAAATATTCAGCCTTATCCATATCCACCTTAGATTCGTAAGATGTAGTGTCTTTATATGCTTTTATTTCATTTTCTGATAAGCTTGCTATAGGGGCCCAGCACCACTTTATTATCTCTTCACCAACTGGTGTGTCGCCATCTGTAAGTTGAACTTTACCTACTGGGAACACAAAGCATTCTTGAGTCTGTATTGTGGAGGGGTACCAATATGATTCGCCATCGTCATATCTTAAATCAATTATAAGTTCTGGCATTTCAGCTTCGTACTTAGATATGTCAAAGTCTTTATATTTCTTATAGTTTAGAGGATACTCGTTTGTATAATATCCCGAACTAAGATCCATTTTTGAAACTCCATTCTTATCATCAAATTCTTGAAGTACCATGTTTTTTCCTGTTATAGGGCTTTTTGCCCAAGTTTCTTCTTTATTCATATGTCTGTAACTCTTCTAATTTTGGTATTTGAAATTCGTCCATGTCTTGAGGCTGTGTAAATGAAGGTGTATATTTTTCCATTATATCTTTAAATGACTCAGTCATATTTTTTAATGAAAAGTTATCTTTCATATACTTCGTCTGCTTTCTTGTTTTCTCTAAATGGGCCTTGTAGTTTTTGTGTACATCTTTCATTACGCTTGAAGCATACTGATAATTTACATAGTACCATTGAGAATGATCTACAATAACTCCATCCCAAACAACGGAAGGGTGGACTACTTTCAACTCACCTTCAAGCAATATTCCATGTTCTCCAATAAAGTCCAGATGGCCAGAGTAATTTGTTGTTATCACTGGCTTACCCGTTATCGAAAACTCTGCAAGAGGACGACCGTAACCTTCTCCATGTGTAAAGCTAACCATAGCCTTTATTTTAGGATGATTGTATAACGAATTCATTTCGCTGTCAGATAGATCACCCCAGACTATGTATACACTAGGTATTCTCTTATCTGCATTCTTGAAGTTATCAATTACATCAGATATCTTCTTTTTCACAAGCATTTCTTCAGGTACTGAAAAGGCAATTCCTGTCTTTATAACCAATGCAGGCTGGTTCCTTTCGGACATATTCATAAAGGTAGATATAAATGTATGAATTGTACCTCCAATATCTTTTCTGTCGTGTAAAAACTCACCGTTCATCCAGTGGCCACATAATAAGAAGCAAAAATCTTCTTTTATAGAACTTAATCTGCTAGTAACTGATGAATCTATTTTAGAAGTTTTGGTATATACTTCTGTATCTACGCCTTCAAACAAGATCTCTATTGGCTTGGTCATACTCAGCTGAGATACTACGTTTCCGTCTTTCTCATCTTTCTTGTCATAGTAACATTGAAAGCCTGTCTTTGAATGTTCAGAAGGTACTATGTTCATATCCATCCTGTTCATACCTTCAAGCCATTCAGGTGATACTCTGTCTGTCTCTATACCTGCAGTGACTCCTATATTGTACTTACCTATTGGTTGGAATTCATTCGGTACTGTAACTTGCATCCATACATCTGGCTGTTTTTGCATGTTGCCAGATACTGTAAGCTTTGCGATATCTGCGTTTTCTTTTCTAATTAACTCAGTTCTAGGACATGACCCCCATCTCTGATCAATCACTTCGACATTAAACATATCTATGTCTACTAAACTTCTAATAAGATCTCTACTATGATTACCGTAACCGCTTCTGCTTGATGCAGGGCAGCTTATTACTAATGTTGGTTTCTGCTGCTTATTTATTTCTGTCATTATAATACTCCTGATGGATAGTTTGGTTTGTTTTTACTCATCTCTATTAGTTTAAAGCTGTCAACTGGCTTCCACGTTTTAAACATAGACTCAAATGCGTTTACTAAAGCTTCACACATACCTTCTCTGTTAAATCCATTTTCAATTGCCCAGTCTCTTCCCTCTAAACCTTTCTGTTTCCTTTCATCTCTGCTCATATCATACCAATACTTCAAGCCTTTTTCTATATCATTTATCACAGGTCTTGAATCGTAAATGTATGGTGTAGTTGGTGAACCCTGTATACTTATGTTAGGCCACAGTGGATATGTCCAAGCACCATGATCTTTAGATATCTTTCCAGTTGAATTACTAGGGACTTTATCTGTAAAATGGTTTACTGATAGTTCTTCGCCATCTACTTTAAAGCCCATCTGATCCTGTAAGCCTCCCAGTACCGTAGCTATAGTTGGAGTACCAGCCATTAAGGATTCCATGTGTGATAAACCAAAGCCTTCTGCAGATGATGGGTTGCAAGTTACATCAGCAATGTTATATAGAGCGTTTAGCTTTTCATGTGGTAACTTAGCTGTACTGAATACTATGTTTATATCTGGATATAAATTTTTAGCAACTTCACTTAAATTAGTTCCGTGCTCATCTATAATATCCGTGTGTAGGAGGAGTACAACATTACTCTTTTCTTCCTCACTTAACTTAGAATGAAACTGTCCAAAAGCTTGAATTAAATCAGAGCAACCTTTTCTCCTGATGTTCCTGCTATTGAAAAATGCTACAAACTTAGGTTCATTCTCTCCAAATAGTGCAGTTGAAGTACCAATAACATCAGGACTTATATCTTCTAAAGGAAAGTACTTCTTTACATCTATACCGTGTGGCACATAATGCAGATCTTCACCTTCAATTCTAGGAGTTCTCTTACATACATGTTTATTTATGTTGTATGTCTGCTTAGATATACCCATAAGCAAATCACATGATTCATAAAATGGCTCATTCCAATGAGGGAATGGAAGATCGTCCCATATGTTATAATAAGAAATTGGTATATGCTGTCTTAATTCATGGGCCATGTCATATAACCAGCCCCAAAATCTTGGGTCAGTAAAGTGCATAATAGCATCAGGTTTTTCGTTTTTTATAACTTCTCTTAATAAATCTTGATCACCATAGCCTGAGACTGGTAATATCTTTATAAGTCCGTCACTCACACCTGAATCTTTTATTGTAGCTTCTGATTTCGATAGATCTACCCAGCCTTTACCTACATCGGGATGCTTTATAGCACCACCTAACTGAATCCAATCGTATTTGTGTAATGTTCCCATTACAATTTCTCTAGACATTGTACCTACACCTGAGTGTAACCTAATATCATCGCCTAGTAATAGTATTTTCTTTTTTGCCATTTTCTATAACCTTTTCTTTAATTGTTTTTCTGTAAACTTTATTCTCAATAAATTCTATAAGAGATATTTTCACTAGCTCTCTGAATGTTATTTTTTCATCTATGGAAAGCTTTCTAAAACTGTCCCAAGAATCTATGTCTACTTTAACCGATGTTAACTTTTGTTTCATAACTATCTCTCCTTAATTTCATATATAAATATATACTTATATATGTTTTAAGAGATAATTACTACACTTTTTTTTAATTTTCTTGCTTCTTTTATTGTGTTTTCAGTACCAGGAGACTTAGTGCCTTCTGGAATGAACGCAACTATCTTGTCGCAGTATGCAGCCAGCATTTTGTTTCTATGGAAAAAGTTTTTTGGTGCGTATTTCTTTCCATAATAGTTTTCGTGTAATGCTGAATACAAATTCTTTGGTGTGTGAGCCGGGTTAAATTCTACGTAGTTACACCCTAACTCTATTGCAAATTTCTTTGCAAACTTATCTGCACCTATAAGACACCCACCCGAAACGATTGTTGTATCTTCTCCCAGTCTTTTCTTAAGAGAAAATATTGCATCTTTAACTTTCCTAAAGTTTTGATATTCTTGGGCTCCTACTATACCTATTTTCATATAGCTATCCTGGATTTAGGGTCGCATAAGTCATGACGTTTTTTGAACGGACAGTAAGTACATCCGGTCTTCATAGCAGGATATTCAGCATCGGGATTCTTCTTACCATTTATGAAAGCTTTTTCTACAAAGTTATCAAGTATCTTCGCTGTTTTGTTCATAGAGGGTTTGCCTGATGGTGGTGCATATATTTGAATACGCTTCTGTGGGAAGTCTAAATTTTCGTATAGCTTTCGCTTTACTATAAAGTATTCTACATCTATGTCGGATTCCTCAACACCATATTGTTTTGCAAAGTATTTTTTGTATATCCTAAGCTGGTCACCTTCAACTTTCTTCTTCTTAGGTTTCCACCCAAACATAGATGTCTTAATATCTATTATCTTTATTCGATCACCTTCTTTCATTACTAAATCTACAAAGCCCATAACCATGAGTTTATCTGATCCTTCAACAGGGCACAGGATAGGTATTTCAACACCTAGCAATTCTGTATTTTTCTTTGAAAAGTAAGCGCTTCTCCGTCTCTTAAATTCATCGATAATAGATACACCATCGTTATAAAAATCATTGATTTCTTCAGAAAAACTAAAGTGCTTGCCGCCTTGTTCATCGACTGCCTTTTTATATTCTACCTTCATTGTCTCATAAAGTAGATTGTTTAGATCTATCTTATCAGCATTTACGATCGAATCCTTATACATCTTATCAAGATAGGTCTGAAGTACTTCGTGCATTGCAGTACCGAAAACTAAAAACATGTTAGGCTCAAAATCTCTTATCCTATCTATATACGTCAACTTCCATTGCAGTGGACAGTTTTTGTACATATTTATCTGACTATAAGATATTGTAGTCTTGCCTTGTTTTCTTGCGTGAATCGCTAAATCTTTTGGTGTTTTTATATTCATAATGAGTTATTTATACTACTAATATACACAATTTTTCCGATATAAAAAAATTATTTTGCATGTTTTTTTATATTATTTTCTATCAACTTATCTAAGTATTGCTTTGCTTTGAGTAAGTCTTCCATACCATTTTTATGTCTCCATCTTGTAACATATTTAATGATATTACCCTCAAAGAAATCGAGGTTTTGAGAATAAGCATACTCCCACATCTCGATTCCTTTGGTGTAATGTTCAGGATGTTTTACGTCATCGCTATCCACTAGGTTGAGCTTTGGGTAAAAATTCTTCATTTATATGTTTGCAATCAGCACACCTGTAAATCTGCATAGGTACGAG